>Ga0302326_10000037_pt1 | contig 328299 bp, 273 predicted proteins | sample Palsa_T0_3_FD_202264 | JGI IMG/M metagenome (GOLD analysis project Ga0302326, IMG submission 202264) | Peat permafrost microbial communities from Stordalen Mire near Abisko, Sweden - Palsa_T0_3 | ecosystem: Environmental > Terrestrial > Soil > Palsa > Peat permafrost | place: Sweden: Abisko... | reverse complement strand
GTGTTCCTCCCGGCCGCACTTTGTTGGCCGCGTTGCGCGCGACGTAAAGCGCCAGCATGAGGTGCTCGCCGATATGATCGCGAATCTTCGGGAAGTCCATATCGGCGAGGCGTCCGTAGTAAGGCCGACCGGCTGTCACCATCACGTGGTCGATTGCCGGGAGGTCACGGAAGAACCGATCGAGAGCAACAGGATCCGCTGCGTCGAAGGCCGCAGTACGCAGGGCATCAACCTCACTGGCAGCGTGCCGGAGGCGCTCGGCATTCCGGCCCGTGAGGATTACCTTGGCCCCTTCTGCACGGGCACGACGTACAGTTTCGAATCCGATGCCAGCACTACCGCCGATCACAACAACGGTCTGCCCGAGGAGCTCCGGTTCACGGTGGAGGGGAGACGGGGTAGTTACGGTGCTCATCGCTCCTCCGATTCGACTAGTATACTTCTCGCTGCAGGGCCTAGGAATGCCACTCCCGGCCGCGCAGCTTTACGGATGTCTTGCCTCCGGACGGATCACGCCACTCGGAGAATGCGCGGGTACGGACTCTTACAAGACCAGTCCAGAGCGCGGGAAATGGCGTATATTTAACGTGAGGTTCGCAAGGCGGCGACGACGCCATCAGATCGCGGGTTGAGACAGTGCCGCCCGGCCGGTTCATCACGCTGTCGGTGCGCGCGGGCGAGGTTTTCGCCAACCAACAGAAGGCCTTGGCTTGGTTGCAGACCCCGAATCCCTCCCTTAAGGGCCGCACACCGCTGGAGGTTACCGCCACAGGAGAGGGCTTCCAGGAGGCCGACGATGTCCTGACGCGAATTGAATATGGTGTCCTTGGCTGATGCGGGCATTCCGATTGTGTCGGAACTCCTACCCGACATACGATGGCGAGGGCTCTGATTGCGTTAACCAAGCGAATCGCCAAGCGCCATGGTGAGCGCCCGGTTGAGCCGGCGCCGCTTGGACCAGTACGCGGCAACGGGTTCGACGCGATTACGGCGGAGGCGCTTTATCCGCGATGGGCGAATTTCATAAAACCGAACGACATCGTGATTGCCGAGACCGGGACATCATCGATGGGGCTCGCCTTCGCGCTATTGCCCAAAGGAGCGACCTTCCACAATCAGACGCTGTGGGGCGCCATCGGATGGGCGACTCCGGCCGCTTTCGGCGCCGCGGTGGCTGCCCCCGATCGCCGGGTAGTTCTGATAACCGCGGATGGTTCGTACCAGGCCTTCGGGTTAAAAAAGAGACACTAAAGCAAATCAACTCCGAAAGAGTTATCAGTCCTGCCGGGGTATCGAGATCGGTGGTTCAAATCCCCTCGCGCCGACCGATTCTTGCAACAATTGCACTGCTGGGCCTGATCTAGCGAGGCGGATTGAACTGGGAACAGAGCGCGAAAGTCTTCCCGAGGTGCTCGATGAAGATCCGGGAGGCCGGGGATTTCGTTGGACAGCAGCTGTATTACGGGTGACCCGTTGGCTTTGTCCAAGATCAGCTTAACTCTGGCGGCTCCAGGGCGGCCTACTGAATCCCTTTGATTTCGCCGCCGTCCATCCGAATCGATGCTCCCGTGAGCCAACGAGCCTCCCTGGAAACCAGGTAAGCCATCAGCCCAGCAATTTCCTCCGGCGTTCCGTAGCGCGAGATCGCGCCCTTTTCCAGGACCTGCGGGCGCCTCAAAATCGCGCCTGACGCTACGCTGTTGACTTGGACTCCATCCTGAATGCCTTTTTCAGCAAAGGCCTTCGCGAGCGCTATGACAGCGGCGTCGGTGGCGGCGGATGCTGCTGCAAAGCCAGGCGCTAGCGCGGCCGTTCGGGACAGCATCACAACCGACCCCTTGCATTTCTTCAGGACATCCCAGGCTCGGATGGTCAAACGGCGGGCTCCGTGAAACTGAAGCGCGAAACCTTCGTCCCACTGTGTGTCCGTCATATGGAACAGGTCGACCCTCGGGACCGCACCGGCAATATTCAGAAGGGCATCGATTCTGCCAAAGTGCTCCAGCGTGCCTTGCACGAGTATCTCGGCCGAAGCGGAATCGCTACAGGTCCAGCACGTAGAGCAAGGGTTGAGCACCGGCGGATCGGACCGCGGTTGCGGTCTTTTGCAGTTCTTCCTGTGTTCTCGCTGTGATTACAACCGCCGCAAAATCGGAGGCCAATCGGATCGCCGTGGCTCGACCAATACTTCGGCTGGCGCCGGTGACCATAGCAACAGAGCCGGAAGTGACGATTCCTTCCTTCCCGTTCAACGGGAGAAGTTTTCGCACGCGACCGTGGAGAGCAGGCGAATTACCACTGACGAACTCGTGACGGATATCTGCCACTGTCAGATTCCCGACGCGCCCACCACACAAGGTTCAGACGCTGCACCTCGCAACTCGCTCCTCGGGCTGCGCCTGCTGGCGGGTTATTCCAAGCTTGCGCATGCGGTAAATCAGTGATGTGCGCTTCATTCCCAGACACTCCGCCGCCCCCCGGCGGCCCCCGACCACCCAGTTGCTCGCTTGCAGCGCCCGGAGAATGTGCTCGCGTTCGACTTCGGCGAGTCGGCTGAGCACAAGGCCAGTTTCGGGGCGTGCGTTAAAGTGCTCCAACTCGTCGATCGGCGCGCAAAGCACAGAACAAGGAGAGAGAATCACCGCTCGCTCGATGAAGTTCTGCAATTCGCGAATGTTGCCGGGCCAAGGGTATCGCACCAATGCGTCCAAAGTCTCTGCGGGAATATGATCGATGTCCTTATTCATTCGCTGCGCGCATGCTGCCGTAAAATGTCGTGCCAGCTCTGGTATGTCCTCCGCACGCTGCCGCAGCGGCGGCACATGAATTGGGAAGACCCGCAGCCGGTAATACAGATCTTCACGAAAGGTCGACTGCCTGACCATCGCGCAGAGATCCCGATGAGTCGCTGCGATCAGGCGAACGTCCACCTTGTGCGTCTTGTTGCTGCCGAGCCTTTCGAATTCCTGCTCCTGCAAAACGCGCAGCAGCTTGGCCTGAAGTTCAAGCGGTATATCGCCCACTTCATCCAGGAACAGCGTGCCCTTATTCGCGAGTTCAAACCGTCCCGCTTTTTGGGCGATCGCGCCGGTATACGCGCCTTTTTCGTGACCGAACAGCTCGCTTTCCAAGAGGCCAAAGGGGATCGCGGCGCAGTTCAATTTGATGAAAGCACAGTCGCGCCGTGCGCTCCAATAATGAATTGCGCGGGCTATGAGTTCTTTTCCCGTGCCGGTCTCGCCTTGGATCAGCACGCTCGAATCCGTAGGGGCTACGACCGACGCTAACTGCAACACTCCTTCCAAAAGCCGGCTCCGCCCGACTATGGCGCCGAAGGTGCGCCCGGGGCGGATCTCGGTCTCCTTCGATTGCTTCCGTTCCGTTTCGCCGTTCGTTTTCTCTATAGCCGCTTCGCTCTCCAGCACCTTCGCAACCGCAAAGCCCTCCAGAGCGTACGCCATACTTCGACCTCCCGGTTCTTCAACTGGAACCGATATTGCAATGATGAGCCGGACGAATACCAATAACAATCGCGGCATCTCGTGCTTTTTCGTTCCCACGGTGGAGCGGTAACCGTGTCCCCCGAAAGTTGTAAACGCTTTGTGTAACGTTGCTGAAACAAATGCTTAACCCCCGACGACGGATGCGATATCCCACCGGCTTGCTTGCATGCGCTAGCGCAGGGGCATTTTCGTGGATACGCTGCGATCGGTCCGCGCGAAGTTGGCTAATTCATCTTGTCCCTCTTCTTTTCCTAATCAGACCGGCACTTGCGCTGAATCCCAATCAGCAGATCTCGCAATACGGACACTCCGTATGGCGACTGCAGGATGGCGTCTTTCCGGGTACGCCGCATGCCATAACCCAAACGGCCGACGGCTATATTTGGGTAGGCGGCGAAGGCGGACTGGTTCGCTTCGACGGCGCCCGGTTCGTTCACTGGTCACCTCCCGAGAGCGCAAGAATGGTGGAGTCGGTGCTCTCTCTTCTTGGTACGAGCGATGGCTCTCTGTGGATCGGTGCATCCAACGGTTTTGGTCGGCGAGACGGCGACAGTTTCGAGTTTCGGCAAGTTGGACGGGTGAATGCCCTTGTCGAAGACGCTGGCGGAGCGGTTTGGATTGCGCTGTCCCGCATAGGGAATAGTGCGGACGGTCCTCTGTGCCGCGCCAGACAGGATACGTTTCAATGCTTCGGCGCCGCAGAAGGAATTGGATTTCGAAATCAAGGCGCCGAAGCTCTGACCGGCGACCGCGCGGGCGGCCTTTGGATTGGTACAACCCAGGGCGTGGCTCGCTGGAACGGTAGCTCCGCGGTGGAATATTTTCCGAAGGCGATGGAACGCGTGCAGGGCTCGGCCGGAGTCCTCGCGCTGGAGCTGGAACAGGATGGCTCCTTGTTGGTTGGCGCTGGAGCGAAGGGCCGTGGCGCCGGGCTGCAACGTTTTCTCGCCGGCAGGTGGAGCGATTTCAGGGCTGGGGCGATTCGGGGCTCGGAGGTTTCGGTCACCGCGCTGCTCCGCGATCACGATGGTGGCCTCTGGATTGGAACGGCGGATCGCGGACTCCTCCACGTCCACAACCGCTCGACGGATAATTTCACGGAGGCCGATGGTCTTTCGAGCAATTCGATACAGGCTCTTTACGAAGATCGTGAGGGAGATATCTGGGCAGTCTCCCCTCAAGGCCTTGATCGTTTTCGCGAGCTTCCCATCGTGACTTTAGGAGCTCGCCAGGGACTTTCTGAGGCTCACGTGACCGCTGTTTTTGCCTCGCCAACGGGACGCATATGGTTGGCTAACCGAACGTCAGTAGACGTTGTGCAGAACGGCCTTTCCAGTCTGGCGAAGGGCAAATTGCCGGGGAAGGCTACCACGTCGATACTGGAGGACCGCGAAGGGCGCCTATGGCTCGGAACAGATGACGAATTGAGTGTCATGGAAGGTGGCCGCTTTCGCGCCATCCGAAATCCCGACGGGAAACCATTGGGTATCGTCCTCGGGCTGGTCGAAGGCGCCGTTGCCCGCTCGCCGCCATCGATCTGAACTCAACCGAGAACGGTATTCGCGGTAAATGCTCTGCGCGATTGCGATGCCGAGCTGATTGCGAAGCTTTTCGGGCACTTTTCCAGCCGCGGTGGTGTCCCACCGGCTGACGAATACAGACGCGACGGAAGCGACATTGGGATTCAATCCAGCAGCGATTCGCCGTTCCACGCCGCGCAGGTATGCCTCCGCGGCGGCCGCGTACTGGCTCCGCGAAAATAGCAGCGTGACATTCACCGGGATGCCGGCGAAGATCGATTCCTCAATCGCGGGCAGGCCCTCCTTTGTGCCGGGGATCTTGATGAAGAGGTTTGGACGGTTCGCGCGCCGATAACTCTTTGGCCGATGCGACCGTTTTCGAGGCGTCGTGGGCGAGCAGCGGCGATACTTCGAGCGAGACCCAGCCATCGACGCCGCTGGTCCGGTCATAAACGGGGCGGAACAAATCGGCCGCTCGCGTGATGTCGTCCAGCGCCAGCTCAAAGAAGAGAGGCTCGGGCGATTCGCCGTGCTGGAGTTTTTCGCCAATCACAGCGTCATAAGCAGTGCTGCTGCCAATGGCGTGATCGAAAATCGTGGGGTTCGAGGTCAGTCCTGTTATCGAGAACTGGTCGATATAGCGCTGCAGCGTCCCGCTGGCAAGTAATGGCCGGGTGATATTATCCAGCCACAGACTTTGGCCTAGTTCGTAAAGTTGTTGCGTTGCGATCATGTTGAGTCTCCAACTCCGGCTGTCAGTTCGGGGCGTCCTCGACAATTGCCCGCAGCAGTTCGCCCACGCTCCACGCCTGGGCAATGCAGCCGCCCGGACGATAGGGAGCGTTCCCGCCAGCTACCTCCGACACGTGACCGAGTCCGGCCTCCGTCAAATGCTTCTCGAAGTTTCCAATCCAGCGGCGAATGCGATCCAGTGTCTCGGCCGAATCCGCGTTCACCCACCTGTACGCTTTGAGAAAGCGTCCCAGCAGCCACGGCCAAACCGTTCCCTGGTGGTAGGCCGAGTCACGGCTCGCGACTCCGCCGCAATAGACAGGCTGATAAGCCGGGGCTGATGGCGCAAGACTTCGCAAGCCCATCGGCGTAAGCAAATGTTTCTCGATGACCTTAAGGATGCTGGCGCCCCGCTCCCGGTCGACAATGGGATAGGCCAGCCCTAAAGCGAGCACCTGGTTCGGCCGGATGGATGCGTCACAAATATCTCCGTTCACCACGTCGTAGAGGCATTCCAACTCAGCGTTCCAAAAGATGAGGTTGAAGCTCGCCCCCACGCGATCCGCACGTTCGCGCAGCAACGATTCGGCGTGGTTGTCGCCGGCAATCCGCGCAAGGTCCCGCTGGATCGACAGCGCGTTGTACCATAGCGCCTGTACCTCGACCGGCTTTCCAGCGCGCGGGGTCACGGCTCGGCCGTCAACCTTTGCGTCCATCCACGTCAATTGCGCTCCCGCCTCGCCTGCGCTTAGGAGGCCATTTTCTTCCGCCATGATGCTGAAGCGCGTACCTGCTACATACCAGTCGACAATTTCCTGCAGCTTCGGATACAACTCGCGCATGACGAATGCCTCATCGCGTGTGTATGTCAGGTATGCGTGCGCAGCTTCGAAGAACCAGAGCGCGGCGTCTACGGAGTTGTACTCAATCGGTTCGTCCCCATCGGGGAAACGGTTCGGCAGCATTCCGTGATCGACGTGCCTGGCGAATTCGGCCAGAATGGCGCGCGCCGCGTCGTGACGTCCCGTCACCAGCGTGATGCCCGGCAGAGCGATCATGGTGTCTCTGCCCCAATCGCTAAACCAGTGATAGCCCGCGATAACGGTGTTGCCGCTGCCGCGATCCACAATGTATTGGTCCGCCGCCGCTGTCAGACTGACGGCTAACGCCGTTCGTCCCGCCCCTTTCCGCACGACCTCACAACGCCGCTGAAGCTCCGCCCGCCGCAACGCCGGCGCCTCTTGCGCTGTCCTATTCGCAGTCGTAGCCACGACCGCTCGAGACGAGCCCGGCGTCAGTTCCAGCCGCATCACGAACGGATCGTAGAGGTCCTCGTTGAAATCTAGACCCCGCTCGCGCTCGGCATCGTATTCCAGATTCCGATACCAGAATCCAGCCTTTTCGATCACGGCTCCATCGTGCGCTAGATACAGCGTCGGCAGACCCTCGTAAGGCTGGAAACCGACGCGACCGGCATCCTGTATGAAATCCCCGCGCAGCAGTCCGTTTTCATGCGTCAGGCTGTGGTAATCGCGAAACGCCATGAGCGGGCGGATCTCCAATTCGCATCGAGGGCCGTCCAGCAGGCCGTACTCAACGACTGTCGTATTCTCACCCTGCACCATGAAGACGCTTTTCTCGAGGCGTACTCCGCCGGCTTCGAAGCAGAACACCGGAAACGGATCGAGCCGGAACGCAACCAGGGATTCGAATCCCCGCGGATGAAGGACTCCAGGGTAGCGATTAGTCGATAATTCGAAGCGCTTCCGATCCACAATCACTGTCTCCTCGAATTTCGAGAGCATTAGCATTCTGCCCACCGGAGGCTTGGTAGCCGCCATCAGCAGGCCGTGATAGCGGCGCGTGTTCATGCCCCAGATAGTCGAAGAAGCAAAGCCCCCGATTCCGTTCGTCTCCAGCCACTCGCGGCTCAGTGACTCTTCCGGGCTTTGCAGAACCTCCGGTCCAAATTCAATGGTCGGTCGCAATCTCGCTCTCTCCGTTTTGCTGCAAGAGTTTGGCGACGAGAGCGGTCCAGCCGCTCTGGTGACTGGCGCCCAGCCCCGATCCGTTGTCGCCGTGAAAGTATTCATGGAACAGGATCAGATCACGCCAGTGCGGATCCTCGTAGACCGAATTCATGCCGTGGACCGCCCGAGCGCCATTGGGCATCCGCAGAAAGATGCGAGTCAGCCGTTTGGACAGACCGGCCGCGACGTCCCAGAGCGTTTTGTAAATGCCGGAGCCCGTTGGGCACTCCACTGTGACGTCGTCACCGTAATAGTGATGCAGCTTTTGTAACGATTCGATGATCAGGAAGTTGATCGGAAACCAGACCGGTCCCCGCCAATTGGAGTTGCCGCCGAACAGGCCGGAGGTGGACTCGGCCGGGTCGTATTCCACCCTGAAGTCTCCGCGGTTTATAGGCGCCACAACCGGAGAACATTTGTGATACCGCGACAGGGAACGAATGCCATACTGCGAGAGAAGCTCCGCATCGTCCAGCATGGTCCGCAGAACGCGCCGAAGTTGGTGCGCATTCAAGATGGAGAGCAGCAGGCGCTCGCTTTCCCCTTTGGCATTCATGCAGGCAACATTCTTGATCAAGTCCGGACGGTTCCGTATGAACCACTGCATCCGGCGCCTGAAGCCCGGAAGGCGATTGAGGATTTCCGGCTCCAGTGTTTCGACCGCAAACAAAGGAATCAGCCCCACGGTGGAGCGAACCCGCATCAGAAGGCATTTCCCGCCAGGTTCGCGGAGGACGTCGTAAAAGAAACCGTCATCCTCGCTCCACATGCATGTGCCTTCGTTGCCGAGGTTATTCATCGCGGCCGCAATGTAGAGAAAGTGCTCCCAGAACTTGCTCGCTACATCTTCGTAGGCCGGGTCATCATGCGCTAGTTCGAGCGCGATGGCTAACAGGTTGAGGCAGTACATGGCCATCCAGCCCGTGCCATCGGCCTGCTCGATGAGTTCTCCCGTCGGTAGCGGCGCGTTGCGATCAAACACTCCGATGTTGTCGAGACCAAGGAAGCCGCCTTCGAAAATGTTGTGGCCGTCAGCATCCTTACGGTTGACCCACCAATTGAAGTTCAACATCAATTTATGGAAGACGCGCTGCAGAAAAGTGCGATCTCCTATGCCGCGGCGTTTCTTCTCGATCTTGTAGACCCGCCATGCAGCCCAGGCGTGCACCGGAGGGTTCACATCGTTCATCGCCCACTCATAAGCCGGCAATTGACCGTTCGGGTGCATGTACCATTCGCGCACCATCAGCATTAATTGCTCTTTGGCGAACTCCGCGTCCACGAGCCCAAGCGCGACGCAATGAAACGCCAGATCCCAGGAGGCGTACCACGGGAACTCCCACTTGTCAGGCATGGAGATGACGTCCGCGTTGTAGAGGTGGCGCCACTCCTCATTGCGGCGATGCCGGTGTCCTTCGGGCGGAACCGGCCCTGAAGGATCGCCGTCGAGCCACTGCGAGACGATGTAGTGGTAAAACTGCTTCGACCAGAGCAGTCCTGCGAAAGCCTGCCGCATCACGTTGCGCGCGTCGTCCGAAAGACCAGGAGGAATGACGGTTGCGTAAAACTCGTCGGCTTCTTTCCGGCGAAGCGCGAATACATCATCGAACTCGCCTGCTTCGGCGCCGCTCTTTGATTTCCGATTTGTGAAACGGGCCTTGACCGTGACGCTGTCGCCTGTGGGCGATCCTGAACTCGTAGTGCGCAGCCGCCTTCGTCCCGTTCTCGTCGGGATTCACCGCCTCGGGCCGGCCGCTGACAATGAAATCGCTGATGCCATCCTTGGTGTACTGCGATCCGCCGTCATAGGCAAAGAGCCGGCGATAGTTTGTTTCGTTCTCGGTGAAGAGCAGACGAGGAGAGCCGTCGAACCAGATCCACCGGTTGCCATAATCGGGTTCGCTTAGTTCGATGACGGTCTCGCCGCTGCCACATCGCTTCATGTGAGGCTTGGGATTGCCTAGACCCCAAGACCACGTATTGCGAAACCACACCGTAGGCACAATGTGTAGCGCGGCCGTTTCAGGGCCGCGGTTCCAGGCGGTGATGCGAATCAGGATCTCCTCAACTCCGGCCTTTGCGTACTCCACGAAGACGTCGAAATAGCGGCCGCCATCAAAGATTCCCGTGTCGAGCAGTTCATACTCGCGATCAGCTTTGCCGCGCCGCCCGTTTTCCTCCAACAATTCCGTATACGGGAAGGCCGATTGTGGGTACTTGTAGAGGTATTTCATCCAGGCGTGCGTGGGTGTGTTGTCCAGGTAGTAGTAGCATTCCTTAACGTCCTCGCCGTGATTGCCTTCGTTCCCCGTCAGACCAAAGAGGCGCTCTTTGAGGATGGCGTCGTTTCCGTTCCACAGCGCCAAGGCAAAACAGATCTTCTGGTGACGATCACAAATCCCTGCGATCCCGTCCTCATTCCACCGATAAGCGCGGGAGCGAGCGTGATCGTGAGGGAGATATTCCCACGCTGTTCCGAACTCGCTGTAATCCTCGCGAACCGTACCCCAGGCCCGCTCGCTCAGGTACGGGCCCCAGCGCTTCCAGTGCTCGCGCCGCTCGCGCGAAGCTTCGAGCCGTTGCTCTTCAGCCGTCATACCCGCGCTCGTTTCTCCGCCACCAGCTCCTGAGCGAGCTCTGCGATTCTTTCCGGTTCAAATCCGAATTTTCGCTGCAACTCCTTCAATGGAGCCGAGGCGCCAAACGTATGCATGCCGATCATTCGCCCGGCAGGCCCCACATATCGTTCCCATCCGAAGGTAGATGCCTGTTCGATCGAGATCCGCGCTCCTACCTCGGGCGGCAGAACGCTGGCACGATATTCTTCCGGCTGATCCTCGAAAATGTCCCACGAAGGCATCGAAACCACACGCGACCGGATCCCTTCGGCGAGTAGCTTCTCGTGTGCGTCCACCGCCAGGCTGACTTCGCTGCCCGAGGCCACGAGAATTACCTCGGGAGCCGGGCCTCCTGCGTCGGCCAGCACATATGCGCCCCGCGAGACGCCGGACGCGGGCGCATACTTTTGACGATCGAGCGTAGGCAGCGCCTGGCGGGATAGAATCAACGCCACCGGCCGATGCCGAAGCTGCATCGCGTAGCGGTACGACTCTACCACTTCGTTGGCGTCGGCCGGCCGAAAGGTCACCAAGCCGGGAATGGTCCGCAAGGATGCCAGGTGCTCCACCGGCTGGTGCGTCGGTCCGTCCTCGCCATCTCCCATCGGTCGTGCGTGAACACGAAGAGCGCCGGCAACTCCATAAGAGCCGCAAGGCGAATGGCGGGCCTTGCGTAATCGCTGAAGATGAAGAATGTGGCGCCAAATGCACGGACTTTCGAAAGATTGAGGCCGTTCACAATCGCCGCCATCGAGTGCTCACGGACTCCGAAGTGGAGATTCTTCTGCCCCGGATGGTCAGCCTGAAGATCGCCCGCGCCCGGGAATGTCAGAGTTGTCTTATTTGACGGCCCGAGATCCGCGGACCCACCGAGAAACCACGGAATGTTTTGCGCCAGAACGTTCAAGACTTTCCCCGATGCGTCGCGCCCGGCGATGCCTTTCGCGTCCGCTGGGAAGACGGGTAGCCCGCTGTCCCAGCCTGCCGGAAGTTCCCGCCGCTGCATCACCTCGATCTCATTGGCTAGCTCAGGATATGCGGCGCGATATTCGCCGAAGAGGCGTTCCCATTTGAAGTGCGCCCTCTCCCCGCGCGCACCCACTCCGGGGGCGAAGTATTCATAGACGCCTTCCGGCGTTAGGAACTTCGCGTCCTCCGGCCAGTTGTAGGCTCGCTTGGCGGCGCGCACTTCTTCCTCGCCAAAGGCTCGCCATGAGCCGCGGCCGTATCGTGCTTGTGAGGCGAGCCATAACCGATGTGGCTGTCCAGAATGATGAATGTGGGTCTGCCTTTGGTATTCCGGAAATCGGCGAGTGCCCCTTCGATGCGATTCAGGTCGTTGGCGTCGTCGATCCTCAGTACATTCCAGCCATAAGCCAGAAACCGTGCGGCGATATCCTCCGTGAAGGTGATCCGCGTGTTTCCCTCGATGGTGATGTGGTTGTTGTCGTAGATCCAACAGAGATTGTCGAGACCGAGATGCGCGGCAAGCGAAGCGGCTTCGGAAGAAACGCCCTCCATCATGCAGCCATCGCCGCAAACCGCGTAGATGTTGTAGTCGAAGATTGGGAAGTTCGGGCGGCTATATTGATCTGCGAGCCACTTTCGCGCAATCGCCATCCCCACGCTGGTAGCAACACCCTGTCCGAGCGGACCGGTCGTGGTTTCAACTGCTGAGATCAGATGATACTCGGGATGTCCCGGCGCCTTGCTGTTCAATTGCCGGAAGCGGCGAATATCATCGAGGGTCACCGAGGGTTCGCCCAAGGTTTCATATTCGGCGTTCACCGCCTGTGTTTTGGTCAGGTGAAGCACGGACCACAGGAGCATCGAAGCGTGGCCATTCGAGAGCACGAAGCGATCGCGATTGGGCCAGACCGGATGCCGCGGATCGAATTGCATTACACGGTTCCAAATCACATAAACCAGCGGCGCGAGCGCCATCGGCGTCCCCGGATGCCCGGAGTTCGCCTGTTGCACGGCATCGATCGCGAGCGTTCGAATGGTGTTGACGCACAGTTGGTCCATTTCGGCGCCGGCCGGCGGACGTACTGGCAGCGTAACGCTCATTTCTCGCCTCCTCGCGATACCGGCGGAGGGTTCTTCGCTTCGAGAGCGGCAACTTTTCGGAGCCGACGAACATGCCGCTCGGCAATGCCTGGGATTTTATTGGCGCAGACCGAAGCGCCCACGCCGCTGCCGCACACTGCGACACCTCGATCTACTCTTTCCGCAGCCACCGCCTCGGCCAGCGGAATCACAAAATCGGGATAATCATCACCCGAGTTCAAGGTATGAGCGCCAACGTCGAACACCTGGTGTCCCGCTTCGCGCAGATGCGCGATCAACTCCTCTTTCCGTTCAAAGCCCGCGTGATCGGCCGCAAATTCCTACGCGCATATAGTCTGTCCTCGTTGATTCACCACGCCAGCTTTGCCGCTGCGGCCTTATCCGCGACGACCAGCGCGGTCTCGCGCCTAATCCGTGCGGCTGGAATCGCCGGATCGCCATCGATCAACTGGCGCAACGCCCCTGCCTTCTCGCCGCCGGTAACGACCCAAAGGACTCGCCGCGCACGATTGAGAATCGGATAGGTGAGCGTCATACGGCGCCTTCCCTGATAGGGACCTGTGACTGCGACGTCCGCGTTTTCGACGCCGAGAACCGGGTCGCCCGGCACAAGCGACGCGGTGTGGCCATCAGGACCAAGGCCCAGGTGGACCAGATCCAGGACCGGAGGCGCGCCCGCGAGTTGCAGAAGAGTCGCTGCATAAGCGGCTGCCGCGGTTTGCAGATCCGCCGATTCGACGGGCATTTCGTGAATCTGTGCGGCGGAATGCAGGCTTTCTTGCAAATGCGTCAGATTTCTGTCCGGATGCCCCGAAGGCGCCACGCGCTCATCGACCTGAACGATATGCGTACCTTGCCATGGCAAGTCAATGGCCGCCAGCGCGCGCAACATCACCCACGGGGTCTTCCCGCCACTCACCGCCATCACAAATCGGCCGCGCGCATTCACTGCGGCTCTCGCTTCTTCGGCGATGATGGCGGCCGCCTTCTTCGCAACCGCCTCGGCGGTATCTACGACTTCAACCTTCAAGGCTCTTGCCGGCGTCATAATCCCTTTCCGAGAAATTCATGCCTGAGCACGAAGGCTTCCACCGCGTGCGCGAACCCCTCTTGTTCGTTGGAAGTGGTCACGAATTTCGCCTGTGCCCGCACTTCGGCACTCGCGTTTCCCATCGCGATGCTGACGCCGCTCTTCCGGAACATGAGGACATCGTTGGGCATGTCCCCAATCATTGCGATTTCAGCCGGCGGTATGGATAGGGCTTGCGACAGTACAGTCACCACGTGTCCCTTATTCGCGTCCGGATGAGTGACATCGAGATAGTACGGTTGCGAGCGCGCCGCCGAAACGTGATTCCCGCAGAGGCCTTGCACGTCGGCCTCGCATCGAGCCACCGCCGCAAGGTCGTCGCTGACGCCGACAATCTTGGCCACTCGCTCTAGGTGAGAATCGAAGTCGGAAACAACCTTAGGAGAGAATTTCACGGTCCAGGCTTCGCGAGCCACATGCAGACCGTCGGCGTTGCGCAGCAGCCAGTCCCGGTCGGTGTACACCCAGCAATCGAGACCGTGACGCACGATCGCGTCAATGACTTTGGCCGCGTCCTCTCTGGCCAGGAAATTCTGGGTCATTACCGATAAGTCGGGGTGCACGAACACTCCTCCGTTAAACGCGGCGGCCGGTTCCGTGAGCCCAAGCTCATCAATCAGCCTCTTGATTCCAAGTGGTGGCCGGCCGCTGGTGACGGTGAAGGCAATGCCCACATCGCGAAGCCGGTCTACGGCTTCCATGGACTGCCTGGTCAGCACCTTCTCTTGCGTGACCAATGTGCCGTCGATATCGGCGATCAACAACCTGATATTCGTTTCCATCGAAGTCTCTCTCGCTTATGCGGTCTGTAACGCTTCCGGATGCGACCCTCCAATGGCCGGGTCTTCCCAGCCTCCTGGAGGCGCCACATTTGTTTCTGCCCCAGCAGGCCCCCACGTGCCCGCTCATATTCGCTGACCGGAGCAGTCAAACTTGCGACAGGATCGATAATGCGCCACGCTTCTTCGACGTGGTCTTCACGCGCAGACAAGGTAGGATCTCCCGCCATGGCGTCTCCCAGGATGCGTTCATACGCGCCCACCTCGCTCGCCCCGCCATGCGTACAAGCAACCATTTCCACCGCGTTTCCAGCGATTTCCTGGCTTGGAGTCAGCACCATCATCCCGAGAGCAATCGTGGCATCGGGAACCAATCGCAGCCGCACATGGTTCTGTTTCAGCGAATCATGCGGATACAACGGCGGCGGCTGCTTGAGTCGAATCACGATCTCCGTCGATGTAACCGGCAAGCGTTTTCCGGCGCGAATATAAAACGGCACGCCTTGCCAGCGCCAGTTGTTGACCTCAAGACGTAGCGCCAAACAGGTCTCGACGTTCGAGTCGGGCGCAACACCCTTTTCCGCCCGGTAGCCGTGAAATTGACCGCGCACCACATCTTTCTCTGTCAAAGCTGGAATTGCCTTTAGGACCTTGACCTTCTCATCGCGGATGGATTCGCTATCCGATCGCACTGGCGGTTCCATCGCGAGATTCGTAACGACCTGCAGCAGATGATTTTGAATCACGTCACGAGCGGCCCCAGTCTGGTCGTAAAGTGTGCCCCGGCCTTCGACCCCGAACTTTTCCGCCATCGTGATTTGAACGCTCTCGATGTGGTTTCGATTCCAGAACGGCTCCAGGAACCCGTTGGCGAACCGGAAGTAGACAATGTTGTTGACTGGCCATTTCCCGAGATAATGATCGATACGAAAAATCGAGGATTCGCGGAAGCTTCCCAGCAGGACTCGGTTCAACGCACGCTCCGACGCCAGGTCCGTTCCGAAGGGCTTCTCCACAATGACTCTCGCGTTTGTCACGCAACCCGACTTACTGAGTTGCTCAATAACGGAGCCGAAGAGGACGGGCGGAATTGCCAGATAATGTGCCGGCCGCTGTGCCGAACCAAGCTCCTTGCGAATGGCCTCAAAGGTAGCAGCGTCGCCGTAGTCCCCGCTCACGTACCGGAGCAGGTTGCTGAGTTTCTCGAATGCCGCGCGGTCGAAGCTTTCCTGCTTCTCCAGACTTTCCCGGGCCCGCGTCTGAAGGCCCTCGAGGGTCCAATCGGACTTTGCCACCCCGATCACCGGCACGTTGAGTTGGCCGCGCTTCACCATCGCTTGCAGGGCCGGAAATATCTTCTTGTATGCCAAGTCTCCAGTGGCTCCGAAGAAGACCAAGGCATCAGAATCGGACTCGTGCATTAAGTCGGCTCCTCATTTTTCAAACAGGCGCACCACAGGTACAGCAGCCTACGAGCCACAACCAGGAAATCTCACTAGCCTCTTGAAGCAGCAGGAGTTTTCGCAATCGGGAGCCGGCAAAATCAAGCGGGCGGCTGACAGAATCGGGTCGGATTCCCAACACAGTGGCGGGCTTCAGTCGTGACATTTCGTCTGGGTTCGCCTAAGCGCGATCGATAGGCTTGATGGCGAAAGGCGTGCGTGGTCCCGGTCACTGCGTCGGGAGTCCGTCGCGATTCCGTCACAAGGAAGAGAGATTGGTTTGGCCGCTGCCGCGACGGGATCTTGACAATCCACAATCACTTGCGGCTCTTACCGTTGAGTTCGAAATGAGACCGCCTCTTTTGGTTAGACAGGTGCCCTCACAATGCGAGAAAGGAAAACAAGGTCCTCGCATGAGTCATACAGAGTCCACGTTGATACGCTCCAATCTAAACGGCGAACTGACCGTTGAAGGAAGAATCGCGACCGCGCTCGGGAACGAACGCGAGCGAGAACGAATGATTGCCATGAAGGCACACGAAAGGTTCTGTTCGCGCGGTTGTGAACACGGCTTTGACCTGGACGACTGGCTCAACGCCGAGCGAGAGCTTTCGGCGGAAGCGAGTGACGTTGTGATTACTCAGACCGAAGCGGGATTCGATGTCTCAATCGCCGAGCGCCGGGAACAGGGGTGCATTGCTTTGAGCATCGCTCCATCGAGCCTCCTGATTCTCTGGACCATGGACCAGTCGAATTCCGCTGAACTCAACAGCCCCTCACTCTGAGTCTCGCGTCTCTTCCTCGACCTGTAGAACCGGAGAAAACAGAAGTCACCTATCGCGACGGTCGCGTGTCACTGCATCTGCCCCTCGTTGGCACGGCACTTCCGGCGTCAGAGCCGCTTCCCGAAACGAACGGTGGACGGCGTCCGCGGCGCAAATAAAGCCAAATCGATGAACATTGAGCTTCGGAAACAACCCCATCGGATTCCTTGCGGCGCCATCTGGGGCGGTATTCAGCCGGTCACCCTCGACGCTTACACGAAAGGAGTCAATGCCGCCCTGTATTCCAATGCCAGCGGAGGCAGCCTGGGTGGAGACATTTATTACATGAGTGTATGCTCGCAGGACTTGCGCACGCGCATGCTCGTGGCGGACGTACGAGGGCATGGCGAACAGGTTAGCGGCATCAGTTCCTGGATATACGAATGCCTGCAGGACAGGATGAACGCGATCGATTGCGCGGGCGTGCTGTGGGACCTGAATCAGATGGTTCATCACCGGGGTTCTGCGGCTATCACTACGGCTGCGGTCGTAAGCCATGACATCGATAGCGCCGCTATCTACTATTCATATGCCGGCCATCCCCCAATCCTGATGCGGCGACTGGGACAGCGGTGGTCGCCGCTAGTTCTCCAAGCACAATCCGGGCGGGCGAACCTTCCCCTGGGCATGTTTTCGTCGGTTCGATACGACCAAGCCGAGGTTCGCGTCCAGGCAGGGGACCGCTTTCTGCTTTATACCGATGGTCTATCGGAAGCGATGGGCCCGGAATCCGACGAAGAGTTCGGGGAAGCGAAGCTGCCCGCTTTACTGGAAGCCGAGGGAAATGATGATTTGGCGGGCGTCCGGGATACCCTGGTTGCGGGCGTTACGGCGTTTTCAGGCGGGTCCCTCTTGAAAGACGATTGCACTCTGATGGTGGTGGAAGTCCGATGAATGCCTGCACCCGGCATCAAGCCAACCCGCTTCTCTAACGAGGTAGCCGATCGAGGCCACTACGCCCCTGGGGTCCTCGCTCCTCCATTCCTCTAGTCTTAGAATAGACTCATAGGCGCTGAAAGCTGGGAGGACACTTTCGGAGTCCACCGTTCACCGGTGGGCGTTCGCGATGAACCGCTTCGAGGCCGGGGGTATCGACGATGAAGTCGGCAACGCAATCTCCCGCAGGAGATGGGCCGGTACAGGTGCGCAACCATTCGGGCTTCTTCTCGAGCGAAGCCGTACTCGAAATTCTGAAGCTGATTCTTGCGGGATCTGAGTTGTCCGAAGTGCTGACGGTCATTGCTCAACTGGTCGACTCTCAAGGCGACGGCACGCTATGCACCATCTGGCTTCCCGATACTGAAGGCAAGCAACTCTATTGCGCGGCAGCACCCAGCCTTCCCGAATTTGCGGCAAGTATGGGGCGGACGACTGTCGGTCCGAAAGGCGCGTCATGCGGCACAGCCGTTTATCGGAGGGAGCCGGTCTATGTGGCAGACATCCGCGAGGACCCCATTTGGGATGACTATCGTGACCGGATTCTGCCTTTTGGCATCCGCGCCGTTTGGTCGCGACCTCTCTTCACGCGCGACGGGAAGGTCCTGGGGACGTTCGCCATCCATTATCGTGAAGTGCGTAATCCGGACGCCGTCGATCTGGCGTTGATCGAGAATGCCAGCCACATTGCCGGCATCGCGATTGAGCGGCACATGAACGAGGAAGCGCTGCGCCATGAAAGCGACCGGCTGCGATTGCTCCTGGAAATCACGAGCAGCGTGACATCCAGGTTGGACCTTCGGCAAGTGATTGAGGCGCTGTCAACGAGTCTGTTCAAGATCATGCAATGTGACGTTTCCGCACTGCTGCTACCCGACCCGGACAGCGGCGATCTGCGCGTCGCCAACTTGTACAATCCCGATGCCAGGGGACCCTTCCGGGAGGGATGGTTGGTGCCGATGAACAGTTCGATTGCGGGCCAGGTCATACGAAACGCCAAGACCATGCGGATCGATGGCTTCGAAAAGCTCCGCGAGGATCCTCAGATTTTTGGGAATCCTGAGGGCCAACTTCTCTATGAGCGTGTGGTGCAGGAGAGACTCAGAGCAGGCTGCTATCTTCCGCTGATAGGCCGCAACCAGGTGGTGGGCGTTCTGATGCTCTGCCGGCGTTCGGACAATGCATTTCGGGATGACGACGTTATCTTGCTCGAGCAGGTCGCGCGCCAGGTGGCGATTGCCATTGAAAACACGCTGGAGTACGAAAGGCGACGAAAGACCGAGATAAGGAGACGAGACAGAGACTTTATCTCGAAGAAGAGATTCGCGCCGAGTGTGGGGCCATCGTGGGAGAGAGCCCCGCTTTGAAGGCCGCGTTGCACCTCGTATCTATTGTGGCGCCTACGGACTCGAGCGTCCTGATCTCGGGCGAGACGGGCACTGGTAAGGAACTGATCGCCCGCGCCATACACGACCTGAGCACCCGCCGCGAACGCGCCTTCGTGAAATTGAACTGCGCGGCGATTCCCCTCGGGCTCCTGGAGAGTGAACTCTTCGGCCACGAGAGGGGAGCATTCACCGGCGCGATCGCCCAGAAAATTGGACGTTTTGAATTGGCGAACAAGGGTACCCTCTTTCTAGACGAAGTCGGCGATATCCCGCTTGAACTACAGGCGAAATTGCTGCGCGTTTTGCAGGAGCAGGAGTTTGAGAGACTCGGCAGCAACCGCACGCATAAGGTTGATGTACGGCTGATCGCCGCGACGCATCGCGATTTGCCCCTGATGGTGAAGCAGGCGACATTTCGCGAAGACCTGTACTACCGGCTGAAAGTGTTTCCCCTCAATGTGCCGGCCTTGCGGCAGCGCAGGGAGGACATTCCCAAGCTGGTGCGGCATTTCACTCAGCTCTACGCGCGGCGCATGAATAAACAAATCCATGAAATCCCTTCGGCGACCATGGATGCGCTGGTGCGATATCGCTGGCCGGGAAATATTCGGGAATTACAGAACTTCATCGAGCGGGCCGTAATTCTTTCTCCCCATTCCATCTTGTGCGCCCCAACTTCAGAGTTGGAGTCCGTTCACGCGCAAGCTGGGATCAACAGCTCCGTACCGGTCGTCGAGCCGATTACCAGCCTCCAGGAAGTGGAGCGAGACCACATCCTCCGGGCACTGGACGCGAGCCATTGGGTAGTTGGCGGCCCGACTGGCGCCGCACAGCGGTTGGGAATGAAGCGGACGTCGCTACTGTACAGGATGCGAAAGCTTCGCATCAGCCGTCCCGCGAGTTCTCTGCCCAACGCCGCGCAGTCCTGATTCACCCGTTCCCGCGACGAAGCAGTGACCGATATCGGTCAGTGCGTTAGAGATCCGTCCCGGCTTCGTCAGCCAGACCAGAGACCGGCTTGCTGCGATTCCAGGAGATCTTGCCCTATCAAAGACTTGGGCCTCCGCAAGGACCCAGTTGGGATCTCTTCTTTTTGGCTTGCCGGGTGCTCCTTCGATGGCGTCTCGCCTCAAAGGCGGGGATCGCAACCGCAAAGGAGAGTTCGATGGGTCAAAGTCGTTCCACCCAAACGAAAAGGAGTCTGAGCTTGCCTTCCGGCCTATCGGTGCCGGTTACATCCGTCCACAGAATCGATGCGGACGGAGTGCACGTCTTCTACCGGGCGGCTGGAGACGCCGACGCTCCAGTAGTGCTCCTGCTTCATGGCTTCCCTGCTTCATCTTTTATGTTCCGCGAGCTGATTCCGCGCCTCGCGAACGATTACCGTGTGATTGCGCCGGACCTCCCAGGGTTCGGATTCACCGAAGTACCCGAAGACCGGGAATATATCTATTCGTTCGACCGGTTGGCCGCAACGCTCAACGCATTCACGAAGGCGCTCAAGATCAGGCGATACGCCCTGTATCTGTTCGACTATGGCGCGCCAGCCGGACTTCGGCTCGCGATGGCCCACCCTGAACGCGTGACTGCCATCATTTCGCAGAACGGCAACGCCTACGAAGAAGGGTTGGCCGATGCGTGGGCGCCGATCAGGAAGTACTGGGCTCAACCGTCGGCGGAGAATAGGGAGGTTCTGCGTCAGAACATACTCAACTTCGAGGGAACACGATGGCAGTATACGCATGGGGTAAGCCAGCCGGATAGTGTTCCGCCTGAATCATACACACTCGACGCGGCTCTTCTGGAACGTCCGGGCAACAAAGACATACAGCTCGATCTATTTCGGGATTACGCCTCGAACGTTAAACTCTATCCTGCGTTTCAAGATTACTTCCGGAAAGCTCAGCCGCCATTCCTCGCGATTTGGGGAAAGAACGACCCATTCTTCCTTCCCGCGGGGGCCGAGGCCTTCCGGCGCGACATGCCGGCTGCGCGAGTCGAGTTCCTGGATACCGGGCATTTTGCGTTAGAGACGCACGTCGGCGAAATTGCCACCGCCATGAAAGAGTTCCTCGCGATGAACGGGGCGTCATTATGAGTTCCTTTGCTCCGGAATCCACAATCGTGTTGGTCCATGGCGCCTGGGCTGACGGGTCTTGCTGGGACAAGGTTATTCTGCCGTTGCGAAAAGAGGGGCTTAGAGTTACGTGTGCGCCGATTCCCCTCACATCGCTTACGGAAGACATCGCGGCTCTGGAGCTTGTGCTTGAGAGAACGCACGGGCCCGTGGTGCTGGTTGGACATGCATATGCCGGTGCGGTCATCGCCGGTCCAAAGAGCGACCGCATACAATCGCTGGTCTACATCGCGGCGCTCGCGCCGGCTGAGGCCGAGACGGTTGCGGATGTTTTCTATCACGCCAAGGCGCACCCGCAGGCGCCGCAACTCCAGCCGGATGCACACGGGTTGATCTGGATCCCGGAAGGCGGCTTCGCCCGCGCTGTGGCTCACACCGCTTCGCCGGACCAGAACGCAATTCTGGAAGCTGTGCAGCGCCCGATTGCGCTGAAATGCATTCAAGAGAAGGCTCCTGTGCCGGGTTGGAAAACGAAACCGTCGTGGTATCTCCTGGCGGAGGAGGATCGCATGATCGCGCCGGAAACACAACGTTATATGGCGGATCGGATGGGCGCGAAGACTCGAACGCACAACGTAGACCATAGTCCGATGCATACCCAGCCGGACGTAGTCGTGCGCATTATTTTGGAAGCCGCACAGGCGACGCTTGCCGGCTGAGGGGGAAAGAACCATGCAAACGAAGTCTGCAGCAATCGTGACTGGTGCGAGCCAAGGCATCGGACGCGCAACCGCGATCCGCCTGGCGCGTGATTTCGAAGCCGTTGTCCTGGCCGCAAGGCAAGAGGAGGAGCTCAGGAAGACAGCGAGCGCAGTAGAATCCGCGGGCGCCGAACCATTCACCTGCGCACTCGATTTGCGCGAACCGGGGTGCGCGTGGGAGGGTCTGAAGGCCTCTAAAGGCGCAGTGGTGCTGATCTCGGGAAGCGCAGCTCTCGATCCGAAGCCGGCATTTGCGGCCGTCGCGACGATCAATGCCGCCATCATCGCACTGGCAAAGGCCTTCGCCGAGCAAGGCATCAAAGATGGAGTTCAAGTCAACAGCGTGGTACCCGGTGCGGTGATGACGGGCCGCCGCCGATCGTTTATGGAGCACTGGGCGCCGGAACACGGTATGAGCGTGGCCGAAGCCATGAAGCAGTTTCCCGAAAGGGCCGGCATCGCCCGCTACGGTGAACCAGATGAGATCGCGGGTCTGATGGCTTATCTGGTCTCCCAGGAAGCGCGATGGCTGACGGGCGCCTCTGTTCGGATGGATGGCGGCGAAATCAAAGGGATTTAGAATACCAGCTACTCAACAAAGGAGAACAACGAAATGCTCAGATGCATTCAGACACGAATTGCACTCGCGCTGCTTTTGTCTCTCATGGGCTTCGCGTACGCGAGCGCGCAGGAGAAGGCGCAAACTCTGTTTACCGGTACCTTCCACGGAAAGGCGCACAACACATCCGGCCGCGCCACGGTTTACCAAGAGGCCGACGGACGATTGGTGCTTCGGCTGACGAACTTTAAGACCTCCAATGGGCCGGACGTGCACGTCGTGTTGATCGCGGCAAAAGACGCGGACGACGATGCGAATTTCCTGAAGAACAGCACCGAGAAGATCGAGCTCGGTGTTCTAAAAGGAAATGAGGGCGACCAAAACTACGACATACCCAAAGGGACCGACCTGCAGAAGTTTCAAACAGTCTCGATTTATTGCGAGCGGTTCAACGCGAACTTCGGCGCCGCCCCTCTCGAGAAGTTCTGAGGGCGTTGTCAAAACTGAAACGGGCCATTCCGGGACTTTGTTAGACGCGAGTGGCCCCAAATCCATCGCGCGCCGAAAACTATGACCACCAACGCGAGAACATGGCTCCTGAGACGGAAATGGATACTGGCGGCGGTTGCCCTTCCGATTCTCATTGCACTTTGGTGGGCATTCCGGCCCGAGAAACTCTGGATTAATCAAAAGGTCAGAGAGGCCGCACCCTTTGATGCGAGTGATGAGCCTCAGCCGATCCTTACGGCCCGATTCAAAGCTAAAGCGCAGCAGACCAGCGGCCGTGCGACGGTCTATAAAAAGCCGGGCGGAGGAGAGTTTCTTCGTCTAAGCGATTTCACGCCTCCGGACGGTTCCGACATTCACGTCCTGCTCGCTCGAAGCGACGATCCGATGTTGGCACAGGATGTCGCGGATGGGCAGCTTCAGGGCATCGATTGCGGGCCCTTGAAGAGCAATCAGGGCGACCAGGACTACGATTTGCCGATGGCCAGCGACCTCAAACAGTATGAAGCCGTGGTGATTTACGGTGAAACGTCTCACACGGTGTTCGGAACGGCGAAGCTCGAACCGTTCTGAGGAAACATTCATGAACCGCCGTCACTTTCTTACAGCCGGGTCTATCGGCACCATTATGGGAGCGCCGCTTGCGATGGCGGCCCAGCCGCAAAGCGCCCCATCATTCAAGACGATCGAGATCGATGTCTCCGGCAACAAAATCTTTTGCCGCCGTTATGGAGACGGGCCGGCGATTCTGATGGTTCATGGCTTCCCTCGAACCAGCCTGATGTGGCGCTTTCTGGCGCCGAAGCTGGCAGCAAATCATAGCGTGATCTGCGTCGACCTGCGCGCCTATGGCCGCAGCGGCATACCCGCTACCGGCGAGGACCACTTCGCTTATTCGAAGCGCGCGATGGCAAATGAGCTGATTGAGGTGATGGCCAAACTCGGGTTTTCAACTTTCACGCTCATTGGCCATGACCGTGGAGGCCGGGTCGCCTACCGTATGGCTTTGGATCATCCCAAGAACGTGCAACGCTTGGCCGTCTTCGATGTAATTCCGATTCTCGAAGCGTGGAGCCGATCGGATGCTCGATTCGCCCAAACTTACTGGCCGTGGGTTTTGTTGTCGCAGAAGTGGCCGTTGCCCGAAAGCTACTTGCTCGGCGCTCCGGAAGCAGTCTTTCATAATGCATTCGGACAGGGTTCCTTCAACGGGGAGATTCTCAAAGAGTACGTTTCCACGTACCGCAACCCTGCGCGAGTTCACGGAATCTGCGAGGAGTACCGGCCCGCGGCGACGATCGATGTCGAACACGATCGCGCCGATAAGGCGGCCGCCAGGCGAATCGAATGCCCCATGCTGCATCTCTGGGCGGAGGGTGGTCCGCTCGATACGTTCTATACGAAAGAGGGCGGTCCGCTGGGGATTTGGCGTCAATGGGCGCCGCTCGTGGAAGGACAGGCGATGAAAGGTGGTCATTTTTTCCCGGAAGAGAATCCTGATGATACCGCGACAATCCTCACCCGGTTTCTCACCGCGTAACAGGAGATCGATCATATGAGCGCAACGGAAAAGTATGAAGTCATCGTGCTCGGAGGCGGCACGGCCGGCAAAGTGATCGCATGGACTATGGCCAAACAAGGCAGGCGAACCGCCGTTATCGACCGGAAGTATGTCGGCGGATCTTGCCCCAATGTGGCGTGCCTGCCGAGTAAGAACGTCATCCATTCGGCGAAGGTCGCTTCGCTTGTAGCCCGGCATGCAGAGTTCGGAATCGAGACCGGGCCGTTCGCCATCGACATGGCCCGAGTCTACGACCGTAAGCGCGAGATGGTGGAGGGGATCGTCAAGGTTCATCTGGACAAATATCAAGCGTCGGGGGCTGAACTCATTTGGGGCGACGGCACGTTCGTGGCTCCTCGTACCATTCATGTCGGTCTCCGCGATGGAGGCGAGCGTATGCTCACCGCTGACCGTGTATTCGTGGACGTGGGAACTCACGCAACCGTGCCTGACACACCGGGGCTCAGGGAAGCCAAACCGATGACTCACATCGAAGCGCTGGACTTGCGGCGGAGTCCCGAGCATTTGATTGTGCTCGGAGGCGGCTATGTCGGCCTTGAATTGGGCCAGGCGATGCGGAGACTGGGAAGCCGGGTAACTCTGATTACGCGCGACGCCCAGCTTGCTTCGAGTGAAGACCCCGAGGTGTCACAGGCGGTTTTAAGCTTGTTCCACGACGAAGGCATCGAGGTGCTATTAGGGACGGACGTTCTCAGTGTTGATGGGCGTTCCGGCGTGCACGTGAATCTCGATGTTCGGAGCGGGTCCCGCACGCGCACTCTCGACGGGACCGACATTCTCGTCTCGCTCGGACGTACGCCTAATACAGCGGGCACGGGGCTCGAGAAAAGCGGAATCGAACTTACGGAGAAGGGACACATTCGAGTAAATGATCGTCTGGAGACAAGCGCACCGAACGTCTGGGCGATGGGGGAATGCGCGGGCAGTCCCTATTTCACACACGTATCCGAGGACGACGCGACCGTCATTCTCGAGAATCTGAACGGCGGCAAACGCAGCACGGCGCAACGGTTGGTTCCGTCCTGCGTATTCATCGATCCGGAACTGGCGCGTGTCGGTCTTAATGAGTCCCGGGCGCGGGAAAAAGGTATTGCCTATCGGGTCGCATCCGTGCCGTTCGACTCCTCGTGGCGCGCCTGGGCGCTTTCAGAGCGCCGTGGATTCATGAAGACGCTGATCGACGCAGATAGCGATCGCATTCTCGGATTCACGGCCTTCGGGGCTGAGGCGGGGGAACTTATGAGTACAGTTCAACTCGCGATGCTGGCGGGGCTGCCATACACGATTCTCCGGGATGCGATGTTTGCGCACCCGACTATGACGGAAGGGTTGAAGGCTCTGTTCATGAGCGTGCCGCAAAGGATGGTACATCACGCTGAGCAGCCCTGATTCGCGCGAACCGCGGGCTCAACCGAAGGCTGATGGTGCGCTCTGCGCGGCCGATAGCCTGCATCTCCACTGGCCGGAGTATCTGATGGAGGCGGGAGAGGCAGGCTTCTACCTTTTCTTTGCGTGCGCCCTCGCCACGTTGTTGTGGCACCCCGGTTCGCCACTCCACGAATACTTGCGGAACGATGCGGTGCGGCGCATGCTGATGGGCGCGGGAATGGGTGCAACCATCATCCTGATCGTCCACTCCCCGTGGGGTAAGCAATCCGGCGCGCACTTCAACCCTGCCGTTACATTGACGTTTTATCGATTAGGAAAAGTGGCGCCGTGGGACGCGGTTTACTACTGTGCCGCCCAGTTGCCTGGTGCGGTCGCGGGCGTGGCTCTGGCGACGCTGGTGCTTCGGGGAGCACCGGCGCACCAAGCGGTCCGCTATAGCGCCACGCTTCCGGGCATTCACGGCATCACCGCAGCGTTCCTTGCCGAGGTGGCGGTCTCATTTCTCCTGATGACTGCGATCCTGGTCGCCTCTAATCACAGAATCCTGGCGCCTTACACCCGCTACCTCGCGGCCTTTGTGATTGCATCAGGCATTGCCTTTGAATCTCCTCTGTCCGGCATGAGCGCCAACCCGGCACGCACTTTTGGCCCGGCATTCTGCGGCGGCTATTGGCATACCCTGTGGATCTACTTCACAGCGCCGGCTTTGGGCATGCTGGTGGCTGCCGAGGCTTTTCTCCGGGCCCGAAACGGAAGAGTTCCGTTTTGCGCGAAGCTGGATCACCAAAACGATAAGCGCTGCATCTTCTGCCATTCCGAAGAACAACCGCGGACGGCCTCACAAATCGATCAGGACGTCGCCCAGCGGCTGTGAGCAGCAGACGACGTTGCCCTTCTTTTCACAGCCATGACCATCGCGCACCGGGATGGTCCATGGTTGGATTGAAAAGGTTGGCGTGCTCAAAACGGGCATCCCCAGACCCCAAGGACGATTGGCTGGCGAAATCCGACTGCAACAACGGCTTCAGTAGCCGGAGATTACCGATAAGGTCGCTATCCGGTGTCCAAACTGATGGGTTCCGGCCGCAACTCCCGTCGCCAGAAACACGGTAGGCTAGCAGCTCCTAGCGAACCCCAAGGCAAGTGCTCACTTCGAAGCCGGACGCTCCACCCCGGGGCCCCGAGAACAAAACCAAGATGGTGCCCGCCGCGCGCGCTGACTGCACGACGGGCACAACCCTCGCTCAATCGAGCCGCAGAACGATGGGACAGTTTATTGAAAAGCCCGCGCTCCCAAATGCAGCCCCGCCGGGACCCGTAAGCAGGCCGTACTGAACGAAAGTTAGGATCTGGAATTCTTCACGAAGTTGACCTCGATAACCGCCGGTGATGGCGGCCTGAGTCCACTCGTATAAGTTGGCATCCCACGCGGGACTATAGTCGAGTGCCAAAGTGGGGATTCCACCAAGCGTGTTATTCGGTCGATGGCCATCCGCGAGATCAGCGGACAGCCCCTGCCGAAGGGGATTGTTGCATCCTCCAGTTTCGGCCCCGTTAGTGGCGATGAAAATCCTCTCGATCGGACTATTGATACTGTCGTCGTCACCCAGGTGCAAACCTGTCATCAGGGGAGCATAAGTATTGTGCTCAATAGCGGCCGCCAACGGAATGCTTGCATCCACTGAGATGTACCAAACGGGCCTTCCGAAGCTAAAACCATTGATCAGGTTCAACGTCACGATCATATTGACCGGATCGATCGCCAACACCTGATCGTGCACTTTGGAATAATCCACGCTTCCATTCGGAAAATTGATATCGCTGGCGTTCACATTAAAGGCGACCATCGGAGCGTTGTAAATAACGCCACCCGCGTTCATTACCTGAACGTACGGACTATAGTTCGCGTCGCCTACTTCCCCGGGCTGATAGGCCGTGGGAGGGAACTCCGCTCCCGCAGGGCCGGGCGTTATGCTCCGTACCGGCGAGAAATCAACGGTTCCAGCATTGAAGACCAAGTCGCCGTTTTCGTCGAGGACTGCTTTGCGAGCCCCGTTCGCCATGAACGACATCTTCGCCGAGAAGTTCAATCCTAGCTCGGCCGCAACACCGGCGTCAGAAACGTCGGAGAGGATATACCACACGTTTCTGCCGTCGATCAGGTGTCCGAGATAAAGGGGAATAGTGACCGTCCCGGACGCCGTATCAATGGGCCCTGTGTTGAGCAGTTGGACTGGGCCAACGAGGCTCTGATTGACCGTTGAAGGTGGCGGACCAAAATACGAAAGGCTCACCGCCGTGCCAATGGAAGCTGGGGCTGGAAACACGTCACACCCGGGCCCTGGTCCTATCGGACCGGGACCGGGGCCCTGGTCGGTATTGAACGTTGCTGACGTTGGGGTGGCCGCCTCCCGCCGGAATTGCGACTGGATCGGCCCGAGCACTGCCCTTCGGGGCGTGCGAAAACGCGGCGAGTTCTGCGCGAACGCAGTCAGACTCATTGCGGCCGCGATTGCCGCGGCCACGGGGAATGCTGGAATCTTAACGTGCATGGAATATCTCCTCACAGCCAATGTTTGGGATTTGAACTGAGACATCGCCTGAGGCAATGACGCAGTCAATATCGCATCTAGCAGGCCACGTTAGAGAAGCGGGTTCGGCAGAAACGTATGATCCGCAAGTGCTAGATTCGCCACGCTCTCAGCTCGCTGGCATTGAACCAATCTCGGTTTGGCTGACGGATTTTGCGATGAATACCCGACTAACTGACGGGTGCGCGTTCGTCATCGCAACTCCCGAACAAACCGGGAGAACGAATCGCTCGATCGATTCGCGCGGAGCGACCTGTATGCTCTCGGCCTCACCCTTTATCAAATGGTGACTGGGACGTTGCCATTCACGGTGTCCGATGCCATGGAGATCGCTCACTGCCATATCGCCAGAAAGCCGACACCACCATGCTTGATGTTAAAGACCGTTCCGGGCCAGGTATCCGCTCTTGGCCAAGACGGCCGAGGAGCGCTATCAAACAGCCCGGGATTGGTAAATCCGCCGTTGTTAATGAACTCCACAAAACGTTGGTTACGTCGCATGGCCTTTTCGCATCGGGCAAATTCGATCAGTACAAGCACGACATCCCTATACGACGCTTGCTCAGACACTTCAGGGGCCCACCGCGAGCGGGTCCTGCAAACGCACATAGCCGCCACGCGCATCGCGCAACCGGAAATCCGGCGCATGGTCGCCGGCTTTCAACGCTCTTTGTGCAATGCTGGAAGCCGCCAGTTCCATATCGGCGCGGACCATGGCGTCACAAGTCTCCGGCGCGGCGTTAGTCATGAATTCTGAACGGAAAGCATCAAGCTCTGCTTTGAGGGGCATCCTGGGTTTTCCTCCTCAGATCTGAGCGACGCCGCCATCGACGTAAAGCTCGATTCCGGTAATGTAACTCGCCTCATCCGACGCCAGGGAGGAAACGGCCTTGGCGATCGATCCCGTCAGAATGATCGATCCACCGTCGTTTATGGGAGGAAGCGCTTTTTGCACAGTGAAGAAGAGCCCCTTTACATTCGCATCGAAGTGAAGATCGTAGAATTTCTCGTCGACGGCCTCGATTGGCGCTAATTGCGCGACGCCGGCATTAGCAAAAAACACATCTATCTTCCGATTATGCCTGGCGACTTCGGCGTATAGACGGTCCAGATCGGTCAAGTTGGAGACATCGCCTGCAACCGCGGTTACGTTTCTGGCGATCTCCGCCACCGCCCGTTCCAGCGCGTCTTTGCGCCGGCCACTGATGAATACATGATCCATCCCTTCCTGGACGAATCGTTTGGCAGTAGCTAAACCAATACCGGTTGACCCCCCGGTGATAACTGCCACTTTTCCTGTGAACTTGTCTTTCACGTTTGCCCCCTGCTTCTCCAATCGGGGATGTAATAAATTTGTCGCGCGTGACCGCCCTCTCGACCCATGTGGGCCCAACAGCGTGATTGCATCGGCTAGCATATGACTCCTCAGCTCAAGAAGTGGCCGCTCGAGCTAGCCTCGCAAGGGCTCATAGGATGCCTTTTCTATTTACTCCAAGCCTCATATATCAACCGGGAGTGGCCATTGATGGGTAAGAAGCGACTTCGCTTCACGGACCCATTCCGGCTGAATTCGGCTGCGAGTCAGCGTGGCGAGGACCCGAGCGGGGCTGCCGAGGTCAGCCCATCCTGAGGCTCGATCGCGTAGCGCCAACAGCCTGCGCGGCTCATTAGCCAGGATGTCGCGCGAAAAGTCCACTGCCGGCAGTATATTATAGGCAGACTCCAGCGCGCCGTCCGCAACCGCGCGCGTTATGGAAAGGACCGTTTCGGGCACCCGCGCATATGACAGACTAAGGAATGTCGCTGCCCTGCCTACAGTAACGAACGTATTCCAGAGGCAGCCGCGCTTCAATAGCGCACGCGCCTGGTGCAGCGGCGGTTTTTCCCAAAACCGATTAACAGTTGATAGAGGGCCGGCGGGAGATTGCGAAACAAGTATGCCGGGCTCAATCCATCCGTAGTCGATCTCGGGATAGCCAGCTTCTGCACCCACAAGAACAATTGACTCAGGACACTGCAATGCACATGCGGTAGCCGATTGAACAGTTAAGCGAAAGGCTTGCTCATCAGAATAATAATGATCGCAGGGAAAGAAGCCCACTATGGCGTCGGGATCACGCCGCAATACATGAACCAGTGCCAGGATAATTGCGATACCCGTGCCGCGATTCAGCGGTTGTGCGATGACGCAGGAATCGGTAGTGTCCGTCAAGTCTCCGCTGTAGTACCTTTCATGGGCGCGCGATAGAACGAAGACCTGTCGATCACGGATGAAGAGCGGTGCAACACGCTCCCGCGTCTGCTGGAAAAGGCTCTTTCGGCCAAGAATGGGACAGAACTGTTTGGGTCTCGAGTCGCCTGCGATCCTCAGCGTCAAGTCGCGTAAACGAATACCGTCGCCACCTGCCAGAAGTACAGCCCAGGGGTGTCCGGGTGCCATGTTGTCGCCCGTCGAGGCGTTCGCAGTATGCTTAGGCACGCAAGGAAGTCTCCTCTTGATCAGTTGTGAGATTCACAATTTCCATTGGGCAAGACAGCACATCTTGCCTCGATCCGTATTTACGCGACGGACCTCCGACGTGTGGATGGGAATTGGTCGCTATATTCGTCGCGGGTCGAACCACTCGTTCAGCGATGCCCGCCGCACGCCCAAAGATCCATCACGATCGTGGCCCGGACGCCGATAAGAAACGTGCGCAAGACGAATTCAAAGTGAGTCTCATGTTGAGACGCGCGTCTTCAGCTTGTAGCTTTCAGACGTGCGGGTGTAGAGGCTTTGAATGTCGAGCCGCGCGGGAAAGGGGAGCGAAATTGCTCTCCTGGAGTTGCATATTCAGGTACGTTCGGGCTTGGCCGACGGGCCCTGCCGCAGCTTGAACAATTCAGCAAACTGGATGTTAAGGGATTACCAGGATTAATGCGCCGCTGACATGCATGGCTACGACACAATCCTTTCCGTCCAGGCGATATGCACCAGCCACAGCCGCGTGAGCGGGGCCAGTAGCTGCTCTGAATTTGGGGGTGCCTGAAATGCTGCCTGTGAACGATTGACCCAGGGCCTTGGAGTTTCAAGTACTTGCGTGATATTGAGCATTTGCCCAAATGTAACGAAGTAAAAGAGAAATGGAGACACTTTAAGTTATTGAAAATACAATAGATATGGTACGCCCGAGTGGATTCGAACCACCGACCTTTTGCTCCGGAGGCAAACGCTCTATCCAGCTGAGCTACGGGCGCATAAAATGGGCAAGCCTTCTCTTGCATCAGTGTAGCAAAACCGGAATGCATCGAACGCGCCGGAGGCTCCCGCGTGCAACGGGTGTATCCTTAATTCCATGAGTCTGAAAATTAACGTGCGCGAGAGAGGCGATGTCCTGATCCTCGATCTGAATGGCCGGATTACGCTCGGCGAAGAAGCCGCGTCATTGCGCGACATACTTCGGGAACAGGTCGATAATGGTAACAAGAACATTCTCCTCAACCTTGCCGAGGTGAGTTACATCGATAGCTCAGGCCTCGGACAGCTGGTCGGCAGCTTCGCCACCATAACCAGCCGTGGCGGCCGGCTCAAGCTCCTCAACCTGCAGAAGAAGCTCCATGAATTGATGCAGGTGACTAAGCTCATCACCGTCTTCGAGGTGTACACAACAGAGGCCGCTGCGCTTCAAAGTTTCGCGGCATCCGCGTCGGCTTAGGCATCGTGGTGATGCGGTTTCTTTTGCTTTGCTGCTCGCTCGCCGCGCTCCAAGCCTCTACGCCGCCTGTCGGACGCGAGCAGTATAACGCTCGTCGCGCGGAGCTCTCGAAGCAGCTTCACGATGGCGTGCTAGTGCTGTTTGGCCGCACCGAAAAGGGCGAGGAGAACTTGCGTACGGGCTTCATCCAGGAGCCCAATTTCTTTTACCTGAGCGGCTGGCAGGAGCCCTCGGCAGTGCTCTTGGTGACCCCCTCCGCCGACAGCCAATTCCACGATTTTTTGTTTCTGCCACACCGGGAGCCCGACCAGGAAAAATGGACCGGGCGCAAAATTGGACCGGACGACACCGATGTCTCCCAGCTCACCGGATTCGAGACGGTGTTGGCCGCCGAACGCTTTGAATCCGAGCTGCGCAAGCAGCTCGAGCATTATGCCCGGGTTTACACGTTGGGCGAACCAGGCACCCTTCAAATCAAGGCGCTGGCCCCGCTACGCGAGGTCTCCGATGCGAGCATGATGATCGCGCGCCTGCGGATGCATAAATCCAGTGAAGAACTGGCGTTGATCCGGAATTCCATTGACGCTACTTTGGAGGCCCACAGAGCCGCGTGGAAACGCGCCGCGCCGGGTTTATATGAATACCAGGTGGCGGCCACTATGACCGGTGTTTATTTCGACCACGGCTGCGAACGCAGTGCCTACGCGCCTATCGTGGGCTCGGGGCCTGACAGCACCATCCTGCACTATTCGCGCAATTCCCGCCGCATGGATCGCGGCGAGTTGCTGCTCATGGACGTTGGAGCGGAGTGCTCCGGATACGCCGCCGATATTACGCGCACCATACCGGTAGGCGCGCCTTTCACCAAGCGTCAAAAGGAAATCTACGAGATCGTGCTGGGAGCGCAAAACGCCGTGATTGCCGCTATTAAGCCCGGCGTTTACCTTTCCCGGCCATATCCCGGCAATCTGACCAGCATTGCCCTTGACTACATCAACACTCACGGAAAAGATCTGCATGGGGAGCCGCTCGGCAAATACTTCATACACGGTGTCAGCCATCATGTAGGCCTCGAAGTCCATGACGCCACCGATTTCAGCATCCCTCTGGCCGAGGGCAACGTGATTACGGTGGAGCCGGGCATTTACATTCCTGATGAAAACATCGGCGTACGGATCGAGGACATGGTCCTGGTTACTAAAGATGGCGCACAATTGCTGAGCGGCGCTCTGCCGCGCGAGGCCAATCAGGTCGAAAAGGCTCTCGGCAGGTGAATCATGCAGCGCCCCGGCCGACAACGTGCAGTCTACCCGGCATTACTTGGAGGCGCCCTCCTCGTAGCAGTCGCAGCAAGCTGGACCAGCTTCGGCACGCAGATCGACAACTACGCCTATGACCAGATGTTTCGCCTTTATACGCCACCGCGCTGGCAGACTGAAAGTATCCTCCTGGCTATCGATCAACGGTCGTTAAATGCGTATGATGGCATCTCCCACCTCCGTAAGCCGCTGGCCGTAGCGCTCGAAAGGATCGCGGCGGCCTCTCCCAAAACCGTCGCGGTCGATCTGATCCTGGTGGACCACACCGAACCGGCCGTCGACGCCCGCCTCGAAACCGCCATGCGCGCCATACGAAACCTGGTGCTGGCCTGCCGTCTGCTGCCCGACGGATCGGCATGGGAAGACCCGCTGCCCCGTTTCCGCGCGGCCGCTGCCGCCCTCGGACACGTCCACGCCGAGCCCGACGCGCTGGACTCCGTCGCCCGCCACATGCCTCTTGAAAAAGCTGCTCTACACGACCGCCGCTGGGCGCTCGCGCTCGAGGCATATCGCGTCAGCCGGGGTGTGCCCATCGTAGAATCGCCTTCCGATCTCGATGTAGGTGGACGCATCATTCCTTCCACGCGGGATAGCGGCCGCCTGATGCGCATACGCTACCGGCCGCCCTCGATGGACCCTATTCCTCGCGTATCTTTAAAAGCATTGCTCGACGATCCGGGCCTCGCCGCACGATTCTCCGGCAAAGTGGTGTTCGCGGGTGTTACCGATCAAACCGCCGCGCGCGACTGGCTCTTCACTCCTTACTCGGACGGCCAACCTATGGTTGGCGTCGAAATTCATGCCAACGCTTTCGAAACCATCGCGCAAGGCCTGTTTCTGCGCGATGCGCCACTGTGGAGTGTACTGGCCTTCAGCCTTGCCCTGGTGTGCGCTTCCGGTTTGGCATATGCGCGCTTCACCGGTATGTCAGCCAATATGCTGGCTCTGGGAATCCTGGTGGTGGCGCACACCACCCCTTATTGGCTCTTTACCCATCGCATCGTTTTTTCCTTCGCGACGCCGGTAGCTTCCACCTGGCTCTCGCTGATCACCGCAGGCGGCTATCAATACCTGGTCGTGCGGCGCCGCCTGCGCACTTCCGACGCAGAGCGCGATCGCTATCGCCAGGCCATGCACTTCGTCACTCACGAAATGCGCACGCCACTGACGGCGATACAAGGCTCGAGTGAGCTGATGAGCCGCTACGCTTTACCGGAAGAGAAGCGCAAGCAGATTGCGGATCTCATCAACTCCGAGTCCAAGCGCCTGGGCCGCATGATCGAGATGTTCCTCAGCGTCGAGCGTCTCTCAGCCGGCGAGGTCGAGCTCAAGAAGGAAACCTTCTCCGCCTGCCAACTCATGGCCGGATGCATGCAGCGCGCCCTGCCGCTCGCCGAACAGAAGCACATACGCATTCTTACCGAAGCTGCGCCCGAAGACGTGCTGCTGTCCGGCGATCGCGAGCTGATGGAGTATGCTTTCTACAACCTCCTCACCAATGCCATCAAGTATTCGCCTCACAGCACCGAGATTACGCTGGCTGCCGGCCGGCAAAACGAGCATACTTATGTTTCGGTGCAGGACCAGGGCATAGGCATGGATCACAAAGAGGTCAAGAAGATCTTTCAAAAATTCTACCGCACCAGACGCGCGGAACAATCGGGCGAGGCGGGAACCGGCATCGGCCTGTCGATCGTCGAACAGATTGTCATACGGCACGGCGGAAGCATCGAGGTCTCCAGTAATCCCGGGAAGGGCTCGCGATTCACTATTATTCTGCCGGTGACGATCGCGGCTGAGGTCACGGGACGACGTTGATGCGATGACGCGATTACTGGTTGTCGAAGACGATCCGGCGGTGCGTACCACGATCGTCACCTTCCTGGAGTTGGAAGGATACGCTGTCGATGCGGTCTCCTCTACGGGCGAAGCGCTGGAACGGCTGATCGAGAACAGCTATCCGATTGTCATCTCGGATATCTACATCGACGAACGCACGGGTCTCGATGTGCTCAACGCCGCGCGCGACAAGGACCCCGCCTGTTCGGTCATCCTGATGACCGCGCGCGGCACCATGGAAACCGTGATGGCCGCCACGCGCGGCGGCGCGTTCGATTACGTCGCAAAGCCATTCGAGATCGACCGTATGCTCGAAACGATCAAGCGCGCCGAAGCCGCCCACGAGGGCCGCGATCGTGAGAAGGAAGCCGGTCCGGACGACATGCCGGAAACCGAGATGATCGGCAGTTCGCCGGCCATGGTCGAGATCTACAAAACCGCATCGCGCGTGGCCCCCACCGATGCCACGGTTCTGATCGAGGGCGAAACCGGCACCGGCAAAGAGTTGGTGGCCCGCATGATTCACCGCTTCAGCGCGCGGTCGAGCCAGGCGTTCGTGCCGGTCGATTGCGCGTCCATCGCTCCGTCCCTGCTTGAGGCGGAGTTGTTCGGCGCCCTTAAAGGCGCCTATACGGGGGCCGATCGCGATCGTATGGGAGTATTCGAGTCAGCCAATCGCGGGACCGTCCTGCTGGATGAAATCGGTGACATCGAATTGAACTTTCAGATCAAGCTGCTGCGCTTCCTGCAAGAGCGCGAAATACGCCCGGTGGGCGCCGCGCGCGGGAGACAGGTGGATGTGCGCGTGGTGGCGGCTACCAATCGCGATCTGCCACAGATGGTCGAAGACGGCAAATTCCGTGAGGACCTGTGGTTTCGCCTCAATGTGGTGCGCATTCTGATTCCGCCTCTGCGGGACCGCCGCGGCGATGTGCCTCTGCTGGCCCGCTTCTTCCTGAACAAATACAATGCACGCTACAAAAAATCCGTCCGCCTGATGGAGTCCGGGATCAAAACGCTGCAGGAATTCACCTGGCCCGGCAACGTTCGCCAATTGCAGCACCTCATCGAGCGCCTGAGCATCCTGGCGCCCAATGATCGCATTGACACCGAAGCCGTGCACCAGGCGCTAGCTGCCATGGAAGCCCGCGAGGAGGCCGCCGAGACGCTGGTCGGAGCCGAAGAGGAGCAGATCCGGCGCGTGCTGTCTGCCACCGGCGGCAATAAGAGCCGCGCCGCGCAAATTCTGGGCATCGAGCGCAAGACTCTCTACCGCAAGCTGGAGCGTATGAAATTGTAGCCCGCGCTACTCCACGGTAACGTGCGTGCCCCTGGCCTCGTGCCGGGAGAGATTCGCGAGGCGGTCGTCGATCACACTGCGCACGCCTTTCAGAAATTCCACGCGCGCGTTGCGAAAATGGTCTTCGGTAGCTTCCGACCACACCTTCTTGAAGAACGGCTTCACGTTCAAACAATAGAAGCAGCCCGGAGCGTCGGCAATTTTGGTTTCGTCTGGCATTTCAATTCTCCTTCATTTCCACGGTCAATACTTTATTCTCTAACTTTGCGCGCCCTGGCGAAAGGGCCGCCATCGAAGTAGGCAGGCCGATGTGTCGGCGCAGGGTACCGATCTGGACTACCAGCTCGTCGCCCTTTTTGAACAGTCCGACATCGCCCTTCACGGCGAACGGCAGCCGTAACTGAATCTCGTAGTGCTCGTTCCGCTTGGTGAAAGTGTAGGGGGCCTCGATGCGCGAAACGGCAGCCGGATCCTCGCCCTCGGTATAGAGCGCGCGCGCCAGGTCGCGCAGACGCTCGGCGCCCAGCACTTCGTGCGTGAATAGCGGTACGCGCTTCACCTGCACGGGAGCGAAGTAAGCTTCGATCTCTTCGAGAACGCGATGCTGCGACTCGCGCCATTCAGCGAAGAACGTGTCCGTGATTGTCTCCGGCAACACGCGGTTGACGATCACGCTGTCTACCGTGAGACCGTGCAGCGAAAAATATACAAAGGCGCGTTGCGTCTCGCGCAGCACCATCTTCTCCGGATTGGTTACCAGCCGCACGCTGGTAATGCGCGGGTCTTCCAGCAGCGTGTCGATACCGTCCAGCTTGCCGAACAGATCCTGGATGTTGGCAAAGTAATGGTCGGTGGGCAACTCCACGGGCGAAACCCGATTGGCCAGCGGCCGTACGGCCTTCAGCACCGTTCGCTGAAACGGAAAGATGTGTTTCATGTACCAGTCGAGCGTAGTCGGCATGCTCACGAATCGCATGGACTCCGCGGTGGGCGCGCAATCCAGTACGATGACGTCGTAGCGCTGCTCGCGCCGGAACTGGTTGACGTACATCATGGCGCTGAGCTCTTCCATACCGGGCAGGATGGCCAGCTCCTCGGCTTCCACCTCGCTGATTCCGGTAGTGCGCAGCACGGAAATCACGTATGCGGAGATCTCGCGCCAGTGCCGCTTGATCTCTTTCTGGATGTTCACTTCATGGATGGCCAGCATATCGTTGATCGGGTACGGATCTCCGGTTTTGTTGTGGAACAAGCTGGTTTCAAGATCAAACGAATCGGCCAGGCTATGGGCCGGGTCGACGCTCATCACCAGCGTGCGATAGCCCAGCTCGGCCAGTTGCAGCCCCGTGGCAGCCGCGAGACTGGTCTTGCCAACCCCACCCTTTCCGCTGAACAGCAGAATGCGCATATGCAATCATTTTAGCAAGCGCGCTTAGAACTATCGTCTCGAAGGCCCATTGCTCTTGTTTACCGATTCAATCACTGCTACGTTTTATTAGGTAGAACATGAGGTTACGTTACGTCACTGTGTCTCTGCTGCCCATCCTGCTGGCAGCTCAGAACCTTAAAGAATTTGAGAAGAAGGTCACCGAGTTCACGCTCGCCAATGGCCTGCATTTCATCGTGGTCGAACGCCATGAAGCGCCGGTTGTGTCATTCCACACATACGTAAACGCCGGGTCTGCCGACGATCCGTCCGGCGAGACCGGCATTGCCCATATGTTTGAGCATATGGCGTTCAAAGGCACCGAGAGCATTGGCAGCAAGAACTGGCCCGAGGAAAAGAAAGCGATCGACCACGAGGAAGAAGTCTATGACCGTCTGGATGCCGAACGCAACCGTGGTGTGAAGGCGGATCCCAAAAAGATCGAGGCGTTGGAGGCGGAGCTGAAGGCCGCCGGCGAAAAAGCTAACTCGCTGGTCGAGCCAAATTTGTACCCCCGCATAATCGAACAAAACGGCGGCGCCGGTATGAACGCCCAGACGGGAGTGGACGCTACCGAGTACTTCTACAGTCTGCCTTCCAACCGCCTTGAGCTTTGGTTCTTGCTGGAGTCGGAGCGCTTTATACAACCCGTGTTCCGCGAGTTTTATAAAGAGCGCGATGTGGTCATGGAAGAGTACCGTATGCGTGTCGAATCGGAGCCGCAGGGAAAGCTGTTGCAGTCCTTCCTGGCGACGGCCTTCGCGGCGCACCCTTATCGCAACATGGGCACAGGCTGGCCGAGCGACGTGGCCCAACTGCGGCGCGCCGACGCCTGGCGCTTTTTTCGTACGTATTATGTGCCGGGCAACATCACCATGGCGATCGTAGGCGACGTGAATCCGGCTGAAGCCAAGCGGCTGGCGGAAAAGTATTTCGGGCCGATGCCGGCGCGTCCGCTGCCGCCGTTGCTGCACACCATCGAGCCGCCGCAGAGCGGCCCAAAGCTGGCCGAAGTGGAGTCACCCAGCCAGCCACTGCTGGTAGTAGGTTACAAGAGGCCGGATCAATACAGCAATGACGACCCGGTATTCGATGTGGTGAGCGGTATTCTTTCGAGCGGCCGTACCGGCTTGCTTTATAAAGAGCTGGTGCGGGACAAACAGATCGCCCTGGCAGCCGAAGCGGATGATACATTTCCGGGCGGCAAGTATCCGAACTTGTTCCTGTTCTTTCTGGCGCCCGCCATGGGGCACAGTACGGCGGACAACGAGAAAGCTTTTTACGATCTGCTCGATCGTTTCCAGGCCCAGAAAGTGGATGCCGTCACACTCGCACGGGTCAAGACCAAAACGCGCGCGGATCTGATTCGCAGACTTGCCAGTAACTCGGGTCTGGCGAGCTTACTCACCGCTTACTATGCGATTTACGGAGACTGGACTAAGTTGTTTACTTCGCTCGATGATCTCGACAAAGTCACTTCCGATGATGTCCAGCGGGTAAGCAGGCAGTACTTCATTCCGGAGAATCGCACCGTGGCTTATCTGATAGCCCCGAAACCGCACGCAGGAGGAGCCCAATGAAGAAGCTGTTAGTTTTCGCCCTGGTGGCAGCGGCCTCCTGCCGATACGCGCAGGCGCAGACCTCCGTTCCTCCCGCGCCGATTCCCGGCACACCGGCCGCCTACAGGGATTTGAAATTCCCGCCGTTGCAGCATATCCCCATTCCCGATGTGGCCACTTACACGCTGCCGAACGGAATGCGCATCTACTTGCTGGAGGATCACGAACTGCCCATTATCAGCGGTACGGTTCGCGTTCGGACGGGCAACCTTTTCGATCCGGCGGACAAAGTGGGACTGGCGAGTATCACAGGTATTGTGATGCGCTCCGGCGGCACGCATGATAAGACCGGCGACCAGCTCGATGAAGAGCTCGAGAACATTGCTGCATCGGTCGAGAGCGACATCGAAGAGTCCACTGGCTCAGTCTCTTTTTCGTCGCTGAAAGAGAATACCAGCGAGGTGTTGGGTATCTTTAAAGACGTCCTCACGCAGCCGGAATTCCGTACGGACAAAATCGATCTGGCCAAGTCCGAGATGCGCAGCGGTATCGCCCGGCGGAACGACGATGCGCATGGCGTGGCCGAGCGCGAATTCGTCGATATCGTCTACGGCAAGGACTCACCGTTCGGCTGGCAGATCGAATACGCCACGCTCGATCGTATTGCCCGCCCCGATGTGCTGGGATTCTATCAGCGCTACTTTTTCCCCGCTAACATGCTGATGGCCGTGTGGGGTGATTTCTCGACCAAGGAGATGGAAGCCAGGCTGACCAGCCTGTTTGCGGACTGGAATTACCGGCAGCCCGCCGTGCCGCCCTTTCCGGCGGTGCGCGAGAAGGCGCGGCCGGGAATCTACGTCGCGCAAAAGGACGATGTCACACAGACCTTCTTCGTGGAGGGTCATCTCGGGGGCGAGTTAAAGGATAAAGATTATCCCGCCCTCGAGGTGATGGCGGATATACTGGGCGGCGGGTTTCAGAGCCGCCTGGTCCAGCGCGCGCGCACGCAGCTTGGTCTGGCCTATGATATCTCGGCCGACTGGGGCGCTCACTACGATCATCCCGGTCTGTTCCAGATTGGTGGAAGCACTAAGTCGGCGTCTACGGCCGAAACGCTGAAGGCCATAAAGGAACAGATCGAGCGCATACGCACGAGTGAAGTCTCCCCGGATGAACTCGAAACGGCGCGGCAAACGGCATTGAACAGCCTGGTGTTCGCCTTCGACACCAGAGCGAAGACGCTTGGCCGGCTGCTGAACTATGAGTATTACGATTATCCGAAAGACTTCATCGATCGGTATCAGAAGGGCCTGGAAGCCGTCACCGCGGCCGAGGTGCTGCGCGCGGCGCGCGAACATGTACACACCGCGGATCTGACCGTGGTAGCGGTGGGTAAGGCGGATGAGTTCCAGAAGTCTCTCGCAACGCTGGGCCTGCCGGTCTCGTCCATTGATTTGACCATCCCCGAGCCGAAAGCCGAGCCAGCCCGCGGCGCCGCCAAAGCTGACGCGGCAGACACACAGCAAGGCCAACAACTGCTCGCGCGCGTGCAGCATGCCGTGGGCGGCGCCGACAAACTGGCTGCGGTTAAAGACATGGTCGAAGTAGCGGAATTTCATCGGGCTCCATCGGCGCCTGGCACAGACATGAAGCGCACCGATAGATGGCTGGCTCCTTCGTATTTTCGCGAGGACATGCAACTCCCGTTCGGCGCCGTTTCCCTCTATGCGGACGGCAAGACCGGCTGGATGGCAAGTCCGCAAGGCTCGAGTCCGCTTCCCCCGGAACAGATGAAACCGCTGCAGAGCAAACTCTTGCGGGTATATTTCACCATGCTGCTCAGCGATCGTCTGCCGGGTCGTACGGTAAATCCGGCCGGCGACGGCGCACTCGATATTTCGGACGAGCAGGGCAATACGGTGCGACTGTTCATTGACCCGAAGACCAGCCTGCCGGCCAAGTTGGAGTATTCGGCGCCGTCGATGGATGGCACGCCCGCGACCACCATCGACGAAACCTTTGACGGCTTCGAAGACATCGACGGCCTTAAGGTGCCGAATCGGATTACCATCAGGCAAAACGGTAAGACCTATGCCCAAGTGATCGTACAGTCCCTCAAGATCAACACCGGGTTAAAGCCGGAAGACCTTAACAAGAAACCATGAGACCTATTTGGGCCGCGTTGTTGCTGGCCGGCTTAGCCGTCTCCAGCCCAAGCGCGGAGACCGCCGAACAGAGAGGCAAGCGGGTGGCGGATGAGGCTCTGGCCGCCTTGGGCGGGCAGGCTTTTCTTGGCATGCGAGATCGCTCGGAATCCGGACGCGCCTATTCCTTCTATCACGAAAAACTCTCGGGACTGTCGCTGGCGCACATCTACACACACTATCTCGATCATCCGGAATCGGAGGAGCGCGGCGCGTTGAAGGTGCGCGAGCGTGAAGCGTTCGGTAAAAAACAGGACGACGTGGTCCTGTTTACGCAAGGCAGCGGCTACGAACTGACCTTCCGCGGCGCCCGTCCCCTGCCCGATGTTCGCGTACAACAGTTCAAGATCAGCACTCTGCGTAATATCTTCTACATCCTGCGTGAGCGCCTGGGCGAGCCCGGTCTCTTTTTCGAATCGCGCGGGTCGGACTTCTACGAAAACCGTCCGGTCGAAATCGTGGATGTGGTGGACTCCAACAATGACACGGTCACGGTGTACTTCGACCAGTTGACCAAGCTCCCCACGCGTCAAAGCTTTTTCCGCAGAGATCCCATCGATAACTCCAGGCTCGAGGAAGTGTCCATCTTCGCCAAGTACCGCGACGTGGGCGGCGGTGTCATGTGGCCCTACAGTATTCGCCGCGAGCGTAATGGAGAGAAAATCTTCGAGATGTATTCCGATAGCGTAGAGATCAATCGGAATTTGAGGGACGACTTATTCACCCTGCCGCCCGATATGAAGATCCTGCCTAAACAGAAATAGCTCCGATCCCGTACTGCTACAATAACGCGTGCGGAGGCAACAGTATGGAAGACACGGTCATCCGGCCGACCATGAAATTCATCAAGCTCGGGTATACATTGGTGTTGCTGATCATCGTGGCGGCTGTGATCGGCTTCAGCATGATTCCGGCGGATAGCGAGTGGAAGGACAGGCCGTGGATTCTGGCGCTGCCGGTACTGCTGTTGATCTGGCCCATACGGCGTCACGCCCAGCGGCAATTCACCAAGGCAACCATCTCCGGCGACAAGCTGCGTTACGAGGTAGGTTCATTCGGAAAAACGACACGCAACATCTCGCTGCCAAAAGTGCAGGACGTGCGCGTGGACCAATCCGCAAGCCAGCGCATGTTCGGCGTCGGCAATATTTCCATTGAAACCGCCGGAGAGGCCAGCCGTCTGACGATGCGCAACATCGACCGGCCCCAGGCGGTAGCGGAGCAGGTTCTGGCCGCCTCTCATGGCGCGGCGCCGGGACCAGGGCAGATCTCATGAGTGGCAAACTGGACGGCCGGATTGCGCTGATCACCGGCGCCAGCCGAGGCCTGGGGAAGGCTATGGCCCTGGCGCTTGCGGCTGAAGGCGCCCAAATCGCGCTGGTTTCGCGAGACCGCCAGCAGTTGCAAACAGCCTGTGAAGAGGTCGCGCGCACAGGCAAGCGGGCGCAGGTGTTTCACGCTGATGTCACCAACGAGGAGGATGTGCAACGGCTTGAAAAGCATGTAGCGGCAGAGTTCGGGCGCATCCACATCCTGATCAACAATGCCGGCATCAACGTCCGCAAGCAGATTACAGAATTCACTCTGGCCGAGTGGCGGAGCGTGCTGGATACCAGTTTGACCGGCACGTTTCTCCTGTGCCGTGCATTCGTCCCGCACATGAAAGGGAACGGCTACGGGCGGATCATCAATCTGGCGTCCACCATGGCCCACGTCTCGATACCAGGGCGCACGGCGTACTCCGCCAGCAAGAGCGCCATCCTTGGCTTAACGCGCTCGCTCGCGTTGGAGCTCGCATCGGACGAAATCACGGTGAACGCCATCAGCCCTGGTCCATTCGCCACAGAGATGAATCGGCCGCTGATGGAGAATGCACAGCTCAACGCGCAGTTCCTCGCCAAGATCCCGGTTGGCCGGTGGGGCCGCGTGGAAGAAGTCGGCCAACTGGCCGTGTACCTGTGCTTGCCCGAGGCGGGCTTCATCACGGGAACGGACGTTCTGATCGATGGCGGATGGTGCGCGCAGTGAGGAATGGGAACATTTCTATGACAAGATCATCGGCCGCTGCGCTCCTGTTGGCGCTGCTTCTAACCGCCTGCCACGGCTCTCAGCGCAAAACGATAGCCGTCGTCCCCAAAGCCACCTCCCACCTCTTCTGGGTTTCCGTGCAAGCCGGGGCGCTGGCCGCCGGCCGTGATCTGAAAGTTGACGTGCTCTGGAACGGGCCTTCCTCGGAAACCGACTATGCGCGCCAGGTCCAGATCGTCGATTCCATGATCGCGCGCCAGGTGGATGGCCTCGCCGTCGCGGCGCAGGACCGCTCTACGCTGAATGGATCGCTCGATCGCGCCGCCGCCGCGCATATCCCGGTGACTGTATTCGATTCCGGCGTGGACTCCACCAACTACATGACCTTCCTCGCCACCAACAATTTCCAGGCCGGACAAATGGCCGCGCGCAAGCTGGGCGCCCTGCTGAACGGGAAAGGCAAGGTCGCCATGATCGAGCACGCGCCGGGCAGCAAGTCCACCATGGATCGCGAATCCGGATTTGAAGAGGTCATGCGCAAAGAGTTTCCCGGCGTTCAAATCGCGGCGCGCCAGTACAGCATGTCGGAGCGCTCCAAGGCCATGGACGCCACCGAAAACTTCCTGACCGCGCTGCCGGATCTGAAGGGCCTGTTTGCGTCGGCCGAGCCCGGATCAGTGGGAGCGGGGCTGGGGCTCAAGGCGCGGGGGATGGCCGGCAAAGTGAAGTATGTCGCGTTTGACGCCAGCGAGGACCTGGTCGCGGATCTGCGGGACGGCACCATCGATGCGCTGGTCGCACAGGACCCTTTCCGCATGGGCTACCAGGCGGTGAAGACGCTGGTGGACAAGCTCAATGGCGTCACTCCGCCGAAGGTTATCGATCTGAGCGCCACCGTTATCACCAAAGGCGACCTGGAGAAGCCCGAGATCAAGGCGCTGCTGTTCCCCGACGTCAAGAAGTATCTCAACTGACTGGCTTGCTTGCCTTCGATCGTGCCAGGTGACTGTGATGGCGGCTGTAGGTAAAGTAGATGATCAGTCCGATCCCGAGCCAGATCACCAGGCGATACCAGGTCTCGACGTTAAGCGACGCCATCATCGCAAGACAGACCACAATACCGAGAACAGGCACCAGCGGCACCAAGGGTGTGCGATAGGGGCGCGGCAGATCCGGGCGGGTGTGCCGCATCACCATGATGCCGATACACACGATCACGAAAGCCAGCAGCGTGCCGATGCTGGTCATGTGTCCCAGCTTTGAAATCGGCAGGAATCCGGAGAGGAGCGAAACGAAGATCATGAAGATCAGGTTGCAATGCCAGGGCGTGCGGAATTTCGGATGAACATCGGAGAACACGCGCGGCAAAAGGCCATCGCGGGACATCGAGAAAAACACCCGCGATTGGCCCAGAAGCATCACCAGAATGACCGAGCTATATCCGGCGATGATGCCGACGACGATCATGATCTGAAGCGCCTCGCTCGGAAATTGCCGTATCACCGTGGCTACCGGCGACGCGTCTCCCTTGAAGATCTTGTAATTCACCATGCCCGTAAGCACGCGGGCGAACAGCACGTAAAGAATGGTGCAGACCGCCAGTGAGCCGATGATGCCGATGGGCATGTCGCGCTGCGGCCTGCGCGCTTCCTGGGCCGCTGTGGAGACGGCATCGAATCCGATAAACGCGAAGAATACGACGGCCGCCGCGCGCATCACGCCGCTGGGACCGAACTCGCCGAATGTGCCGGTATTGGGCGGGATGAACGGATGATAGTTGGCCCGATTCACGTATCCGAAGCCAATAGCGATCACCACGATCACAATCGCCACCTTGATGACCACAATCACGCCGTTGACGCGAGCCGATTCCTGTATACCAATGATGAGCAGTGCCGAGATCACACAGATAATCAACACGGCCGGCAGGTTGATGATTCCGGGGGTGGGGTCAAAAGGGCAGTTGGCCAGGCTCGCGGGAAGTTCGAGGCCCAACATGTGCAGCAGCTTGACCACATAGCTCGACCAGCTTACCGAAACCGTGGCCGCACCCATGGCGTACTCGAGCACCAGATCCCAGCCGATAATCCACGCCAGCAGTTCTCCCATGGTGGCGTACGCATAGGTGTACGCGCTGCCGGCAATCGGGATCATGGTGGAAAACTCGCTGTAGCACATGCCCGCAAACGCGCAGCCGATGGCCGCCACTACGAAGGAAAGGACCACGGCGGGCCCGGCGTTCTCGGCTGCCGCGATGCCTGTGAGCGAAAAGAGCCCCGCGCCGATGATCGCGCCTATGCCCAGGGCGACCAGGTTTACCGGCCCGAGTGTCCGCTTGAGGGAGTGCTCGCTATCCTCGGATTCGGATTTGATGCGTTCGAGCGATTTAGTCGCGGTCAGGTTCATGTCAGCCTTTCATCGCACATTGGTTTTCGGTTTCCAAATAAAATATACGGGCACTCCCAGTAACACGATGATCAGCCCGGGCCAGGTGTAATTGGGTTTATAGGCGAGCAAGAGAACCTCAATCAATCCGGCCGCGGCGATGTACGCTGCCGGAAGGAGCGGATAACCGAACGCCCTGTAGGGCCGCTCCATCTCCGGACGGGTGCGGCGCAGCACGAAAATCCCCGCGATGGTCAGGATATAGAAAAGTAACACAGCAAAGATAACATAATCCAACAAGTCGCTATAGCTGCCGCTCAAGGTCAATAGCATGGCCCAAACGCCCTGCAGCGCCAAGGCGAAAACCGGCGCGTGGTGGCGCGGCTCGAGCGTAGCAGCTTTGCGGAAGAACAACCCATCGAGCGCCATCGCATAGTAGACGCGCGCGCCGGCCAGGGTGAGCCCGTTCACGCATCCGAAAGCCGAGATCATGATGGCGGCCGCCATCACCTGTCTGCCCGCTGGACCGAGAATATGTTCGACGGCCGCGGTCGCCACGCGATCTTCCGGCGCATGCTGGATAGCCTCGAGCGGCAATACGTTCAGATACACGAAATTGGCCGAAAGGTAGAGAGTCATCACGATCGCGACCCCCAGGGCGAGTGACAGCGGCAGGTTGCGCCGCGGATTGCGCACTTCGCCGGCGGTGAAGGTTACGTTGTTCCACGCGTCCGCCGAAAACAGCGCCCCCACCATAGCCACGCCGACCAGCCGCACGACGTGCAGCATGCCACCGGCGCCGCCCCAGAAATTGCCGCCGAAATTACGCGCCAGCGCTGCCGGATTGCGGCCCAGCAGAAACCCGATGGCTACCAGGCCGAGCAGCGCGGCCGTCTTGGCGAAGGTGAATGTGTTCTGCACCACCGCACCGGTGCGTATGCCGCGCATGTTCACCGCGCTCAGCAGCAGCACTACCGCGATGCCGGCCAGTTGTTGCGTCGTCAGCCCCAGCCGTCCGCTGCCGATCAAATGATTCTGCGCCGAAATCCACGGAACGAAGACGCCCGCGAATTTGGCGAAGGCCACCGCTACCGCCGCGATGGTGCCGGTCTGAATGACTAGAAAGAGCGTCCACCCGTAGAGGAAACCGCTCAGCGGACCGAACGACTCGCGCAGGTAGACATATTGTCCACCCGCCTGCGGCATGGCCGCCGCCAGCTCGCCATAGCTGAGAGCCGCGATCAGGGTGAGCGCCGCGGTGGCGGCCCAGACCATCACCAGCAACCCCGGAGATTGCACCTGCCGCGCAATATCGGCGGATACGATGAAGATACCGGAGCCGATCATCGAGCCCACCACCAACATGGTCGAGTCAACCAGGCCCAAACCCTTGACCAGGCCCGTGGTCACTTCTTTACGAGTTGTCGCCATTGTTCCATCCGCTCGCGCAAGGATTGACTGCTCAGCTTGTCAGGCAGCAGGTCGCCGATCACGGCCACGGAATCCGCGCCTGCCGCCAGCACCGCGCGCGCCGTTTCCCGAGTAATGCCGCCGATCGCCACCAGCGGCTTGTCCACCAGCGCGCGGCATGCCTTTACGGTTTCGATCCCGGTCACCGGATCCGGGTTCTGTTTGGATGCGGTCGTAAACACCGGGCCGAACGCCACATAGCTCACCGGCTCACCACCGGCCGCACAAATCTGCGGCGCGTTGTGGCTGGAGAACCCGATCATCGCATCGGTACCCATCAGCCGCCGAGCATCGCGGGGCGCAAGATCGTCCTGCCCCACATGGAGGCCCGCTTCGAGCAGCATCGCAATATCCGCCCGGTCATTTATCACGAAGGCTACGCCGGCCTCGCGGCACATGCGTGCAATTTCGCGCGCGGCATCGAATACCCGGCGGCTCCAATGGGCTTTGTGACGGAATTGCAGAATCTCCGCGCCGCCTTCGAGGTATGCCGATGCCGCGCGCTCGAAGGAAAACTCGCGAGCCTCCAGACTTCCCGTATCCAGAATAGGGTACACCCTCGGCATGTTCAGATTCGCGCTCAATAGCCTTTTTCCCGCAGCCGCTCCACCGTGAGCCGCGGCTTCAGGTCCAGGCCGCGGATCAACTTCTCCACGTGCTTGGCCAGAATGTCGCACTCAATGTTCACGCGGCTGCCCGCCTGATAGGTGGCTAGCGTAGTATTGCGATAAGTGTGCGGAATAATGGTGACTGACAAGATATCGCCCTCGAGCGCGGCAATGGTCAAGCTGATGCCGTCGATGGCAATCGATCCTTTGTAAACCAGATAGGGATCGAGCTCGGCGGGAACACGTACCTTGAGCCACCAGTTCCCTTCCCCAAGCGCGTCGAGCGATCGCATTTCGCCGGTGCCATCCACATGCCCCTGCACGATGTGGCCGCTGAGCCGGCCCGTGGGCAATACCGGCCGCTCGAGGTTTACACGCGAAAGCGGCCCCAGCGCGCCCAGGTTGCTGCGCAGCAGAGTTTCGGGCGCGAGATCAGCCGAGAAAGAGTCCGTGCGCACGTCCACGGCGGTCAGGCACACGCCATTGACAGCGATGCTCGCGCCTTCCGTCAAATCCTCCAGAACTCGCTGACAGTGAACTTTCAGCCGCGCGCCGGCGGCATGGTTCTGGATGGATTCCACCGACCCGAGCTCTTCGATGATTCCCGTAAACATTCAAGTCTCTTTGACCACGTACCCTTCGAGGGCGAACTCGTCGGGAGCGATCGCGTGCAGGTGGGTGCGATCGACGCGAATGGCGTCCGCGCGCCGGCGCCGGCCCACCCCGCCAGCCATGGAAAGCGATTCGAGGCCACCCAAAATCTTCGGCGCGTAATAAAAGAAAATTTTGTCCGCTACGCTGGTTTCGAGCGCGGCCCAATTCACTTTGGCGCCCGCCTCGATCAATACCGAGACATACTTCCGTTGCGCCACTGCCTCAATCGCTCCATGCAAGTCGGAGCGGCCGTCGCGTCCGTCCAGAATCAGCACCTCAATACCGCGATTCTCGAGCGCTTTACGCCGGTCGGCTGGGGCCGCCGAAGTGCCGACCACCAGCACATCCTGCCCCGCCGTGCGCACCATCTTCGAATCGAGCGGCAGCCGCAGTCGGGAATCCAGCACGAGACGCAGCAGAGGCCGGCTGCGCGGCAGGCCGGTGCGGTCGGTAAGCAGGCAATCGTCTGCCAGCACCGTGCCAATGCCCGTGAGGATCACGTCGGAATCGTGGCGCAGTTGCTGCACGTGTGCGCGCGCTTTTTCGCTGGTGATCCAGCCGCGATTGTCGTCCGGCGCCGCGATCTTGCCGTCCAGTGTCAGCGCTGTCTTCAAGGTGACCAGCGGCAGGCGCGTACGCATGAAATGCACAAATGCTTCGTTCAGCCGTTCGGCTTCGGCCGAAAAGTCGCCGGCAATCCCGGCCTGGATACCTGCCGCGCGCAGTTGCCGGAATCCTTCGCCGGCGACGAGCGGATTAGGATCTTCGAGCGCGGCTGCTACACGTGCCACGCCGGCGTTAATGAGCGCGGCGGTGCATGGTCCGCTGCGACCCTGGTGGCAGCACGGTTCCAGATTGATATAGAGGGTAGCTCCACGCGCCCTGCCGCCGGCCTGCTCGAGCGCCAATATCTCGGCGTGCTTCACTCCGGCCCAGGTGTGGAAACCGCGTCCCACTACCTTGCCGTCGCGCACCAGCACCGCGCCCACCAGCGGATTGGGACTCGTCTGCGCACGCCCCTCCCGCGCCAGATCGAGCGCCTCGCGCAGAAATCCGGCGTCCGCATCTTGCCGGTGATAGCTCATTTTTCGAAGAGCGAGGCGATGAACTTCTCCGGATCGAAGGGAAGCAGATCGTCTGCCTTTTCCCCTATACCGACGTACCGTATGGGGATGTTCAACTCGCGCGCGATGGCGATCACGATCCCACCCTTCGCCGTGCCGTCCAGCTTAGTGAGCACGATGCCGGTCACGCCCGATGTCTCGGTAAACTTGCGGGCCTGTTCCAGGCCGTTCTGCCCGGTAGTGGCATCGAGCACCAGCAGCACCTCGTGAGGCGCGTCGGGGATCACCCGGCCGGCTGTACGGCGCATCTTCTCCAGTTCGGCCATCAGGTTCGTCTTGCTCTGCAGCCGGCCGGCCGTATCTACGATTACGTAATCGATTTTGCGCGCGCGCGCTGCTTGCAAGGCGTCGAACAGCACCGCGCTTGGGTCGGCGCCTTGCTTCTGCCGGATAACGTCTGTATTGGTGCGTTCGCCCCAGATCTCCAGTTGCTCGATCGCCGCCGCGCGGAAGGTGTCGGCTGCGCACAACAGCACGCTGCGCTGTTCGCCGCGGAAGCGTTGGGCCAGCTTGCCGATCGTGGTAGTCTTACCGGAGCCGTTCACACCCACCACCAGGATGACTGCGGGCGGCTCCGCTACGCGCGGCATGGGCCGATCGGAGGATTGTAGAATTTCGAGTAGGTGCTCGCGGATGAGACCTTCCAGTTCGGCCGCATCGCCCACCAGCCTGCGGTCCACGCGCTCGCGTATGCGGTCCAGGATCTCCTCAGTTGTGCGGACTCCTATGTCGGCGCCGATCAGAGTGGATTCGAGTTCGTCCAGCAGATCCGCGTCGATTTCCTTGGCGCCCTGCAGCATGTCTTCCAGACGCTCCACCAGGCCCGCGCGCGTCTTTTGCACGCCGCTCTTCAATCGCTCCAGAAGAGTGGGTTCTTGCTCGACCGAGCCGAATAGCGTTTGAATCATTGCCGAATATTGTAGCAGCGCTGCGGATATCATACGGAAATGGACATCTGGGCGCTCAGCGATCTCGAAACTCCGTGGTGTATTCGCGTGGTTACGACGCTCCGCATCGCCGATCACGTCGCCGCCGGAGCCACGCAGATCGATGACCTGGCCGCGGCCTCCGGCGCCCACTCGGAATCCCTGCATAGAGTGCTACGCCACCTCGTCGCCAGGGGCGTGTTTGAAGAGCCGACTCCTGGTCGATTCGCGCTGAACGAGCCGGCCCGCGCGCTGCTCGATTCAGGGATCCGTCTTGGCCTCGATCTCGAAGGCATCGGCGGCCGTATGGCGCACGCGTGGAGTAGCCTGCTCACTGCCGTGAAGACCGGCAAGCCCGCCTACCACGAGATCTTCGGCCGTTCCTTCTGGAAGGATCTGGAGGCCCATGCGGATATCGCAGAGAGCTTCGACGCATTGATGGGACCGGCGGGGCACGGCACTCCGGATCCTGAAGAATTGGTCTCGGGCGGCTGGCAATCGGTCCGCACGGTAGTTGACGTCGGCGGCGGTACGGGATCGCTGCTGGCGGAAATCCTACGCGCCCACCCCTCGGCGCGCGGCATTCTGGTCGATCTTCCGGCGACCGTGGCTCGATCCGGGCAAACCTTTCAATCGGCTGCCGTCGCCGATCGTGTCACAGCAGTGGGGCAGAGTTTCTTCGATCCGCTACCGGCCGGGGCGGATCTCTATTTGCTGAAAAACGTGCTGAGCGACTGGCCCGACCGTGAAGCGTTCGCCATACTGAAGCGCTGCGCCGAAGCGGCGCGTCCCGCCGGCCGCTTGATCGTGCTCGGTGGGGTATCGCCTGATGACGACGCTGGCCCGTCGCCGGAACTTCTGATGATGGTGCTCGTGGGAGGAAAGAGCCGTAGCCTGGCGGAGTTCCGTGAGTTGGCTCGCGCGGCCGGCCTCGAAGTGCAAGCCGCCGCGCGGCGCCCGTCAGGCCGTTTTGTTGTGGAGTGCCGTACAGCACCCTAAGATGCTGACTCGACCTTGGTGCGGCCAAGCACACCTCCGCGGACGCCCGTCCGTAACACCCAGCCGTGCGCCTGCATCTTTAGAAAAAGGAGGCTGATTATGAAGACAAAGCGTTTACTCTTAATCGTACTTAGTGCTGCCGCGATCAGCTCGGGACCGGCTCTGTTCGCACTCCCGAGCCCTCAAGAGCACCACGACGCAGAAGCCAGGGACCAACATGCCGAGTATCACTTCCGCCAGGAGGATGCTGCCAAACTGCGTCAGCATTACAAGAAAATTGAACATGTGGATGTCACTCACCGTACCGCGCTGGTCGCGGGTGCACACCTTTCCGGCGATTGGCACGGGCGCATGCATGCAGTTCCCGCTGCCGTGATTCGCGAGTTGCCGCCCCCGCCTCCCGGTTACGTTTTCGGCTATATCGACGGCTACTGCGTTGCCTATAACCCGACTACGTTATTGATCGCGGATGTAATCGATCTGGCAACACTGGGTCACTAAGTTAGCGACAGCACACTAACGGCGGGGCGCGGCCGCACTTGACGCAGCAGTTTCTTTGCGGCAGGAGCGGCACACGCCGCCGGTAAGCAATCCGAAAGCGGCAACGCCCGTTGGCGTACCTACGTACACTTTCCCGTTGGCGATCGTCGCTGTCATGAACTTATTTCCTACACCGAACTGATCACGCTCATTTGGCGCCTCGCCGGTGTTATATAACTCCGTAGCGAGATTGGTCGCTGTATAGGCGTGCATTACGGCCGGCGAAGCATTCTCTACCGCCCACAAAATTCCATTGGTCGTACCGTTCGCCGAGATACTGGGTGTGACGCCCGGATAAGAGAACACGTGGCTCGTCTTCGAGACCGGCGTGGAATTGAGAAGCGCCTGGCTGAACTGGAAAGACTGAATCGAATTGCTCACCGCGCCGAAATAAACCCGGCCGTGGAAATATGCCGGAGTCGACCAGGAACCTCCGGCCAGCGCTCCACTCAGTTCCTGATAGAGATTACTATTGTTCTGTGGGTTGAACTTACCCATGTTATCGCGGTCCACAAGATAGATATTCGCATCCTTCCCCGCCCCGATGACCAGGTGACGAACGTTACCGCCGGCGTCCGTCATGTCCGGCAGGACCAGCGCGCCGCCAGAACCCAGGTCTTCATCCGCGTCTGATTCGGACACCGTGTTATACATCGTGAAATAATCCACTATCGTGATCTGGCTGCCCGATGGGGTAAGCTTGATGACCGCATTACCGAAATCGCCCTCGGCCGGGAAACCCTGCGTGGTGAGTGCCGTGTCGAAGGTGCCGTTGGCATCCATGAAGTAGATGTTGCCAGTGGAGTCCGACGCGAAGCCGCCGCCGGCTCCCCAAATTGCTCCCTCGCCCCCATTAGGAGTTACGTTCAGCACCGCGGTCTGCGCGAGGGTATCCGCATTATAGGCCATGACCCAGCCCGTATATGGCTGGATATCACAATGCGATGCCCACCCCAAATAGACCTGTCCATTCAGAAGCAACAGCCCGGAACGCTCCTTATATTGCGCCGGATTGAAGACTACATAACCACCGCTGCTATTCTCTCCCGTACCCGGGAATTGTGCCTGAATGGTCACCGGTCCGTCCAGCAGTTCCGCGCCGGTGGTCAGACTCACCGCGTGCAAACGCTGATGGTAGTTGCCGGAGGAATCTTTGCTCATGGCTACCGCGTAAATGATTCCGCCGGCGGTAGCGCTCTTCAGGTAAATGACGGGCGTCGATGTAATGCCGATCACCGGCGTAACCTGAGAGCAACCCCGATTGTCGGACGGTGTCTCTCCGGATTTGAGCAGCGACACATGCCAAAGCGTGGCGCCCGTATCGGCATCCAGTAGATACAGGCTGTCGTTTTCCGTTGCCACGACCAGCGCATCGTGGGTGCCCTGATTCGGAACCAAGAGTCCTTCGACGTAGAGCGGCTGCGCGTCTACCACCCCATCCAAGGTCACAAGAAAGAGCTTGCCGAACGTGGAGGAGTTTACATTACTCGGAGTGAGAATCGTTTCTACGAGATTCTGCCCGGTACGGGACCGGTCGTTGTGATATGTCAGTACGTTGACCTGCGCCGCCCCCAGGCGCGCGACCGGAGTTACCACCACACACATCCAAACAAGAATCGATGGTAGTTGCACTTTTTGGCCTTTCTCCCAGTTTGCTAACAGTATGTCGATGCATCCAGGATCACCCCGATCCTGCGCGCGAACCTATACGCTCAACCAGTGCCGTTTGTTATGCTCTTGTCTCATGCAAAATCACGGCCTTCGGCGCATCCTGGTAACATCGCTGCTATTCCTGCTTCCCTCGGCATGGGCCCAGTTGGCCCCTCCTAATGCCGCAGGCGTAAGCATGGGACACCTGCACTTCAAAGTACGTGACCTGGAGGCGCATCGTGCTTTCTGGACAGCTCTGGGCGGGGCCGCGGTCACGGTTGGGGATCTGCACGTGTTCAAGTTCCCCGGCGTGCTCGTCTTTTACGATAAAGGCGAACCGTCCGGCGGGACCGACGGCAGCGTAATCGGCCACGTCGGCTTCCGGGTGAAGAATCTGCAGGCGTCGCTCGAAAAGTGGCGCGCGGCCGGGCTTAAGACTCTACCGGGGGCGAGTTCTCATCAGGCATTCGTGATCGCGCCGGACGAGATCCGCATAGAGATGACCGAAGATCCTTCGCTCGACGTTCCTATCGCCAACCATCACATTCACTTCTACACCAGTTCCGTCGAGGATACCAAAGCCTGGTACGTTAAGATGTTCGATGCCAGGCCTGGGAAGCGGGGACCCTTCGAGGCGGCCGATCTGCCGGGAGTGAATCTGACGTTTTCGCTCGCCCCCGGCGTGACGGCCTCAACCAAAGGGCGAGCTCTCGATCATATTGGATTTGAAATAAAAGACTTGGAATCCTATTGTAAAAAGCTGGAGGGCGCCGGCGCCAAATTCGATGTTCCCTTCCGGCGGATTCCCTCACTGGGGATCTCCCTCGCCTTCCTCACCGATCCCTGGGGCACCTACATCGAATTGACGGAAGGGCTCAATCGGTTTTAAACATTTGGCTCCATCGCGCCGTCCCTGTCGGCTTTTTGCTGGCCTGGCTAACTGATTTCGAGCAGCGCCCATCCCGCGAGCGATGCAGGCTGATTGTTCATAAACACAATCCGTCGCGTCTTCGGGAACGGCAGATTCGGGCTGAACGCCCTGCCGTAAATCGGGATCTGTTGCAGAATCTGCCGGTATGCCGGATCGTTGGTGTCGAGCCACGCGCTCTTGCTCAGCAGACCACCGCCCCAGCCAATCGAAATCAGGCAGTGGCCTTCTGCCCGCGCTTGGGCCAGCCGCTGCTCCAGCTCCTCGATCTGGCGGCCCAGCAGGCTCAGTCCGGTCCAGGCGGCATATTGTTTGTGGATCGCCAGCACGCGTGCCGCGTATTCATTCGCAGCTTCGAAGATCTGGCCGCGATTGAAGGACTCCGGCCATCGCAGCGCACGCCGGATCTCGGATTGCGTGAAGAAAGCTTTCTCCTGCCAATCGCCTTCGAAGCTCGAACCCGGCACAGCCATCTCGGCGAAGACCGGCGTGCTGTCTTCCGGGCGCGCGCCATCCACCGAACCGCGCGGGCTTTGCTTCCAGCCCAGCGCAAAAGAACCTGCCCGCGGCTGCAGGGTCGACACGCGCAACAGATACACCTTAAATTGCGCGTAACCCACCGGAGTCGAATCGGCCACGCCGATCAGGCGCATGCGGTTGCTCCCGGCGCTGCCGAGAGCCTGTTCTTCGGGCCCTTCGGCGGGCCGGCGCCGCGCGCGCTCACCTTGGACGTGCGCGGCCAGATCGTTCAGCGTGCCGCTTTTCCAGTTGGCGAAAGCCATGCCCGTGCGCAGGGCTCCTTTGATGGCCGTCCCTGGCAGGTAAGGCCCGGAAGCGCCCGCCGCGAAAGTCGGAATGTGCAGGCTCTCACCGCTCGCGCGATTCCAGTATGCCGAATAGGCCGGCGATTCGAACGGAATGCGGCGGCCGGCAAAGTTCTGCGCGAAGCCGCCCCAGGAAGCAAAATCCAGCTTGTCGGAGCGCTTGAGCTGCGCCAGGTAACCGTCCAGGCGCGGACCCTTGGCCAAGAGCCGGAAGATACGCCACTGGTCCAACACATTCACCTGGTCTTTCCAGACCATGTAATCGATGGGCGAAAGTCTGCGGCCGTCACCCACCAGCAGTGGCGTCAAGCATGTCAGGCGGTATCTCATACCGTGACCTGCGCCGGAAGCGGGATGGACAACGCGAACCCGGCGCGAAACACAGGGTGCGCGAAACCATCGGGGGCCACATCGGCGGCCATGCCCCGTATGGTCTCGCCGGCCACCAGTACAGAGCCTTCCGCCACCATTTGCAATTCTTTTTTGCGTTGCCCGAATCCAGCCTGGCTGTCGACACGGCCGCCGCGAGCGAGCACCGCGTAATTGCCACGCTTCCAATCGACGGCGTCCTGGGGACCGGGCGTGAACAGGGAAAGCAGCCAATGGGAAGTGACGCCAGGTTCGCCGGGCGGAAGCTCCGCCGTCTCGGCCGCGGGCGCGTCGAGAGCCGTCACAGAACGATCCGGCAGAATCATATCCGGTAGGGTGCCCTCGATGAACTCCGGCTCGGCCGAGCGTCCCCAACCGCGCGACCGTTCGCCGCCAAATCCCGAGTCCGCTAAGAGGCGCAACGCACCGCGTACCGGCGCGGACCAATGGACGTGGGCCTGCTCATCCGCAAAGGAAACGATCGCCCACAATCCCGCTTCGCGCCGAAACTCGATGCAGGCCGTGGAATGGCGTTCCGGAGTGCCGCTCATGCGGTCGACGGCTGCGCTCCAGCGTATACCGGTGCGGAACGGCCCCTGCTGTCCCACAGGCACCAGGCATTCGCTTGCGCCGTCTACGATCCAGCGGTCTTCGTGCAAAGGCTGCCCGCCCAGCAGCGCCGCTACCAAAGGCAGTGGAATGAACCGCGCGCTCTTCCAGCGCACCTTGGTCGCCGTCACCGGTGCGCCTCCCGATGGCGGCCAGAGGCTGCGCGGGGGCACGATAAAGTCGAACTCGCCGGCGAACGGAAAGCAAGAGCTGAAGCGCACTGCGGGGCCCTGCGGATTGCGCGCTGTAGCTTCCAGCCACTCGTCGCGCCGGCCGAGCGAAGAGAGTGCGGCAGTGACCGCGGCGTATACCGAATCGCTGTGGTAGATCGGATCGATCCGGTTGCGCGCGCCTGAATCCGGCCCCGACCGCCAGGGGCCGGCCGGATGGAGTTTGACCACCAGTCCCGGATTCATCAATCCTCGTGCAGGAACGAAAGGGCCGCCTCCTGGAAACCGTTTTGCAAGGAACCCAGGTCGGCGCCGGCGCCCAGATCCTTTTGTGCCGTGCCCCTGGCATAGTAGCCTTGGCTGCGCCAGGTCAGCTTCAAGTTAGACAGGCGCACGCGCCCGCTGCCGCGCGAGCCGCCCCCTCCCAGGCTATCGTCCTCGAGCATACGCAGGCCTTCGAGCACGCGCTGGAATAGCGGAGCGTCCTCTTCGCAAAGCACGTCCATGACCAGGCGAAGGCGGAAACGCGCACCCGCCGGTACACGCTCGAGAGTGCGCGGATTCGCCTGTGAGGTGATGCGGTCGATGGCGTTTTCGCTCTTCACCTCGGTCAATTCATCGTCCAGGTTTTCGCGCATCTGCGGCGTGATGCTGTCCGGATCGAGCGGCGCGTCATATACCGCCAGGCGTGCTGGAGTGGCCTGCGCGCTTTCCACCGGCTCGCCGGCCACGCGCTCCATACGCCCGGGGTTCCGCCCGAATAGCAGGCAGATCTCGTCATCCGGACGGTCGCTCTGGTGGATGCGCACCTCCTGTCCCTTGCGCTTGGACAGATAGACCAGTTCGGCCGGCACTGCCAGGCCGGAGGATTGTTCGAGCAGCGATCGCAGCTTTCCGCGTAGCGAGCTGCCCGGAACGTACGGGCGGCCGAAGGCGTCCTTCACCACCGGGTTGTCGGATCCGCCAATTTCGAGCGAACCCTTGCCCGCGCCGACGTGCAGTCCGGTTTCGCAGTGCAACTCGCCTTCCAGGATCAACTTGCCTAAGAACTTCAACTCTGTTTGCGTGGTGTGCGCGCTCATGTAGATTTACTCGTTGTAGGCTACAATGGCCTCGAAAAGATCGCGAAAACGCTCGTAACCGCGCAGGTCGTTTTTGCGCGTTACCTGGAGCAACAGCCTTTCCAACTGATCGAGGCTGCGCAGGCCGTGCCGTGCGATGGTGTAGGCCAGGCGAGCGCGCAGCATGACGAATTCGTGCTGGCGCTCGCTTTCAGGCGCGCGCACTGCGCGCCTCACGGCGCTATAAAAACGCCGCAACTGGCTCTTGGTGCCGGAGTCCATATCGCGCATGCGGCTCACAATGCCGTGGGCCTGGTTGTCCAGGTAAAGGCTGTCCGCCATCAGTTTTTCCAACTCGATTTCCGGCGGACCTTCCGGCCGGCCACGGTCACCGCGCCGATCGTCCCGCCGGTCGCCGCGATCCGCTCCGCGCCCGCCTTCCGATGGCCCACGCCCTTCCGGCCCACGGCCCTCGCGCGGCGGACGGCCTTCTCTTCTCTGCTCTTGTTCCTGTGGCATCTGCTAAACCTCAGTCATCAATCTGGCCCACTCCAGGGCCACCAGGCCGGCGGGCCTTAATTTCACTTCGGCCGATTTGCGTCCCACCATTTCGTTGATCAGGTGCGTACGCAGCTTTTGAAACTCGCGGTCGCGCGTCCCGCTGAGGATGCGGTTAAAGCGCCGCTGGAAGCGCCAGGTCCGGGTGGGGCTGTCGGTCTCAGCGCCATTTCCGAAGACCTGCCGCTGATAAAAGCTGCGCAGCTCGAGCAAAAACTGGCGCGACACGCGGTAGTCGCCGATCAGCTTGGTCACCGTATCTTTTAAATCCGCCGCGTCGGCAAGCTGCTTCCATTCGAGAATACGGCCCAGCGCGTAAATACAATCTTTGTCGGCGCCCTTAGCCAGTTCCAGATTACGGCCCGCTTCTTCGTATACGGCGGTAATCGGGTAGTGCATCTCGGGCGCCAGCGCCACAGCCATGGAAATGGTCTTGCCTTCCGGCCCCGGAAAATCCTTCAAATTTTCTTCCGTGAACAGGTGAAAAAGACGCTGTACCTCGCGCGCCAGCAGCAGCAGAGCGTCCCAGCTGCCATACACGGCGAAATCATCGCCGCCCGAATAAAGGATGGTGACTTTGCGCCAGAACTCGGGCATGGAGCACAGCACCTCCAGTTCGCCGGCGAAGAACTGTTTGTAGAGCACGGAAAGCTGCACGTGCTCCTCAATGCTGGTAAGCCGCCGCAGGCGCACGCCAAAACTATCGACGTCGCCGCGCAGCACGCCCCACAGCGAGCGCCCCTGCGCGCGACGCGCCAGGGTGGCCACGGTGGCCGCGGACCTGCCATCTTCGCTCGGCGCCGCGTGTCTGGCGAGGGTAATGCTCTCGAGCGACAGATTGGTGGTCAGGTTCCAGGTATGCTTGCCCTGGACGGGATGCGCCATCGCCGGCGTGTCCGGCGACCAGCCGATTACACTGGCCTCGCGCAGGTTGAGCCCAAGCTCTTTTGAAAAATAGGCGTCTACATCCACGGGCGCCTGCGCGGTGAACGGTTGGAAGGCTTCCGCGCCGCGATCGGCCAGAGGAGTGGCGCGTTTGCGCTGCAGCTCGTCGTTCAGGCGCCTGCGCACCACGCTCCAGTCACCCAGGTTTTCCGTGACGCTCCAGGCGAGCTTCAGATGGCCGCCGCCGAGTTCGTCGATCTGACGCGCGGTCGATGCTAAAAATTCTTCGGCCGGACCACGCGATTCGCCCGGCAGAACCAGCAGGAACTGACCACCGCCGCTCGAGCCGAGCAGCACGCGCGCCAGCCCGAATTCCGCCAGCAGGGCCCGTGGCAGCACTTCGCACAACAGCGTGATCCACTGTGAACGGCCGGCCAGAAGCTCCTCGCCGTTCGATCGCGCGGGCATCGCACCACCGGGCCGGGACAAGAGGAACTCTTCAATACCCAGTATTTTGCCTTGCAGCAGGATCTGTTCGGACATCTAGAGGACAAAACCTTGAGAAGCTCCCAATGTAGCACAGGGTAAGGGAGGGGGAGACGCAGAGCCCGCCGTGGCGTTTACTACTGCCCTGTTTGCCAGCTTCCATTGCACGCGGTGGTTCCGGACCCGCAGTATACGACGAGACCCGAGCAAGGCGTGTTGTAGGTGCAACTGGGGTTCGCGGCCGAATAGGTGATCTGGTAAGTCGGCAGATAGACGGTTCCATTCATAATCGTCGGCAACGCGAAGCTTGCCGAGGGAATCGCACAGGAATTCCCCGGGGGAGGCGGCGTGATGGAGAAGCAGGGCCCGTTGCAATGCCCGCCGTTGGCGGCGTTGTAGCTGGACCAAATCTGATTCAACGTCAGGGCATCGTAAGCGTTCAGCATGGCCGTAAGGCTGGGACAGAGCTGTGTGGGCGGGTTAGCCGCGGCAGTCTGGATGGTAGCCAGACCCCACACGACTCCCGCATTCCCATTATTCGCGGTGACTTCGACGGCGCCGCCCGAATACTCGACCACGCTGGCGGTCTTGGGCGAATTATCATAGATGGGCTGGATAAAGCGGCCGTTGTAGGTCCAATTGGAGGTTTTGAACGGAGCACTGAAGCCTGGGCTCACGGTCATCGTGGTGCGGCCCGCCGTTATCACCGTCTCCGCCTGAGAGGCGACCGTGAAGGTATCTCCGGGGATCATCTGATCATTCAAGCACGGGGCCGTAGTGCTCCGCGCGGTACAGGCGCTGGTCAAAGTTACTGTTGAGTAGAGAGGCCCGCTTCCGCCCGTACCAACGGTCCCTACTCCGCTAATTGGGAGATTATTCGAAAACTGCAACCCGGTCAGGAATCCATGGTAGGGCCAATAGTAAAGGTAACGGGGATTAGCAGCGCCGTTGCCCTTGTAAGATGCCAGGCTGGCAACCCGGTCGCATTGATCCGAAGGCACCCTCAATGTCCAACAGGGCGCGGTCGCGGCGATAAATGGAAACTGGTTGCCCGTATCGTTTGGCGTGAACCCTCCCAGGCTGTTCTGGTTCAGCAGGTATGCGGCTCCCGATTTGTCGACGGTCACCAGCCAGTTATTCAGGCTCGCATCCTGAAATAACAGGATTCCACTGACGGACATATCCCAATCATTTTCATTCATGGTTTCGAATGTATAAGGACATTGAAGGGCAGTGCCGCCTGCCGCCAGGGGACAACTGGAGTCCGCTAAAATGGGCGCGCTAAACGGCATGTTCGGTCCGCCTTGAGGCGTGAAACTGTCAGCGGGGGTGCCACTGGTTCCTGCGGCGGCCGAGGTCTCAAAATCCAAGACGCTCGAGCCCCAATTGGCGGCGCCGGTTTGATAGCCGCCGTTTCCAGTGCCCACAAAAGTGCGCGTAACCCCGTTCGAAGTACTTGCCGCCGGGCCGCGGCCCGACATCCAGATGCCGCCACCGTGGCCGCACCAGTTTGGCTCGTTCTCAAACTGCCCGGCCTGACACGTCGCCCCGCACAGTGGCGCATTGGTGTTGCAGGATGGAGTTGCCGAGGTCTTGCCCGTGCCGGCAGCGTTAAAGACAAAGTCCTGGACGAGCTGGTTGTTCGGGCCCGCAGTCGAATAGCCGAAAAGCCAGCCATGATAAGGATAGCTTTGGCCAGTGACCACATTGGGCGCCTCCGGGACGGCCGAACCAAAGCCGACATAGATGACGTTTGCCGGCGTCCCGCCAGGGTTCTGCACCTCGAGGAGCGCGGGCCGTTGCAACACCTCCGCGGCGGAAAAAGTAGATCCTCCGCTCGATCCGGCGATTTCCACCGGCGAGCCCGAGTTCGCCACGTCCTGAAACTGATTGGTGATATCGACCTCGTGCAGAAACCAGTGGACCTTTGCCTGCGAATCCAGGCATACATCGGTCAGAAACATCGCCGGTGGTGACAGGGTGGTGTCGATCACCGGCGTCGCTACAATGCCGGCGAAAGGCAGACTTCCGATGCCTCCCTGGCCGGCTACGGGCACCGTACTGTTCGGTCCACAATCGCTCCAAATTCCCAGCCTCGAGAAAATGGCGGTTCCGGTGTCGGCATTGTAAGCCCACACGCTGCCATACAGCGTAACCACCAGCACCATATTGCATGCCGGCTGGCCGTTGACGATGAGGTTGGCGCAGTTTTGCTGGCTCGCCTGCGGAGCTTGCGGACTAAGCGAGATTGCACTGACGTAGAGCGGTTGTGCGTAGATCGGGTTGGCCGCCGAGATGCTGGCCGGAGGTTTGTCCACCAGAAGTGGCGCTAGTTGCGTCAGCGTCGTACCGGCTGTCAGACTAGCGGACGTGAGTACCGTTTCCGACGGATTGTAAGCATCCCGCGCATTATCGTATTGAGAAGTGGTCACGCATGGCGGGCTGGCCGGCGTGCATGGCTGGGCGCTTAGGGGCGCCTCCACCACAGCCATGCCCGAAAGCACCGGCAACAGCACCAAGAGATGTCGCGCACATCGGGCAAAGGTATTAAAATTCCGGATCACCGATGGATTGTAACGGACCGCACACGCCTTCGTCAATCATATTGCTGGTGGCGTAATACTGTAACTTTTTTGGCGAAAGTACTGGACCTTCCGCATCGGCCATCCCTGCATGACCGCGCCAGCCGGGGTTACAATCAAGGTAACAAGATAAGAATGTGTGCACTGCTGGCCCGTACGACGCGGATTGCGATGCCGCTTTTGATGCTCACCGCGGTTCAGTCGGGCCAGTACGTCCCGAGCGTCAAGCCGGTAACAGCGGGGAGCGCACCTGAGGCTGCCGCCGGACCCACTTTCTCGAAGCACGTTGCGCCAATTTTATTCAAGTATTGTTTGAATTGTCATCAGCCGGGCGAGATCGCGTCGAAGGTATCCTTGTTGTCCTACGAGCAGGCGCGGCCTTGGGCCAGAGCGATTCGGGAAAAGGTTTTGCTGCGAGAGATGCCGCCGTGGCCGCCGGATCCACACGCGAGCGTGGCTTTTCGCAATGATACGCGGCTCAGCCCGGAAGACATTCGCACGCTGGTGGCCTGGGTGGATTCCGGAGCTCCGCAAGGCAACCCATCCGACCTGCCCGCCGCGTCCCCGGCGTCGCAGGGCTGGCTGCATCCGGATGGCATTCCGCCTGACGCGGTGATCTCTCTGCCCGAATTTGAAGTCCCTGCCAATGGCGAGGTTCCGTATGTGACCCAACTGGTCAAAGTGCCCCTTGCCGAAGACCGTTGGATCGCCGCCCTTCAGGTACGCCCGGGCAACGGCCGCGTGGTGCACCACATGGCGATCACGGAGATACGCGCCGAGCAGCGATTTGGGCCTGATGCTGGTCCCGTGGCGGCGCTTGCCCGCCAGGTCGGTTTTCAGAACGATTTGGTCATGCACGAGCCTGTCGTTACAGCTCCGCGAGACCCCGGCGTGTACGACCTGCTGGGCGTCTACACCCCCGGCGCGTCGTTCGAGATGTATGGGGACGGCGCTGCCAGACTGCTCAAAGCCGGGAAGAACTACTATCTCAATTTCAACATCCACTATCAGACCACCGGGAAACCGGAGAAGGACCGCTCGGTGCTTGGCCTCTGGTTTCAAACTCTACCCCCGCAGCATCAGTTGTTCCGTGTAAACGGCGCCGGCGCGTCGCTTCTCGCGGATGGCCGGGAATTGCTGACCGACGCGCCCCAGGAGAAGGCCGAAGGTAACAGTGCCGCGATTCCTCCGATTCCACCTAACACCGGCAACTACGAAGTGACCGGAATGACTGCCTATACCGAACCGGTAATCATCTACCAGTTTCATCCTCACGCTCACCTGCGCGCCAAGGATTTCACTTATACCGTCGTCTATCAGGACGGCCGGGAGCAGACCGTGCTCAGCATTCCGAAGTACGACTTCCACTGGCAGCTCGCCTACGACCTCGCAACGCCGCTCGAACTGCCGGCTGGCAGCAAGCTGATCGTAACCGCCGACTACGACAATTCGGTGAACAACCAGAACAACCCTGGGGCGGATAAACAGGTCGTTTTCTTGGGAAGCGGGAACCAAACCTGGGATGAGATGTTTACACCATTCATTCAGTACAGTATCAGCAGTCAGGATCGGCCCGAGCCCAAAACCCTGAACATCGTCGAGGCAGTCGGTTGCCTGGAACAACGCCCCGGGGGCGCATGGCTGCTGACCAATGCCGGCGATCCAACCATATCCCAAACCCAGGCAACCTCCTCGTTGGAGTTAAAGACCGCTGCGGCTAAACCACTGGGCAATCGCCGGTATCAACTGTTGGGGGCCAGGTTCTTCAATCCTTCGAGTCACAATGCGCAGCGAGTCGCGGTGAAAGGGGTTCTGATTCCGGGCCCCGGCGAGAGTCGCATCAATGTGACTTCGCTCGAAACCGTGGCCGCGGCTTGTTTCCCGTGACCTACGATGGCATCATCCTCGGATCCGGTCATAACAGTCTGGTGCTGCAGGCCTACCTGGGCCGCGCGGGGTTAAAGGTGCTGTGTCTCGAACGCCGGCACGTCCCTGGCGGTGGACTCACCACCGAAGAAGACCCGCGCCACCCAGGCTTCCTCCACAACACACACTCCTTCTTCCATCGCGCGCTCAATCGCATGCCCTGGTACCGCGATCTCGAATTGGAAAAACGCGGCGCCATATATCGGGAGCCCGAGCTCAACGTGGCGCTCCTCCGGCGCAACGGCGAGGCGCTCGAATGGTGGACCGATTTCGAAAAAACCGCGCAATCGTTCGGACACTTCAGCTCGCGGGATGAGGCAACGCTGCGGCGTTGGCGCAACGATTTTCTGCCTATTGTGGAACATATTATTGTGCCGGAAAGCCGGTCGCCGCCCATTCCGCCCGAACGCCGCAGCAGCTTACTGCGTAGCAGTGCCGAAGGGCGGCTGTTGCTGGAGGTAAGCGCTTTGTCGCCGCTCGAATTCGTGGAGCGCGAGTTCGAACATCCTCTCATCCGGGCGGCTCTCCTGTTCTTCAACGGTTTGCGGGAGGTGGATCTCCGATGCCGCGGCTTTGGCCATCACGTGGCCGCGCTGTTGGCCAGTCCCGGGAAGGCGCAGATGTGCCTGGGCGGCTCGGCGGCGCTGGCGCGGGCACTGGTCTCCGCCGTCACCGACAGCGGCGGCGAGATTCAAATGCAAAAGACTCCGCGCCGCATTTTGATCGAGCGCGGCAAGGCCGTAGGCGTAGAAACTGCCGACGGCGCTATCTATCGCGCCCGCCATTTTGTGGCCTCCGGCCTGAACCCGCAACAAACTTTTCTGGAGTTGCTGGACGAGGTGTGGGTGCCCGAAGATTGGCGCGCTAAAGCGCGCGGGTTCCAATACAACCTGATGGCTCCGCTGTTTGCGCTCTCGTTGAACCTGCGCGACCGGCCCCGCTACCGGGCAGCGGTGAACCATCCGCATTTGGATCAGGCATTCATGGTGATCCTGGGTCTCGAGGACATCGCGCAGTTTCCCGAGCTTGTGCGTCATCACGAAGAGGGTACGATTCCGCCTACGGTAATGTGGGGCGCCACTCCCACTCAGTTCGATCCCTCCCAAGCGCCTGCTGGAAGCCACACCGCATTCATGTGGGAGAAACTTCCATACAGGCTCAGGGGCAATGCGCAAAACTGGGACGCCGAAAAAAATCCACACGGACAAGCCATGCTGGACCTCTGGTCCCAATATGCCCCCAATCTGAACGACGCGGTGCTCGACTGGTTCACGCGCAGTGCGCTCGATACCGAACGAACGTTCCCGAACATGCAGGAAGGCGACTTACTGGTCGGGGCGTTTGCGAACGGTCAGATCGGTTACCACCGGCCATTCCCCGGCGCCGGCCATTACCGCGGCCATATTCGAAATCTATACCTTTGCGGCGCCTGCTGTCATCCGGGCGGCAACATCACCGGCCTAGCCGGATATAACTGCGCTCAGGTACTGTTGAACGATCTCGGCCTGCATCCCGAGTGGGCGCCACCGCCGGCGGAGCGATTTCTCGAAAACCTGTGAAGCCCCGAACACAAAATCTCAGCCTGCAACGGCGCCGATTCCGGCCTGGTTGAGTTCCGAGGTGTCCATGGTGCCATCGGTGATCCGGAAAATACCCGGAAAACGGGGCTCCCACGCCTTGTTGGCCGCAGGCATGAACTGGCGGGAATTGGCTTCAATGGCCGCTACGCCGGGCACATGCGCGGCTAGGCTGGCGGATTGGATCAGAGACGCGCCGGGACAAGTCAGGTCCTGCACGCAAAGGAACATTTTATGCTTCTCGGCGAGCGAAGCGATGATCATCATGTGACTCTGGCCCTTGCATGCCTTCAAAGCAGCTCCCGTATAGCCCAGCTTCTCCGACAGGAGCAGCGCTTCTACATCGGTCAGAGATTCGTCAATCACTACCGGACGCAATTTGGCGGCCTCTTGCATCGTATTTTCCGGATGCGCTTTAAGATCCCGCGCGGTCGGCTGCTCCACATACTGTATGCGCGCGTAACCTCCGGGTGACTTCTCTTTGACCTCACGCAGAAAATCCAGCAAGTATTCCACATTCGGACACTTCTCGTTGAAGTCCAGAGAATAAACCCAGTAGCTCGCGCCGCGCGCCTTTTGTGTTTGGGTAGTTACCTTATCGACACGCAGGACGCGCTCCACATCCCATTTGCGATCGTCGCCATTCAGTTTGATCTTGAGGTGAGTCAGACCGTTGTAACGGATCCACTCCGGCAGCGTCTCAGGCAACCCGTCGTTTACGCGTTTGGTGATGTCGGACTCTTCGATAGGATCGATCGCCGAGACCAGGTGATACATGGGCATACGCGGCTTGGGTTCTAGAGTTACATAGCGGCTCGGATATTCGCCTTTGTAGTCCGGGCCGAGATAGTGCGCCAGATCGTACTTCATGAATTCCGGCCCATACGTGTGATAACAATTCACGCCATGAGCCTTACCGAAAGCGTCATGGATGGCGGCGTCGAATGCGCTGGCGGTGACGAGTGTGCACAACACGGGAATCGGTTCTGCCAGGTGGAGACGCTCGGACACATCCGCGGCCCCCTTACGATAAACGGGATCGAGCGCCCAGTTGATATCGATAGGATGGCCGAACTCTTTATAGCTGCGCGTGACATTGGCGATGTGACTCGCCAGCTCCTGCATGGCGCCCAGAGTGGTCTCATACGACATGGTTTTCGATGGAAAGGACCACACATTGCCCAGCGGCATCGATCCAAATCCCTTCGATACCCGCCCGTTACCGGTTCGGACTGAACAATTGACGTTGAGTATGGTGGCGCGGTCCGCCACATGACCGCCAAACTTGATGGGTGTCCGGTATTTGTACTCTTCGTAGGAAATCGACACGTCTTCCACACGGATATCGGTATTGCGGACAGCCGCTGAGAGTATGTGGAAGGGCGCGGGCGACTCACCGCCCGCCACGGCAACGGCCACCGCTGCCGCACGCTTAAGAAAGCCGCGCCGGGTAGATAGTGCTAGCATTCAAAGAGCAGTATCGCACAGACTACCCATGGGACGACAAATTCATCGCGCGACATGGTTCTTCCTGATATGCCGCCTGGCTTTTGGCGCGAGTCCGGCTGGCTGGATAGAACAGGAATGGCGATCTTACGGCCACGATCCAGGGGGGATGAGATTCTCGCCGCTCGACCAGATCAGCCGCGCCAATGTCGGCCGTCTGCAAAAGGCATGGACTTATCACACGGGAGAAACCGGTTGGGGTTCCATCAAGCGAATCGCTGCTTTTGAGACTACTCCGTTAATGGTGGACGGGTTGCTCTACTTCACCACACCCGCCAGCCGGGCTATAGCTCTCGATGCCGAGACGGGGAAGCAGGTCTGGGTATTCGATCCTTTTCCGGGAACGAGTGCGAAGCGCCGGACTTTACAAAATCGCGGCGTCGCTTACTGGGAAGGAAAATCGCCGGTTGATTGTCGAGGCGTGGCCGGCGCCGACCGGCGCATCTTTTTTGCGACCCTGGATGGGCGTCTATTCGCTTTGGATGCCCCGAGCGGCAAGCCTTGCCAGGATTTCGGCGACAACGGAGCCCTGAATCTCCGCGTAGGCGTTGCGGACCAATGGCCTGAGGGAAGATATGAAGTCACTTCGCCTCCCACCATCTACAGAGATCTGGTAATTACCGGAGCGGGCTTGCAGGAGTTCCCCTCGAAAGGTCCCAGCGGAGCGGTTCGCGCTTTCGATGTCAGGACGGGAAAACTAGTGTGGCGATTTGACACCGTACCGGCTCCGGCGCAGGCAGGTCACGACACCTGGGAAGGCGACTCATGGAAGGATCGCTCGGGCACCAATGCCTGGTCTGTCATGACCGTCGACGTGGAGCGCGGCCTCCTGTTTCTTCCGCTGGGGTCGCCATCTTACGACTTCTATGGCGCAGATCGCAAAGGCCAGGATCTGTTCGGCAACTCGCTGGTGGCCTTGAACGCCGCCAACGGCAAGCTACTGTGGTACTACCAGATGGTACATCATGACTTATGGGACTATGATCTGCCCGCACCGCCCAGCTTAGTGACGTTGCACCGCGCGGGGCATCAGACGCCGGCGGTAGCTCAAGTGACTAAGATGGGATTCATATTCGTGCTCGACCGCCTGACCGGCAAGCCCCTCTTTCCTGTCGAAGAACGGCCAGTTCCCCAAAGTAAGTTGCCCGGCGAAGCTACCTGGCCTACGCAACCCTTCCCTGTCAAGCCGCCGCCCCTGACCCACACTTCCATTACCCGGGACGATATCACCACGGTCACTCCGGAATCGAACAAGTACTGCCTCGAAAACTTCGGCGCGATCCTGCCCGCGCGCATCTTCAATCCGTGGGGGCTCGCCCTCAGTGTGGAAACACCCGGGACGCTAGGCGGCGCTACCTGGTCGGGAGCTTCATTTGATCCCTCTCTCGGATATCTCTTCGTCAATGTGAACGATGTGGGCGCGGTAGGTCAAATGAGACCACAACCCTCCGGCGCTCCGGAAGCTTATCAATGGACGAGTAAGTGGGGAACTTATGCCCGGTTTTGGGATGAGAATCATTACCCATGCCAGCAGCCGCCCTGGGGCACTCTCAACGCCATTGATCTGAACACAGGTGACATCGCGTGGCGAGTTCCGCTCGGAGTCATCGACGAATTGGAGGCTGCGGGCATTCACAAGACAGGCGCGCTTAGCCTGGGCGGCTCTATTGCCACGGCGGGACACTTAGTGTTTATAGCCGGTACCAATGACGGCCGCTTCCGGGCCTTCGATTCGCAGACGGGAAAGGAGCTCTGGGTCACCCGTCTCGAAGCCGCCGGACATGCCACTCCCATGACGTTTCTGGGAAGAAAGACGGGCAAGCAATTCGTGGTGATCGCCGCCGGGGGCAGCGGATTATTTGGCACCGAGGCCAGGCCTGAAGCAGCTTCCGATGCTTTGGATGCCTTTGCTCTCCCAGACAACTGACCATGCCAGCAACCATGACCAAAGGCGCGCAAACCCGGCGGCGGATCGTGGCCGCGGCCGCGCCCGTCTTCAATCAACACGGCTACCAGGGCAGCTCGCTTAACGACCTGATGATGGCGACCGGCCTGAAGAAAGGTGGAATTTACCGTCACTTTTCGAATAAGGAAGAGCTTGCCGCGGAGGCCTTCGATTACACATGGGAGGCCGCCTGGAGTGCCCGTATGCTCCATTTAAATGAGAAATCGAAGGCTATCGAAAAGCTCAGGCAACTGATTGCCAATTTCGTAGATTTGAGATCTCCCATTGCCGGTGGCTGCCCCATTATGAACACTGCGATCGATTCCGACGACGGCAATCCTACCCTGCGCGTGCGCGCCGCTAAAGCTCTTCGGACCTGGATGATGCACTTGCAGACGATCGTGAAGCAAGCCAGGAAACGGGGCGAAGTCCGGGCGGCCGTGGATCCCAAGACGGTGGCCACGGTAATCGTAGCCTCGCTCGAAGGCGCTCTGATGATGAGCCGCCTCGAACGGAGCGGCGAACCCCTGAAGCGTGTACAGCAGCATCTTAATCAATACCTCGAAACAGAGCTGGCTCATGCAGCAGACTAACCCGGCCGCCGGACCCCTCTACCTGGAAGACCTGCACGTGGGCCAGAAGTTCGCGTCCGGGTCCTATCTGATGCAGAGCGATGGCATCGACAAGTTCGCCGCGGAGTTCGACCCGCAGCCCTTTCACCTCGACGAATTGGCGGCGAAGGCTAGCATCTTTCGAGGCATGGCAGCCAGTGGCTGGCACACCGCCGCGATAACCATGCGCCTGCTGGTGACCGGTGGGCTTCCCCTGGCGCATGGCATTATCGGCCTGGGTGGTGAGATCGCCTGGCCCCGCCCTACGCGACCAGGCGACACTCTGCATGTCGAAAGCGAGGTTCTCGAGATATCGCCCTCACGCTCCAAACCAAATCAAGCTGTTGTCACCGTGCGGAGCACCACTTTCAATCAGAACCAGGAGCCGGTATACGTATTCACCGCCAAGGTTCTGGGGTTCCGGCGCATCCCGGTCTGACCAACACTTGTTTGCGACCGATCGGTCTCGTAATCATCCAATCCGTTGTCGCTGCGAAAGGAGAACGTCATGCAGGATGAAAGCACACTGATCCATTACGAGCATGTCAGCGCCAGATCGTTCGACGAAGTCGTGGCAGCCTTCCGGGCGGCCGTAGGCGCCGCGGATGGCGAGACATTTCGTAAAGCAGTCACAGCTTCGGCCGGCGCGGATGACTTCGAGGCGCGCATGCATCAGGCCGAGGGGTCGAGCGGATTCATGCTTTTCCTGGAGGCGGACCATGGCGCCTGGATGGCACGAGTGGGCCTCCAGGCACGGGCTAAACTCTATGTCATCGGAAATCCGCTGATCGCCCGGACCATGATCCAACACGATATCGGCGTAGGTCTGAACGTTCCCGTGCGGGTGCTGATTTACGAAGACCCAGCCACCGCTACTTGCCGCCTTGCCTACGACCTGCCTTCTTCTTTGATGGCCCGCTTGAAGAATGACCGCGTGACTGCGGCGGCGAAACGCCTGGACCAGAAACTCTCGGCGCTGGCCGAAACCGCGACCGGGGCGTCCGCTTAATTCCGACGCCACAACGTCAGTGCGCCAAGGCCTAAAATAGTGTCTTGCGGTCTTCTGCGCGTTCCTCCATTCCCTGGTCCCATCTGTATCTGGGCGTAGCTCTCACCACGCTCGCGACCCTGCTGCTCGAGCTTACCCTCACCCGCATCTTCTCGGTGGTCTTCTATTATCACTTCGCCTTTCTGGCCATCTCCATCGCCTTATTCGGACTCGGCGTGGGAGGTGTTTTTTCTTACGTGGTCGCCGGTTGGAAGACCCCGCTGTTTCGTAAACTCGGCCACTTGAGCACCCTCAACAGCCTCTTCGTACTCATGGCCGTGGCCGTCGTGATTGCTCAACGAGAAGAGCCGGGCGCCTGGGGGCTGGCGCTGGTTTACTTCGGAACTTCCCTGCCCTTCTTCCTCTCGGGAACCATCGTCTCACTGGTGATCTCGGAGACTGTCCAGCGTGTCGATCGCGTCTACTTCTTCGATCTGTTGGGCGCCGCTACCGGATGCATGCTGCTGGTTCCTTTTCTGAACCACTTCGGTGGTCCCCGCACTGTAATCTTTGTGGCGGTGTTCTTCGCCGCGGCCGGCGCTATCTGGCACAGCATGGCCGGATCGATTGCCTGGCGCGCAGCCAGTGTGGCCCTGGCCCTGGCTCTTTTCGCCTCGGCATTCTTCAGCACCACCGACAACCTCATCGCCATCCGCTACGCTAAGGGCCAAAAGCTCAAACACGAGGACTTTGTGCAGTGGAACAGCTTTTCGCGCATTGCCGTGCGTGGCTACATGGTGTTCATCGATGCGGATGCCTCCACCGGCATAGCCGCTTTCGATTTCGACCACCTCTCTGCCCACGACCGCCACGAGCTGCTGGAGAAAGGCCCAGCCCTGCCCTACGCACTGCGGCCCGGAGCTAAGACACTGATCATCGGCTCGGGCGGCGGCTGGGATGTGGCTCGCGCTTTAGCTTCCGGCAGTCACGATATCACTGGCATCGAGATCAACCCGATCATCGCCACGACCGTCATGCGGGAACGCTTTGCAGCCCTCAGCCGGGGCATCTACCTGCGTCCCGATGTGCACATCTACATAGAGGACGGGCGCAGCTTCGTGCGCCGCAGCAATGAAAAGTATCAGGTACTGCAGGCCACGCTGGTGGATACCTGGGCATCCACCGCCGCCGGCGCCTTCGCTCTCTCGGAAAACAACCTCTATACCACCGACGCGATGCGCGACTATCTTCTGCACCTCACCGATGACGGGGTGGCCGCCTTCACGCGCTGGGGCTTAGACCCGCCGCGCGAGTCCCTGCGCCTGGTTTCGCTGGCCATGGCCGCTTTGCCGCAATTGGGCGAGAGCGAACCCTGGCGCCACGTCATTGTCGGGCGCGAAGGCTCCGTTCAAGGCTGGGGCGCCCTCGATACCGTGCTGATCTCACGCAAACCTTTTTCCGCGGCCGATCTCGATCGCGCGCGCGCCTGCATGATTGCCGGCGGAGTGCAGCCGGTCTACTTTCCTGACGAGCGCCTGCCCAACCAGTTTACCGATCTGCTACGAAGTCCCGATCCTGCCGCGTTCGAGCGTGATTATCAGTACGATATTTCGCCGGTCAGCGACAACCGCCCGTTCTTTTTTTATACAGTCCAGCCGCGGGATATTCTAAGCTTTCTATCGCGCGCCTCGCGTACTTCCGCTGATTTCAAAATCAACCGCGCCGTGCCGCTGCTGCACGCATTAATGGCCATCAGCATATTAGCCACCGTCATTATTCTCGCCCTGCCGCCGATCGTCCTCCGCACGCGCCTTCCCGGGCAAAAGGGCATTCGTACATTCCTGCTCTATTTCCTCGCCATTGGCGCCGGCTACATTTTGATTGAAGTCGCGCTGATTCAGAAGTTCGTGCTCTTCCTTGGACATCCTACCTACGCTCTCACCGTGGTAATCTTCTCCATGCTGATTTCGAGCGGCCTGGGCAGCTATTGCAGCCGTGTTGTCCTGGGAGACGACCATCGCCGCCTCTACCGTGCCTTGCTGCTGATCGCCGTGCTGGTGGCATTACTGGCTGCGTTGGTTACGCCGGTACTGGCCGCCGGGGTGGGGTTGCCCCTGGCATTGAAGTTCGTCATTACCGTGATGCTGATCTCGCCCGCGGGGTTCATGATGGGAATGCCGTTTCCGACTGGACTGAAGCGCCTGGAGGCATGGCACAAGCCGTCGGTGCGCTGGGCCTGGTCGTTGAATGCCGCTGCCAGTGTGCTGGGCTCGGTGGGGGCGCTGGTCTGCGGTATCTATCTGGGGCTGGTGCAGACGCTGCTGGCCGGTGGCCTGCTCTATCTGGGCGCTTTGCTGGTAGTGGTGCTGACGCCGGAAGTCCGCCGCGATCCTGTTGCCGATTCTGTTCCACTCGCTCCGGCTCCGTTAAACTGAGAGAGGGGGGACGCCGGCTTGGCTGCTACTACACAAACGAACGCGATCGCCAAGTGGGGGGGCCTCGAGCCCGAACAACTCATCAGCGCGTTCCGCATCATGCAGACGGCCCGGCGCCTGGATGATCGTGAGATCACCCTCAAACGGCAGAACCGTATTTTTTTCCAGATCAGCGGAGCCGGACACGAAGCTATCGAAGTGGCGGCCGGGTTGTGCCTGCGCGCCGGCCACGATTGGATCTATCCTTATTATCGCGATCGCGCGCTGTGCCTGACGCTAGGCGTCACCCCCTACGAAATGTTGCTGCAGGCCGTGGGCGCCGCCGACGATCCCTCTTCGGGGGGCCGTCAGATGCCCTCCCACTGGGGTCACGCAAAATTGAACATCGTCAGCTCCTCATCGCCCACCGGAACCCAATTCGTTCAGGCGGTGGGTTGCGCGGAAGGTGGCCGTTTCCTTCATCCGGAGAGCGACGAAATCGCGCTGGTATCGAGCGGCGAGGGCGCCACCAGCGAGGGCGAGTTCTGGGAGGCTTTGAATGCGGCCTGCCTGAACCGGCTGCCGGTCTTATTCCTGATCGAAGATAATGGCTACGCCATCTCGGTCCCTGTGGAAAGCCAGACGGCGGGCGCCAATATCTCGCGGCTGCTGTCGGGTTTCCCTGGCTTGTTGCGTCAGGAAGTGGATGGATGCGATTTTCTAGCTTCCTACGAGGCTCTGCGGACGGCCGTCGAGTACTGCCGCGATGGAAACGGTCCGGCACTGGTACACGCGCACGTGATCCGGCCCTACTCGCATTCGCTCTCCGACGACGAGCGCAGCTACAAGACCGCCGCCGAGCGCCAGCTTGAACAAACGCGCGACCCTCTGGTTCGTTTCCCCCGCTTCCTGCTCGAAGAAGGGGTGCTCGACGAGAACGCCCTGCGGCGCATCGCGCTCGAAGTCGACCGCGAGGTGCACGACGCCGCACAGGAGGCCCTCCGCGCCGACCCCCCGCCACAAGATTCCGCCCTGCGTCATTTGTACTCGGAAAAGATCGATCCCACTTCCGATGCCTTTAGCACGCCCGCGCAGTTTCATGGCGAGCCCAAAACCATGGTCGACCTGTTGAATGCCACCCTGCGCGAAGAGATGCGCCGCGATCCGCGGGTAGTGACCTTCGGCGAAGACGTGGCGGATTGCAGCCGCGAGGAAAGTCTCGCCGAAGTCAAAGGAAAAGGCGGTGTTTTCAAGGTGACCGCCGGACTCCAGACCGAATTCGGCGCGCAGCGCGCGTTCAATACTCCGCTGGCCGAAGCCGCCATCGTGGGCCGTGCCATTGGAATGGCAACGCGCGGGCTAAAGCCCGTCGCCGAGATCCAATTTTTCGATTACATCTGGCCGGCCATGATGCAGATCCGGGATGAGCTGGCAACCCTGAGGTGGCGCTCGAACGGCACCTTTGCGTGTCCCCTTGTGCTGCGCGTGCCGATCGGCGGGTACTTGAACGGCGGCGCGATCTATCACAGCCAGTGCGGTGAGGTCGCCTTCACCCATCTGCCGGGGCTGCGCGTGGTGATGCCTTCGAACGCCATGGACGCTTGCGGGCTCCTGCGCACCGCCATACGCTGCGACGACCCCGTGATATTCCTGGAGCACAAGCGTCTCTATCGCGAGCCATACAACCGCTCCGCGCATCCCGGCCCGGACTACCTTATCCCCTTCGGCCGCGCCCGCATCGTGAAACCGGGTAATAACCTGACCGTGGTCACCTACGGCGCGCTGGTGCAGAAAGCGCAGCAAGCCGCCCTGTTAGTCGAGCGCAAAAGCCCGGACATCAGCGTGGAAGTGATCGACCTGCGCTCGCTTGCGCCATTTGACTGGAATGCCATTCGTACCTCTGTCGAGAAAACCAACCGCGTGATGATCGCGCACGAAGACTGTCTCTCGTTTGGGTACGCCGCGGAGCTCGCCGCCCGCATCGCTAACGATCTCTTCGACCGGCTGGATGCTCCCGTCGGCCGCGTGGCCGCGCTCGATACGTGGGTAGCCTATCAGCCGCAGTTGGAGAATGTCATTTTGCCACAGGTGGACGATCTGACCGCGGAGATGGAGCGGCTATTGTCTTACTGAAGCGCCTAAGCGTGACTTAGCTGATCATGCCGACGTCTTTGGATTCGACCGTTTTCAAAATATGCCAATGAGCCCGTCAAGGTGGAGCTTGAACACTACTCCGTTGCCCGAGCCGCCCTCGACGGTAGTGCCGTAGAGATTGCCTTCCGAGTCTGCGATCAGACCTGCGACGGGATTTGCGCCATCGGTCCCTCCTGTGAAGCTGTATAGCACTGTCTCCATGCCGGTGGCATCCAGCTTGAACACTACTCCATACCCATAGACGCCGCCATAGGCAGTAGTGCCGTAGAGATTGCCGGCCGGGTCCCGGATCAGACCTGCATGGGGGAAGGCCCCGTCCGCTCCGCCGCTGAAGCTGTACAGCACCTTCTCTGTACCGGTTGTATCCACCATGAACGCTGCTCCATACCCCTGCGCACCGCCGTTGAGGCCGCCGTTGACGGTAGTGCCGTAGAGGTTGCCTGCCGGGTCTGGGATCACACCTGAGTAGGGATAGGCCCCGTCTGGGCTGTCCGTGAAGCTATGGAGCACCGTCTCGCCAGCCTTATCCAGCTTGAACACCACTCCCTTATCTACCGTGCCGCCATACGCAGTGGTGCCGTAGAAATTGCCTGCCGAGTCTCCGGTCAGACCTGCGTACGGCCCATCCCCGTCCGCTCCCCTGAACGTGTGCAGCACCGTCTCGGTGCCGGTCGTGTCCAGCTTGAACACGACCCCCGCATTCGGTGAGCCGCCCGACTCAGCAGTGCCGTAGAGATGCCCCGCCGGATTTTGGATCAGACCTGCCCAGGGGAAGGCCCCGTCCGTTCCGCCGGTGAAGCTATGTAGCACCGTCTCCGCACCGGTTGTATCCACCATGAACACTATCCCCAAGTCCGACGCGCCGCCCACTTGGGTAGTGCCGTAGAGATTGCCCGTCGAGTCTCGGGTCAGACCTGCGACGGGGTATCTGCCATCCGTCCCGCCGGTGAAGCTGTACACGACCGTCTCGCCGGTCTTATCCAGCCTGAAGACTACCCCATACCCCTGCGCGCCGCCATATTCAGTAGTGCCGTAGAGATTGCCGGCCTCGTCTCGGATCAGACCTGCCATGGGGTATTGCCCGTCCGTTCCGTTGAAACTGTGCAGCACGGTGTAAGTCTGCGCCTTCGCCGATGGCGTTCCGATCGCCAGTGTCACCAACATCGCTCCGAGTGCCATCGCACCGCTTGCCTGCAGCCAGTTGCTGGCGGTTATGTAGCGCTGCAAATATCCTGTCTTCATCGTAAGTCCTCCTGACTTAGTTGATAATGCCGACCTCCTTGGATTCAGTGTTCAATATGGCCATGAGGCCATCAAGGTTGCAGCTTGAACACCACCGCGTCTCCCCGCCGCCCATCTGCAGTAGCGCCGTAGAAATTGCCTGTCGAGTCTCCGATCAGACCGCGGCCCCTCGGCTCGGATGTCCGATAATGCCATTGGCGTTGGATATCAATGACTTACTCAAAACGGCTTCCAAAATTATCATGTCAGCCACCTACTGTCAACTGTGCTCGCAAATATTTGTGCTTGGAAATATGAGCTTGTCAGAACTGTGTGCGGAATCGATTTACGGGGGATTTCGAGACAGCCATCCAACAGGCAGTTCTGCGTCTTGTGGACGGTCGGATTCTGCCGCCTTTGGACGAAAAATTCTGCGCTGGAACAGAGCCTCCCCTTTCGGCCGCATCCCGTGTACACTGGGATGTATTCGCCCTTCAATATGACAAGTGCTCCCCGGGAAATCGTCAGCGCCCATAGCCCGGATTCCGATGACGCATTTATGTTCTATGGGCTCGCCACCAAGAAAGTGCGTTCTGCCAGCGTGACCTTTCGCCACGTTCTGGAGGACATCGAATCGCTCAACCGCAAAGCTGTGGAAGGGCTCTACGATCTGTCCGCGATCTCCTTTCATGCCTACCCATACGTCGCCGAGAGATACGTGCTGATGGCCAGTGGCTCGAGTATAGGCGACGGCTATGGTCCCATGGTGGTGGCGGCGCGCCCGATCGAGGCGGACGATCTCGCCGGCAAGAAAATCGCCGTTCCCGGAAAGCTGACTTCGGCGTACCTGGCGTTGAAGTTGTTTCAGCCCGATTTCGAGGCCGTGGTCACGCCGTTCGACAAGATTCTCGACGCTGTGCGTGAGCATTCCGTGGAGGCCGGCCTCATCATCCATGAAGCGCAGTTGACTTACGACCGCGAGGGTTTCCACCGCGTGCTCGAGCTCGGCAAGTGGTGGAAGGGCAAGTATGGCTTGCCGTTGCCGCTGGGAGGCAACGTGCTGCTCCGCTCGCTGCCCGCCGAAATTCAGAGCGAATGCTGCCGCCTGATGCGCGAGAGCATTCAATATGCGCTGGACAACCGCGACGAGGCGCTCAGCTACGCGTTGCAATTCGCGCGTGACATGGAACCACGCCTGGCCGAAAAATTTGTCGGCATGTACGTGAATCACTTTACGCTGGATGGCGGCGAGGTGGTGCCTGCGGCCGTGCAGAAGCTGCTGGATCTGGGCCATGAAGCGGGGCTGATCCCGCGGCGCGTCGCGGTAGAGTTCGTCCGCTGATCTCCGCCGTCCTTCCGCTCCGGCTACAGTAGAAGTATGGCTTTCCTTCGAGCATCCTGCGCCGCGCTGTGCATCTGTTTTTGTCTGATGGGTCAGGATGCCTTGCGGCCCAAAGACGTTCGCGAGATAGGAAAAGGCGGAGCCAACGCTATTCCCAAACTCTCCGCGTTGCTGACCAACCCCGCCGTGGACGTCCGTCTGGAAGCCGTCAAACAGATTTCGGAAATCGGCACGCAGCATAGCCTCGATCCTTTGATACAGGCGACTCGCGATAGCGACTCCGAAATTCAGATCCGCGCCACTGACGGTCTGGTCAACTTCTATCTGCCGGGTTATTTAAAAACCGGATTTGGCGCGGGTTTGCGCCGCGCGGGAACCAGCATCAAGGGTCACTTTACCGACACCAACGATCAGGTCATCGATCCCTACATCCTGCCGCGCCCCGACGTGATCGCCGCATTGGGCCTGCTGGCACAGCATGGCGCGACCGTGGAATCGCGCGCCAACGCCGCACGGGCGATCGGCATTCTGCGCGGCAAGGCGGCCGTGCCCGATTTGATCCAGGCGCTGCATTCGAAAGATAGCCAGGTGATCTACGAAGCGCTGGTGGCTCTGCAGAAGATCCGCGATCCCGAGGCTGCTCCCAGCATCGCCTTTCTGTTGCGCGACCTCGACCCGAAAGTGCAGGTCGCCGCTCTCGAAACCACCGGTTTGCTGCAGAACAAGTCGGCCGTGCCGGATCTGGTCGGGGTAATCAACAACGCTCGCGATAACAGGGTGCGCCGCGCCGCGCTGACCGCGCTTGCCATGCTGCCGCAGGATACCAACCGCGAGATCTACGCCCGTTATCTTCAGGATAAGGACGACAAGCTACGTGCCGCTGCCGCCGAAGGGTACGCGCGCTTGCGTAATCCCGCGGATCTGCCCATGCTCGAAAAAGCTTATCAGGACGAAGGCAAGACTTCCCCGCGCCTTTCGCTGGCGTTTGCGCAGGTGATGCTCGGCAAAACCGAAGTATCCGAATTCAGTCCGCTGCAATACCTCATCGATACGCTGAATAGTGCCGCTTACCATGGCGAAGCTTTTCCGTTTCTGGTGGAGTTGGCGCGCGATTCCGGAGTCAGGAAGTCGCTCTATACGCCGCTATTGCAGGGAACCAAAGACGAAAAGATTTATCTGGCGCGGGTGATGGCGCGCAGTGGGGACAAGAGCGATGTGCCGCAGCTGGAGAAGCTGAGCCATGACGACGATCCGGAGGTAGCGCAGGAAGGATTGCGGGCCTTGCGCAATCTGCAGGCCCGCACCTGAAAAGAGAATCTTACTTGGCCTTCTTCTGCTTCTGCTGGCCGACGCGCACTTTGAAGTGCGATATCTTGGCTTCCTGAAACGCTTTGTGGTCGTGCCGGGCCACGACATCAGCCAGATAACCGTCCACGCTGGCGTCCTTCGGAAGTACGGCCATCACGGTAAAGCTCTCATTGCACGTCGGGCAGAAGGGCCTGAACCGCTTGATGTTCGGAATTGCCATAACGCCTTCAGTTTAACACAGCAGCCGGTTATTTCGACTCAATCCGCATACTGTAGAAACTGCGATAGATAAACGTCAGCGAGATGATCAGAAAGACGGCGCCCATCACCGTGCTGAGGGTGTTGCCCTGTTGGTTATTCAGCGAAACCGCCAGCTCGACCGCCAGCAGGCCGAACAGAGTGGTGAACTTGATGATCGGGTTCAAAGCTACCGAGCTGGTGTCTTTGAATGGATCGCCCACCGTGTCGCCCACTACCGTGGCCGCGTGCAATTCGGTGCCCTTCATTTTCAGCTCGGTCTCGACGATTTTTTTGGCATTGTCCCAGGCCCCGCCCGCGTTGGCCATGAAGATAGCCTGAAACAGGCCGAAGATGGCGATCGAGATCAGGTAGCCGATGAAGTAGAAAGGCTCGAAGAAAGCAAAGGCGAGAGTAGCGAAGAATACCGCGACAAAGATGTTCAGCATACCCTTTTGCGCGTACTTCGTACAGATGGCGACCACTTTCTTCGAATCCGCCACCGAAGCCTTTTCGGAGCTATCGAGTTTGATGTGCTGCTTGATGAACTCTACGGCGCGGTATGCGCCGGTCGAAACGGCCTGGGTGGAAGCTCCCGTAAACCAGTAGATGACCGCGCCGCCGGTAATCAGGCCCAGCAGGAACGGCGGATAGAGAATCGACAGGTTATTGACGTGAGCCTTCAGTCCATCGGTGAGCGCCACGATGATGGAGAAGATCATGGTGGTGGCGCCGACCACCGCGGTACCGATCAGCACCGGCTTGGAGGTCGCCTTGAAGGTATTGCCCGCCCCGTCGTTTTCCTCCAGGTTCTCTTTACCGGTTTCGAAGTCCGGCGTGAAACCGAAATCTCTCTTGATCTCAGCCGAGATGTTGGGCAGCGTCTCGATGGTGGATAATTCGAACACCGATTGGGCGTTGTCCGTCACAGGGCCGTAGCTGTCCACCGCGATAGTCACCGGACCCATGCCCAGAAAACCGAAAGCGACCAGGCCGAAGGCGAATACCGCCGGGGCGACCATCAGGTTGACCAGCCCCAGCGTGCTCACCCCGTACGCCACGCTCATCAAGCCGAGAATGGCGGCCCCCAACCAGAAAGCGCTGAAGTTCCCGGCCACAAAACCCGATAGGATGGTGAGCGAGGCGCCCCCCTCGCGCGCGGAAGCCACGATTTCCCGCACATGCCGCGAGCGGGTGGAGGTGAATGCTTTCACACCCTCCGGAATGATGGCGCCTGCCAGCGTTCCGCAGGTGATCACGCTCGACAGCTTCCACCACAAACTGGTGTCGTGATTGAGTTCCGGAATCATGAAGTAACTGACCAGATAGGTAAGACCTACGGAAATGAGCGAAGTCAGCCACACTAACGATGTTAAGGGCGCCTCGAAGTCCATCTTACGGAGGTTCTCGTAGCGCGCCTTGGCCACTATGGCGTTGATGAAGTAGCTGGCCGCGGAGGAAATAATCATCATGATGCGCATGACGAAGATCCACACCAGTAACTCGACCTGCACGGCGGCTACCGGGACAGCCAGCAGGATAAAGGTGATCAGCGCTACTCCGGTCACTCCGTAGGTCTCGAAGCCGTCGGCCGAAGGTCCTACCGAGTCGCCCGCGTTATCGCCAGTACAGTCCGCGATTACGCCCGGATTGCGCACGTCGTCTTCCTTGATTTTGAAAACGATCTTCATCAGGTCCGCGCCTATATCCGCGATCTTGGTGAAGATGCCGCCCGCCACGCGCAGCGCCGCGGCGCCCAGTGACTCGCCTATGGCGAAGCCGATAAAACAGTTCCCGGCCAGATCGTGCGGGATGAACAGCAGAATGATCAGCATCATGATCAGCTCAACCGAGATCAACAGCATGCCGATGCTCATGCCGGCCTGCAGGGGGATGTCGTAACACGGGTAGGCTTTGCCGCGCAGGCTGGCGAAAGCCGCGCGGGAGTTGGCGAAGGTATTCACCCGCATGCCAAACGCCGCCACCAGATAGCTTCCGCTGATGCCGATGATGCTGAATAACAGAATGACCGCAACTCGATATGCGGCCAGACCCTGCAGAAAGCCGAAGTAGAACACGATAATGACGCCGATGAAGCACTCGAGCAGCGCTAAAAATTTTCCCTGGGTCGCCAGGTAGGTTTTGCAGGTCTCGTAGATCAACTCGGAAACCTCGAGCATGGACCTGTGTACAGCCATATGCTTCAGCCGCATGAAGATCACCAGGCCAAAAGCCATGCCCAACACGCAAAAAAGCAGGCCGAACATCAGCAGGCTGCGGCCGCCGATACCTCCCAGAAAGGTCACGCTGTCCAGATTCGGCAGGTCGAGGTTGGCTTCGCCACCCGCGCCGCTTTTGGCCATCAGGGGAACCGACGCCAGAGCCGTCCACAACAGGGGGACCAGGGCGCGCAACGCGCGGAACTGCCCGGACATAGTACAAGATACTGCTCGCATGAAATTAGAACCTCCTGGAATCGGGAGGGAACCCTCCGAGGAACCTCCTCACCATAGCGCACGGCACTGTCGAATTCAAGGACAGCCAGCCTTCCCGGGAGTAGGATAAAGGGTGTTCTTGCATACCATGAAGTGTCTTTATCGGAGGGATTTATGATTATTCCACTGACGCCGGTCCGCTGCCTGTACCGCGGCGTCGACTTGTACGGGAAAAAAGTAGGGATTGTGTCGGGCCACAGCCGTTACACCTATGCGCAATTCGGCGAGCGCGCCGAGCGGCTCGCGGCAGGTCTGATGGCTGAGGGCATACTACCAGGAGACCGGGTGGCCTATTTGAGCTTCAACAATAATGCCCTGCTCGAAGGCTACTACGGCGTCGTGCTGGCGCGGGGAATCGTGATGCCCCTCAACGTACGCCTGACGCCCGCGGAGCTGATCGCCATTCTGAATCATTCCGACGCCCGCGCGCTGATCTTCGAGAACGACTTCGTCCCGCTCGTGGATCACCTTCGTAAAGCCTGCCCCCGCCTGGCGCGCTACATCACCATCGATGATTCCGTTCCGCAGGCCGATGCCGTCTACGAGGAGTTGCTCAGCCGCGGCCGCCTCGAGCGGCCCGACATCTTCAGCTTTGATGAGAACGCCATCGCCGAGCTGTTCTATACCAGCGGCAGCACCGGCGCCCCGAAAGGCGTCATGCTCTCGCACCGCACGCTATACCTGCATGCGCTGGCCGTCGCCGGAACTTTCAATCATGACGATACGGCCGTCGAGCTGCACACCATTCCCCTATTTCATGCCAACGGCTGGGGCCGCCCCCAGGCCTCCACCATGATGGGGATCAAGCAGGTGATGGTGCGGCGCTTCGAGCCGACCCTTGTCTTCCGGCTGATTCAGGAGGAGCGGGCCACCGCGATGTCGCTCGTGCCGACCATGGCCAACGCGCTGCTGAACGCGCCGGATATCGCCCAATTCGATCTTTCGAGTCTCAAAGAGATCCACCTGGGCGGCGCGGCTTCCTCGCCGGAGCTGGTCGGCCGCCTGGAACAGGCCTTCCACTGCACTGCACTGGCGGGCTATGGGCTCACCGAAACCTGCCCGGTTGCGACGTCGGCCCGCAGGAAGAGCACCGTCGAGTACGCGGGCGATGCCGACCGCCTCCATCGTCAAGCCATGGCAGGGTGGCCCATCCCGGGTGTAGAGATCCGCGTTGTGGACCCTGATATGAAGGATGTTCCCCGCGATATGCAAGCTGTGGGAGAGGTAGTCGTCCGTGGCGACGAGGTTATGGATGGCTATTACAACGACCCGCAGGGAACCGCCGCGGTGATGACCGACGGCTGGTTTCACACTGGCGACATGGCCGTGTGGGACGAGGAGAACTACGTCCACATCGTCGACCGGAAGAAGGACATCATCATCAGCGGCGGCGAGAACATCTCCTCGATCGAAGTGGAGAAAGCCATATTTGCGCATACCGCGGTGCTGGAGTGCGCCGTGGTATCGGCGCCCGACAGCAAGTGGGGCGAGATCCCTGCCGCCTTCGTAGTGCTCAAGCCCGGCCAGACCCTGACCCAGGAGGAGCTTTGCGCCTTCCTGGAACCACGCATCGCCCGGTTCAAGATTCCGCGCCTGTTCGAGTTTCTCGAAACCCCTCTGCCCAAAACCGGTACCGGTAAGATTGTGAAGCGCGAGCTTCGCGAAATGTTCTGGAAAGGACGCGCCAGGCGCGTGCAAGGATGAGGTTCACCCCAGATAACTGAACAGGCTGGTGGGCTTCAGCGTAGCCGCCGCCGACATAGCGGCCTGTTCGTTGGTCTGCGCGCTGGTCAGATCCAGAGCAACCGAGGTAACGTCGGCGTCCTGTTTGCTGCTGAGCTGCTGTTGCAGGGTGACCAGCATCTGGCTGGCGGAAGTGTTGGCGGCGGTGATGGTGTTCTGTACGCCTCCATAGAAGCTGCTTTCGTTGTTCAGATGAGTCGAGGCGGCCTGAATATTCGTAAGAGCCTGCTGGATAGCAGTGGCGCTGTTGGTCTGTAGACCGTTCAACAGGCCGGTGACCGCGGCGAACACGTTGTCCGAAGCATAGCTTCCATTCGAATTGCGGTCGTCGAAGATTTGCTGAGCGGTTAATCCCGTGGAGAATGGCACGCCGTTGGCATCGTTGACTTGCGCCGGAGGCCCCGGCTGGGTGAGTTGGTTGACGCCGTTGCCGTTGGCCGGATTGACGCTGTAGGAAGGTTGCGTGGACTGGTCGCCGCTAAACACGTAGGTGCCGTTCACGGCGGTCTGGCTCAGACTCACCAACTGCTCCAGTATGGCTTGGACCTGGGGTACGCTGTCGGCGCGCTGGGCGGCCGTTTCCGTGCTGCCCGATGCTCCGGTGGCCAAGGTGGTGGCCGTGTCTAGAAGCTGTATGGATTGCTGTATGGCGGTCTCTGCGCTGGTCACACGCGGACCCACCGTCGCCAGGTTCTCCTGGGTCTGCTGCACACCGGCGATTTGGGCGCGCACCTGCAAAATTTCGGAAATCTGGTCGGGAGCGTCGGAAGCCACCGAAACCTTCAACCCGGAGGTGAGCTGCTGCTCGTCCGTTGACATGCGGTTTTGAATGACCTGGAGGTTGGCCAGAAAAAGATTGGAAGACGGATTGATATTAGGGAACATGGTCGCTGTCCGTTAAGATGTCGGAATCATGTTGATTAGTGTTTGGGTCAGATTATCGAGCGTAGTCACTACTTTGGCGATCGCCTGATAACCCTCCTGAAATTGGAGCACATTGATGGCTTCGGCATCGAGCGAGACGCCCGAATCGTTCTGGCGCGTGGTTTCAGCCTGCGATACCAGTTGCCCCGTCAGAGTCTGGTTGCTTTGCGCCTCATCCAACTGACTACCCACTTGCGCGGCGATGTCTCCGTAGAATCCCGTGTAGCTGACGCCATTGATCTCATCGGAGGCCTGTGTGGGACTCGCCAGGGCGGCCAGAGCCAGCGGCACCCCATTGGACACGCCGTTCTGGGAAATCGCGGGCAACCCGCTGGCCGTCATGTTGGGATCGACCGCCAGGCCGGCGGCGGCCGAAGTGGGGTGATTGGGATCGGTTACGAACAGGCCGCCCGCAGCCGGTACGCCGGCCGAAACCGAGCCCTGGCTGACAATGCCGTTCACCGTCTGGGCAAATGTCTGTGCCAATTGGTTCAACGAGCCCACCTGGCTCGCATCGCCTGTCAGTGCTGGAATAGTGACATTGCTTACTTGCAATAGACCGTGCAGCGTTCCGGAGGTCACCTGGCTGGTGACGTCCGAGCCGTCGGCCGCCAGAATCGTGGTCAGGGGCGGCGCAACCGTATCGACGGGGTTGGAGGTTGGGGCCGCCGCGGTTCCAACGCTCAACGCGTAGGCGTTCGCTCCGACCACCAGGGGGGCGCCACCTGTCATGGACACGGTTACGGTTCCGTCCTGCTGGGGTAGTACGGTGATATTCACCAGCCCGGATAGAGACTGCAGCGTACTGTAAATCTGCGCCTGCAGGCCGGCATCCTTCTGGCCGCCGTTCTGCACACCTGCGTTCAGACTGGCCAGTTGACTACTCAACTGATTGATCTGGCCTACCGTACTGGTGATGCTTTGAGCGTTAGACTGCGCTACATTTGCCACCGCGGCGGCAGTGGTGTGGAAGTTCTGAACCACGTTGGCGGCATCGTCCATCACGGTCTGCCGTATACTGCCGTCGTCAGGAGAGGCGCTCCACGCGGAAACGTCGTTGAAAAAGGTGGTTAAGGCCGCCGGAATGCCGCTGCCGCTCGAAGTTGGCAGGGCGTTTTGGACCTCGGAAAGTGCTTCGTTTTGGGCAGTAGCATCACCCTGCGCGGCCGACTGTTGCCAGACGTCTCGCTCCGTCAGCAGATCCCGCGAATTCACCATTTGGCCCTGGGAAACGCCTCCGCTGAGGCCGCCGGCCGGATCGAAAGGATCGGCCTGCAGCACAGCTTCCTGTTTGGCATATCCGGCTGTGGAGGCGTTGTCGATATTGTTTTGCGTCACGCTCAGGGCATACTGGAACGCGTCCAGGGCGCTAGCCGAACTGGTCAAAGCTGAAGTTAGGGTACCCATGGCGGTTATCCTAGGACCGAGATACGCCAGCAAGCCTGGACGGGCACAGGACAACCGGCCGGGGTGTAGGCTGAATGGGACGCTCGCAGCCGCTCGAGCCATCGGCGGCCAAAGCTTGCAGCCTGCTCGAGCAGGGCTCCAACTTGGCGGATTTCACGGCCGAGCGCGATCAGGGGGCCGCGGAATTCCCGGGCGGCCGGTCCGGCCTCGCGCAGATCCTCCCGCATCGATTCTAAATAGCGTTGCGCCTCCCGCAGGCACTCCTCGCACTCGTCCAGATTACAGGTCCGCGGGCGCGCCAACAGCGCGCGGGCGCTGGTCACCCGTGACTGGGCGGCTGCCAACAACTGCGGCAGTGTCATCTCACGCATGCGTCTACGACCCCACTGTCCCGCTCAACTGCGACACCAAAGAGTGGCTGATCTGTTGTGGGTCGGGCTGGTAGCGCCCTGCCTGGTAATCCTTTTGTAATTGGCTGACGCGCTGCGCCGATTGGCTCGATAAGCCCTGCAACGCCTGCGCGATGCGACCTCCCAAACTGGACAGGTCGACGCGGTCGCCCCCAGACGTGTTGGAACTGCCGGACGATGCAGAGGTATCCACCTGGACCCGCTGAGACTCGGCGGCCCGGCTGGCCGTCGAGGAAACCTGATCGGTTAAGGTATTTTCGTCGACTCGCATTATAGGTAGACCTTTTCTTGCTCCTGGTAGCTTATCGACGCAAGAGCGGCAAACTTTAGGCAAGTGCTCGCGGATCAGGGGAAACTTTTGTTCTACGCAAGTCCCTAAGTAAAAATACTCTCGCACTCTTTGGCCACTCTGCCGATATGAAGGCTGTGGGCAGCGAAAGCAGCCAGCCCGGCAAGATGTCGGGAATTTCAAAAAAATAAGGACTATCCAATGATTTCTCTCATGACGAACGTCGACTCGTTGATGGCGCAGCAGAACCTGACCGTCAACAGTCAATTTCAAAGCAACACCATCGATCAGTTGACTTCCGGCTACCGTATCAACTCTTCGGCCGATGACGCCGCCGGGCTGTCGGTCGCCAACGGCTACCGCAACCAGATCGCTGAACTGAACCAGGGCGTGTTGAATGCCAATCAGGGCGTCAGCCAACTGCAGATTGTGGACGGCGGGCTGAGCAACATCTCCCAGATGCTGGACCGCCTCCAGACGCTGGCCACGGAGTCGGCCTCGCAAACCTTCACGGGTAACCGCGGTACGCTCGAGACCGAGTACAACGGGCTATTAGGCGAAATCGACCGGCAGGCGGACAATGTCGGCCTCGGCAATACCAACACGGTGAACTCCACCAACCTGGGGGTGTATATCGGTGGCGGCCAGAGCGCCCAGCAGAACTCTACAGTGAATGTGGACTTGTCCGGCAGTTCGGTCAGCTCCCTGGGATTGGGCTTGGCGGGAACCGGCGTGCTCAACACCCCACCGGCAACGTTAGGCTCAACGGCAGCGACGTTGATCGGAGCCGGCACAGCAGACAGTTTCACGGTTTCAACCGCATCGGGATCGCATACAGTTACGGTCACGGGTGCGGCCGGCGATACCATTGCCGGGCAGGTTACTGAGTTGAACAACGGGCTCGCCGCATACGGTATCAGCGCCAGCCTGAACTCGTCCAACGAGCTTCAATTGCAGTCGAGCAGCGCTTTCAGCGTAACAGCCACTACCGGGGGGTTGACCGCCTCAGGCGATAGCACCGTCAACACCGGCTTGTACAACATGACGAACGTGGCCCCGGCCGCCACTGACGCGATTACCATCACAGTAGGTTCACAAACGGCCACGATCAGCAGCCTGACCGCTGCCAACCAGACCGGTGTGGATCAAATCAACTCGGCTCTCGCAGCGGCCGGCATTACGAGCGTCAGCGCTGTTCTGGACGCAAAAACTCCAGCCAATATTGACCTGCAAGGCTCCACCACTTTCACGGCCACCTCTACTGGCACCGGTGTTCTTGGAACTATCGCTAACCCTACCGGCACCGGGGGCGATCCGACTACGGCCATCAACGCGATCACTCAGGCAATTCAGGCCTTGGGCGCGGTGCAAGGCATCGTCGGCGCGGGCGAGAACAAGCTCAACTACGCCATCAACCTGGCACAGTCGCAGATCACCAGCTTCTCCTCGGCCCAGTCGCAAATCCGCGACGCCAACGTGGCCCAGCAAGCAGCCAACCTGAGCCAGGCTCAGGTCATCCAGCAGGCATCCATCGCCGCCATGGCCCAGGCCAACTCGGAACCGCAGGCCATAATGAAGCTGCTGCAGAATATGTAACTGCAGTAAGACAGCTCCAACGTAAGACGGCCCAGGCCAGACCGGAAACCTCCGGTCTGGCCTGGCCATTTTGGAAAGGCAGGAACTATGAGCAGCATCGCTTCGCCGGTTAGCAGTTCGGCGAACACCTACTTCAACGGGATGAGCAACTATTCGTCGTCTCTGAACAACGAGATCGCCCAGGAAGTGCAGATCGCTTCGCTGCCCATCGAATTACTGGACAACGACGTGACCACCTTGACTAGCCAGTCCACCGAGCTGGGCACTCTCAATAGCGATTTCGCTTCGGTTCAGTCGGCCATCTCGGGTCTCGCCTCGGCAGCCGGCAACGTGCTCTCGGCAAGTGTCTCGAACTCCTCGGTGGCCACTGCCACCATGGGCAGCGGCGCCACTGCGGGCAGTTATACGCTCGCCGTCACCGACCTGGGATCCAGCAGTGATGCCCTCAGCATCGATGGCTTACCCACGGTGACCGATCCGACTTCGCAAAACATCAGCACCAGCGGCAGCTATTCGCTCTCGGTGAATGGCGCAACCCCCATCACCGTCTCGGGCGCCAACCTGAATGGGCTGGCGCAGTCCATCAACGACGCCGACGCCGGGGTACAGGCCACTGTGGTCAACGTGGGGAACAATTCCGCGCCGGATTACCGGCTCTCGCTCCAGAGCAATCAATTGGGCCCTGTGACCATGCAGTTGAGCGCCGGTACGCAGAATCTGCTGGCGGCCAGTGGCAGCGGCGGCACGCTGGCTCAGTACACCATCAATGGACAGCCGATTTCCAACGATTCCGACACCGTGACGGTGGCGCCCGGTCTTACGGTGAACCTGACCGGCACCACGACCACTCCCGCCACTATCACCGTGGCCCCGAACTCTTCCAACATCGGCAACGCGCTCCAGGGTTTCGTGTCCTCGTACAATTCGGCCATCACCGAGCTTGGCAAAAACATGGGCCAAAGCGGCGGCGCGCTGGCAGGGGAGAGCACGGTTTACCAGCTTACCGATGCTTTGCAGGGTCTCGCTAACTACACCAGCGGCAGCGGCGGAATTTCGTCGATGGCCGCTCTGGGCGTGACCTTTAACGACACGACCGGCCAGTTGTCCTTCGATCAGAGCACCTTCGCCTCCGCCACCAGCGGACAAACCGACGCGCTGACCGCATTCCTGGGCTCGGCCACCGGTAGCGGTTTTCTGCTGACGGCCACCAATGTCTTAAGCGGCATCGAGGATCCCACCACGGGCACCCTTCCCAATCAGATCACTTCGATCCAAGCGAACATTACTAGCACGAACGCACAGATCGCCGCCAAGGAAGACGCGGTGACCCTCTTGCAGCAGAGTCTTACGCAGCAGATGGCGGCGGCGGACGCCATGCTGTACAGCATGCAACAGCAGACCAGCCAGATCCAGGGCATACTTACGGCCGAGCAGGACGCCCAAGTGGCAGGGATGGGATGAGCGTTCCCGATTCGGAACTGGCCGGCATCGCACAACGCCTGGAAGTCCTGGTGGCACAAAGGCGCTATGGGGAGGCGCAGGCATGCTTCGATGAGTACAGTCGGGATCTCCAGGCGACGCTCCTGCGCCTCCCGCACGGCGATCCACGCTTCCGCGAGATCGAGGAAGACTGGCACAAGCTAATCGAGCGGACCCGGAGGCGGGTGCTCACAGGGCGGGCGCACCTCGCCGCTCGCCTGGCGCGGCTGCCGCGTCGCCGTCTTTCCTATAGCGCCGCACGCGCTCCACGGCGCACCTGGGAGTTACTAGGGTAATCGGGTCTGGATTTTGATTCTTCAACCACGACATATGGCCACCACTCAAACCGCAATCCTGCAGCGATGCGAAACCCGTTACTTCGGTCCGGTCGAGTATGACGAGGCATCCGTGCTGGTATTTCCCGATGGCATTCCCGGCTTCGAGCAGTCCACGCGCTTTCTCCCGTTGCGGCAGCCGATCAACGAGCCGCTGGTCTTTCTCCAAAGCTTATCCGATCCGAATGTTTGCTTCGTAACGCTGCCGGCGCTTGCCGCCTGCCCGCGCTATCGGCTGAGTATTGCTCGCGAGGATTTGGATGCACTGGATCTGGCCAGCGGCAGGCAGCCCCTAATCGGCAGCGAGGTTCTCTGCCTGACGATCCTTTCGATAGTAGAGAATGCACCGCCTACCGCCAATCTACTGGCGCCCATCGTGGTGAATCTCCAGACGCAGCGCGCGCGCCAGGTCATCCAGGTGAATTCGGCCTATTCCCACCGCGAGAACTTGCCGATACGGGTGGCCTCGTGCTCGTGATGCGGCGGCGCGCGGGAGAATCGATCCTCATCGGCGAAGACATCGAAATCCAGATCATCCGTATAGGCCCGTCCCGCATCAAGATCGGCATCACCGCGCCGAAATCCATTTCCGTGAACCTGAAAGAGGTCAAGTTGGTGCGCGAGGAGAATCTGGCCGCCGCCCAGGTCCACTCGGTAGCTGCTCTTCGCGGCATGCTGGAGCGGCTGATCGACGGTCCGGAGGGCGACGGGATATGAACATCCGCCAAAAACTTGGCATCGTGATAGTGGGTCTCCAACTGGCCGTATCCGCTCTGGCAGAGTCTCCACAGGACGCAGCCCGCAAGACCATGGCAGCGTCGGTGGCGCGCCAGGCTGAGGCCATCGCGGCCATGCGGATATCGATCGCAAAGCAAAACGGAGCAATATCCTCGATGTCGCCCGAGACAGGTCAGCCACGTGAGCCCGGCGAGACCTTCTTCACACTCTCCTGGCCGGCTCTCGGGGGCGCCTGCGATCCCCTCCCGGAGGGACAACTCCAGCCTCTTATCCAGGAGGCCGCCCAGAAGGAGGGATTGGAAGCTGACCTCCTTCGCGCAGTCGCAGAGCAGGAATCCGGGTTTCGCGCCTGTGCCGTCTCGCCTAAGGGCGCCATGGGGCTGATGCAGTTGATGCCCGGCACTGCTCAGGAGCTGGGCGTGCGCGATCCCTTCGATCCCCAGGAAAGCCTGCTTTCCGGCGCCCACTATCTGAAGCAACTGCTCACCCGCTTTGGCGGCAATGCCGCTTTGGCCCTGGGCGCGTATAACGCCGGCGCGGGCCGTGTCGAAGAGGCCGGCGGCGTCCCCGAGATTCCGGAAACCACTCGTTACGTCCAGCAGATTCTAGCCAGGCTTCCCTTGCCCTGATTTCCGCATATTCTTTCCAGGCTGCCCGATAAGCCTAGTGTGAGAACTTTTTGGGCAGATGCAGAAGGAATTTTCGAGACGGCCCGGGACGCGGCAATGTCCGGCTCGCCAGACTGCGACTTAGCCATCCTGATCGGGCCCCAAGGCCAGATTCATATGTTGGATGCCGCCGGTTGGGCCTTATCCGGGCTGTTGATAGAGCACGGCGCGAAAACCGCGTACCGCGTAACGCGAGAGCGCGGCCAAGTCTGGCTGGAGGGTAAGTCGGGGGGCCACACCTGCCTGCTTCGAAGCGAATCTCCGGCCACGACGGCACGCCATCTGCTCGCGTCCGATACAGCTTCGGCGCTCGCGTGTCATCTGCCTGCCCAGCAACTGCTCACCGAAGGCGCGGGTGGGCAATCGTGAACAATATTTCTATGATCGGCCTCAATCCGAGGGAGATCGGCTGGCTGCGCCTGGTGCTATCGCTGCTGCGCCACCCCGATCCTGTGGTTGGGGAAGTCTCCAGGGAAGCTTTACGGTATCTGGAGGGCGTGGCAGCGCGGGCGGATGAGAACCGCGCTGCCAGTTAATGCGCCCGGCGGTTCCACAGAGCCAAAAACGACTCGCCGGCCAGACTTTCCAATTCACGATCCGCTTCGATGCGCCACGCCGCCCGGCGGCGCTCCTCGAGCTTCTCCAGTAAGCGGCACTGGCGATCTGCTTCCTGCGTACGTTCCCGCTGGGCAACCACCCGCTGCTCGCACTCGCGCTGGCGCCCGGCCAGAGCCCGCGATTCTGCAAGCAGGCGCTTCCGATAAGCCCCCCATGCCCAGAGATCGGCGGCCTCGACGGCCGTGGCCTCGCGCACGGTGGCCTCGGCGCGGCCCTTCGACTGTTCGAGTCGCAGAGCGGCCTGCGCCAGCTCTTCGACCTGGGCGGCCAGTTGCCGAAGCTTGTTCTGTTCCGTCTCCAGTTGTGTGCGGCGCCAAGCCAGCGCCTGGCGAAGGGGAAACTCGAAGGCCCGCATACGCTTGGCTCAAAGCACCGTGGCGGCGATCTGGCCCAGCTGACGCAATGTTTCTGCGCGGGGGCATTCCGCCGTGGGGTCCTGCCGCAGGAATTCCAGCATCTGGGGACGAGCCTGGATGGCTTTATCGAGCTGCGGATTCGAGCCTGCCACATACGCGCCCAATTGAATCAGATCTTCGGCCTGCCGGTAAGCCGACAGCGCACTTCGCACCGCGCGCGCATGTTTGGCATGCTCGGGCGAAGACAGTTGCGATTGCAGACGGCTGACCGATTGCAGAATGTCGATAGCGGGGTACTGATTGGCCGCCGCGAGCTGCCGCGACAGCACGATGTGGCCGTCCAGGATGGCTCGTACCGCATCACAGATGGGCTCGCTGAAATCGTCCCCCTCCACCAGCACCGTAAAAAAGCCGGTGATGGAACCCCGCGGAAAGTTACCGGCCCTTTCAAAAACCTTGGGCAGCAAAGCGAAAACCGAGGGCGTGTATCCCTTCTGTGCGGGCGGCTCGCCGGCCGCCAGTCCGATCTCGCGCTGCGCCATCGCCAGGCGCGTCACCGAATCCATGACCAGCAGTACGTTAGCGCCCTGATCGCGATAGTATTCGGCGATAGCCAGCGAGGTGAAACAGGCACGTAGGCGGAGTGGCGCAGGACGATCTGACGTCGCCACTACCACCACGGCGCGGCGCATACCCTCGGCGCCCATTTCGTGCTCGAGAAAGGCGCGCACTTCGCGATTACGCTCGCCGATCAGCGCGATCACCGTGATGTCGGCCGCGTTATTGCGGGACATCGACCCCAGCAGCGTGCTCTTACCTACGCCACTCCCTCCGAAGATCCCGATGCGCTGACCTCTCCCCACGGGCAACAGGCTGTCAATGGCGCGAATGCCGGTCTCAAGCGGCTCAGTAATGTGTTCCCGATCGAGAGGACCGGGCCCGGGGCGATAGAGATCGTAGAAACCGGTCGCCTCGATCTGTGGGCCACGATCGATTGGTTGGCCGAATCCGTCCAACACCCGCCCGGCCAATCCAGGCCCCACCGCTACGCGGCCTGCGTTGTACCGGGCTACCACCGCATTACCCAACTCGAGGCCGCCGGTTTCCTCGAGTGGCATCGACAATACCCGTCCGCCCCGGAATCCGATCACCTGGCTGCGAACCGCGCGGCCGTCCGATGAGCGGATTTCGCAGAAATCGCCTATGGCGGCCGAGGGGCCTATGGACTCCACCAATAACCCGGTGATCTCCACCACCTCACCTACTTGCAGCGTGCTCTCTATGCCGCCCAGAGCGTCGATGTAGCGTCTGAGTGTCCCTGCCATAGCCTCACTTCTCCGGCAGCCGGTCCGTCAACCCCCGCCCGATTTCGGCGAGCTGGGTTTCGAACGATGCGTCCAGCTTTCCACGGGATGTTTCCACCCATATCGTGCCGCGCTCGAGGCTGGCGTCTCCGATCAGTTGTATGCCGCTTTGGCTTTCCCGTTCCAGACAGCGGCGGATACCAGGTTCCAGCTCCGGGTGCGCGCGGATGCGGCAGATTTCCCGGGCCGATACTTTTTCCAGGGCGGCTTTCACCAGTCCCTGCAGAGCTTCGGCATCCACCGACAGCTCGCGACGGAGAATGCGGCGAGCGATGCCCATGGCCAGTTCCACCAGCTCGGCTTCAGATTCGCGCAGCAGGCGCGGCCGAAGGCCGGCGATCTCCTCTATGCTGCGAGCCAATTTCTCGAGGGCAGGCTGGACTTCGGCCCCAGCGCGCGCGCACCCGGCAGCCTCGCCTTCGCGAAAACCCTCCTGGCGCGCTTCTGTTGCGCGGCGTTCCACAAGCGCCTCCAGCTCTGCGATGCGACGTGAGCTATGCCCGGAATCTTCGCGGCTCTCGACCTGGGACCCTCCGCGAGCCTCCCGCCCTGCCGGCGGCTTAGCCGGGCCGCCCGCTTTGGGCCAGCGCATCTGCTCGACCGGCGAGTCTTCACCGACGCGCACAATTTTAGACAACATATTGTTCTCCGCCCGCGCCCTTTGTGCTGATGACGCCTTCGCTCTCCAGCTGCCGTACTGCCGCGATAATCTGCTGCTGCGCCGCTTCGACATCCTTGATCTTTACCGGGCCGAGCGCTTCCATGTCTTCCATCAGCATCTCCGCGCCGCGCTGCGACAGACACTTGATGAAGTGCTGGCGGACCTGCTCACTGGTACCTTTCAGGGCCAGCGTCAGCACTTTGCGATCCACCTTTGCCAGGACCTCCTTGAGGCCTGTGGTTTCCACCAGCAGCATATCCTCGAATACAAACATGAGGTGGCGGATAGTGTCGGCCAGCATGGCGTTTTCTATTTCGATGGCCCCCAGAATTTCCTTGCTGCTGCCTGATTCCAGGCGATTGAACATCTCCGATACCGCTCGTACGCCGCCATAGGACTCCCGGCTGAACTCGCCCAGAGACTGCAGCTTCTGGCCGATCACCGCGGCAATTTTGTGAATGATCTCCGGCGAGATTTGGTCCAGGTTCGCCATACGAAGGGCCACGTCCGCGCGCATCTGCGCCGGTAGCGATACCAACAGCGCGGCGGCTTGCGAAGGACCCAGGTGCGACAGAATGAACGCGATGGTTTGCGGATGCTCGCTGTGAATGAACTTGGACAGTTGCTGCGGATCGGCTTTTTGCAGAGCGTCGAAGGCTGCCGTGTCGTTGCCCATGGTTTTCACCAGCCGGTCCACCAGTTTCTTGGCCGTCTCCTGACCAAAGGCAGTCACCAGCACTTTGCTGGCGTATTCGATGCCACCCCGGACGACGTATTCCCGGGCCATGCACATCTGGTAAAACTCCTCGAGCACGGCCGCGCCTTCGGGATTATCGATGGTGGAAATACGCGCCATCTCTCGGGAAACGGTTTGCACCTCGTCTTCCGATAATTCGCGCAGCAGCCGTGCACTGGCCTCTTCACCAAGCATCACCATCAGAATGGCTGCCTTTCGCACGCCAGAGATCACTTCGCTGCGCTTAATGTTTGCAATCATCGTGTTTACTTAGTCTCGCTATATCGCCGGTTGCCAACAGCCGCCTAACCTTTTTCGTGGATCCACGTTCGCAGCGTCTGTACCTGGGAAGCGGGATCCTTTTTCAGACTCTCGCGCAAATACTTGGTGAGTGCTTCGGTCTTGCTGGCGCCCGACGACAGCTTGATGGAGTCCAGGGCTTCGGCGTCCAGACGCGCCTGCCGCTCCGCCTGGCCGGCTACTTGGGCTTCCACCTTTTTGTCCGCGGACTCGCCGCCCGCGACGGCCGGAACGCCCCCACCGGGTGGTAGAGCCGCCGATATTTCTGCGGCCGGGCCAGCCGACTTCGCCCGGAGACGCATCATCCCGAAAACAGCCAGAACCAGCAGCAGCACCACTCCACCGGCGGTGCCGATCAGTATTTTCGGATCGCGCATCCATTTCTCGATAGGGGAGGCAGGGGCGGCCGGCAGGGTGCTGGATGCAGGAGGTTCGGGAGGCTCGGACCGCAGGGTGGCCTCGAACGGCAGAGTCTCCACAATTAATTGGTCGCCACGATCGGCCTTGAAGCTGATCGCTCCGGCGACCAGGTCGTGGATCGTTTTGAGTTTTTCCGGAGAAGGCGGAACCAGTACCTGTTTCAAATGAGGCGCCTTGCCTTCCCAGTGGACCTCCTGGTCAATCAGCAGCGATACGGAAACGCGTTTCAGCTCCCCCAGCGGCAGTTGCACGCGACGCAGCGTGCGGCTCGACTGATAATTGATCTCCTCGGATCGCCGCGAACTTCCGGACGACCCGCTGGCCGCGCGGGCGGGAGAGCGCGGTAAGTTAGAGGCGGTTCCCGGCACGCCGCCCGTGAGGGCCAACGACGGGGCTACGTCCTCACTTTTCTGCGAACTAACCATCACGGAGTGGGTCGGGTCGAAGGTTTCCTCACTCTGCTCGCCGCTCGAAAAGTCGCAGTCCGCCGAGACGGCCGCCCGAAACCGGTCCGATCCGAGCAGAGGCTCCAGCGTAGACTGGATCTTGGCTAGCAAATCTTTTTCGACCTGCTGGCGGTATTCGAGATTAGCCTCCGAGAGCTCCAGCCCATCGCTGCCCGAGGACTTGCGTGGCTTGTTGAGCAGGTTGCCGCGAGTGTCCACTACCGCAACTGCTTCTGGTACGAGCCCCTCCACGGCGCTGGCCAACAGATTGCAAACCGCCATCACATTTTGCGGCGAAAGCTGCGCGCCATTGCGCAACCCCAGAATAACGCTGGCTTTGGCCGACTGGCGCGCTTCCAGGTAGACCGATTCTTTGGGGAAAGTCAGATGCACGCGCGCTCGTTCGACTTCCGCCAGGGAAGTAATCGAACGTTCCAGCTCACCCTCCAGGGCCCGGCGATAATTGACATGCTCGGCGAAATCGGTCACCCCGAAATTCGTCTTATCGAACATCTCAAAACCCATCCGTCCGCTCTTCGGCAGCCCGCTGAGAGCCAGTTGGAGGCGTAGTTCGGCCACTTTGGCGGATGGAACCAGCAGAGTGGCGCCGTTATCGGACAGCCTATAATCGGTGCCGGTCTCCTTCAGTTTCTGCACTACGGCGCCGGCATCTTCGGCAGCCATTCCCGTGTAAATCGGACGAAAATCGTTCTCCCGCCTCCAGTGCGCGAAGCCGAACATGGCTGCCGCCACCAGCAGCGCGCAGGCGGCGATGCTGAGCTTCTGCCCCAGTGAGAGGCTCGCGAATAGCTTCTTGATCTGTTCCATGGGCTCTTTCAGACCTGCATCTGCATGACGGACTGATACGCCGACACGACCTTATTGCGAACCTGCAAAAACATTTCGAATGCCAGCTCCGCGCGTTGCGTGGCCAGCGCCACAGTGTGAACCTCTTCGCCGTCGCCCGCGAGAAAACGCTCCGCGGATTTCCCGGCGTCGCTGCGCAGTCGCTCGACGCCTCCGATAGCGTTCGCGAGCACCGATGAGAAATCGCCGGAATTGCCAGACGGGCGAAGGGCGTCCGGCATACGTATGCCGGACGAGGGGAGACCGGGGATGGAGGAAATGGTGGATGACAAGCCGATGCTCCTGGATTTACTTGAACAGATCGATCGAGCGCATGATCATATCTTTCACTGAAGAAATGGCCGCGACGTTGGCCTGGAAGCTGCGGGATGCGCCTGCCAGGTCCACCATATCTTCAGCGGGATTCATGCGCGGGAATGCCACGTAGCCGTCCGGGCCGGCATCGGGATGTCCCGGCATATAGCGCCGCTCCGGATCCCTGGTATCGACACTGATTTCCTGCACCGCTACGCCTTCCTGCAGGTGCGACTCAAATACAGAGGAGAAGGATGTCCCGATAGGCTCGGCAACGAAGATCGCATCCTTGCGGCGGTAAGGACCACCCTCCGGAGTACGCGTGGTTTCGGCATTGGCCACATTCTCGACGAGTAATTCCGCGCGCGTGCGCTCCGCCGCCATGCCCGATGCGCTAACTGCCATAGCTGAGAAAAGGCTCATGAGTTCGTCCCTGTCTGGATAGCCGCCCGGATAGCCTGAATCTGCGACCGCAGCAGGTTCGAGGCCAGATTGAAACGAATGTCATTCTCTGACAGAAGCCTCGACTCGCGGTCCACACTGACGTTGTTGCCGTCGTTTTTCGTTTCCAGCCCGGATACTTCGATGGGCTCAGGACTCACCCCATGCACTGCGGAGCGAAACTCTCCCTGAAAATCGATGTCCTTGGTTTTATAACCCGGCGTGTCGGCATTAGCGATGTTGGACGCGACCAATTTCTGCCGCGCGCTCAGCAGATCCATGTAATGTTCTAAGTTTTGCGATAAGCGATCCAACATACTGTCTTTCGTAGAGCATCCGGAGGCCCATATCTAAACGGCTGAAAACAGGGGCTTCACCTGCATTCCCGTACCAAAATGGAACGTCCCGCGCCAAAATCTGATCTTCCGGAAAAATGACGGGACCGCTCAGAGCTTCGCCTTAGGCTCGGGTTCGGCGCCTGTCTCGCTGAGGATCACGACATCTACGCGACGGTTGTGCGCCCTTCCCACTTCGGTATCGTTGGATTCCAAGGGCACGGTCTCGCCGTATCCTCCGACTGCCATGCGGCCGGGCGGTACCCCGAAGCGCGAGGTCAGCATCTCGAGTGTGGCGATGCCGCGCGCGGCCGAGAGCTCCCAATTGCTCCGGAAACGCGGGGTGTGAATGGGTACCGAATCGGTATGCCCTTCCAGCCGTACCGGATTAGCCAACTGAAGGATGGCCTGTGCGATCTTCTCGATCGTGGGATAGGCTCCGGGATAGATGACGTCATCGCCGGAGGCGAAGAAAGAGGCGTCCCGCAAACTGACGACCAGCCCGCGATGCTCCAATGTGATTTGGAGCTGGCCTTTATCAATTTCAGTCTTCAGAGCGATCTGCAGGGTTGCGAGCGAATGGGTCAGATTTGCTGAACCAGGCGGCGAGCTTTCCTTAGGCTTCCGCTGCGCCCCACCCGGACCCAGCATCATCGCATTGCCCCTTCCCTTATCGTCCTTCGCGCCACCCAGGATTCCCGACAGCACGGATGCCACCTGCCCATCGTCGAGTGCCTTGCGCACCGATTCGGAGACCCTGGCTGCCTTGCCCCGGTCCGCCTCGGCCGATGCAAACATGACTACGAAGAAGGCAAACAACAGCGTGATGAAGTCCGCATACGAGACCAGCCAGCGGTCGTGATTGGCGTGCGGCTCGGGTTTACGCCTGCGCGCCATAACCTTCTCTTCGCGGAGTACCTTGGGCCGGCCGTTGGGCGGCAGCACTCGGTTGTGCCTTATTGGCCGGCCGTTGAGCCGCTGGCGGGTGGGAGTATGCCTCTAGTTTGATCCGGATCAGCTTTGGATTCAGCCCTTCCGCAATGCCCAGCACGCCTTCCAGCATCAACTCGCGCACCTCCACGGCGGCTTGCAGGCGCGAACGGAGCTTGCCGCCTGCAGGCAGGAAGAATAGATTGGCCAATCCGACTCCATACACCGTAGCCACGAAGGCTACTGCGATTCCATGTCCCACCTCGTCGATATTCGCCAGGTGCTTCATCACCTGGATCAACCCCAGCACCGCGCCGATGATCCCGACCGTGGGCGCGTATCCGCCGGCGGCCTCGTAGACCTTAGCCTCCGCCTCTCCACGCTGCTCCTCGAGGGTGATATCCAGTTCCATCATGCGGCGTATTTCCTGCAGGTCGGTCCCGTCGACCGCCAGGCTGAGAGCCTTGCGCAGAAACGGATCTTCGATCAAATTGGTTTCCGTTTCGAGGGATACGATGCCTTGCTTGCGAGCTTTGGTAGCGTAGGCGATGATCCGCTCAATGATCGCGTCCGGTGCATGCCTGGACTCGAAGAATACATCGGAAAGCCTCCGGGCGGCGCTCCGCAGGACCCCGATAGGGGTGGTCACCATGACCGCGCCCAACGTGCCTCCGAGGACGATCAGAGCGGCGGTCACCTGCGCGACGTCCTGCACTTTGCCCTTCTCGAGGATCAACCCGCCTAAGGTGCCTACGAGAGCCAGAGTCAGCCCACCTATGGTCGCCATATCCGGCCGGCGCCGGGATGAGCCTGGGTGGGGACTAGGAATTATCTGCGGTTTCTCTGGCATAGAGGTACATCGGATCGCGCTCTGCGTCGACCGGGGATGCGGACGACTCTCCCGTCTCTACTGCAATGCGAGGGCACTGTAGCAGGCCACGGTAGATCGCCCTGCGATACTCCACTACCCGCTTAACGACTTCTTCAGCGGATTCCAGTACGACCAACTTCTGCCCGGTAGTCAAGCTGATGACGGTGTCCGGGGTGACTTCGATCGATTCAATCAATTCGGCGTTGAGCACCAGCGAAATTCGACTAAGGCGCGTAAGATGAATCATCGCCCTTCTCACTTGACCATATCGGCAGTCGCCGGCGAATTCGGATAGGTGGTCCGCTCGGTCCTGAAGCCAAGCTTCCGTCCGGCATCCACAATCTGCCCGTGGAATCGCAGTTTGCCGTTGATCAGACCATCGAGCGGCCGGCCTACCGGAAAGTCAAAGGCCAGCACGTCGCCTTCAGCCAGACTGAGCAGATCCCGGAATAGGATCTGCGGTCCGCTGAGCCGGATATCCAAACCCACCAGCGACGGCTGGATCAAGGCCAACATGGCTCCCTGCTCGACGTCGGTCGACTGCGTACGGCGCATCGACCACTGCTGGTCAAATTTCTGGCGCATCATCTTGGCGATGATGGAGGGGATGGCGATATTCATCATCCCGACGTTGTCGCCAATGCGGATTTCGATGCCGACCGCCACGACAGCTTCCGTGGGAGCTAATACGCGTAGCAACTGGGGCTCGGTCTCGACCGACTGAATGGTGAATTCGATCGGCGCGACAGCCTTCCAGGCCTCCTTGAGATCGTTCAGAATGATCCGGAACAGGCTGTCCAGCAGTTTTTGCTCAATTTCAGTGATCTCCCGCCGGGTCGCCGACGCGGATTTGCCGTCTCCCCCCAGCAGCACCTCCAAGATCGGGAATACCAGCGAGGGACTCAACTCCAGCAGACCGTTGCCATCATAAGGCCGCAGACCCAGCGTGAGCATGCAGGTGGGTGACGGCAGCCCGTCTACAAACTCGGCACAGGAGAGTTGCTCGACGCTCACCAGGTTCACCTGCAGGTAGGTACGCAGATAAGCCGAAAGGCTTGATACCAGGCTGTGCACAAAGGTCTCGTGCAATTGGTGAATGGCTCGCAACTGGGACTTGGCGATGCGATCGGGCCGGCGAAAGTCGAACGGCGCCACCCCGTTGGCCGAGGCATCCTGCGTTTGGCCCGCCGGGGTCTTGTTGAACAAGGCATCGATTTCCTGCTGCGAGAGGGTTTTAGTCAATGCGGAGCATTCCTTCGAAGCACTGATCGGCGGTTTTCCGGCAGGCCTTTAGCCATGTGTTAGACACGCCACGCAAGTTTGAGCACCTTCAGCCGATAAGCCCGGCCGGCAGGTCCGAAAGTAGGCGCGATTCTAAAAAACGAAGCGCAGATACTGGCACATTCTTCCGATATGGTGTGTGAGGACATTCGATGGCCAGCACCGCACAAGACGCTTATCTGGAAAGCAGGCTACTGACTGCAGACCCGCTGGAACTGGTTCGGGTGGTTTACCGTTCCGCGGTGGATTGCACCCGGCGCGCAAGAGCACACTTGGCGGGTGGCCGCATCGCCGAGCGTTCCCGCGAGATCAGCCGGACGCTCGCCCTGATTTCCGAGCTTGCGGGATCTCTCGATCATGCTCGCGGAGGCGCCATCAGCGAAAACCTGGCGATGTTATACGACTATCTGCAGCGCAGGCTATTGGAAGCTAACATGTACCAGAAGGCGGAGCCGTTGGCGGAAGTGGAGAGCTTGCTGACGACGTTATTGGCGGGCTGGGAACAGGTTGGCCCGGCGACTGAGAGTCAACCGGGCCACACCAACAAGCCGCATGTGGAGTCATATGGCCAGGATCGGCCATCGGCGTACGGGGGAGGATACTCGCCTATCCCTCAGCTAATGCCGGACGCCGTGGAGTATTCCGCGCAGAGCTGGAGCTTCTGACAGTACGTTTGCCTGACCACCCTGAGACAGGCTCGAAGCAATCCGCGCACTGAGCCCCAAGCCCCCGCTTTGCGACAGAGCCTGCGCAAATTGCCCTTCCGCCATCTCCATGGCGGTAGAGCTGCCCGGATCATCACCGCTTCCAAGCCAACCGTCCTCATCATCGCCGTGAGAGGCTTTGAGCATCTGTCCAATCAGCAGAGCCTCGAATTGCCTGGCTGCCTCAACCACGTTCTTCGGGCGGGGCGAGGAAGGTGCGCTTGCCGGAACAGGCGCCAACGTGGCGGATTCGACTGCCGCGCCCATCAGATCACCTCCAGATCGGCTTCGAGCGCGCCCGCAGAGCGCAGGTTTTGCAGGATGGCAATAACGTCTCGCGGTGTGGCTCCTATGGAGGCCAGTGCCCGCACCAGTTCCTCCACCGTGGCCCCTTGCTTGAGCACCAGGTTGCGAGTGGGCTGCTCCTTGGCCTCCACGCTCACGTTGGGAACCACGACGGTACTGCCGCCCGATTGCGGCGCGGGCTGCGACACCTCCAGGCTTGTCTGTATTTCAACTGTAAGATTGCCATGCAGAATTGCCACCGGCGAGATTCGCACATCGCGGCCCATGACGATCGTGCCGGTGCGCTCGTTGACCACCACGCGCGCGGCCTGGTCAGGTTCCACCGTGAGTTTCTCCAGATCCGCGATGAAATCGGTGGCGCGCGTTGCATAGGAAGATGGCACCGCCACACTCACCAGCGCCGAGTTCTCGGCGTGCGCCAACTGCGCGCCGGATGCGCCAAACTGCGCGTTGATCGCCGCGGCAATGCGCGAAGCCGTGGTGAAATCGGCATAGTGAAGCTGCAGATGCACGAAACCCTTCGGCGTCACCGAGGGCGCCGTGCGCTCCACGATAGCGCCCTCAGGCACGCGCGCCACGGTAGGATGATTCACCGTCTGGCTGGCTCCCCCGTGGCCCGCCACAAATCCCCCGGTCACCACAGGACCTTGCGCCACGGCATAGACCTGGCCGTCCGCGGCCCTCAGCGGCGTCATCAGTAACAGACCGCCTTGCAGGTTGGCAGCGTCCCCTATTGCGGCGGCAACGGCATCGAGATGCGCACCGGGCTGCGCGAAAGGAGGCAGCGTGGCCGTGATCATTACGGCCGCCGTATTTTTCACGATAATGGTGGTCGCGGGAACCGTTACCCCCATACGCTCCAGCATGTTTGCCAGACTCTGCGGCGAGAATAAGGTCTGCGCGCGGTCGCCGGTTCCGGCCAGTCCCACCACCAGCCCATAACCGATGAGCTGGTTGTCGCGCACCCCTTCAATCCCTACCAGTTCCTTCAATCGTGTGGCAGCGGATGCCGTTGTGGCAATTACCGTCACGGCCAGGCAGGCAAGTATGTATCGCATTATGATTCTCCTCAAAAGGGACTCTCTAGAAGGGCAGGAGTTGCATCAGCAGGCGGTATAGGAAGAACGGACGCCGCACGGCGTCTCCCACCACACCTTTTCCATTCACGGAAACTTCCAGTTGCGCTATGTTCACGGACTGCACCACGTTGTTCGGACTCAAATCGGCCGGCCGCACCACTCCACGGACCATAATCACCTGCTGCTCGGAACTCACGCGGATCTCCTTGACCCCCTCCACCACCAGATACCCGTTCGGCAGAACGTGCACCACGCGGGCGCCCAGAGTAGTGGACAAAACGGTTTGGCGGCTGGTGGTGCCGCTGCCTTTCAGCTCCTGGTCGCCGGTAACTCCCAGCAGGTTGGCCAGCGGACCTGCCGCCTTAGTCACTCCGGCTATGGCCGCGATGTTGCTCTTGGCGCTCGAAGTTCGCGACGACTGTACGTCGCCCGAACTCACCGCGGAGGCATTCTCCGCCACCAGCACAGTAATCAAATCGTTCACCCGGCTGGCTCGCAGATCGCGCGCCAGGTCGGTGAGCAGCGCTGAGGAAGACCACAGCGAACCGGGTGAGGAGTCGTTGGGGGTGCGCGCCGCCGCGGTGGCCTCTACCACGTAGCGCTCGAGCGCGCTAGGCTCCGGCGGCTTAGGCGTCTTCTTGTCCTTGGCGGCTCCCACAGACGGTAACAGCATACAGGCCATTGCCAGGCCGGTGCCGATCGTTCTTCGTTTCATTAATTACTTCCTCCCGGTGCGGACCAGCCCGACGCAACCGACACCTGGCCACGATCCTGCACTCTCGCGTGAAAAATCTTGCCGCTGGCGGGGTTACGCACGGCAATGGTATCGCCGCGCCGCCCTGAAGACTGAGCCTCGCCCTCGAGCACCAGGCGCGTCCGCCCGCTCGATACCTCCACCCGCACCAGATCGCCGCGTAAGACTGCCTTAGGTTCTTCGAGCAGCGCTGTCTCGATAACCGCGCCAGCAAAGATCGGCCGGCGGGGAGCACGTCCCACAATCTGCTCGGCATCCGGCATCCCTGGCGGACCTTCGTAAGGTTCCAACCGGATTTGGGAACGCTCAATGGGGCGTCCCGGCAACAGCGCCTCCTGAGCAATCGCTCGTGTTCCCGAAACCACGATGCGCACTTTGGCCCAGACCGCGAAATCATCGTGGCCGGGTTGGCGGACTTGCCCGCGCCATAGCCGCGCAGAGGCTGCGGGTTCGGAAGCTGGCGCGGTGCTGAGTCCGGAAATAGGAAAATAGAGCTCGCCCGGAGGAATTGGCTGCCGGCTTATATCCAACACCTCGATGTGCGCCTTGGGAAAGTTAGCCTGCATGGCGGCTGCTGCCCCTTCGCGCGTTAGCGTTACGGCGGGCCGGACCAGACAGGCATCGACTCCCGGGTCTACTGTAAGTCCGTAGCGTGTGGCGAGCCGGCCGAGTTCCGCGGCGGAATACACGCGGCGGCCGCCCGGAAATGGAGCGTATCCTAGCGCAAGCTCTGGCGAAAGCCCGGCAAAGGCCGGTACGGCGCGCGCCAGATCTCCAGCCAGGATCCGTTCACCCACCACCGGAACGCAGTCGGCGGCGAGGGCGCTCGAGCAGAACCAAAAAAAGAGGATGCGCGCGATCATTGCGTAAGGTTATTAACGGACTGGTACATTTCGTCGGCGGCCTTGACGACCTTAGAATTCGCTTCATAGGCTCGCTGGCTCACGATAAGGTTGATGAACTCCTCTACCACGCTGACGTTGGATTGTTCGGTGTATCCCTGTTGCAAAGAACCTAGACCGGCGGAGCTTCCCGGTGCGCCCAGGGTCGGATCGCCGGATGCTTCCGTAGGCGTATATAAGTTGCCGCCAATGGTGCTTAGTCCCGCAGGGTTCTGGAAATTGGCCAGTTGGATCTGCCCTGCTACCGTAGCAGCAGTTTGATTGGGCTGGGTATAACTCACCGTACCGTCGGCGGCGATGGTGATCGACTGAGCGTCTGCCGGGACGGTGATCTGGGGCTGTATTGGATTGCCGCTGGCAGTCACAATATTCCCGCTCCTGTCGAGTTGAAACTCTCCGTCGCGGGTGTAGGCCATCTGGCCCGAGGGTTGTAGAACCTGAAAGAAGCCGCTGCCCTGAATGACCACGTCAAGCGGGTTATCGGTTTCGGAAAAGCTGCCCTGTGTGAAAATGATCTCGTTCGAAGCGGGGCGCGTGCCCATGCCCAGTTGCAACCCAGCCGGCAGCACCGTCTGGGCGCTGGCAGACGCGCCAGGCTGCATCACGTTCTGATAGAGCAGGTCCTGAAACTGTACCCGCCGGGCCTTATAACCTGCCGTATTAGCATTAGCCAGGTTGTTGGCGATATTGTCCACGTTCATCTGTTGCGCCGTCATTCCGCTGGCGGCGCTGAAAAGTGCTCGAATCATATTGTGCTCCTTCTTTTGCGCAGCCTAAGATGCTACGCGAGCTATCTCTACCGCTGCCTGGTTCATTTGCCCGCCCAGTGTCACGGCCTTCTGCAGCATCTCGAACTGCCGCATGACCGAGACCAGGCGCACAGCCGATTCCGAGGGACCGACATTGGAACTCTCCAGTTTGCCTTGCGCGACCTCTACGCCGGAGGCCACTTGCACCGCAGCGTCGCTGCGAAAATAGCTGGCCCCTTGTTTGGTCACCGAACCTGGATCTGAAAAATCTGAGATTTGGATTTGCCCCACCGGCTGGCCGCCCTGATTCACGGTTCCGTCGGAGGAGACATCCACAGCCATGGATGGATCGAGCTGCAATTTCGCGCCGCCTACCGCCTTGACCGGATACCCGTCTGCCGTCACCAGCCGCCCTGCTGCAGAGACGCGGAAGTTTCCATTGCGCGTGTAGAGGCTGCCGGAAGGCCCATCCACAGCGAAAAAGCCCTTTCCGGTTAACGCCAGATCGAGCGGGCTACCGGTCGACCGAAGCAACCCTTGCGAAAAATCGGTCCACGGTTTTTCAATCACGGGGAGGGTGGCTGGCGATCCGCCTGCCGCCTCCGCTTCAGGGCTTACATAAAGATTGTAGAATTCGCGATCGGTCTTATAGCCGCTGGTGTCCGCATTGGCCAGATTGTTGGCTAACATGTCGAGCGACTCCATACGCGATCGCATGCCGCTTGCGGCGGCGACGGTTAAGGTATCCATGGCAAACTCACGCCAGTGAGGAAAGCATGCGAAGCTCCGAAGCCAGGACAAAGAAAAAGAACGCTTTGTCAGCCGGGTGCGGGGCAAGATTCTGCCGCCGTCACGGCCGCCGCCAAATTTATGGCGGGGCTCACGCCGCTATCTGCTTGAAATCCGGCGCTGCGCTTTTGGCTGGTCAGATGCATTTGTCCGGTGCGTGATCGCCGCGTCTTCCAATCTTCCCGCCGCCGGGAATACAGCTCGAACCGACAGCTCGACAACCTCGACCCCATCGGGAACAGGACAAAGAGGGAAGGTCGGTAGTTTCTGGTCCCACCTCGATGGTTATTTGGGAGACGATAGCGCCGGCGACCCCGGTGTATCGAACCGCCGTCCCTCGGCCGACGATAAACAGGATCGTAAAGACCAATCCGCGGTGGTTACCGTACCGGTAGTAGAGGTTAAACCTGAGACCCCGATTCTCGACTGGGGTCTTCCGTCTCGGGAAACGGCGGAAGCCAGGTCAGGCTCGGTCGCGACAGCGAAATCGGCATCGAATTATGCGCGGGCCTCCTCGGCCGGATCGACGCTCGACGTTGCCTTACCCGAGGAAGCGCCTCTCCAGGATCCACGGGTTGATGCCGCAGCAACCGACGGCACTTCCGATCTGGCGTTTACCGCCCGCATGGTGCAATCCGACCCCGGGCCAGCCCCTCAGAATGCTGCCTCACGAGATTTGCCCGCTGTTGCCAGTAAGCCCACCCAGACGGTGGCGGCTTTGCAAGGCAATGCGCAGAACGCGGCCGAAACGGCAGTTGATCAGAGTGCCGACGCTGCCGATTCTGCAGCGGCGGCGAATAGCACCGAATTTGCGGGAGCCGCGGTCAAAGCGGCGACGCCCGGTAATGAGACGCGCAATCAGAATGCACATACCGGGCAACCGGAAATGAACATTGCTCCTGCTGATGCGCTGCCGCGTAACTCAGAGGCGGAAACACCGGCCGGCGCTATGGCCGAGAGCAAGGAAACGGCCGCCGCGCGCCCCGTCGAACCGGAACAGCCGCCGGCGCCGCCCGTGTCCCATGAGGTTTCCCTGCGTCTGGCAGACGGTGAGAATAATGTCGATATCCGCATGACGGAGCGCGCCGGCGAGATTCGCGTGACGGTGCATACGCCGGAAGGGAATCTGGCTAATTCAATGCGTAATGAACTCCCTGACCTCGTTGGCAAGCTGCGTCAGACCGGGTACCATGCCGAAGCCTGGCGCCCCTCGTCTCCAGCCCAAACCGATGGGGAACGCCGCAGCGGCGGAGATAATTCTTCCCAACAGCAGTGGACTGGCGCCCGCAGGGACGGCCGTCAGCAGCAACAACAACAGCAACAGAATAAACCCCGTTGGGTCGGGGAATGGAATATGAGCCTCGACCCCGGACAGGAGTCTTCTATATGATGGTCCAACCGATGGTAGCAACCGGGGCGTCCGCCCCAACGAGCAGCGCAACCGCGAGCTCGGCCAGCTCTCCGGACGACGTTACCGAGAACGATTTTCTACAGCTTTTGGTGGCTCAGATTCAACATCAGGATCCGAGCAGCCCAACCGACAGCACTACGTTCGTGACCCAATTGGCGACGTTCAGCCAGCTCGAACAGATCATCGCCATCCGTGGCGATATCGAGAGCCAGATGTCCACGGGCACGAGCGCTGCTACAACCAATACTACTGCCCCACAGGGAGGAAATTAACTTATGTTTGCATCATTCAGCACCGCGCTTTCCGCATTGGACGCTAACTCGACCGCTGTTGGTATAGTCGGCAACAACTTGGCGAACTTAGACACGCCCGGCTATAAGAGCAGCGTCGCTTATTTTCAGGATTTAATGAGCGAATCGCTGAACGCCAGTACTCAGGTGGGCTTCGGCGTGGCCGCGCCCCAAACCATACGCCAGTTTACGCAAGGCGCCATACAGGCAAGCGGCGGTCCTTTGGACGCGGCTATTCAAGGCGACGGCTTCTTCGTGGTCAACAACGGCGGCGTCCAGCAGTTCACACGAGCCGGCAGCTTCCAAACGGACTTGTCCGGCAACCTGTTGACGCCTTCCGGCGCCGCTGTGCAGGGTTGGACAGCTACCAATGGGGTGCTCAATACCGGAGGACCGATCGGCAACATCGTGGTGCCGGTGGGCTCCATGCAAAATCCGGTGGCGACCACCAGTATTTCGTTGAACGCAAATCTGAATTCGTCCGGCACCGCGGATGCAACTTCGGCGTGGTCGAGCCCCATTACCGTCTACGATTCTCTGGGCGACGCCCACGTGCTCACCCTCGATTTCCAGAAGACTGGCGCCAATACCTGGTCCTATACCGCCACAGTCCCCGGCGCCGATGTGACCGGCGGCACCGCTGGGACGCCCTTCCCCATTCCTAGCGCCAGCGGGACGCTCACGTTCAACAGTAGCGGGCAGTTAACCAGTCCAGCTGCCGGCTCCCCGATTACCATCGCCATCCCCGGGCTCACCGACGGCGCTGCGGATATGAATGTGAGTTGGAATCCCTATAATTCCGACGGTACCGGAAGCATTACACAGTTCGACGAGAGTTCGGCAGCCTCAGCCAACAGTCAGAATGGTCTGGCCGCAGCGCAACTTACCGGGGTAGCCATGGGAAATGGCGGTCAATTGGTCGCATCTTACTCGAACGGACAGCAAACCGTGGTCGGACAACTGGCCATGGCCTCCATTCGCAATCCGCAAAGCCTGCTCTCAGTGGGCAATAACGACTATCAGGTGAGCTCCACGAGTGCTGCGCCGTCTGTCGGGGTACCCGGAACCGGGGGGCGCGGGACAGTCACGGGTGGCTCTCTGGAAGGCTCCAACGTGGATATTGCCACGGAGTTCACCAACTTGATCGTGCTGCAAAGCGCCTATCAGGCGAATTCCAAGGTGGTCACCACGGTCAGCCAGATGGCCCAGGATACCACCAGTCTGATCAGCGGTTAGGAGGCTCTGCAACATGACGCCGATGGAAGAGATCGCCGGTTTTGCAGATGTGCCGGTGGACATCGAGGCCGAGCTCGACCGCCGCATCCTGACTGTTCGCCAGATCCTCGAGCTCGAGCCAGGCAGCCTGATCGGAATGAAGCGGTCTGCCGGAGAAAACATCGATCTGTACGTGGGTGGGGCCCTGATCGGCTGCGGGGAGATCGTAGTCGTCGAGAACACTCTAGGTGTCCGCATTACCGATATTAGGGCTGAAACCTGAGGCTGGCCCTAAAGCTAACACCTGAGGCAGCCGAAAGAACGTACATGGAACTGATCCGGCAAGTAATGGCCGTCAGCAGCGTTCTACTGCTTTTGGGAGCTTCACTCTGGTGGCTGCGCCGCAAAGGGCTGGCACAATATGGAAAGCGTCCGTCAAGCGGCGCCCGCAAGCGTACCCTGAAATCGGTGGAGCGGCTGGCGCTCGGTCCCCAGCATTCATTGCACCTCGTGCGGCTGGCGGGGCGAGCACTATTGGTGGGGACGTCGCCCACCGGATGTACGGTGCTCGAGAGCTTCGAGTGGACCTCGGTGGAATCCGCAGGCACCCCGGAGGTCCGCTAATGGTGCGCCGTCTGTCCTGCTTATGCATTTTGGCGCTGCTCGTGCCACTCGCCGCAAGCGCCGCTAGTCCCGCTATCGCAGGCTCCCTGCTCGGGAGCGTCAAGGGGGGCAACCTCAGCGTGCCCATGCAGACCGTTTTGCTGCTCACCGCGCTGACGCTGCTACCTGCCGCGCTGGTCTCGGTCACTCCCTTTCTGCGAACCATTATCGTTTTGCACTTTCTGCGCCAGGCGCTGGGCACCCAAACGGCGCCATCCAATCAGGTGCTGGTGGGTCTGGCCTTGTTTTTGACCCTGCTGACCATGCAGCCGATCACCGGCCAGATCTACGACAAGGCCTGGACTCCCATGCAAAACGGGCAGATTACTGCGGAGCAGGCCGCCCAGGAAGCCGCCCGGCCGCTACGCCAGTTCTGGACGCGCTTCGCCAAGGAAAAAGACATTGCGTTGTTTCTCGAGATCTCCCACTCGCCGGCGCCCCGTACGCCAGCCGACGTCGACCTCAAAGTTCTGATCCCAGCCTATATTCTGTCGGAGTTGAAGGCCGCCTTCCAGATTGGCGCAGTGCTCTACCTGCCATTTCTGGTGATCGATTTGGTGGTGGCGTCGGTCACCGTCTCGGTGGGTATGGTGCAGTTACCACCAGTAATGATCTCCGCTCCGTTCAAGATACTGCTATTCGTCTTGGTGGATGGCTGGAACCTGGTCGTGGGTTCGCTCATGAAGAGCTTCTCCTGAGGCACGCAAATGACCAGTGACACTGTTGTCGAAATCCTGCGCCAGGCGCTGATGACGGCCTTCTGGGTAGCGGCGCCGATATTGCTGATCGGCCTTGCTACGGGCATTCTGGTCAGCTTGACGCAGATTGTAACGTCCATACAGGACACCGGTTTCAGCACCATTCCGCGACTGGTCGTCTTTCTGATCGCCATCCTGATGCTGATGCCCTGGATGATCCAGCGTATGACGGTCTATACCACGGCGCTACTCGGGGATCTGGGGCGGTATGCCCGCTGAGCTTACCATCGGGCTACCCGCGCTATACGGCTTCCTGCTGGTGCTGGCACGGGTGTCTGGAGTTTTTGCGTTTGTGCCGCTGCCCGGGGTTCAGAACGCACCGCCGATGGCGCGCATCGTGCTGTCTGTGCTGACTACTCTGGCGCTCTATCCGAGCTGGCCCCAACCCCCCGCAGGCCAGTTCGAAATCGGACGCATGCTGATGTACGTGTTGCCGGAAGTTGCGGTGGGTGTCGTCATTGGAGTGGCGGTCAGTTTTATTCTGGAGGCGTTCATGATGGGCGCGCAGGTGCTCAGCTTGAATGCTGGATATAGTTTCGCTCAAACCATCGATCCCACTTCTCAGGCCCAGTCCGGAGTACTGGTGGTCTTCGCGCAGATGGCGAGCGGGCTGATCTTTTTCGCATTGGGCTTGGACCGCGAGGTGCTCCGCACGCTCGCATATAGCTTGCAAGCCCACCCGGCGGGCGCCTGGATCGCACGTCCGGCGGCGGAGGCCATGATTCGCTTGAGCGCGGACATGCTTTCACTGGCCTTACGGTTAGCGTTGCCGGCCGTCGCTTTGCTGATCCTTGTGGATTTATCCCTGGGCCTGGTGGGTCGTCTCAATTCGCAATTGCAACTGTTGAGCCTGGCCTTCCCACTCAAGATGCTGGCAGGCCTGGCGCTGCTCATCTGGATCACAACTCTGGTTCCCAGGCTGCTCGGAACATATGCCGGCGAGCTCTTTGGTACGTTGCGCCAAATGCTGCGGTACTAGACAGGGAACGCCATGGCTGACGGACAAAAAACCGAACAACCGACACAGAAGCGCCTGCTCAAGGCGCGCACCGACGGGCAGTTCCCAACATCCCGCGAATTCGTGTCCGCCATGCAATTCCTGACGTTCGCCGCCGTGCTGCAGGCGTGGGGCGGGCAGTGGCTCCTGGAGTTGCGTCAAGGTCTGCGCTACGGCCTGTTGGCGGCATTCTCCGGAGGCTCGCCGGCAGTCCTGTCGACGGAGGTAACCCGGTATCTGCTGCTGCGCATTTTGATAGTGCTGGCGCCTGCCGGCGGTGTACTGCTGCTGGCGACCGTGGCCATGCAACTGGTCGCCACGCGCTTCGGAGTGAGCCTGAAAAAGCTGATGCCGGATTTCAAACGGCTCAGTCCACTCGCGAGGTTGAAAGATTTGCCGCGTCAGAACCTGCCGGCGCTAGCGCGCGCGGTGATCATGCTGCCGCTATTTGGCTTCGCCGTATACGGTATTGTTCGCGATAACCTGTTCGCCTACATGGCGCTGCCATTTCAGGGGGTAGAGTCCGGCTTCCGGCAGGCCTGCAGCTCGTTTGGCACCCTGATCTGGAAAGCCGCAGCGGTATTTCTGGTATTCGGCTGCGTGGATCTGTTCCGGCAAAGGCGCCGCTACACCAAAGATTTGCGGATGAGCAAGCAAGAGATGCGCGACGAACACAAGGAATCGGACGGCAATCCGCAGATGAAGTCGCGCATACGCCGCATCCAGCGCGACCGCCTGCGCCACCAGATGATGAAGGAAGTTCCCAAAGCCACCTTGGTGATCGTCAACCCGACGCACTATGCCGTGGCGCTTCGCTACTCCCTGGATTCTATGGCTACACCAGTGGTGGTAGCCAAGGGGAAAAATTATCTGGCAGCCCGCATACGCCAGCGGGCCATCGAGAACCAGGTCCCCATCATCGAAAATCCGCCCGTGGCGCAGGCACTTTACCGGTCGGTGGAGGTAGGCCAGGAGATTCCGGCACACCTGTACCGCGCCGTAGCCGAAATCCTGGCCTATGTATATCGGCTGATGAACGGCCGATTACCTGGATAGCAGGTAGGACTAAGAACCCTGCAGGAGCATCACAGACTGAATGGCTGACGCAACGGCAATAGCGAAGAACGGTTTCAAGGAATTTCTGACCGGCGGAGGCGCCGCCGAACTGGGCGTTCCGATCGCCGTATTGGCCATCGTTATGGCCCTCATCACGCCTCTGCCAGGTTTCGTGCTGGACCTGCTGCTGGTACTGGACATTATGGTGTCAGTGACGGTCATGATGGTCGCGATGTACATCACCCGGCCTGTCGATTTTAGTGTTTTTCCGACTACGCTTCTGCTGCTCACGCTATTTCGTCTGGCCTTGAATGTCTCATCGGCCAGATTGATCCTTCTGAACGGAAATACCGGAACCTCAGCCGCTGGACACGTTATCGAGGCCTTCGGCAGCTTCGTAGTGGGCGGTAATTATATCATCGGCACGGTGATCTTCCTGGTGCTGATCGCCATACAGTACATCGTCATCAACCACGGCGCGGTGCGCATCTCCGAGGTCACTGCGCGTTTCACTTTGGACGCGCTGCCCGGCAAACAGATGTCCATCGACTCGGACCTGAGCTCGGGCCTGATCGACGAAACAGCGGCGCGTCAGCGCCGCAAGATGCTGGCTGCCGAAGCCGAATTCTACGGAGCTATGGACGGCGCCTCCCGCTTCACCCAGCGGGACGCTGTGGCGAGCCTGTTAATCACGGGTATTAACATTATCGCCGGATTCCTGATCGGCGTTCTGCAGCACGGCATGGAGCTGCGTCACGCTCTTGAAACCTACACGGTGCTCACCATAGGGGACGGTCTGGTGACGGTGATCCCGGCCCTCATGATTTCCATTTCGGGCGGCCTGATCATAACCCGCACCGGCTCGGACGTGCGCATCGGCGCCGATTTCCGCAAACAGCTTTTCGGCAGCCCGCAACCGATGTTCCTGGCCAGCGGCGCATTGATGGCCTTGGCATGTTTTCCGGGAATGCCCGGAATTCCCTTTGTTCTGCTCGGCGGCGGTATGGGAGCGATCGCCTGGCGCATGCGCTCGCGGCCGGCCGCCAAGGATCAGGCGGCCGCCACTTCCGCAGCCAAGCCTGTGCGCGAGAATGTCGAAGGGCTTTTGCGCGTTGAACCCCTGGCTATCGAAGTCGGCCTGGGACTGGTGAAGATGGTGGAAGGAGCCCAGAACTCCCCGCTGCTGCGCCGCATCTCGGGTATCCGCCGGCAACTCGCGACCGAACTGGGCTACCTTCTGCCGCCGGTGCGGGTTGCTGATAATCTATCGCTGCGCGCGCGCGAATACATAGTCCTGCTGAAGGGCGCCGAAATTGCGCGCTATGAGCTGCCGCAGGGCCGGCAGTTGGCCGTTCCATCCGGGCGCACCGGACCGCCGCCAGAAGGCTCTCCCACGCGTGAGCCGGCCTTCGGACTGGCTGCGTGGTGGGTTCCCGATGAGCGCGCCGAGCAGGCCCGCGCTGCCGGCTACACTTTGGTGGATTCGGTCAGTGTCTTGGGAACGCATCTAGCCGAGCTAGCCCGGCGACACGCCTACGAGCTATTTTCGCGGCAGGATGCCAAAAAAGTATTGGATCTGGTGGCGGTCGAACAGCCCAAGGTAGTAGAAGACCTTGTCCCCAAACAACTTCCTCTATCGGTGGTCCAACGGGTCTTGCAGAATCTGCTGCGCGAGCGCGTTTCCATCCGCGACACGGGCACACTTCTCGAAGCCATGGGCGAGGCGGCCCTTTCAACACGCAACCTGGTGCTGCTGAGCGAGTACGCCAGGCAATCGATCCGGCGCACGGTAGTACAGCGTTATCTGGATGCCTCCGGCAATCTCCCGGCTTACTTCATCGACCCCTCCATCGAGCAGGCCGTCGAATCGGCAATAGAGCATGGTGAGCAGAACAGCCACCTGAGCATGGCGCCCCAAACCATCCGGGACATTCTGGATAGGATTCAGCGCAAAATCGGCACTCCGGAGGGACCGGTAGTAGCCGTGACCACGTCGGGCGCCCGTTATTTTCTGCGGCAAATTGTCGAACCTTCACTGGCCAATCTCTTTTTTGTGTCACACAACGAGATTCCGGCCGGCGTGAAGATGGTTTCTCTAGGCGTAATCCAGTAGAGGAAAAATATGCGAATCAAATCGTTTTATGCGAGCACAGTCGAAGGGGCGGTTGCCCTCGCCCGCCGGGACCTCGGATCGGAGGCGATGCTGGTGCAGTCCCGCAAAGCTCCCGTCGAGGCACGCCATCTGGGGGAGTACGAAGTGGTAGGGGCGATCATGTCGGAGAACGAAGCAACCAGGCAGGTCCAGCCGGTCCAGGAGGATTCGGCACCGCACGGCGGCCGGCTCGCCCGCGAGTTAGCGGAGCTGCGCAAACAGTTGGACGTGATGGGCAAGACCATTACCCGTTCGGCTTGGAACGGGCCACGCTGGACGTCTTCCAACCCAGAAATGTGCGACCTGAACGCCCGCTTGATGTCGGCCGACATCAGCGTCGATCTGGCCCACCAGATCCTGGACGCGGCGCACCAGCGAACTGGGGGATCGCCTGTGTCGAGCGCGTCGCTCGAGTCGGCCATACGCTCGGAACTCGAAAAACGCATTCTGGTAAAGGCGACCCTGGGCCCGGAAGGAAGCCCTCGCGTCGCGGCCCTGGTAGGCCCTCCCGGCGCAGGCAAGACTACTACGATCGCCAAGCTGGCGGTCCAGCATGGCTTGACCGCGCGGCGCCCCGTGCAATTACTTTCCATGGACGATTATAGGGTCGCCGGCGCGGACCAACTGCGCTCCTACGCGGCGATCCTGGGCGCCGGCTTCCAGTCCCTGGATACGGTCAGCGGTCTGGCGCAGGCGCTTGCGGAACATCAGGGCAAAGGCCTGATTCTCATTGACACTCCTGGATACGGTCCACGCGATATCGATCGGGCCGCCGAACTGGCCGCCTTTCTTTCCGCTCAGCCCTCCATTTCCACTCAACTAGTGTTAACGGCAACCATGAAATCCGCCGATCTTACGCGTGTGGCAGAACGATTCGATATTTTCAGTCCGTCCAGTCTGCTGTTTACCCGGCTCGATGAGACAGACTCCTTCGGCACCGCATTTTCGGTGGCTGCCGGCCGCGGGAAGCCGATCTCGTTCCTGGGAACCGGCCAGGTGATCCCTGAAGATCTGGTGCCGGCCACCAGGGATCGCATTCTGAATTTGCTGTGGCCGGAGACCTCTGCTTTGTCCATCGAGGTCGCCGCATGAAAGGAGTCTGGCAGCCGTGATGTCCAACGCGTATTGCGTCCAAAGCTCGGGTGAAACCGGGGCCGATGAGCGCGAGAGACTCATCCTAGAGCACTTGCCTCAGGTCCGCTTGATCGCCCGCCGCATCCACGGCCGGCTGCCAGAGAATGTCAGTCTGGAAGATCTGGTCTCGGCCGGAATTGTCGGCTTGATCGCGGCCATTGACCAGTACGATCCCACCCACCAGGTCAAGCTGAAAACCTACGCGGAGCATAAGATCCGGGGCGCCATCCTGGACGCCTTGCGAGGCCTCGATTGGGCCCCGCGGCAAAGGCGCAAGAAGGCCAAGCAGATCGAGTTCGCCATCGCCAAAGCCGAGCAGCGTCTGCATTGCACTCCCGGCGAGGACGAGATCGCCGCAGAAATGGGGCTGAATCTGGAAGAATATCACCGATGGTTGGTCGAGGTGCAAGGCCTGAATCTCGGCAGTCTGGAATATACCTCGGAAGATAGTGAGGGCCCCGGCCTCCTCGAGTACATCAGTGACAATCAGGACCTGTTGCCTTCCCGCCTGTTGGAGAAGTCTGAGCTGCAAAGACTGCTGGCGGAGTCGATACGCAAGATGCCGGCTATGGAACGTACCGTGTTAGGTCTCTATTTCACCGAGGAGCTGACACTGCGAGAGATCGCCAAGGTCGTGGATTTGCACGAGTCGCGCATCTCCCACTTGAAATCGCAAGCAATTCTACGCCTGCGGGCGGACCTGCAGAAGGTCTGGCCCAACCAGAGCGGAGGTGTCGCGTGAATCAGGATCGACCAACGGCAGCCATCTGGTTCGCCGAAGAGTGGACCGGTATGCTTGCCGAGGCGCTCGGGTCGCTTTCCCGCGAGCGGCCTTCGGTAACTTGCAAAGCCCCGGCAGGTGACGCTACGCTCGATTCCACCGCCTCGGAGATAGCTCGGCAGCATGGGGCTATATTGTGGTGGAAGCAAGCCTTTCCTTTACCTGGTGAACCGGTAGTCTGGGTGGGTGCGCCACAGAATACATGGTCTCAACTCGGTATGGGTGTTCTGCACGCCGCGGGAGACAACGACCCATCCAAAGCACGCGAGACCTATCTCGAAATCCTGCAACGATCGCTCAGCGAGCTCGCTCGCAGTGCGGGACGCCGTTGGAATCGGGAAGTCGCCTGTGCCGGCGGAGCGGAACAATTTGAGCCGCCGGCAAGCGGCGAGTTCCGCCTCGTGGGAACAGTCTACCCGGATGCTGCCGTGCCGCCTCTGCTGCTGGTGATCGCGGGCGCACCGGAAAATCCTCCCGCCGAATCCGCCGCCAAGCAAACTCCCTCCCAACCCAAAACTTTCGACCTGCTCATGGACGTGGAACTGCCGGTCAGCGTGTCGTTCGGGCACGTGCAACTGCCATTGAAGGACGTCCTGAAGCTGACCGCCGGATCCATCGTGGAGTTGAACCGCATGGTGGATGAACTAGTCGAAGTGATCGTGAATAACTGTGTAGTAGCCCGCGGGGAAGTGGTAGTAGTTGAAGGCAATTATGGTGTGCGCATCCATCAAATTATGAGCCGCCAACAGCGCCTGGAGAGTCTGCCGTGAACCCAATTGCCCTGCTTACCTGGGGTCCGGAATCCCTGCTGCACCCCTTACTTACCTACATCCTGATGGCGGTTGGCCTGGGACTTTGTTTGTATCTCTTCACCACTGTCAAGGTGGAAATACGGGGTCTCCAGCCGGGCCGCAGCGCCGATCAACAGCGCATCCAAGCGCTCGAGGGCGCGCTCGGAGAAACGCGGCTGGCCCTGCAGCAATTGGAGAACGATTTGCGGGAAGTGGAAAGGCAGACCGGCATGTTGGTGGCGCCGGCGCCCGCCCGATCAGGCTTGAACTTGAGCAAGCGCACTCAGGTTCTGCGGCTGCATCGCGCGGGGGAAAGCTCCTCCGGGATAGCTGCCTCGCTCGGTTTGCCGCGCGGTGAAGTGGAGCTGCTGATCAAGGTTCACAGCATGGCGCTGGAACAAATTTGATGCCATCCCGCACCTGTCCTAAAGGGTTTTAGCGCATACGTCGATTCTTATCATAGCCATGGATAGAGTCGAACCAGCCCGTGTCTTATGGATTGCAGTGGAGGACCACCTGCCGGAACATGCGCACGCCGCCGCGTCAATCAACGGTTTCACCCTCGAGCACGCGACCGGCATTCCGGAAGCGATGGAATACCTGAAGCGCTCCCGGATTGACGCTGTGGTGGCCTGTTTTCCGATCGGCGGGTGGAATACGGCTGAGGCCCTCGAAGAACTCCAGCGGGCGGGCGGCAACGTTCCTCTGATTCTGTGGGATGCCCAGACCGGACTGGCGGACGCGGTTCGCCTGACTAAGCTGGGAGCCTTCAACATATTCGGTTCGAGCGCAACGCCTGAAGAGATTTCGAGTGCCGTTGAGGCCGCTATTGAAGACAGGCGCAGCCACTCGCCAGGAAATGAGAGCGCCGATGAACCCTGGAGGCGCAAATTGGTCGGCTCGAGCGGCCCGTTTGAAGAAATAGTACGAATGGTGCGGCTGGTGGGTAGCCGCCGATGCACAGTTCTCGTGACCGGGGAGACCGGCACCGGTAAGGAAATGGCGGCACAAGCCGTGCACATGGCCGGACCTCGCGGACGCCTCCCCATGATATCGGTCTGCTGCAGCGCGCTACCGGAGAACCTGCTCGAAGCTGAACTGTTCGGCCACGTTCGAGGGGCTTTCACCGGCGCCCTCAACCAACGTGCGGGGCGTTTCGAACAAGCCAATGGCAGCACCATATTCCTGGACGAGATTGGTGATATGCCTCTCGAGCTTCAGGCCAAGCTGCTGCGGGTGCTGCAGGAACGCGAGTTTCAGCGCCTAGGGAGCTCTGAGACGATTCGCGTAGATGTGCGCGTCATCGCCGCCACCAATGCAGACCTGCTCGAGCGCATTCGGGAAGGGACCTTTCGCGAAGATTTGTATTATCGCCTCAACGTGGTCCCGATTCATATGCCTGCTCTGCGGGAGCGCCGCGGCGACATCGCCGCCCTGGCACAGCATTTCATCCGCAAAGTCTGCGGACTGGAGGGTATCCCTGTAAAACAGATCAGTCGTGATGCGCTCGACCGTCTATCCGGCTACTCCTGGCCTGGAAATGTGCGCCAATTGGAGAACGTGATGGAAAAAGCCATCGTCCTGAGTGGAGAGCGGAACATACTATACCCCGCCGATTTCCAACTGGGCGGCGGCAGCCCGCGCCGGACACTGGAGCCGGCCAAGGCGCCCTTTGTTCATGTGCCCGACGACGGCCTGGATTTCGACCAAACCGTGGGTCAGATCGCCCGCAGCATCATAGAGCAGGCTCTGAGCAAAACCAAGGGAAACAAGAAATTGGCGGCCGATATGCTTCGGCTCAAGCGCACTACTCTGGCAGCCAAGCTGCGCAGCCTGGAGACGGACTCACTCGAGCCCACGCTGATGTAAGCGGGCCTCTAAAGCTAGCAAAGCGCGGCCATCAGCGCACCGCGCGCCGTGGCGTGAAGCGGGTCGGCCGATACGCGCACTTCAGAAACCCCCAGCGGAAATTCAACCGTCTGCAGCGCTTTGTTGAAGTGATCCAGAAACCCCTTGGGCATTGCCGTACCTCCGCTCAGCACCATGGGAACGGACTGCTCGAGTCTGGGCAGCTTCTGAGCCGATGAGATGCGCGAGCACATCGACCGGACCAGATTCATCAGCATTTCCTGGTAATAGACGGTCAGCGCGTTATGCACGCGGTCCGCGGAAAAGCCGTTGAATTGGAAATCCTTCTCCTTGAAAACGCGCAGCCTGTTGGCGCGATCGCCCGTCACCAGAGCGGCATTGGTATCAATGAAATCGCCAGCCTTGGCAACGCTGAAGCTGATCACCGGAACCGATAGTACCGCCAGACAGATATTGCACAATCCGCTGCCGCACGAAACGGCGATTCCGGTAAAGTTCGATCCAGCCAACTCGCCATACACCACCGCCAGCCCCTCTTCGATAGGGGTAGCCTCGAAGCCTAGTTCCGTAAGGATCTGGCGGATCGAAGCTTCATGGTAGGCAATGGATTCGTTCAGGCCTTCATTCGCTGCCGGTACGCTGAAGAATACCTTTTGCCCCTCCACCGCCGCATGGCCGACCAGTTTCCGGATAATCCTCCCCACTACGGCCAGGCTGTGAGGCTCGTCCGGATTCAGGATGCCGTTCTTCATCGGCCGCCGCGTTTCCACGTGAAAAGCTTCCGCAAACTTTTCCGCGTCATTGCCGCCCACCACAATGTCCGCTCCCAGTACTTCCTGGAAAACGTTCTCCTCCTGGAGCAGGCTCTCCGCTAGCTTGGAGTAGGGCAGTGTCAGAAAGGCATTGAGTTGCGAGTCATACTCCTGCTTTTTTTCCCTGGCTCGCGCCACAACGATGCGGCTGGTGCCGACATCAAGCCCGAGCGGCTGCGTATAGTCTTCTACGTTGTTCATGACACTCTTCCCAGTCTGGCGCTTAGTTGAAAGGTTGAGCTTTCCCACAGGATGCCGCCGTTATGAACTGTCTGGTACCACTTTTGGAGTACCCTCGGAACCGCTTTCTTCTCTCAAGAGATGTAAGATTTTTGATCCCGCGGAACACCATATCAAGGGTGGCTTTTTTTCGGATGGTATTGCTAAGGCGGTCGCTGCGGAAACGCCAAACGCAGATCGCCCGCATCGCAGGCGGGATCGGTGATCCGGTCTTACGGCTGCGATTCCTCAAGACGACCATGGAGCAATCCGCGGCCCCGCGCCTGCTGCCCTACTGGCTCGTCCCGACGGCGGTGGTGCTGACAGTGTTGATCCCGTTTTCGGAGAAGCGCGCGGCTGGATCGCCCGAGGCGCCGAAGCCCCGTGTGGCGCGGTTAAAGCCGGCCATTGCCCACGGCGTCCCACCGGCCATCCAAGTAACTCCCGTCTGGCAGGTCGAAAAGACGGGCGATTCGGAGGTGTACAGTAATGGCCTGCGCATTGACACCCACTTTTCGGTTCAGAACCGTCCCAGACTCTATCTGGCTTTCCCGCGGGACAGAGCTCATGCGGACGGCCCGCTTCCGCGATCGCAACCCGTCGGCATCGTGTACCATACCACCGAGAGCCGCCAGGCTCCTTTTGTGGCGCAAGACAATGGGGTGCTCATGCGCCTTGGGGAATCGCTGCTGGAGTATGTGCGCCGCGAGCGCGCCTACCATTACCTGATCGATCGCTTCGGCCGCGTCTTCCGGGTAGTTGCCGAATCCGATGCCGCCAATCACGCGGGTTACTCCGTTTGGGGCGACGACCAATGGTTGTACGTCAACCTGAACGACAGCTTCTTGGGGGTGTCGTTCGAAGCCCAGTCGCATCCCGGCCAAGCTGGGGAAGTCGCCAGTCCGGCCCAGATCCGCGCCGCCGCCATGTTGACCGAGATGCTCCGCAGCCGCTATCAGATCCGCGCCGAAAACTGCATCACCCATGCTCAGGTCTCGGTGAACCCCTCCAACATGGAGGCGGGTTATCACACCGACTGGGCCGCCGGCTTTCCGTTTGATGAAGTGGGCCTGCCGGACAATTACAGGCTCGCGCCGCCATCCATGTGGGCCTTCGGCTTTGCCTACGAACCTGCATTGTCCCGGTCGACCGGAGATGGGATCTCGCCGGCGGTCAAACTGGCGGAACAGGATATGTACGGGAGTGCCGCGCGATCCGGTCTTCCTGTTGAGAACTATCGCAAGAGGCTGCAAAAACAATATCGGGAATTTCTCGCCCAATCCCGCCGCCTCAACCCAAGCTTCTAGAGCTCCGGCTCGACGGGACGATAGCCGCTTTCCACCATCACCTGGCGCGCCCGGCCCGCGGCATCCGGCCGCACATAAAAAAAAGCTCCCGTTCGCATCCGCTGGAAAATCACTCCGCCGCGGTATTCATCGGTTTCCACGCCGTAGTCGACCCCGGCGCCGGTCAGAATCGACTCCAGGCACAAGGCGTCTCGCAGGCGCTTGGCAATATAGACGAGCACTGGGTCGTGACCTTCAAAGAACGCGGCGTCCTGGCGCATGATTCCGTGAGAGCGGCCGGCCATCCCTTCCACCTCCATCTTAGGATCATCCCGGGAGAGATTGAATGGAAGCCGGATTGGCGGGCATGGAAACGAATTCGATCAGCCGTGAAGAGGAGCTTCATTGGGTCGCGCTGATGCTGACCCCCGGCCTCGGCGCCCGCACGGCGGGCAAACTTCTCGATCGATTTCGAACACCGCAGGCTATCTTCCGCGCTTCGCGCAGCGAATTGGAGGCGGCCGGAATCAAAGGCGCGATAGCGCAAAGTATCGCGAGCGGATGTTCCTTCGAAGACGCCGTAGACCAGCAACAAAAAATGGCGGAAGCGGGGACGGTCGCCATTACTTTGGGCGATCCCCGCTACCCCGCCGCGTTGCGAGAGATCTTCGATCCACCCATCCTGCTATTCGCCCGAGGGCGTTTGGAGTTGTTGCAGCCTTTCCACTTCGCCCTGGTCGGCACGCGCCGCCCCACTCCGTATGGCACCGCCGTTGCGGAACGCATTTCCGCCGATCTGGTTCGCGCAGGTCTCACCATCGTGAGCGGTATGGCGCGTGGCATCGATACTGCCGCGCACAAAGGCGCGCTTTCCGCGGGGGGCGACACGGTGGCCGTGCTTGGTTGCGGCGTCGATGTCGTGTATCCGTCGGAAAACCGGAAACTGTCCGCCGAAATAGCAGCCAAAGGGCTGATCTTGTCTGAGTTTGTCATGGGCTCTACGGCCTTCCCGCAGAACTTCCCCGTGCGCAATCGCATCATCAGCGGCTTGAGTTCGGGAGTACTAGTCGTCGAGGGAGCGCAGTACAGCGGCTCAGCCATTACCGCCAAGCTCGCTCTCGACCAGGGCCGGGAAGTTTTCGCCGTTCCGGGCAACGTGACGTCTAAGGCAAGCTGGGGACCTAACCTATTGATAAAGCAAGGCGCCAAGCTGGTCCAAGACTGGAACGACATCATCGTGGAACTCCCGCCGGAGGTGCGCCGTCAGTTAATCGAGCGCGGGCGCTCCAGGCTCCTGGGCTCGGGAGTTGCATCCGACCAGACCAGCCAGTCATCATCAACAGAGGGCTCCCTACCCGAGATCGGCCGCAGGGTGCTCGGGACCTTGCAAGTGGATACGGCCATACATTTGGACGATCTGATTCAGGTTCTGGAAGATAGCTCAGCATCCGAGCTGATTGCAGCCCTCTTCGAGCTGGAAATGCTGGGTTTGGTGAAGCAGCTTCCCGGGAAGAATTTTGTTAAAGTGTGGTAGCCTCTGGATAACCCGGTCAGACCGTTGTTCGGTTTCATATGCCAAAAGCTCTCGTAATCGTGGAATCGCCAGCCAAGGCGAAAACTATTAATAAGTATCTCGGTAAGCACTATACAGTCAAAGCTTCGCTGGGCCATATCAAAGATCTTCCGAAGAAAGACTTAGCTGTCGATGTAGAGCACGACTTCACGCCGCGGTACGAAATCATCGAAGGAAAACGCAAGCTCATCAATGAGTTGAAACAGGCTGCCAAAGGCGTCGAGGCCATCTATCTGGCGGCCGACCCGGACCGTGAAGGGGAAGCCATCTGCGCTCACCTGCAGGAAGAGTTGCAGGGCAAGAAGAACGGCGGGCCCCACATCTACCGGGTAATGTTCAACGAGATCACCAAGAACGCGATTCAGAAGGCGTTCGAGCATCCCGGCCTGGTCAATGAAAAGCTGGTGGACGCACAGCAGGCGCGCCGCGTGCTCGACCGCCTGGTGGGCTACAAGATCTCGCCGCTGCTCTGGGATAAGGTGCGGCGTGGACTGTCCGCCGGCCGCGTGCAGACCGTGGCGTTGCGCCTCGTGGTCGAACGCGAGGCCGAAATCGTCGCGTTCCTCAAGACCGAATACTGGACTGTCGATGTCGATCTCGGCGCCCGCAAACCGCCCCAGTTGACCGCCCGGCTGATCAGGAAAGACGATCAGGTTCCGGAGCTTGGCAGTGGTGCATTGACCGAGGCCGCGGTCGCCCAACTCGAGGGCGCCGATTATATCGTCAAATCCGTGGGTACGCGCGAAATGCGCCGCCATGCGGTCGCCCCTTTCATCACTTCTACCCTGCAGCAGGAGTCCTCGCGTAAGCTGCGCTTCAGCGTCAAGCGCACGATGATGCTGGCGCAGCGGCTCTATGAGGGAATCGAGCTCGGCAAGGAAGGCGCGGTGGGCCTGATCACCTACATGCGTACCGACTCCACGCGCATTTCCGAAGATGCTCTGCGCGAAGCGCGCGCCTACATCGCCGTGAAGTACGGGCCCGAATATCTGCCGGAGAGCGCCAACGTTTACAAATCCAAGAAGGCCGCCCAGGACGCCCACGAAGCCGTTCGCCCGACTTCCATGGAGTACAGCCCCGATGAGGTGGCCCAGTATCTGGCGGAAGACGAATTGAAGCTCTACCGTTTGATCTGGAACCGCTTTGTGGCTTCGCAGATGACCCCCGCCGTATTCGATCGCACCACCATCGACATTTCGGCGCGCGGCAAGGATTCGAGCGATTACCTGTTTCGCGCGACCGGCTCCATATTGAAATTCGGCGGCTTCCTGAAGGTATACGAAGAGGGCAAAGATCAGACCGATGAAGAAGATGAAGAGCTCAAACACAAACTGCCCGCGGTGACGGAAGGCGAGCACCTCAAATTCCGCCGCATCATCCCGGAGCAGCACTTCACCGAACCGCCGCCGCGCTTCAACGAGGCCACGCTGGTCAAGAAGCTGGAAGCCGATGGGGTGGGCCGGCCCTCGACTTACGCCTCCATCCTTTCGACCATCCAGGAGCGCGAGTACGTCAAAAAAGAGGGTGGCCGGTTTATCCCCACCGAACTGGGCAAAGTGGTCACCGGCCTGCTCCTCGAGAACTTCGACGATATCTTCGACGTCAAGTACACCGCTCACATGGAGGAGGAGCTGGACGAGATCGAAGAAGGGCAAATCGCCTGGCGCGTAGCCATCGGCGAGTTCTACGAGAAGTTCGACAAGGATCTCAAGCACGCCGAACAGCACATGACCGACATCAAGCGGATGGAGCGTCCCACCGACTTGACCTGCGAGAAATGCGGCAAGCCCCTGGTCATCAAGTGGGGCCGCCACGGCAGCTTTCTGGCCTGCACCGGTTATCCTGAGTTTCCCTCTAAGAGCGCGGAAACCGACTTGGAAAACCTGGGCAAAGATATTACGCTGCGACAGCTAAGAACTCGCAACGAGATTGAGCTGCGTCTGCGAAAAGTTCAGGCCCGCTATCCGCAAGCGATGATCAAATGGGACAATCACGGCCGATTCTTCGCCTCCGCGGGTTGTCCCGACTGTCCGAAGGGAATGGAAGCCGCCCTTGAAAAGCATGATAAGAGAATCATGCTCCGGCGACTGAAGGATCGCAAACAGATCGAGCTGCGTTTGCAAAAGATTCAGGTCCGCTATCCCCAGGTGAACGATTTTTATGACCTGGAACTGCGAGACACGGCCGAGGGCGTCGCCTTGTTCTGGCGAAGAAAAGAGGGTTTCTGCACTTATACCCGCGAACTAACGGTGGACCTGCCGGATCTGGACGCGGCTAATTTGAGCGAGCAGGGAGAGGAAGAATACTGCGAGAACTGCGGCAGGCCCATGGTCCTCAAGAAAGGCCGCTTCGGTACTTTCCATGCCTGCACCGGATATCCGGATTGCAAGACCACCAAGCCCATCGGAGGCACGCAGAAAAAGCCCGACGTGGCGCTCGACGAGAAGTGTCCGCAATGCGGCACGAACCTGGTGCTGAAGACCGGCCGTTTCGGGGAGTTCACCGCGTGCGCCAATTATCCGGGCTGCAAGTACGTCAAGCAGAAGACCATCGGGATGAAGTGTCCGGAATGCAGCGAAGGCGAAATCGTGGAGCGCCGGTCCAAGCGCGGCAAGACCTTCTACGGCTGTCACCGCTATCCGGATTGCAACTTTGTGTCATGGGGCAAGCCGGTCGCCGAAAAGTGTCCGGAATGCGGCAGTCCGTATATGCTCGAAAAGTGGCTGAAGGCCGGACCCGTACTGCAGTGCCCCAACGCCGAGTGCAAGCACAAGCAGGAAATCAACGCGCCTGTGGAAGCGTTGGCGCAATAGCGCTCAGCCCATTGCCGGCATCGCGAGAAGCTCATCTTCCAGCAGGGCGCAGACCTCGGTGTTGTTCAGAATATTGTTGACGCGCTGCACCAGGTCTCTTGGAAGAAACGGTTTGGCGATGAAATGGACCTCGCTAATATTGGGCGCGAGATCCGCGATGTGTTCCGGCTTGTAGCCCGACATGAATAGCACGGAGATTTTCGGATGAATCTCTTGCAGGCATTCGAAAAGCTCCGGACCAGACATGCCCGGCATGGTGATATCGAGCAGTGCAAGATGGACCGGCCCTTCCCTCTCCCGGCAGGCACGCAACGCGGTTGGTCCGTCGATGGCCGGGATCACGATGTAGCCGTGACGTGTCAGGGCGTGAGTGACGATGCGCAAAACGACTGGCTCGTCATCGGCGACAAGGACGACGCAACGCTCGAAAGAAGACATTCTTCAAAATCGTAACATCATTATCGGCTAAGCTGTCTGCTGGCCAGGAGAGCCGCCTGTACGGCTTCGCCAAGGGTGGCGGCGGTGTAGGGCTTTTGCAGAAATCCCGCCAGTCCGCGGCCATGGAATCGCTCGCTCACTTCGGAGTAGCTGAATCCGCTGGAGAGCAGGACCCTGACCGTCGGATCCAGGCGCATTAAATGATCAAACGCAACCTCGCCGCTCATGGCGGGCATGGTGAGGTCCAGAACCACCAGTTCGATCTCCCCAGGCATACTTTCCAATAGCTGCACGGCGGCCTCGCCGTTATCCGCGGTCAATACGCGGTAGCCGTACTTCTGCAGGGTCATACGCGCTGTTTTGCGTACCACCTCTTCGTCATCCACCACGAGAACGGTTCCACCCCCGTTGAATTGCCGGCCCTCCCCTCCCGGGCTCGTGCCGGCTGCTGACTCTGCCACGGCGGCGGGGAAATAAATGCGAAAAGTAGTTCCGTGGCCCGGCGTGCTATCCACCTGGATGCCGCCGTGATGGGCCCGGATGATCCCGAGCACGGCCGAAAGACCCAGACCACGGCCGGCGAATTTGGTGGTAAAAAACGGATCAAAAATTCTCGCCTTAACCTCCTCCGTCATGCCGGAGCCGGTGTCCCGCACTTCCAGTCGAACGAAGGCAGCGGCCTCCACCGGCGGCAGGCCGAAAGCCGGAGTCAGGGAGTGCGCATCCGCCTCCACCATGGCGGTCGCGACCTGCACTATGCCCGGTTCGCCGCCACAGGATTCGGCGGCGTTGATCAGCAAATTCATGATCACCTGCTGCATCTGTGTTTTGTCGCATTCGACCGGCTGCAAGTCCTCGGCGAGCGCGAGATTCAATGCAACCGAAGGGGGGATCGAAGGTGAAACCAATGGCAGGATCTCACGCACCAGGTTCGAAAGATTTACGGGCTCGACAACGAACCTGCCGCGGCCGGCATACGCCAGCATCTGCCGGGTAAGCAGGGCGGCCTTATCACTGGCGTTGACTACGTCGGTCATGAGGTCGCCAATGGGGCTGTCGGGCGGAAGCATCTCCTGCGCCAGGCTGGCATTTCCGAGAATACCCACCAGGAGATTATTGAAATCGTGGGCGATGCCGCCGGCCAGCACACCGAGGCTTTCGAGCTTGGCTATTTCGCGCAGGTGCTCCTCGGCAGCTTCCATGGCTCGCTTGTTGAGCACCTGCTCGGTCACATCGGCGGCCATGGTAATCATGCCGTCAATGGCCCCGTCCGCGCCGCGCCAGGGCGTGAAGGTGAGATCGAAGTAGCGCTGCTCGACCGCTCCGTCAGTCGCGATGTGCCGCAGCGGAACGGCCTTGCCGTGATATGCCAGTCCACTGTAATAGACCTCTTCGAGAATTTTGACTATCCCTCGCTCCTCGGGGCGGTCCAAGACCTCGTGAACCGCCTGACCGGTGACATCACGGCCCAGGCGCTCACGAGTCAAAGGATGAACGAACTCGTAGACATGGCCGGGACCGCGGATGATATCGATGGCGACCGGCGCCTGTAGAAAGAGCGACTGCAAGTGGGCGCGCTGGTATTCGGCTTCCGCGCGGGCCGCGGCGGTTTCGGCCAAAAGCCGGTCGCGCTCCCGCTCGGTTTTGCGCCGTTCAGAAATATCCCGAAAAATGAGGACCACCCCCGCCAATTCGCCGCTCGCAGTACGAATGGGAGCGGCGCTGTCGTCTATGGGGATTTCGCGGCCGTCGCGGGCCAGCAGCATAGTGTGGTTCGCCAATCCGACTACGGAGCCCTGCCGCAGTACCTTTGTAACGGGGCTTTCCACGGTGGCGCGCGTTTCTTCGTTGACAATGCGGAAGATTTCATCGAGCGGGCGCCCGGAAGCCGCATCTTGCGTCCAGCCGAGCAGGGTCTGCGCCACGCCATTCAGCAATGTAACGTCGGCCGCCGTATCGGTGGCGATGACCGCGTCGCCAATGCTGGCCAGGGTGATCTGAAACCACTCACGCGCGCGCTCCAGTTCGCTGGTACGCTCGCGCACACGGCGTTCCAGTTCTTCGTTTGCGGTCCGCAACACCTCTTCCACGCGATGACGGTAGGCGGCCACACGACCCGAAAGGATCGCGATAAAAATCAGCACGATGGTGGCGGCGTAGTCAAGATGCGGCGGGATGAATTGCTTGCCGTGAGTAGCTATGGCAGTCAGGCTCACGATGGCGGCGGCGACCACGAAAAGGCCAGCGCCGCTGCCGAAGAACCAGCCCGCCATGGCGATGGCGAGGATGTACGCCATGCTCACGAACGGGCCGAGGTCCTTGCGGCGCCCCACGGTGAAGATCATCACGGTGGGCACGATGAGCAGCGCCAGAGAGAGGCTGAGGTGAAGTAAGGCGCGAGACCAGGCTGCCCGGCGCGCCGGTTGGGATTGCGCCTCAGGGAACAATCCAAAAGTGTACTTCTTAACGCCCATCGATGACTGTACGCAACGACAAGTCCGTCCCCCGGATAGTTAGCTGGCGGCAGCCAGGATCTGCGCTACGATACCAGCGCCTGGGTGACGCGGCTGGCCAACTGGTCGAAGGTAATGATCTCATAGAGAGAGGGATCGGACATGATGCGCGCCACCAGCGCTGCATGCATGGCGTGGCCGGCCCGCTCGGCGATGACATGGCCGAGCAACGGCTTGCCCAGCAGAGCGAGATCGCCGATCAGGTCCAGCGCCTTGTGCCGGCAGCACTCGTCCGGAAACCGGAGCCCTTCGGGGTTCATGACATCTTCATGCGTGAAGCAAACGGCGTTGGCGAGCGATGCGCCGCGGATCAGGCCCATGTCCCGCATCTGGTCCAACTCGTGGTCGAATCCAAAAGTTCGCGCCGGCGCGATTTCCGCCGCGTAGCGCTCCGGAGTGAGCTCCATTTCGAGAGACTGGCGTCCGGCCAGCGGGTGACCGTAGTCGGTCTCACAGGTCAGACAGAAATTCTCCGCCGGTAGAATCGATATACGCTTGCCACGCTCTTCCACAAACACTGGCCGCCGGATGCGCAGGTATCTGCGCTTGCGCCGGTACTGGCGGATCCCCGCCTGCCGGATCAGCTCCACGAAGGGCTGCCCGCTGCCGTCCAGGATCGGAACTTCCAGGTTATCGATCTCCACCAGCACGTTGTCGATGCCCATGCTGTAGAAGACACTCAACAGATGTTCGGTGGTCGAAATCAGCACCCCCTGGCGCATCAGGCTGGTGGCGTAGCTAACCCGCGCCACGTGCCGCCAACTGGCCGCGATCGGGAAATTGTCCAGATCGCTGCGCAGGAAGACGATACCAGTCGAAGCGGGGGCGGGAAGAATTCGGATGGAAACCGGGACCCCACTATGCAGGCCGATCCCCGAAGCCTCTATGGGGCGTTGGACGGTAGTTTCAAAGCGCACGCTGTATCTCCGCGATGAGCATTCGCGATTTCAGGGCGAATCAGAACAGACGCCCTAGAATAGCAAGTCGCAAGCCAAGAAGAAACCCGTTCTATTTCAATTACATCGAAAAGCCAAGGTGTAGCAGAATTGCAACAGTTAACCACAATGCTGTGGCCGAATCACCCCTATCGGCGCCTGCCGTAGGCTAAGATGGGCTTTGGCCAATCAACCCCGGCTTTTCCTGATCGACTCATTCGGATTCATCTTCCGGGCCTATCATGCGCGGGCCCGCAGCGGCGCGCCCCCGATGCGTACCAGCACGGGGGTATCCACCGAGGCCGTCCTCATTTTTAACAATATGCTGCGCAAGCTGGCTAAAAGCTATGCGCCGGAGTATATTGCGGCAGTCTTCGAAGGCGGAACTCCGGTCGAGCGTATGGCGGAGTTCGCCGATTACAAGGCCAATCGCACGGAGATGCCTCCGGATCTCGGCGAGCAGATTCCGCATGTGCGGCGCATCCTCGAAGCCATGCGCATTCCGATCCTCGAATACCAGGGCTTCGAGGCAGACGACGTGATCGGCGCCATTGCACGCCGCGCCGAACAAGCCGGCATGGAGGTGGTAATTGTCTCGAGCGACAAGGACATGATGCAGATCGTTACCGACCGCGTGTCCATGTTGAACCCCGTCAAGGACGACGAGTGGTACGATCCCGCCAAGGTGCAGCAATTTCTGGGTGTGCTGCCGGCTCAGGTGTCCGACCTGTTCGCGCTCAAGGGTGACGCCATCGATAATATCCCCGGCGCGCCCGGTATCGGCGATAAAGGCGCCCGTGACTTGATCGTGCGCTTTGGCTCGATCGAAGCGGCTATCGAACGGGCGGCTGAGGTGGAGCGCAAGGCCTATCGCGAAAGTCTGCAAAACCATGCCGAGCGCATACGCATGAGCAAGCGCCTGGCTACCATCAACACCAGCGTGCCTATTGAGTTTGACCTGGATACCGCCCGCGCGCAGGAACCCGACCTGGCGGCGCTCAAGCGCATATATAAGGAGCTGGAGTTCCATAGTCTGCTCAAGGAGCTGGGACCCAGCGAAGATACCCGCCCGCGCGACTACCAGGAACTCGCCTCAGCGGAGGCTGTGAGCGAGTGGCTGGGCGGAGTTCCCGAGGGAACGCCCGTGGCCTTGGCGATTTCAAAATCCGGCGAAGGCGAGCTGGCGCTGGGCACCATCGGCATGGCCTGGAAGCCCGGGGAAGCGCGCTCCGCGCCGATTGCGCTGCGCGATGCGCTCCAGCCGTTTCTGGAAGATGCCTCGCGCCCTAAGATTTCGTGCGACGTTAAATCTACGCTGTTAGCACTCGACCAGCTCGGCATCGCCGCCGCCGGCTTCGACCACGACATCATGCTGTACGCCTTCCTGCTGGACGCGGAACCTTCGGGTTGCCCGCTCGACGAGCAGGCGCGCCGCAGGCTGGATCTGCAGCTCGGGGGCGCGCCAGAGCAGCGCGCCGCTATCACGCTGGAGCTTTACGAGCTGTTGCGGCCGGCGGTCGGGCAGCGCGGACTCGACCAACTCTACGCCGGGATCGAGCTGCCGCTGGCGCGCGTGCTGGCCCGTATGGAGCGCGCCGGAATCCGCATCGATAGCGCCGAGCTGGCGCGGCTCTCCGATATCATGGAAACCGAAATTGCAGGCCTGACCGCGGAGATCCATGCGCTGGCCGGCAAGCCCTTCAACATCAGCTCGCCGCAACAATTAGGGCGTGTATTGTTCGAAGACCTGCAGCTCCCCGCGCCGATCAAGTACGGCAAGGGCAAGATCATTTCGACCGCCGCCGATGTGCTGGAGGATCTCGCCGCCGGCCACGAGATCGTGCGCAAAGTGCTGGCATACCGGCAGCTCACCAAGCTCAAGGGCACCTATGTGGATGCGCTGCCGGCCCTGATCGATCGCCGGACCGGACGCCTGCATACCAGCTTTAACCAGACCGGCGCGGCCACGGGAAGACTGTCGTCGTCGAATCCCAACCTCCAGAACATTCCGATCCGTACCGAACTGGGCCGCGAGATCCGGGCGGCGTTCGTGCCGCGCGACGGCTGGAAGCTGATCGTGGCGGATTATTCGCAGATCGAGCTGCGGCTGCTGGCGCACATGTCGCGTGACGCGCTGCTGGTGGAGGCTTTCCGCAATGGCGAGGATATCCACACGCGCACCGCCGCGGAAGTTTTGGGAATTCCCCCTCTCATGGTTACGCCCGAGGCGCGGCGCAACGCCAAGGCCGTCAACTTCGGTATCGTTTACGGGATCAGTCCATTCGGCCTCGCGGCGCAGTTGGGGATCTCGCAGCGCGAGGCCCAGACTTATATCGAGAATTACTTTGCGCGCTATGCGGGTGTGCGCAAATTCATCGACGCGACCATCGCCGAGGTGCGCCGCAGCGGCGTAACGCGCACACTGTTCGGCCGCGAGCGGCCCATCCCCGACATCAACAGCCGTAATCCCAACGCGCGCGGGTTCGCCGAGCGCACCGCCGTAAATTCGCCGCTGCAAGGCACCGCCGCCGACTTGATTAAACTGGCCATGGTGCGCATCGATCGCGAAATTGAAAGCCGCGGCTGGCGGACTGCCATGCTGCTCCAGGTACACGACGAACTGCTCTTCGAATCCCCGCCGGAAGAGACGTCCGAAGTCGCATCCATGGTGAAGCGTGAGATGGAGCGGGTCTATCGCCTGGAAGTGCCTCTGCTGGTGGATGTCGGTGTGGGAAATAACTGGCGGGATGCGAAGTAGGAGCAGCGAACGGTCAGCAGCTTTTCTCTATTATTGATATAATGTGTGCGGTTCAGACCACAGAGGGGATTGCGGTATGCGCGGAATTTGGCTGGTGCTGCTGGCTGCTCTAGGCATCGCAGATCTTGGCGCGCAGCAGGCGGGCGCCGATGTCAGTTACTTTCGCGAGATTCGTCCGATCATGCAGCGCGCCTGCCAGGGCTGCCATCAGCCTGCCATGAAGTCGAGCGGACTCGATGTTACGCGCTATGAGAGCTTTGCGGCCGGAGGAAACAAAGGCCCGGCATTCAAATCCGGCGCACCACAGGAAAGCGTGGTGGTCGCCTATCTGAAAGGGGAACGGCAGCCGCGCATGCCGCTCGCATCGGCGCCGCTCGCCGACGATCAGATCGAGTTATTCCGCCGCTGGATTTCGAGTGGAGCGAAAGACGATACCCCGCCCGAAGCGCGGGAGACCGCGGCGCTCGACAAGCCTCCCGTTTATCATCTGGCGCCCGTCATTACCGCGCTTGCGTACTCGCCGGATGGATCGCTGGTGGCCGTTTCCGGGTATCGCGAAGTGCTGTTGCATAAGAGCGATGGCTCGGGTATCGCGGGCCGGCTGGTAGGTCTTTCGGACCGCATTCAGTCGCTCCAGTTTTCGCGGGATGGCAAACTGCTGTTGGCGGCGGGCGGAACGCCTGCCCTTTTCGGAGAGGTCGAGCTGTGGGATGTCGCCTCGCGCAAGCTGCTGCACTCGGTCACGCTGACGAATGACACCTTGTTTGGAGCCTCCCTTTCGCCCGATACTACCCGCGTTGCTGTTGGCTGCGCCGACAACACCGTCCGGATCGTGGACACCGCGGCGGGCAAAGAGGTTCTCAAGATCACCAATCATGAGAACTGGGTGCTGGGGACTATTTTCAGCGTGGACGGCAAGCGTCTGGTTTCGGTGAGCCGGGACCAGGCGGCCAAGCTGACCGATGCCGCCAGCGGCCAGTTCATCGAAAACATCAACGCCCTGCGCGGCGAACTGGCGGCCATTGCCCGGCACCCCACCCGTGATGTGATTCTCATCGGCGGCACGGAGCGCATTCCCTATCTCTATACCATGGACCGCTCGGCATCCATGAAGATCGCCGACGATTCCACGCTCATACGCAAATTCGAGACCCAGGACGGCGCCATCTTCGCGCTGGCGTTTTCCTCCGATGGGAGCCGCATCGCGGTGGCAGGCGCGGCCGATGACGTGCGCGTCTATCAAACCGAGACCGGAGAGCGTACCGCCGACTGCAAGGGACACAAGGGAACTTACGCGCTGGCGTTCAGCCCGGATGGCGAACAGTTGGCCACCGGCGGCTTCGACGGCAAGGTGCGCATCTGCGAAGTAAAATCCGGCAAGCTGGTGCGTGACTTCGTGCCGGTGCCGGTCGAGACGCAAGCGGCGGGCGCGAGGTAATGAATATGTGGAGAGTCACACCGCTGGTGTTTGCAATTTCGCTGGCTGCATTTGCCGCGGCGCCGGAGCTTACCGAACTCGAGCCGCGTGGCGCCCAGCGCGGCAAGTCGTTTACCTTAACCATCGGGGGCAAGAATCTCACCGAAGGCGGGAAGGTGCTTTCCAATTTGCCCGGCACGTTCACGCCGCTCACCCCGCCTGTGGAAAAGATGGCAGCCGGCCGCAAGCTGCCGTTTTTGGTCGAGCTGAAAGCGGATGCGGCCATCGGAACGTATCCCATCCGCGTGCAGACGCCGGATGGCCTCTCTAATATTCTGCTGTTCACCGTGGGTGCGTTTCCGGAGGTGACCGAAGAGGAGTCGAAGCCCGAGTCGCGCGAGCACTCCAACGACTCCATCGGAACGGCGCAGCCTATCGAAGCGCCGGTGATCGTAAACGGAACACTGAACGGCGCCGATCGCGATTACTACCGCATCCATGCCCGGCAGAACGAGCGCCTGGTCTTTGAAATCGAAGCGCGCCGGCTGGGTTCGGCGATCGACCCTGTGCTGCGCATCGTGGACGCTTCCGGCAAGCAGATGGCGCGCAACGACGATGCTCCCGCGCTCGGCATGGATTCCCGGCTGGATGTGACGTTCACGCGCGAAGGCGATTACTACGCCATCGTGCAAGACGCCCGTTTCAGCCGGCAAATGCAGAATTTCTACCGTCTCAAAGTGGGCAACTACTCGTATGCCGACGGCATCTTCCCGTTAGGTTGGAAACGCGGGGAAAAGATCGATGTCGAGTTTTTTGGAGGCAGCTTTCCGGCGCCGGTGAAAACTGCCGCTGACCTTTCCGGAATCGGTCCCCAACTCGAGTTCACGCGCTTGAATGTTCCAGGCGCGGCCGGTAGCCTGCCATTTCTTTTTGCCGTAGGCGATCTGCCTGAAAAGCTCGAACCCGCGCATGGCGCAGACGAAGCCGTGGCGCTCGAATCGGCGACGGTGATGAACGGGCGGCTTTCGAAACAGGGCGAAGTGGATCGCTACAAGGTGTCTGTCTCCCCGGGCGATCACTGGAATTTTGATTTGCAGGCGCGTAGTCTCGGCACCTCGCGTCTGGATGGGGTATTAACCATCTATGATGCGAAGGGTAACAAGCTCGCGTCCTCCGGCGACAAGCCTCCCAAAGAGGACGTGTTCTCGCTGCTATCGGCCGGGCGCACCAGTGCCGATCCATGGCTTGACTTTACCGCTCCGAAAGATGCGCGCGAACTGGTGGTGACCGTCGAGGATCTGTTGCATCGTGGGGGCGCGGGATTCGCCTACCGCCTGACGGCTCGCAAGCAGCCCCCGGATTTCACGCTGACCGTGCTTGAACCGTATCTCAATATTCCGGCGCAAGGCAGCAGCTCGGTGAACGTCTCGGTGGATCGTCATGGTTTTCTCTGGCCCATTCAGTTAAGCATTGCGGGCCTTGGCGACGACTACATTGTCGAGGGCGGCCACCTGCCGGGCGAGTGGAAAGACGATGCCTATTCAATCTCCCGCCGGGGCATGTTGACCATCACCGCCAAGCCGGGCGCGCAGCCCATGAAGCTCGCGGAATTGACCGTGTGGGGGGAAGGCAAGACTGGCGATGGCGCAGTGGTCCGGCGCAAGGCGCGGTGCCTGGGCATGATCACGGAAGTCGCGGGCGGCACGGGCATCTCCGACGCGGAAGACCGCGAGAACCAGAGCCCGTTTATAGCGCCGTGGCTGGGTCTGGGTCTGCCGGCAGTCGTGGCGAAGGAAGAGTCGGGGAAGATTGAGTCCGGCGCGCCGCGCTTGCTTCGGCTGGTGCAAGGCACTGGCTACGCGATGGCATGGAACTTCAAACCCCGCAATCCGGACGCGCGCCCACCGGAAACTATAGGCGTGGAGGTGGCTTCGCCGCCCGCCGCGGAACTTCAGGTGCGGCGCGCCAAGACCGAGAAAAAAGAAGAGAAGTACGCCGAGAAAGGCGAGTTCAGCGTGTTAACAACGACTCACTCGGTCCCCGAGAAGTACGATCTGGTGCTGTATGGGGAATCCAAAGACCGCGATAGCGAGGCTCTCCTCACCCCGGCTATCACCGTCGAGATCGTGCAGGGTTACACCGTGGCCGCGCCCAAGGAACCGCTCACCTTGCAGGCGGGCGGCAAGGCCGAGTTGGCCGGCGTATTTCATCGCGAGCCCGAGTTTGCGCAGCCGGTGAGCATCACGGCGGAATATCTGCCGGCGCACGTGAGCTGTAAGCCGGTCGAGCTGCATGCGGCTGAAGAGTACAGGTTGTCGTGTGAAGCGGAGGCCTCGGCCAAGCCCGGCGAGTATGAGTTTCAATTGACTCCGGCTTCAGTTGTGGTGGGCTTGGATAAGCGCGAAGTGCCCTATAAGATTTCGCCCGTAACGGCGAAATTGATCGTCTCAGAGACTAAACAGGCAGCGAGGTAAAGGAACATGCGGGATCGTCGTTGGGTTTGGGTTGCCTTGATGGCTGCGCCGCTGGTGGCAGGCGGACAGACGGCGCCGAAGGATATTACGGCGCTTTCCATTACTCCGCCGGAAGTGACGCTCCGTTCCGCGGATGAGGGCACGCACGTGCTCGTCACCGGGACCACCGCGGATGGCGAGAGCGTCGACCTGACGGGCTCCGCGGAGTTTACGCCCGCCGAACCCGTGGTGAAGAAGGGTGCCGACGGCCTGCTGCATGCCATCCGCCAGGGCGATACCAAGGTAACCGTCACCGCGGGCGGGAAGCAGGCGCAGCTCATGGTACACGTCGGCGACTTGAGCAAGCCTCCGCAGATCAGCTTTATACGCGACGTCGAGCCGGTGCTGAACAAGGTGGGCTGTACATCGGGCACCTGCCACGGCTCGGCAAAGGGCAAGAACGGGTTCAAGCTCTCGCTCCGGGGGTACGATCCGGAGTTCGATTACGAAGCGCTGCTTTACGATCTGTCCGGCCGGCGGTTCAATCGCGCCGATCCTGCACGCAGCCTGATGTTGGCTAAGCCGACCGAACAGGTGGCGCACGGCGGCGGCTTGCGCATCGAGCCGGGCTCGCACTACTACAACACAGTTCTGAACTGGATCTCGGCGGGTGTGCCCCTGGGAAATGCGGCGGCCGACCGTGTGGAGAAGCTGGAAGTGCTGCCCACGGAAGTCTTCATGCATGGTCCAGGCAAGACCCAGCCGATCATCGCACTGGCGCATTATCCCGATGGCACGGTGCGCGATGTTACCGGCGAGGCCGTTATCTCGAGTAACACGCCGGAAATCGCGGATGTGGATACCAATGCGCACGTTAAAGGGGTGCGCAAGGGTGAAGCCGCGCTGCTGGTGCGTTACGAAGGTAAGTTCGTGGCGGTTCCGGTTACGGTTCTGAATCCGCAGCCGGGTTTTGCCTGGCAAGCCCTTCCCCAAAACAATTACATCGATCAGCTCATCGATGCCAAGCTGAAGCGCTTGAAGATGCAGCCCTCGCCCGCCGTAGACGACGCTGAATTTCTGCGGCGCGTGTCGCTCGATCTTACCGGATTGCCGCCCACGCCCGAGGAAATTCGCGCATTCGTAGCGGACAAGACCGATGCAAAAGCCAAGCGCAGCCGCATGATCGACCAGCTCCTGGGGCGGCCCGAATACGTGGATCACTGGACCCTGAAGTGGGGCGACCTGCTGCAGGTGAGCCGGCGTTATCAGGGCGATAAAGGCATGTGGGCTTTCCGCGAGTGGATCCGCGATTCTATTGCCGACAATAAACCTTACGACAAGTTCGTGTACGAGTTGTTGACCGCGCGCGGCAGTTCCTACGAGAACCCCGCGGCCAATTTCTTCCGCGTCACGCGCACCGCCAAAGTTTCGATGGAGAAGACCACGCAGTTGTTCATGGGCGTGCGTCTGGTCTGCACCCAATGCCACGATCATCCGTTTGAGAAGTGGACGCAGAATCAGTATTACGAGATGGCGTCGTTTTTCTCGTCGGTCGGCCTGAAACCCGGCTTTCAGAGCGGCGATGAGATTGTGTACGACAAACGCGAAGACAACGAAGTGAAACATCCCAAGACGGGCCGCGTGGTGGCGCCCAAATACCTGGTCGCCAGCCTGGGTGCTCCGCCCATACCCGCCAATGCGGAACGCCGGGAAGCGCTGGTCGAATGGCTGACCTCCAAGGAAAATCCCTTCTTTGCGCGCGCCATCGCCAATCGCATGTGGAGCTATTTCCTCGGCCGCGGCATCATCGAGCCGGTGGACGACATACGCGCTTCCAATCCTCCGGTAAACGAGCCGCTGCTCGAAGCGCTGACCAAAGACTTGACCGACCACGATTTCGATTTGAAATACCTGATGCGGATCATCGTCAATTCGCGTGTCTATCAGGCCAGCATTCAGACCAATGTCTGGAATGCGGACGATCATGTGAACTTCTCGCATGCCATGCCGCGGCGGTTGAGCGCGGAAGAGTTAATGGATGGGCTGGCGCTGGCCACCGGATCGAAGATCAATTTCCCCGAGGTTCCTCCCGATACCAAGGCGGAAGAATTCCCCGATCCCCACGTCGGCAAAGACGGATTTCTGGATGTTTTCGGGCGTCCCGCGCGCGAGTCGGGCTGCGAATGCGAGCGTCGTAGCGACGTCAGCCTGCCGCAGGCGCTCAACCTGGTCAACGGCCGCACCATTGGCGATGCCGTCGCCGATCCCAAAGGACGCGTGGCCAAGCTGATTCTGGCTGGTCCGGCCGATCGCGCCATTGTCGAGGATTTGTATCTGGCGGCGCTGAGCCGGTTCCCGACCGCGACGGAATACGATACGGCGGTCAGTTTCCTCAAGCCCGGCGAAAGCCGCGCCGCGTGGGCGCAGGATCTGCTGTGGTCGCTCATGAACAGCAAAGCGTTTTTGTACAACAGGTAAGGTTGCAGGAGGTTATTCGATGCTGACGATTCCCGGCCGCAAAGGCTGTTTGTGCGACGGACCAACCCGCCGCGAACTTCTTCGCGTAGGTTCGGTTGGGCTGTTCGGCTTGAACCTGGCGAACTTCTTTCAGTGGCAAAAACTGCAGGCCGCTCCGCGTCTGGAGGGCATGACAGGCTTCAATTCCGCCAAGTCGGTGATCCTGGTGTTCCTGCAGGGCGGGCCCAGCCATATCGACATCTGGGATCCGAAGCCGGATGCGCCGTCCAACGTGCGTGGTGAGTTCAAGCCCATCAACACCAACGTTTCGGGCATTCAGTTGAGCGAGACCATGCCCATGCTCGCGCAGCAGATGGACAAGTGCATGCTCATACGCTCGATGAGTTACACGCCCACCGGCCTGTTCAATCACACTGCGGCGATCTACCAGATGCTGACCGGCTACCCGCCGGATAAGGTATCGCCTTCCGGACAGCTCGAGCCGCCCTCGCCCGCGGATTTCCCCACCGCCGGCTCGCATATCTCGAAGCTGAAGCCGCCCACCGAGCCGGTGCTGCCGTTTGTCGAGATGCCGCGCCCCTTGCAGGAGTCGAGCGTAATCGGCAAGGGCGGCGCCGCCGGCTTTCTGGGGAAAGCGTACGACCCCTATCGCCTCTATCAGGATCCCAACAAGCCCATTCAGCTTGACGACCTGACCTTACGCAAGGATGTTTCGCCCGATCGCCTGCAGGAACGCTTTGCCATGTTGAAGGGCATCAACGGTTCCATGCCCGATCTCGAAAAAGCGCTCAAGGATTACGCCATTGACGAGTATTACGGGAAGGCCTTCGACCTGGTGCTCTCGGGCAAAGCGCGCGAGGCGTTCGACCTGGCCAAGGAGCCGGACAAAGTCCGCGAGCGCTACGGACGCACTACCTTCGGCCAGGGCCTGCTGCTTTCACGCCGGCTGATCGAGGCCGGGACACGCTTCGTGCAGATGAACTGGCCGGCAGTGGCGAACGGCAATCCCGAGGTGGACGCATGGGATACCCACGCCGCCAATTTCGGGCCGCTCAAGAATCTGCATTGTCCGGTCTTTGATCGCGGGATTTCGGCGCTCATCGAAGACATGTCGCAGCGCGGCATGTTCAAAGATACGCTGCTGGTGGCGGTGGGCGAATTCGGCCGCTCTCCGCGCCTGGGCGTCAGTACTTCGGGCAATACCAATTCTCCCGATGGGCGGGATCACTGGCCCTATTGCTATACGGCGCTGGTGGCCGGCGTCGGCATGCATGTCGGCCGTGTCTACGGCGCCTCGGACCAGACCGCTTCATCGCCCAAGGATAAGCCGGTCCATCCCAACGATCTTCTGGCGACAGTGTACTATTCGCTCGGAATCGATCCAGACATGACCGTGCTGAATCATCTCAATCAGCCGCGCGAACTGGTGAAGGGTAAACCTATCTCGGAGTTATGGTAGCGCCGTGACCGCCGAACCCGCCGCCAGCAGTTGACGAGCATTTTCCGGCGTCACCATGGTGGAATCCATGGTATAGATTTTTGCCGGCTTGAATCCTGGTTCGCGCATGATGCGCGAGCCTATCTCGACCGCCTTATTCACGCAAAGGGGATAGACAAAGGTGGCGGCCAGGACACCGTCAATTACTTTCTGAATACCACCGCCGGGACCTCCGAGGCCGTCCACGCCTACAAAGATCATCTCTTTTTCGCGGCCAACTTCCTTAGCCGCGAGATAGGCCCCCACGGCCATGGGATCGTTATGAGCGTACACCACATCGATTTGGGGCTGGGCGCGCAGCGCCTCGATCATGCGGTCCTTCGCCTTGGCCTGAATCCAGTCGGCGACGGCCTCTTGTACTGTCCTTATATCCGGATACCTGGATAAGACTTCCTGAGCGCCGCCGTAGCGCTCGATCTCACCCTCCACACCCAGAAGCCCGCGCATCTGCACAATCTTTCCACGCGGACGGCCGTACTTCTTCGACAGGTAATCGACTATGAACTGCCCAGCCATCCGGCCAATCTGCCGGTTATCGCTCCGTATGTAGGTAGTATAGTTTGGCTCGAGAATATCGCGCTCCAGACAGATGACTGGAATGCCGGCATGATAGGCGCGGCCCATCACCTCGGTGAGCGGAGCCCGTTCATTGGGAGCGACGATCAGCAGATCGGGCTTCTGCCGGATAAATGTTTCGATCTGATCGACCTGTTTACTGTTATCCTGCTGCGCGTCGGCAATCACCAGATGCACGTCCGGCTGTTGAGCGAATAGCCTGGTCATCAATGCATTCTGCGCGGCGCGGTAAGGCTCCGCGTTGTTACATTGGCTGAAGGCCACGGAGTATCGCCGCGCGGCCGGTGGGCCGGATTTTCCGCCGCAGCCGCATAGCAGAAGTACGCCGCCCAGTAACACTACGAAGCTTCGACTCATTCCGGTTTCTCGCTTTTTTGAACCGCTACAGCCAGCACGATAATCACCGCCTTGATCATCATCTCCATATTACTGTCGACATTCTTGAGGCGCAGCATATTTGTAAGTACTCCCATGATCAATATCCCAATTACCGTGCCGCCGATCGAGCCGCGTCCGCCCGAGAGACTGGCGCCGCCGATGACCACCGCCGCGATCGCATCTAACTCGTAGGCCACGCCGGCGTTGGGATTACCCTGGTGATTCTGCGCGGCATAGAGTATGCCTGCGCATCCGGAAAGCATCCCGCAGAGAGTGTACACCCATGTCTTGATGCGCCGCACCGGCAGGCCTGTGTACTTGCTGGCCTTCTCATTATCTCCGATGGCGCGCACGTAGCGGCCGAACACGGTACGCTCGAGGACTATCCAGAAGACTATTGCGAGCAATACGAATGTTCCGATCACCACGATCTTGCGTCCCGCAACGGCGGCGAAGGAAGCGGCCAGATCGGAGCCGAAACCAATGTCTATATTGGCATTGTTGGTCAGCCACTTGGCCAAGCCTCGAATCCCGATCATAGAAGCCAGAGTGACTATGAACGGCTGTATGCGGAACGTCGCTATTACCAGGCCGTTGAGCAAGCCCACCAGCGCCGAGGCGCCCAGGCCGATGGCCACCGCGGCGACGCCACCCGGCCAATGCCCGCCAAATAGAGGGTGTGTCACAAAGGTGGCGACCACCGCGGTCGCGAGCGCCAGCGTACTGCCCACGCTCAGGTCGATACCGGCAGTCAGGATGACATAAGTCATGGACAGGGCAATAATGCCGATCACCGACATTTGCCGCAGGATATCGGTGATGTTACCGGCTTCCAGAAATATGTTCGTGCCGTCCGATGCCAGGGGACTGATCCAGATCGCGATGACGATAATGCCGGCCAGGCCCAGGACGCCCTTCAATCGCCTGATCGCGTATGTCCACGGCTTGCTCACTTAGGACGCTGCCCCTGGGGTTGCCAAACGCATGATCTGTTCTTGAGTGGCGGTTCGCGAATCCAGTATCTCGATGCTTCGCCCGCCGCGCATTACCAGGATCCTATGGCAACAGCGTAGTAACTCGGGTAATTCCGAGCTGACGAAGATGATACCTCTCTCTTGGACTGCGAGCTCACGAATGATCTCGTAGATATCGGACTTGGCGGCGACGTCGATGCCCCGCGTAGGGTCATCGAGAAACAGCACGTCGGGGTCGGCCAGCAGCCACTTCGACAGTAGAACCTTCTGCTGATTGCCGCCGCTCAACGTGCTGACGCCGGCATCCAGGGAGGACGATTTCAGGCGCACGCGCTGGTGTACCGGCGCGACCGCAGCCGCCTCACGATGGGTCAGAAAGCCATACTTTTGAAAGTCGCCGAGCACCGCCATGGTGCTGTTCTCGAGTACGCTCATTTGCATCATGAGGCCTTCGAGCTTACGGTCTTCCGGCAGCAGCCCCAGTCCCAGCCGGATCGCGTGGCGCGGGGAACGCGGGTGAAACGCGCGGCCTTTCAGCCGTATGGTCCCCGCCGTGATTGCATCCAGGCCGAAAAGCGCGGCTCCCATCTCACTGCGGCCGGCCCCCACCAGTCCGGCAATACCCAGAACTTCTCCGCGGCGCAGCTCGAAAGACACGCCCTTAAGCTTGCTTGTGTGCAATCCATCGACACTCAGCAAGCACTCCACGCCGCACGAGGGCGGATCTTCGGTCTCCGCTAACTCCCTGCCCACCATCAGCGAGATCAGTTGAGTGACCGTCGTCCCGGAGACAGCGCGCGTCTCGATGGTAGCGCCATCCCGCATCACCGTGACACGGTCGGCCAGCGCGAATATCTCCTCCATCTTGTGAGATACGTAGACGATGGCCACGCCCTGTTTCTGCAACTCGCGGATCAGTGCAAACAGATTGGCGACAGCGTCCCCGGAAAGCGAGCTGGTCGGCTCGTCCATCAGGATCAGCCGCGCCTGAAAGCCAAGAGCGCGGGCGATTGCCACAAGCTGCATCTCTCCCACGCGGAGATCGCCGAGCCGTGTATGTACTCCAGCCGACAGGCCTACCCGCTCCATCAGCGGCAGGCAAAACTGCTCGAGCGCGCGGCGGTCGATCCAAAGGCTCCGCTCGATCCGGACATTACCGATGACAATATTCTCACCGACCGACAGATTCGGAAAAAGATCGAGTTCCTGAAACACGACGCCGATTCCCTGGCGCTGCGCATCGAGCGGTGACGTGATGGAGACCGGTTGACCGTCCCAACGGATCTCTGCCGAATCCGCACGGACGGCGCCCGCAAGGATCTTGGTGAGAGTGCTTTTCCCCGCGCCGTTCTCACCCATCAACGCGTGCACCTCGCCAGGGAGGATCGAGAGATGCGCGTCGCGCAGCGCCTGCACGCCGTCGTAGCGCTTATTGGCGTGCTCGATGCTAGCCAGCTCGCCCATACTGGTTTCTGCCTGGCTGAATCATGATCGGAATCCAATCCATGGTAATCGGTTTCTCGTACGTACTGGGAGCCTGACTGCCGGGTGGTAAGGTGAGAAGTCATGACCACAATGCCAAGGGTATTAGCGATTACGGGCTGGACATTGGTGCAAGCCTTCGCTCAAACCGGTGACGGCTTCGGCCTGAACACAGGGCTCGCGAATCTTCCCGTTCTGGTCCGCTCTGAAACCCGCTCCATTTCGCCCGAGAATCCTACCGGCGAAAAGGGCAAGGGCGGTATGGCTATCCCCAACCCATCCGATCCCGATCTGGCGTTTTCCGGAGCGGCCAGGGATCTCGGGCAAGGCTGGAAGGTACGGCCTTTCGTGAAGCCCAAGGCCGGGCAGACCATCACGCTCATGGACATAGACGGGCCGGGTGTCATTCAACATATCTGGATGGCTACCGAGACGGACTTCCGGGGCAACGGGCGCGCCAGCATCCTTCGATTCTATTGGGACGGAGAAGCGGAGCCATCCATCGAAGTTCCCATGACCGATTTCTTTGCCATCGGACATGAGATTTTTGCCAAGGTCACTTCGCTGGCTGTAGTAGACAACCCCAAGTCGGCGCTGAACTGTTATTGGCCTATGCCCTTCCGCAAGCATGCGCGAGTTACCTTCACCAACGACTCGGCGAAAGACTTGACGCTGCTCACCTGGCAGATCACTTATGCGAAGACCGAAGTGCCGCAGAAGGTAGGCTATTTACACGCGCAGTGGCGGCGCGCCACTACCAGCCGTACTATGCCTGTCTATACGATTCTGGATAATGTGAAGGGCGAAGGCCGGTATGTGGGCACATTTCTCTCCTGGACACAGTTATCGGACGGCTGGTTCGGAGAAGGCGAAGTCAAGTTTTACATAGACGGCGATACATCCTTCCCGACCGTAAATGGCACCGGAACGGAAGACTACTTTAACGGAAGCTACGGTTTTCCGGAGACCTTCAGCGGGCCCTATACGGGATGCACACTCAAGCACGTGGGCGAGGATGGGCCGACTAAGTGGAGCCTGTACCGCTGGCATATCATGGACCCGATCAGCTTTCAAAACGACTTACGTGTAACGATTCAAGCGCTCGGCTGGTGGCCCAACGGCCGCTATCAGCCATTGGCCGACGACATCGCCTCAGTTGCGTATTGGTATCAGAGTGAGCCACATGCACCGTTTCCAAAATTGCCACCCTTGCCCGAGCGCTGGCCCAGATAGGTTTAAGTAAGTAAGCTTGACAACTGCGCCGGAATACCCTAAGCTTCCATTGCTAACTGAGCAGGAAGGTTATCCTCGGACGCCTATCCTGGCGAGGCTTACTTATGAGAAACCTTGTCGTTCCATTAATTCTGTTTTGCGGTGTGGTGGCTGCGGCCACGGTCACGCAACCATCTTTTTATGCCCGCCGGGACTATCCTTCGGCACCCGGACTTTCGGCAGTCGCCGACGTGAACGGGGACGGGATTCTGGACATAATCGCGGCCGGGGGGCTTGGCCTCGATGTCCTATTTGGAAATGGGAACGGTACCTTTCGGGTTGGTCCTCAAACGAGCGAGCCCGGACAACTTGTAAATGCAGGTATCGTTCCGATTGACCTCAATGGCGACGGCAAAATCGATTTGGTGATCGCCCAAGCGGGGGGAATCGAGATCTGCTTCGGCAACGGTGACGGGACCTTTCAACCAGCGGTTTCCTACGGGTCCGGTGGGGGCGGCTATTTAGTGGTTGGCGATTTCAACGGCGATGGCATACCGGACGTCGCCATCCCGGGCACCAACGGCGTTACGCTTTATATCGGTAAGGGTGGAGGCGTGTTTAACACAGGAGTGCTGAGTACGATCAATCCCTCCGGGGCCCTCGGAAACGCTACTTTGGCGGCGGCAGACTTCAATGGAGATGGAAACCTCGACCTCGCCGTGGCGTACCGGCCGTTCAACGAACCGCAGGGTTTCATCGTTCTATTTGGCAACGGCAATGGCACGTTTCAGCCGCAGGTGTTTTATAGCGGCACAACTCCCACATGGATCGCGGCAGGCGATCTTAACGGCGACGGGCATCCCGACATTGTGGTGGACTCCGGCAATGCCTCCGTTTATCTGAATAACGGCCGTGGACAATTTTTGGCGACGGGGCAGTTTGCTCTGGGAGATGCCCAACAACTCGCGATTGGCAACATCAACGGCGACGCCATTCCCGATCTGGTCGGCAGCAACGGCGAGGTTGCCCTCGGTTTGGGCCATGGTAAATTCGCAGCACCCGTGTCCTATGCAGTCGAAAGCAGTGGTAATTCAGTTAATGTGGTACTGGCCGAGTTAACCGAGAACGGCCTCACCGACATCGTCGCGGGCCAGAACGGCGCCGTATCCGTGGTGCTGAACGCGGGTAAAGGCAAGCTTATCGATGGGGACTGGACGCCGGTTCCCGGCAGCGGCAACTGCGGTGCGGCGGCAGATTTCAATGGCGATGGCAAGTCGGACTTGGCGGTACCCACCAGCACGGGTATGACCGTGCTTCTAGGAACCGGAAATGCGAGTGCCGTTTACACCGCAGGACCCTCTTTTACGGAGTCCGGAATGGGTTGCCCGATTACGGCAGACTTGAATGGGGATGGCATTCCGGATCTGCTGGTAGGAGCCAACGGGCTGGGAGGGGTAGGGGCCTATTTAGGAAATGGAGATGGCACCTTCCAACTGGCCAGTGTAATTCCGGTGGGTCCGGCGCAGAATCTGGTGGTGGGGGATTTCAATCACGACGGGAAGTTGGACTTTGCGGACTCGTCGGGGCAGATGGCGTTGGGGAACGGAGATGGAACCTTTCAACCGCCAGTGCCGATTCTGGCCGACCCGCCACTGGGAGGTTTTGTCTGGATTGCGGCAGGCGACCTGAACAACGACGGTTGGACGGATCTGTTCGCCACGAATTCTACATATGCTTATGGGGCGCAGTACATCATGCTGAACAACCAGCACGGCGGGTTCACGCTCACGAGCATTCGAGATACCCAGTATCCGACCTCGGTAACGCTGGCGGATGTGAACAGAGATGGGAACCTGGACGCAGTACTTGCAACGAGTGCTGCCACTGCGACCGTGCTCCTCGGTAATGGGACTGGGACCTTCACGGTCAGTCAGCAAAACATTCCCTATCCGTGGGTGGATCAACTTCCCACGGCGATCGGAGACGTAAATGGGGATGGTATTCCGGACCTGATACTGCCAGGGGGCGGAAGCCTCGGGATTGCGCTGGGCAAAGGCAACGGTACGTTTCTAACGCCGGTGGTGTGGGGCGCGGGGCCGGGAGTGGGGCAGATCTTTTTTGAGAATCTGCACGGACAATCGCCCGCTGCGAGTCTGCCGGATATCGTGGCGCCCGATAGCACGGGCGGCGTGCTGGTGCTGCTCAACACTACCAAGTAAGGACCACCCACACCAGCGACCCGGCTATTACCATCCAATTGATCCATCGCGCAGCGCGCACTTCAAAACCGCCGTCGTAGTGGAGTTCGATCGTGCAATCTCCTGTGCAGTTCGCAACTATGGCCAGAAATCCCAATTTGTCGGCGAATATCTCGCGGGGCGAGTGATTCACCGTAGCGCGCCAACCCGTATGCGCGGTCACCTGGACACTCACAACTTGCCCGGGTTTCAACTTGCCGGAGATGGCCGCCGTCTCGTTGTCGCTCCAGCTCATGCGTAGCGCCGCTCCCGGTATTTCCATGGCGGCCACATACGGAATCAGAGGCGCGCTGTCGACGCCGTCCATCGGGGTGCGCTGCACTAACTCACCCGGCGAGACCGCGTGCGCGAGCGAATACGAAGAATCGGATACTTGGTATATCACGTCGTCCTGATCGCGCCATAATACCGGCAAGCGGCCTTCGAACTTTCCAGGATGAAACAACGGCTTGTAGACTTCCGTACTGCGTGGACCCGCTACGGCCACGGCGCGCACTCCCAGCGCTTTGAGCCAGAGAAGGCTATTCTCAAAGGCGCGATTCTCCGCCGTGAGATCGGTATTGATTCCGTAAATCGCGATGGGGATGGTCTGGTAGAGCACGCCCTGTGGACAGCATCCGGCCAGTTGCGGCGTGTCGGTAAAAGCGTTCAACCAGAAGCTGGTCGAGCCCGGCGCCATCACACGGCTGTACGGCATGTGCGCATCGAACCATCGCGCCGTCTTATATTCACTCGATTTGGTCATATCGACGGGGCGTATCAACCGGCGCGCGTAGGTAAAGTAGTGCACGAATTGGACCACGCACAGGATGGCGAAGACCGTTGCCACGGGCTTCCTGAGAATCGTCCAGCGCAGGAGCAACAGGCGTGCCGCAAACACAAGGGTCAGGATGCAACCCATCTCCATCGCCAGGTGGAACCGATGCGGCTGCGCGAGCAGTGTCACACCTATCCAGTAGTGACCTAGCGTAATGGCGGCCATATAGCAGAAGAACAGACCAAAGAAGCGCAGATAGCCCGGCGCGCGCACAGCGGAGAAGACTCGCAGCAGAATCAGAGTACACACCATGAGAACCGCGGCATAGAACAGATGGTGCGAATGGAACTCATTTACCGGTTCAAATTTCTGTGTATCCGCCACGGTTGTAAGGATCGTCGAAGGCGGCGCCCAGGGCAGAGCGAAACCATACGCCAGCGCGCTCACGGCGAGGATGAGCGGCCATCGACCCAGCCAGTCGCCCGCAGCGAGTGACAGCCCATAGGCAAGCGCCGCGAAGGCCAGTACGATGGTGCCCGGCCAGTTAGTCAGCGGAACCGATGCGAGCGCGAGCGCGGCAGTTACGTAGTAGATCGGCCGGCGTTTCTCGAGCGCCAGGTCGAGCGCCAGAATGGCCAGCGGAATCAGGGTAAGCGACGAGACATGCGGGCTATCCGCATAGCCTACCAGTGTGTGCAGCCGTTGCGCGAAGAACAGGCCGCCCAGGTCTCGCCTGATATCCCCCACCAGGAAAGCGGATGGCGAAATCAGGGAGTACAGCAGTCCGGCATAGAAGCTCCAGCTTGCAGCGCGGGTTAGCCGGAAAGCCATCCAGAAAAACGTGACGGGACCCAGACAGTAGACCAGAGCAGTGACGAAATGGAAGGCCGAGGCGGCGCTTACCCGGGCGAACGCGGATGCGGCCGCGACAGTGAGGTGCAGGCCTGGCTCGTAGGCATTGGGGAAAGGCAGGCCCGCATACCAGATGCGGCACCAACCGAGGTCCGGCCAGTGATCGCGGGCGTAGCGCGCATAGGCGATGAACACGCCTTCGACGGTGCCGGTCTGGGAAACGTATTCCGTTTGGAACAACGTCCGGACCACGCCGGCGTTCACCAGAAACAGCGCGAGGGACAACCACGGCAAAGGGTGTCGCGCGAAATGCCGGCTATGGGCTGCGTGCAAGGTACCAGCGTATCCGTTTTCAAGCCAAAACCGCCTCGGGCGGGCTATAATTCGATTAGTACAAGCTACTACAAGAAGGACGGCATGGCGACTCATACGACAACCATCACTTCTACTGTGTCTACATCGGTGCGAGCCACCACCGAGCGAGTGCCCTGGTATGTGTGGTGCTCGGTTCTCGCCGTCACCTCGGCGATGATCGGCGGCCAGTGGGATATCTCGTGGCACCGCTCGATCGGCCGCGATACATTCTGGACGCCCGCGCACATGGCCATCTATCTTTGCGGCGTACTGGCCGGCCTGGCTTGCGGCTATCTGATCCTGGCAACCACTTTCGGCAATTTTTCGCAACTGCGCAGCAGCTCGGTGACGTTGTGGGGTTTCCGCGGGCCCCTGGGCGCGTTCATTGCGGCATGGGGCGGCGTGGCGATGCTTACCTCGGCGCCGTTCGATAACTGGTGGCACAGCGCTTACGGACTGGACGTGAAGATCGTGAGCCCGCCGCACGTGCTCTTGATCAGCGGGACGCTGGCAGTCGAAATAGGCACACTGGTCCTGATTCTCGGCATGATGAACCGCTCCCGCGGCGCCTTCCGCGAACGGCTCAACTGGTTGTTCCTCTACACAGGCGGGATGATCGTGATCGTGCTGATGACGCTGCTCATGGAATTCTCCAATCGCGTGGCCATGCACAATGGATTGTTCTACAGGGTAGTGTGCATGTTCATTCCGATCGTGCTGGCCGGTGTGGCGCGGGCGTCGGAAACGCGCTGGGCGGCGACTGCGGCGGCGGCGGTCTATACGCTGGTGTGGGCGGGAACGGGCTGGGTACTGCAGATGTTTCCTGCGGAGCCCAAGCTCGGCCCGGTCTATATCCACGTGACGCGATTCGTGCCGGCGGATTTTCCGCTGCTGTTGATCATCCCCGCCATGGTACTGGATATTTTCTGGCAGCGCACGCGCGGCTGGAACATCTGGAAACAGGCGATCGTTTCCGGGTTCTTGTTCCTGGGGGTGTTGATGGCGGTGCAGTGGCCGTTTGCCGATTTCCTGCAATCGCCGCTCGCCCGCAACTCGTTTTTCCACACCAATGTTTACGACTATACGTCGCAACCGACCTGGCGGAATGTGCGGAATGTCTTCTTGATTCCGGATACGCCTGCCGTCTTCTGGATGGAGTTGTCTATTGCCGCCGCTGCAGCTATCGTGACCACTCGCCTGGGCATGGCCTGGGGAGACTGGATGCGGCGTGTCCGCCGTTAACTGCATGCGGCGCTCCATTCGGCGTTCCATTCTGGTGGGCGTGCTGGGGGTCGCGGCCGCAGCCGGCAGTTTTGCGCACGTAGGCAGCCCCGACGTTTACTATGACGGACAGGCCGGCCCTTATCGTCTGCTGGTCACCATACGCACGCCCACAGTGATTCCGGGAGTAGCGGAAATCGAGGTGCGCAGCGCGGCCAACGATATAGACAGGATGCACATCGTGCCGACGCCGCTCACAGGGCCGGGCGCGAAGTTTGCTCCGGTGCCGGACGTGGCGGTGCGTTCCAAGGACGATCCTCAGTTCTTCAGCGGCTCGCTCTGGATGATGACCTCGGGTTCGTGGCAGGTGCGCATCACCGCCGAAGGCCCACAGGGCAAGGGCGAGCTTTCCGTGCCAGTTCCGGCGCTGGCTTCCACCACCAAAACCATGCAGGGGTCTTTGGGCGTCATGCTGGCGGTTCTTGGACTGATACTGGGAGTGGGCGCGATCAGCATCGTGGGCGCGAGCGTACGCGAAGGGCAGCTCGAGCCCGGCGTCTCGCCCGACCCTGCGCGCGTGCGGCGCTCGCGATGGGTGATGGCGGCGACGGCGGCCATCGTGATTGTGGCGGTTTGGGGCGGGAACCGCTGGTGGAATTCGGAAGCGGGAAATTATGACCGCTACATCTTTAAGCCCCTGCAGATGACGGCCACCGTCGAAAACGGCGGCAGGCTGATGCTGCATCTGACCGACCCGGGCTGGCTACGCTGGCGCAAAGTGGACGATCTGATTCCGGACCACAATCACCTGATGCATTTATATGTGTTGAGCCTGCCTGGATTGGACCACGTGTGGCATCTGCATCCGGACCCGGTGGAGCCCGGAACGTTCGCCAAGGACCTGCCCCCTATGCCGGCCGGGCGCTACGCGTTGTACGCCGACATCGTACACGCCAACGGCCTGCCGGAGACGCCCGTGGCCGAGATGGATATCCCGGCGATTGCGGGCAAGCCGCTCGAAGGCGACGATGCGGCGGGTTCGAGCCCGCCCATTGCGCAAGCCGATTTCAATCGCACCGTCGCGCAATTGCCGGATGGCTCGCGCATGATATGGGAGCGGGATCCCGGACCTCTGCACGCCAAGCGCGCGATGTTTTTCCGCTTCAAGCTGGAAGACGCGAACGGCCAACCGGTCAAGGACATGGAACTCTACATGGGAATGCCGGGCCATGCGGCTTTTGTGCGCTCGGACCGCAGCGTCTTCGCTCATGTGCATCCTTCCGGATCGGTGCCGATGGCCTCCTTGGGCCTCACCCAGAACGCCGGCGACGGCGGCATGGCCATGGCGGCGATGCCCGGCATGGCGGGTATGGACCACTCCATGATGGCGGCCCTTCCGGCGGAGGTGTCCTTCCCCTATGGCTTCCCCAAGCCCGGCGATTACCGCATTTTTGTGCAGGTAAAGCGGGGCGGCAAGATCGAGACCGGAGCATTTGATGCGCGCGTGGAGAACTAGGGCTTGCCACATTCCCCGCCCCTGAAGGATCAGGTAGTCCTGATTACGGGCGCGGGCCGCGGTATCGGCAAGCGGCTGGCAATCGGCTTTGCCGCCGAAGGCGCGCGCGTGGGATTGCTGGCGCGCAGCCAGGCCGAGCTGGACCTGGCAAAACTCGAGATCGAGCACGCCGGCGGTACGGCGTTGCGTATACGGGCGGACGTGCGCGATTATGAGCAGATGTCCGCCGCGCTCGAGCGCATGCGATCGGTATTTGGTGGCGTGCAGATATTGATCGCGGCAGCCGCTGTGCAGGGTCCCATAGGGTCGCTGGTGGATGTGAAACCGCGGGCCTGGGCGGAGACCATCGAAACCAATCTGATCGGCGTGATGCATGCCTGCCGGGCGGTGCTGCCGGCCATGCTCGAGAAGCGGCACGGCAAGATCCTGGTGATCGGCGGTGGAGGGGCAGCTTCGCCGCGGCCGCGATTTTCAGCCTACGCGGCTTCCAAAGCCGCCGTGGTACGCTTCGTCGAGACGCTGGCCGAGGAAGTGCGCGATGATAACGTGCAGGTGAACTGCATGGCGCCGGGCGGCGCCTATACGCACATGACCGACGAAATCCTGCATGCGGGCGAGCGCGCCGGGAGCAAGGAAATCGAGCGCGCCGAAGAGGTGCGGCTGACCGGCGGCACCACTCCGGAAAAACAGATTCATCTGGCCTTGTTCCTGACCTCGGAGCGTTCCAATCACATCAGCGGCAAATTGATTCACGTCAACGACGATTGGAAGAAACTGGAGCGTGAAAATATGAATCCGGAAGCGTTTACTCTGCGCCGGTTATCCAAGGTGTAGGTATGCAAATCTCCATTCGCGATGCCGGTCGAGCGACCGTCGTTGACGTGGAAGGCAAGGTCGATCTCAGCACTTCCGCGGCTCTCCGCCGCTCTCTTTTTGAAACTCTGCTCAACACCCCCAGGCTGGCTCTTAATCTGGCGGCTATACGGTACATCGATAGTTCCGGAATCGCGATTCTGATCGAGGTTCTCAAGGACTCCCAGCGTCTGCAGAAGGAATTCGTGTTGTTCGGGTTGAGCCCTTCGGTCGAGCAGGTTTTCCGGCTCACGCATGTTTCGCGAATCTTCCAGATTTTCAATACCGAGCAGGAAGCCATAGGAACCGCGTGATGCAATTCGTGGCGGAGGTTGGCGCCGCGACAGAGCGCAGCGTCGCGTACGTCGGCGGCCTCGCGCAGCTCTTCGGAAAATCTTTGTGGGTGCTGTTTGCGTCGCCGTTAAAACGCGGCCGCCTGCTGCATAGGGCCTTGCATCAGGCCATGATCGCGGGCGTAGGCGCCATTCCGATTATTTCGCTGATCACTTTCTTCGTCGGAGTGATCATCGCGCTCCAGGGCGCTTACGAGTTGCAGCGCCTGGGAGCCATGCAACTGGTGGCCAGCCTGGTCTCGATCTCCATTACCCGGGAGCTTGGGCCGCTGGTGACCGCCATCGTAGTGATCGGAAGATCCGGTTCCGCCTTCGCGGCCGAGATAGGTACCATGCGGGTGACCGAAGAGCTGGATGCGCTCGAAACCATGGCGCTCGATCCCATTGCATTCCTGGTCGTGCCGAAATTTCTGGCCATGGCCGTGATGATGCCTTGTCTCGCCATCTGGGCGGACTTCATGGGCGTGCTGGGCGGCAGCGTGTTTGGAGTCATAGGGGCTAACTTTACATTCGCCAGCTATCTGAATGCCACACGCGACGCACTGCTGATGCGCGATGTCACCACCGGTATTGTCAAAAGCCTGGTCTTCGGACTGGTGATCACCGCGGTTGGCTGCCAGGAAGGCTTTTCCACGAGCACAGGGGCCGAGGGAGTGGGACGGTCGACCACTTCGGCCGTGGTAGTCTCCATTCTGCTGGTGATCCTGATCGATCTGGTCTTCACCACGTTATTCTATGTGGCGCGAGGGGTGGCGTAGATATCATGGCTGAGCCCGATGCCGTTGCTCCGGCTATTGCGGTGAAAGACGTTCGCCTCCAGTACGGCGACCGCGAGGTTCTGCACGGTCTGACATTTGAAGTGCGCCATGGCGAGACCGTGGTGGTGATCGGCGGGTCGGGCTCGGGAAAGAGTACGCTGCTCAGGACGCTGGTCGGCCTGGAGAGACCGTCTTCCGGAGAAGTGCGTATCAAGGGACTGGACATCACCAAAGCGAGTGCGCGCGAGATGGATGCCATACGCAAGAAAATCGGCCTGGCCTTCCAGGGCGGCGCCCTGATCGGGTCTTTGTCCGTGGGTGAGAACATCGCTCTTCCGCTTGTCGAACACACCGATCTTGAGCCAACCACCATCGAGGTAATGGTGCGCATTAAGCTCGAACAGGTGGGCCTGAGCGGGTTCGAGAAATACAGCCCCGCCGAGTTGAGCGGAGGCATGAAGAAGCGAGCCGCGTTCGCCCGTGCCATGTCCATGGATCCCGAGATCCTGTTTTTCGATGAACCTTCCGCGGGACTGGATCCGATCACCGCGGCCGGTATCGACGAGCTGATCCTGAACCTTAAAAAGGCGTACTCCATGAGCATTGTGGTGGTGACCCATGAGCTGGCCAGCGCCTTCCTGATCGCCGACCGCATCATTCTGATCAACCGCGGCAACATCGTGGCTATGGGGCCGGTCGAGGAAGTCCGGAATAGCAAAGACCCGCTGGTCCGGCAATTTCTCGACCGGGTTGCCGATTCCGATCAGGACGACCAGGTGGACCACTTGCGAATGTTTACAGAAGGGATTGATTGAAGCTTATGCAAGCGATGCGCGAACGGACTCTGGTGGGATTGTTTGTTCTGATTGCGGGCGCTCTGCTGTTCGGGACCATGCTGGCAGTCTCGGGCGGGATGGGCAGCTCTACGGTCTCTCATCGTGCTTACTTCAAGTTTGCGGGCGGTGTGCAGCCGGGAGCGCCGGTGCGTTACGGCGGCCTGACCGTCGGCAAAGTCGAGCGCGTTCGCGTGGATCCCTCCAACTCCACGCGCATCGAAGTTCAGCTTGCTGTAGACCGGGATGCGCCTTTGAAAACCGACAGTGTGGCCAAGATCTCCACGCTCGGCCCGCTGACCGATAACTATATTGAGGTTTCGACCGGCACCGAACACGCGGCGCTCGCGCCGGCCGGGTCGACGCTGCTGTCGGCGGAGGCTTTTGGCCTGCCTCAGTTGGGGGATGCCGTGCAAGCCCTGATGCCCGACGTGCAGAAGGCCCTGCAGACATTGAACCTTAATCTCGACGATCTGCGAGTCACCATCGCGCGGGCCAATGATCTGCTCAACGATCGCAATCGTGCAAGCATCGGTAACTCGCTCGGCAACCTCGATCGCCTGGTAGCCGATGCGCGGCCCAAGGTAACCGAGTCTCTCAACAACCTGAATGGGCTGCTCGACGACGCGCGCCCCAAGGTCTCCGCCAGCCTGACCAATGTGCAGCAACTTACCGCCAAACTGACGCCTCTTCTGGACGACGTCAAAACCACCACAACCCGCGCCAATGACACGCTGGCTCACGTGGATTCCACGCTGCTGGATAATCGCGCCGACATTCGCGCGTCGGTGATGGGACTGCGCGACACGCTGACGAAGTCTACGGCGCTGCTCGATCAATTGAATCAGACGCTCGATCAGAACTCCGCGAATATCGATGAGCTGCTGGATAATATTCGCATGTCCACCGAAAATCTGCGCGCTCTGACCGAAACTCTGAAACAGGCGCCGGCCACTCTGATTCGTGGCATGAAGGTAACCGAACGTAAGCCTGGGGACATTCGGGAATAGCATATGCGTTCCACCATTTCGATCGGCTTGATCGCCACGGCCTGTTTGCTGGCCGTGAACTGCGCGAGTACCCATCCGGTTCACTTCTATACCCTCGGGTCGGCGACTCCCGCCGTCCATCAGGGCAACCCCGATGGCGTCACTATTCTGGTAGGAACTATAGCCACGCCGGAAGCCCTGCAGGATGGGCGCATACGCTATCGCGCCGGGGCCAATGAGGTGGGCGCATACGAATACCATCGCTGGATGGAACAGCCGGGCGCCATGGTGCGCGTGTCGTTAGTGCGCGCGCTACGCTCCTCGGGCAAGTACCATCGTGTGCTCGAGTCATCCAGCTCGGCCATAGGCGATTACTTCATTCGCGGCAGGCTCTATGAATTCGGCGAGGTGGATTCGCCGGCTATTCAAACCAGGATATCGCTGCAGCTCGAGCTGGTCGACAGGAAAACCAACCACAGCGTTTGGGATCGTCTCCTGGAGCGCGAAGAGCCGGCCAGCGGCAAGAGCATCAAGGAAGTGGTGGAATCGATGGACCGCAACCTGCGGCAGGTAGTGAGCGAGGCTGCCGCGGAGATCGACAAATTTCTGGCAGCCCCGCGCTGATATCAGAATTCCAGTTCTATCTGATCGATAAAGCACCAGCCCCAATCTTCGCCCGGCTCGAGCGAACGCATGATGGGATGTTTGGTGTGGTGAAAGTGTTTGGTAGCGTGCCGGTTCATCGATGAATCGCAACAGCCCACGTGGCCGCAGATCAGGCAGAGCCGCAGGTGGACCCAGGTGTCGCCGCTCCTTAGGCATTCCTCACAGCCATTGGTGTGCGGCTTGACGTCGCGTACCTGATCGGTGTGGGTACATTTCTTCATGCAGTTGCTCCCGGATGCTGCGCGAACGGCAGGCGGATTTGAAAGCGCGTATCGCCTGGGGCCGATTCGACGGTGATCTCGCCACGATGATCGCGCACGATGCGGGCGGCGGTTTCAAGCCCCAATCCTGTGCCTTTTCCGACGCCCTTGGTGGTAAAGAACGGCTCAAAGAGCCGCTCACGGACGTCCGCCGGGATGCCCGGTCCGTTGTCTCCGATTTCGACGAGCAGGCGATCTAACTCGCGCGCCGTGCGGATACGCAACTCACCCTTTCCCTGCATGGCGTCGATGGCGTTGTCGATAAGGTTGGTCCAGACCTGGTTCAACTCGCTGCCGCGCGCACAAATCTTGGGCAGGGTGCGGTCGAAATCGAGCTTCGTGGTAATGCCATGCTTGGTGCGGTGCCGCAGCATCAGCAGCGTGCTTTCGAGACCCTGATGGACATCCACTTCCTGCTCGGGTCCCTGGTCCATATAAGTGTACTCTTTGATGGCGCGGACCAGTTCGGAAATGCGGCCGCTGGAATTTTCGATTTCGCCCAGAAGAGTGGAGATGGTGAGCGAAGCGGTGATGCGCGCCAGAAGATCCCCCAGGGCCGCCGCCGGGAATTGCGCGGTGACGCGCCCGAACCAGGCCGCCTCGCAGCCCGCATCCACCAGCGCCGGCGCCAGATCCCAGGCGCGCTCCACACCGTGGCGTTGCAGGCACAAGGCTACGGCCTCCTCGCAATCGCTGCGTTCGAGCGAATCCAGGTTGGCTGTCGCCGCGGCACGCTCCGCCAGTTCGCGTTCCACTACCGGAATCGCCGCTCGCTGCTCGGCGGACAAGGTGTGCTGGTCCAGGCGGGCAGCCGCCGAGCGGAAGGTTTGAAACGCCTCGCGCAAACTGGCCACAGCGCGGCGGGCGGCCGCCGCCGGATTATTGAGCTCATGCGCCAGGCCGGCCGAAAGCTTGCCGAGCGCAGCCAGTTTTTCGGTCTGATCCTGTACCTGAGTGGCGCGCCGCACACGATCCGCCAGGACGCTTACCAGGCGCGGCCGCAACATAGGCAGCCGCTCCAGCATTTCGGGAAAGCGCTCCGCTTGCAGCACGGCTCCGCGCGTAGACAGGACCACGCGGGCCAGCGCGGGGAAATGCGTCATGCGGGAATATGGCAGCATGCCTGTGACGTCAGGCGCCCGCACGACCCACGACGGCATCGCCGGATTACTCGTTTGCGATCGGACCTCGCCTTCAAGAATGACGAACATGCGGTCGGCAGGCGCGCCCTCCCGAAAGACCACGTCGCCAGGCGCGAACTGTACCTCGGTCATTTGCGAGGCCAGCCACTCCAGGCCATCCGCCGGCAGATCGGCGAACACAGGAACGGCGCGCAACTCTTCGGCCAGCTTCATATCACCTTGCTTAGATACTGATGCACGAACTGAATGGCAATGGAGCCTTCGCCCACGCCGGACGCCACACGCTTCACCGATCCATGACGCACGTCTCCCACTGCGAAGATGCCCGGCACGCTGGTTTCAAGCAGGCCGGGATCCCGTTCGAGCGTCCAGCTCCTCGGCGGTTTCCCATCCCGTATCAGGTCGGCGCCAGTCAGGATGAAGCCGAATTTATCGCGCTCGACGATGCCATCCAGCCAGTCGGTGCGGGGCTGCGCGCCGATGAAGACGAACAGCGCGGTGGCGTCGATGGTTTCCCGCGAGCCGGTTCTCCGGCACTCGACCGTGATCGCGTTCAGATGGTCCTGGCCGTGCACCTCCGCAATCTGCGACTGAAATTCCACATGAATGTTAGGCGTGCGGCCGATGTCATCGATCAGATATTTCGACATGGACGAGGCCAGCGATTCGCCGCGCACCATGATGGTGACCTGTCGCGCATAGCGGGAAAAGTTCAACGCCGCCTGACCTGCCGAATTGGCCCCTCCCACGATATAGACATCGTCGCCGCTACAGGAGAGCGCTTCGGTCGACCCCGCCCCATAGTAAACGCCGGCGCCGGTCAAACGATCCATCCCCGGGACGTCCAGCTTGCGCCACTGCACTCCGCTCGCGATCAGCAGCGCCTCAGTGGAAATTTCGGTGCCGTCGGAGAGCTGCACGATCCGGTAGGAATCTTTGAGGCGCAGCACGACGGCTTCCTGCGGCGTGAGAATCTCTGCGCCGAAGCGGCGCGCCTGGGTCACCGCCCTGCGCGCCAGGTCGTTGCCGCTCAGGCCGGCCGGAAAGCCGAGGTAGTTTTCGATGTTTGCGCTGAGGCCGGCCTGGCCTCCGGGCGCCTCGCGCTCCACGACTACGGTGCGCAGGCCCTCGGATGCGCCGTAGACGGCCGCTGCCAGGCCGGCCGGACCTCCACCCACGATGATCAGATCATAGGACGCGGCTACGGCGCGAGTTTGCAGGCCGATTTGGCCGGCCACCTCCGAATGCGTCGGATCCGGCAGGCGAGCCCCGTCGGGAAAAAGAACCAGTGGGAAGCGCTGCTCCGCAGGCGACAGCATGTCGAGGGCGCCACGCACTTCCGGATCGCGATCCGCCGCCTCTACGTCCAGCCAGTGGTAGGGCACCTGGTTGCGCGCCAGAAACTCACGGAGATCATAGGAGCGCGGCGACCAGCGCGTTCCGAGAATGCGCAGCCCCTCGAAGGGCGGCCGGTAAGACGCCTGCCAGTCGTCCAGCAGATCGTTCAAAACCGGATACAGGTTCTGCTCGGGCGGGTCCCAGGGCTTCAACAGGTAATGATTCAGCTTCACCTCGTTGATGGCGCGTATGGCCGCCTCGGTATCGGCGTAAGCGGTGAGCAGGACGCGCTTCGTCTCGGGGAAAGCCACCATGGCGCGCGCAAGAAACTCGATGCCGGACATTTGCGGCATACGATAATCGGCCAGGAAAAGCGCGACGGGCTCGCCGCGCTGCCGCAACTTGTCGAGCAGATCGAGTGCGCCCTGGCCTGAACTCGCCGAGAGCACACGATATTTTTCGGCGTACTGGCGGCGCAGGTCGCGCTCGATAGCTTTCAATACTTCGGGGTCGTCGTCAATGGTTAGCAGGACGGCCTTTGGCATAATGGGGGGCGTTCATTATGATGCGGCAGGGTTCGCGAAGGTCGCAGGAAACGGCGTCCGTTATGCTCGCCCGACGCCTGGGTAATGGCGAACCCGGCCGCGGCCTATCGGTTTCTAGCCCAACAATCGCCAGCCGGCGGGATCAGGCTGGGCCTGCGCCGGCCGTTGTTCGTGGCCTTCTTACTTGGTTGCGCTATCTCGTTGTTCACCACCCGCAGCCTGACCCTGCGATTGGTTGGGCCTGCCACGATCTACTGGAGCTTCGTACCTCTCGCTGAAATCATAGCGCTTGCGGCAGTTGGCTGGAGAGAGCCGCATGCGCTTTCCTTCGCCCGCAGGATCGATCTGTTTTTCACGGGCCACGGCCCCTGGTTGCTCTGGCTGATCGGCCTCTCCGCCATTTGGTCCTTTTTCCTGCCGGCCGAGGCCTTTTCGCTCACCAGAGTCTGGTTGTATGGAGCCGCCGCGCTGGCCGTAGCCTGGTCAGCCTGCATTGACTTTTGTTTTTTTCGATTTGTCTTGGGAAGGAGTCGAGCCGGGGCGGGCCGCGACTTACTCTTGCATCGCGCCATTTCGTGGAGTCTGATTATCGCGATCTTTGGCGCGCCTGCCATTTGGCCCGAAATTGCCGCGAGGTTCGGCAGATGATTGCGCCGCGCTGGATGGCCGGCTGTCTTTTACTGACGGCGCTGGCCGCGGGTACGATTTCCGATGTGCCGCGACGTCACGCGCCTCTGGTCATACATGGCTATCATGTGCTTGCGGCCGATTTTCATGTTCATAGCTTTCCTTTGAGCTGGGCTACGCTGGCGCCCTGGGATACCGTGATCGACGCCCGCTGGCAGGGTCTTGACGTGATTGCTATCACGGGACACAACCATGTCTGGGTTGCCAAAATCGGCCGCTGGTTTTCGCGTCTGATGGGTGGTCCTACGGTGCTGGTAGGCGAAGAGATCGTCTCGCCGCGCTACCATCTCCTTGCCTTGGGAATCGACAGGAGCATCCGTTGGAGGCAAACCGCGGCCCGCGCCATCGACGCGGTGCATCGGCAGGGAGGCATCGCTATCGCGGCTCATCCACTCGCACAATTTTGGCCGGCCTATGATGCGGAGGCCATGGGAAAACTGGATGGCGCTGAAGTCTTGCACCCCATCGCTTACTCGAGTGGGAATCTTGCCGCGGAGTTGCGCGAGTTTTACGGACGTTCGCGACTCACCGCCATCGGCGACTCGGACTACCACGGACTGGGACCCATGGGCCTTTGCCGCACCTATGTTTTCACGCCGGACGAAACGGAACACGGAATCCTCGACGCATTGCGCCACCGCCGCACCATCGTTTATGACCGCGGACGAACTTACGGCGATCCGGCGTTGATCCGGCTTGCGGCCGGGAGCGGTGCGCTGGCACATCTCGCGCAAGCTGCTCCGGCGCCGGGATTCCTCAGCATCTACAGCCGCATCGCCGGCGTTCTCGGCCTGATCGGCGCAGTTGTACTGGGCTGCGACGCGCTTGCAGGCAGGTCGCGGCATCGTGCAGAATGACACCTGGAGGAGAAAGCTACGGATGATTAGAGAGAGCTGTCTGATTCCGATAGCGGCATGGGCAATTCTGCTCGTGCCCGCGTGGGGCGCTTCAGGCACAATTGCCGTCAATCCCAGTCCCTGCACCATTGAAAGAGGCGCGCACGACTGCACCGTATACGTCACCTGGTCGACTCAAGGCGCAGCGCATGCGCGCGTTTTTGTGACCACTCTGGGTAAGGGCCAGGAACAGGAGAAGGAATTCGCCAATGGCCGTTCTTGTGAAGGACAGAAGTGTCCTGCCAACTGGATTGAAGCAGGCACCAACTACGAGTTCACCCTTTACGATTACTCCACGGGAAGCCGCGGCGCCGTTCTGGCTTCGGTCGGAGTCACGGCAGCGAATGCGCCCGGCGCGGCGGTAGAGAGCGGCGCATCGGGCACTATCAGCGCCGGCCCGAATCCCTGCCAGATCCAGCCGGGCGCGCTCAAATGCACGAGCTACATCACCTGGCATGCGGCAGGCGTTCAGCATGCGAGGGTCTACGTGACTGCCGAGGGAAAGAGAACCATTCCGGAGAAGGAATTCGCCAGCGCCCGTTCCTGTGAAGGGGAGAAGTGCCCGGCCGACTGGATCGAAGACAACACCCGGTATGTCTTCACGCTCTTCGACACTTCTTCAGGCGCCAAGGTCCGCGCTCTGGCTACCGTGACGGTTACCGCGCGCAGGTGAGCGGTGGGAAGGACGCCGCGATATTTCGAGCCGTTGTGACGACTATTGTTCCGGACTCGGCGTCGCTCGACGATCAGGGCTGGCGTGAGCTGGACCTGGTCGTCGAGGCGTTGCTGCAAGCGCGGCCCGCGAGCCTGAAGCGGCAGCTCCGCCTGTTTCTCCGGCTGGTGCAATGGCTGCCGCTGCTGCGTTACGGCCGCCCGTTCACCTCGCTCGACCAGCCTCGCCGTACGCGCGTCCTCGCTCACCTGCAGAATGACCGGATTCAAAAAGTACGCGTGGGGTTTTGGGGTCTTCGCACCATCGTGCTGGCCGGCTACTACGGCCGTCCGGCCGCTGCACGCGCCATCGGTTACGCCGCCAGTCCGCAGGGCTGGGAGGCGTTCCTGTGAACGAGCTGAATAAGCGCAGTTATGACGTCGTGATCGTGGGGTCCGGCGCCGGCGGCGGCACCATCGCACAAGAATTGTCGGACCTCTGCGGGCAGGGTCTGCGCATCGCCGTTCTGGAGAAAGGACCGCGCCTGCGTGACGAAGAGTTTACCGGACGCGAGCTCGAAATGGCCGGCGCGCTATATGAGGATGGAGGCGCTTTTCTCACTGCCGACGGAACCATGACGCTGGCCTTCGGCTGTGCTTATGGCGGATCGACAGTGGTCTATACGGGCACATCCATGTTTCCTCCGGAACGCATCATCCGGCGATGGAATGTGCCCGGCCTCACCCACGATGATCTCGAGACCCGGGCACGGAAGTTCATGGCCGAAAACAATGTCCACCTTTTGGAGGACAACCTGATCAACCAGAATAACCGGCTGTTCGTGGAAGGCTGCCGCAAGCTGGGCTACGACGTACGGCAGTTTCCGGTGAATGTCAAAAGTTGCCGCGGGTCGAGTCTTTGTAACCTGGGCTGCCCTAATCAGGCTAAGCAAGGCACCGACCGGGTACAGTTGCCGCGCGCGGAGCGTTCGGGCGTGGAAGTAGTAACACGCTGCCAGGTGCTGCGAATCGGCGAGAGGACGCTCAGCGCGCGCGTCGCCGCGAAACCTGCCGGCGGCAAGGGCGATCCATCCCCGTGGGAGCCGGGCGATTATCAGATCGGGGCGAAGGTGATCGTGTTGTGCGCCGGCGCGGTAAACACCCCTGCGCTGCTGCTGCGCTCGGGTATGGGGCAGAGCCTGCCGAAGCTGGGTCATGGTTTCACCTGCCATCCGGCGCTGATGATGGTGGCCGAGCAACAACGGCCCATCACCAATTTCGTGGGTCATCCCAAGAGTTTTTACCTTGACCAGTTCGCCGAGGCCGGGCGCTTTGTGCTCGAGACCTGCATGTACTTTCCATTTATCACCGCCAAAAGCATGGCGGGTTTCGGGGAATCGCACAGCGCCTTCATGAAGGCATTCCCGCGGTTGCAGATGATCCTGGTGCTGGCCTGCGACGAAGTCGATACCCACAATCGCGTGACTATCGACGGCAGTGGGCATCCCGTGGTCAATTACCGGTTCACCCCCGAAGCCATCGGCGGGCTGATCCGCGGGGCCATTACCTCGGCGAAGATCTTCTTCGCGGCGGGCGCCGTGCGCGTCCACATGCCCGTGGCAAAGAGTACGGCCATCGACGCCCGCGACGCGGCGCGTCTGGACGACCCCGCCAATTTTGAATTCAAGCCCGGGAGGGTGCCCGTATCCGCCGCGCATTTGCAAGGTGGTTGCGCCATGGGAAGCGGCGCGCCGGACTCGGTCACCGATTCGTATGGCCGCGTGCACGGCAAGCCTTGGCTGTTCGTGGCGGATGCCAGCCTGTTTCCCAATTCGCTCGAAATCAACCCTTACATCACCATCATGGCCCTGGCGGATCGTGTGGCCGGGCGCATTCGCGAAGAAGTTCCCGCACTCGTACGTGCATGACTGGGGCAGGTTTCGTCGTTTGTTACGGAGCGGCCGTCAGCGCATCCACTACCTGCAACGCCATGGGGCTGCCCAGTCCAGTGACAAAGTCATAGCCGGGACCTGCCGTACACACCGCGCCGCATTTTCCGTTGGAGCCCTGCGTAATATCGTGGAAAGCCAGCGGATTCTCGTAGACCACGTTTAGGAAGTTTCCGCCAATGGTGCCCTTGCCCATCCCGGCGCGAATACTGTTGGCGATAGCCGTGATCGCGCTCCACTGCGGAGAGGACGCGCTGGTGCCCCCGACCTGCGCCCAGTTCCCGTCTTCGCTGTCGTATACCGGCACGCCGGTCTCCGGATCTGCGTCGTAGGCCACATCGGGAACACCGCGCTTTCCGGAGCTTTGGGCGCCGAGCTGGTAACCGGGCTCGGGGAAGTACAGGCTCTCGCCTCCTCCACTGCCGCTCCAGGCCGTCTCTTTCGTGATGTTGCCACTTGCATCGAGCTTGAGCGTAGTGCCGCCGGCGCCCACCACCAGCGGAGAAGCGCCCGGATAGCCGAATAGATTATTGCCATCGTCGCCCGAAGCGTTAAAGTAAGTCACCGCCGGATTATTGAAGAAATATTGGTCGAGCTGCTGCTCACTGGACGGTTCTTGCAGAGTGCCCCAACTCATGTTGATCACCGTGGCGCCGTGGGCCACCGCAACCGGGACAGCCTCGAGCAGCGTCCTGGTGTTGCCATTAGGCGCCTCGACCAGCAGGATCCGCGCCTGCGGAGCAATCGCATGCGCCCACTGGACATCGAGCGAAGTCTCTCCGGACCAGCCCGCGTTGGCCGGAGGTTTGGTTCCAGTTGCGTAGATCACTGTCAGACAGCCGTTCGCCTGCGTGCAGGCGGGCAACCCGAACTGAGTAGTGAAAACACCCAGGTCGGACTCTATCGAGGGATAGTCGAAACCGTCCACAATGCCGATAATCTGGCCGGCGCCTTGATTGGCAATCTGGTCGATGCCATAGGCATGCCGCATCTGCTGGGGCGTGTAGCCGGTAGGCGTCGCCCTATCGGTCCCCGGATTGCGATGATAAGGACGATGCGCTTCCTGCTCCAGGATCGACAACTGGGCGTGAGCGTAAGAGTGTAAAGCAAGGGCTGTGGCAGCGGCGGCGACGGCGGTTTTGAGCATAGCGATTCATCAGAGTATCACGAGCGGCTATGGCTGGGATTGACAGGCGCCCAAGTCACTAATCACTCTTCGTGACTCGAAAACGAGTGTCTTGCCGGTGTGTCTTGGCTTGCCTTCCAATGTCATTCGATCGCCCGGCTTGACGCCTGCTGTGTTGCCCGACACAGCATAACTTCGCTTGTCCTTCTCATCCGTCAGGCTTAGCCCATTTACTTCCGAGTGGACACATCCGGTGATCACTCTCTTTCTGGACTTATAGTGAAGGATCAGAACCGTTACCAGTACGCCGATGGCCACACTCGCCACTACAATGCCGATGACGATTTCGTCGCCCAGCTTCTTGAATCCGTTATCGTTGCTGGGACCCAGTAAGCGAGGGCGCGCGTCCCCCGGAGGGGCCGCGGCTAGTGTCACGCTAAGTATACTGATCAGCACCCCACGCCATAGCGATTTCTGTGTCACGCCGACTCCTTTCCACGCCGGTTCGAACGCCCGGCGGGCACGTACGCCTTGCGCCATTCTTCCCAATCTCTGGTAACGGCTCTTACCATTTCACCAGCCGCACTCGCCAGCCACTTATCGCCTCGGCGTTTCAGATCGCGCAGAATCACGCGGGCATCCCGGCCGGCCAGGTGAATGTTAGCCGTTTCGGCGCCCATGGCGCGCAACAGCCGGAGCTCATCGCGATCCCTGGGCAGCGCGGCGAGCTCGATGCGCGAGCAGTCCGGCGCCAGTCTGCGCACAATCCACGCGCTCTTTAGTTTCACGTAGGGATCCACGCAGCGCACCGCGGTATCCAGGATCTCCTGATAGCGCAGGCGCGCTGAGCCCTTCTCTCCAGCCGCCCACCAGCAAGCCGAGGGAGCCATTGCCTTGGCCTCCCGCGCGACCTTGCCACCGTGCCACTCAGCCAGCGCCACGAACCGCTGCCGGCCCAGGCTACCTATTCCGGCGACGCGATGCACGTGCCGGCAGGTCAGGTCGGGGTGCGGCAGCATACGGTTAATGGCCTTCGCAGCGCCGGCTGGCAGCTTGCCGTGGACGGCTAGCAGGCCGTCGAGTTTTTCCCAGAACGTATGCACTTCCTTCAGGCGATGCACCGCCATCTCCCGCAGCGCGTCATGATATTCGGCGAGCACGAACGGCAAGCCTCCGCGAGTGAGCCATTCGCCGTAGCCCTCCAAAATAGCGTGTGTGGCGTCCTGCATAGCGATGGCCAGGTGGTTGGTGGCAATCGCCATCTGCGCGCCCGCGGCCAGCCGTACCAGGTCGTTAGTGTACGCGAGCGGCCAGGTCTCATCGAAATCGTTGACGCCCCAGATCAGCCGGCCTTCGGCATCGCGCCACGTCCCGAAATTTTCGACGTGCAGATCGCCGACCGCGAGCACCTGGGGAGCATCCGCCAGATCGCCGCACACCTCCGGCCAGATCTGCGCCCAGCGATAATATGTCGCGCGGAAGAACGGGAAAAGCTCCGCGGCCATCACATCGTGCTTCAACTTCAAATCCGGCTGCACGATGGTTAACTCCGTAGCTAACCATTCTTCGTAGCGGCTGGTGGCCTTCAAGAAATTCATAGCGGCGGGATTATGCCAGGCGGGGCGTCAGCATCCACATCAGCACGCCGTGCGGCTCGCCGCTGAAACTCTCCTGGTCGATCGCCACCAGCGCCGCCTTCTTCAGATCGACTTGCAACGCCGAGGTGCCCAGGAGAAACGCCACGGTAATGCCCAGCAGGGGCTGGTGGCCGGACAGCAGCAGGGCCTTCTCGCCCGAGTGAGCGCAAATCTCGTCCCAGACTTCTTCAGGTGTGCCGTCGGGCGTGAGCGCTGCGGTTTCGACTGTCTTGCGGCATCCCAGTGTTTGTCCGGCGATGCGCGCTGTCTCAACCGCGCGCCGATAGGGGCTGCTCAGGATAAGTGATGGCGCCGCGCCCGCCGCCCGCGCTCTTTCGAGCACACGGCTCAGCTTCTCTCGGCCGGCTTGGGTCAACGCGCGGTCCTTATCCGAGCCGCCTGGTCCGGCGTCTTCGGCGATTCCGTGGCGCAGAATGTAAATCTCCATGGCGATTTCCCGCTATTCCACCTTCCGCCGCACCGCGCGCCGGGCGGGTCGTGCGCCGCCGTTGACCTTCTCGAACGAGAGCGCCGCGATTTGCCGCTGCAGCTCGCTAAAAATAGCTTCGGACGGCTGCGTGGCATCTACGATGGTGAATCCATAGGGCACGGCCATGGAATCGAGCGCCTGTATCAGCCGGCGTTGATAGCGCACGAAACTCTGGAACTTGTCTTCACCGAAGCGCACGTCCATGCCGCTCTCCCAGTAATCGAATGCGCCGCGGCCAAGCACCACGCGCGATACCAGATCTTTCACCCGCGGCTTCAGATAGTAAACCGCGTGCGGGACCAGCGCGAACCCGGCCACCTGCTCGATCCATTTGCGATCTTCGCCGCGCGCAATGGCCCGCGCCATGATCGAGAAAATATACCGGTCGATCAGCACCACAAAGCCCGCCCGTAACGCGGGGATGATTTCGTTTTCCAGGCGATCGGCGAAGTCGGTGGTGTAGAACAACGTCATGGTGATGGTGCCCAGGGTGTTGCCTTTCTTGGCTTCCTGTATGCCCTTGCCCGCTAATGCCGAACGCGCCATGCCGCTGTCGAGCACCGCGTGGCCCTCCTGCTCGAGCCACTGGCGCAGTTGCCGTATCTGCGTACTGCGCCCCACCGCGTCCGGGCCTTCGATGACGATCAGCTTGCCGCGCAGTTCCGAACAATCCACGCCCGGCAGCGGCTCGCTATAAAATTGCAACGGCGCTCGCGATTCCCGCGATTCCATGCTCCTCCTTCTGCGCCGTGCGCAATACTCCCGTTCGCAGCACTTCGCCCAGGCGGTCCACCACCACCTGCCGCATCTGCCGTTGCTGCTCTTCAATCGAGAGCGTGGCGTCGATAATGTGGAAGCCCATGTCCGAGGCCATGGCGTCGTACTCGTCGAGGATGCGGCCCTGGAAAATCCGGAAACTTTCCTCCACGTTGCGGCTGAGCCCCAGATCCATGCCCGCTTCGTAATACTTGATGGCGTCGCGCCCGCCCAGAATACGGCCGATGGCCACGTCCAGCGGCACGCGAAAGTAGAAGCTCAGGTTGGGACGTAAGGCGAAGCTGTAGAGATTACGCACCCAGTTGCGGCTGGCGCCGCGCGCCACATCGCGGGCAAATGCGGTGTAAGCATAGCGGTCGGCGCACACCATGGCGCCCGCTTTGACCAGCGGCAGAATATAGCTCTCCAGGCGATCCGCGAAATCCGTGGCGTGGATCAGGCTGAAGGTTGTGGGGGTGAACATCTCCTTTCTCTTGCCGCGGCGCGTGGTCTGCCGGACCAGCGGCGACGAGTTCCATTCGCTGAAAGCGACCGCATATCCGCGCGCGCGCAACCAATGGCTGAGCAGCGTAATCTGCGTGGACTTGCCTGATCCGTCGATCCCCTCTACGACGATTAACTTGCCTTTATACCGGTTTGGAAGCATGCCTGAAAGCGCCTCGGGCCGCCGGGTGTTTATTATAACTCTATGCACTTGATCCTACAGGATTTCCGTTATGCGCTGCGGACCTTGCGCAAAAACCTTGGGCTGACCATCGTGATCGTGCTGTCGCTGGCCATCGGCATCGGCGCCAATTCAGCGGTCTTCAGCGTTGTGGATGCGCTTTTGTTGCGCCCGCTGCCCTATCCGCAGCCCCAACGCCTGGCCGCCATCTGGTTGCACTCGCCGGGGATCGGCATCTTTCGCGACTGGCCGTCGCCCGGCCAGTATATCGATATCCAGAACGAGAATCATTCGTTTGAAGAAATGTCCATCTCGCGGCTCACCAGCTTTACGCTCACCGGACTCGAGAAACCGGAGAAGATCGACGGCATGCGCACCTCCTCGGGTCTTTTGCATATGCTGGGCGCTCGTCCGCTCCTGGGACGCGTGCTGCTTCCGGAAGAGGACAAACCGGGCAAGCCGCAGGTCGCCATTCTCAGCGACAGGGTCTGGAAAAGGCTATTCAACTCCGATGCAAAAATCGTGGGGCGCAGTATCACGCTCAACGGCAATCCATTCACCGTAGCGGGAGTGCTGCGGCCCGATTTCCGGCTCAATTCGGAGGTGATGCCGTCGGAAGGCCCCATGGACAAAATCGATATCTTCCTGCCCTTGCCCTTAGGCGCCGATGCCGTCCAGCGGCGCGGGGACGAAAACTACAACCTGCTGGGGAAGCTGAAGCCCGGCGTAACCGTGCAGCAAGCGCAGGCCGACATCGATATCATCGCCAGCCGCATACGGCAAAAGGACAAACGCGATCGTACCTTCGGCATGACCGTAACCGGGCTGCTCGATCAGGTGGTGGGAGACGTGCGGCGCGCCATGCTGGTGCTGCTCGGATCGGTGGCGCTGGTGTTGCTGAGCGCCTGCGCCAACGTCGCCAATCTGCTGTTAACGCGCGCCGCGGGCCGCGAAAAGGAAGTTGCCATCCGCACCGCTTTGGGCGCCGGATGGCAGCGCCTCGTGCGCCAGCTATTGACCGAAAGCATTCTGCTCGCGGTGCTTGGCGGCGCAGTCGGCTTAGCCATCGCCCAAGCCAGCCTTTACATCATGCGAGCCATCCACCCCGGCAACATTCCGCGGCTCGAGGAAATCTCCATCAATGGCTCGGTGCTGCTGTTCACCTTCGGGGTCGCCACCCTAGCCGGACTTTTGTTCGGACTGGCGCCTGCCTGGCGCGCGGTCAGGCTGGACCTCAACACATCGCTGAAATCGGGCGGACGCAGCGGGCAAACCGAGAGCGGTCTGCTGGTGGCGCGTCATCGGCTGCGCGGGCTGCTGGTGGTTTCCGAGCTGGCCTTCTCACTGATGCTGCTGATCGGCGCCGGGCTGCTGATCCGCAGCTTTGCGCGGCTGCAGAATGTGCCGCCCGGATTCGCCGCCGATCACGTCCTCTCGATGAGCGTGGTGGCCAGCGGACCGAAGTATCGGGACGAGAAGTCGGTCGTGCAGTTTTACCGTGAAATTGGCGAGCGCATCAGGCGGCTGCCCGGAGTGGTCGCGCAAGGTCAGGTTTCCGTTCTCCCGCTTACCGGCATGGTTAGCTGGGGGAGCATGAGCGTGGAAGGTTACAATCCGCCGCCAGGCCAGGAGCTGCAAGTGGACTTCCGGCAGGCCGGCGGCGACTATTTCAGTGCCATGAAGATTCCCTTACGGAAAGGCCGCTATTTCGACGAACACGACACCAGCGAAGGCCAGCAGGTAGTGATTATCGACGAACAGTTCGCCGCGCGCTTCTGGCCGCAGGACAATCCCATTGGGAAGCACCTTTGGTTCGATCCCAAGAAACCCTTCACCATCGCCGGAGTAGTCGGCATGGTCAAGCAGTATGGTCTCGACAGCGGCAGTAAGATCGTTGCCTATTTCCCGCAAGAACAGGTGCCCAACCATGGGATGTATCTGGTGGCGCGTACGTCAACGAATCCGGCGGATCTTGGCAATGCCATGGTTCGCGAGATTCACGCTGTGGATGCGGGCGCGCCGGTCTACGACATTCGCACCATGCAGGAACGGCTGTACGATTCCCTCGCCCGGCAGCGCTTCGCCACCACCATGCTCGGCGCGTTCGCGGCTTTTGCCCTGCTGCTGGCGGCCGTGGGTGTATACGGCGTGATTTCTTATCTGGTCACGCAAAGCACGCATGACATCGGCGTGCGCGTAGCATTGGGAGCGCGGCCCGGACAGATTCTCGGCTTGGTAATGCGGCAGGGTCTGGTGCTCGCCGTGGTGGGCATCGGCGCTGGCCTGCTCCTCTCGGTGGTATTGACGCGGGTGATGGCCGGCCTGTTATTCGGGGTCAGCGCCACCGATGCGCTTACCTTCGGTGGAGTAGCGGCGATCCTGGCGGCAGTAGCCCTCGCGGCGAGCTTGATCCCCGCGCGCCGCGCGACCTCGGTGGATGCGATGACCGCCCTGCGAGAGGAATAGCGGCATGCCCCGATACGCCGCCATCGATATCGGCAGCAACTCCATCCGCATGGAAGCGGCGGAGCTGGGGGCGGGATCGGATCTGCGCGTGTTGGCCTCTGAGCGCGTGGTCACACGGCTCGGCGAGAGCGTCTTCCGCAACGGCGTCATCTCGCAGGAGGCCATGGAGCTGAGTTGCACGGTACTCGCGCGCATGGCGCAGCAATATCAGAAGCTGGATGTGGTTGGGTTGCGTGCGGTAGCCACCAGCGCCGTGCGCGACGCCCGCAACCAGGTTGAGTTCGTCGAGCGCGCCTCGCTCGCCATCGGGGCGCCGGTCGAGATCATCTCCGGGCGCGAGGAAGCGCGGCTCATTCACCTGGGCGTCGAGACGCGCTGGCCGCATCCCAATCGCCGGCTGCTGATCCTGGATATCGGCGGCGGCAGTGCCGAGCTCATCTCGAGCGAGCACGGCCAGATGCGCGATGCCTTCTCTAAGCCCCTGGGCGCCGTGCGGCTGCGCGAGCTTTTCCTGCAGCACGACCCACCCCTGCCCGCCGAATTGCACCAGATGCACGAATATATCGAGGAAAAGCTGATGGGAGTTGGCAAGCGTTTTGGCGTAGGCCGATGGGATCGCCTGGCGGGCACCTCAGCGACCGCTTCGGCGTTGGTTTGCGCGGTCAATCGCATCCCCCGCACCAAGCGCGAGCAGGCCGACCGTATGCGCGCCTCCGCCCCCGAAGTGCGCCGCCTGTATAAGAAGCTCTCGACGCTCGACCTCAACGGCCGGCGCAAGCTTACCGGCATCGGACCGAAGCGCGCCGAAATTATCGTGCCGGGAATCGCGGTGGTATTGCGAGTACTCGAGGATCTTCGAATGCCTTGCCTGTACTTTTCGGCGGCCGGCGTGCGCGATGGCATCATTGCCGACCTGCATGCCCGCGGCGTCGGGCGCGAACTTGCCCGGCTCGGCCGCGATCAACGCAAAGAAGTGGAACAGACCAGCCGGCGTTATGGCGTAGCTCTTCCGCATGCGCGTAAAGTGGCCGGCCTGGCCTGTGCCCTCTTCACGGATTTGCAGCCGTTGCATCAGTTGCCGCCACACTTCGGTAAGCTGCTCGAAGCTGCCGCTTACTTGCACGACATCGGCCACTATGTCGCCGATGCCAATCATCACAAGCATTCTTACTACCTGGTTTATAACTCCGATATGTCGGGCTTCACCAATCACGAGCGCGAGATGATCGCCAACTTGTGCCGCTATCACCGCAAGAGCATGCCGGGGCCGATGCATTCCAACTGGCAATCCGTGAACGCGGAGGACAAGCGCGTGCTGCTGTTCCTGATTCCGCTGCTGCGCCTGGCGGATAATCTGGATGTGAGTCACGAGGGGCGCGTCGAGTCGCTGAGCTGCCGCATACGCGACGGCCAGGTGGTGCTGCAAGTCGGCTCTGCCGCGGATACCAGTCTGGAACAGTGGGCGGCGGAGCGCGTGGGCGAAGTCTTCCGGCAGGTCTACAATCGAGCCATCATGATTCAGAAGGTGCAGGCGGATGGCGGCCGTTCGTAATCAGGCGCCCGCTATGCGGGCGTTCGCCCTGCAGCAAACGCGCACACTGTTGCGCCGGCTGGCGTATCAGGTGAGCCGTGCCTCGCGGCCGGGTAATGCGCAGGTGATCGACGATCTGCGTGCGGCGGCCGGCCGCTTCAGCCGCTGTCTGCGGCTGTTCGCCCAATTCCTGCCGCCCGCCAAAAGCAAAAGAGTGCGCCGGGAGCTCAAAGAAGTCATGGACCTGGCCACCGCGGCGCGCAGTTGCGATCGGGCGCTGGAATTATTGCGCGAGGCGGATTCGCCGGCCGGCTCGCGGCTGATGGTAACGCTGTCGCGTGATTACAAGGAAGCCGAGATCAGGTTGTGCGCCGGTATGCGCCGTCTGGGACGGCAGAGCTTCTCGCAAAAATGGCGCGCCGGCCTGAGGCTTTGACCATGCCCAAGAGAATGAAATGGGACGAAGCGGCCACCGCCGCCCAGAATGCCCGGCGCACATTGCCCACGCTGGTGAAAGAGTACTTTGTAGAAGGCCGCGGGATGGCGCGCGGGAAGCCCTCGCCCGCGGCCCTGCGCCGTTTCACGCAGCGCACCAGGCGATTCGCTTATACGCTCGAGCTATTCCAGTCCTGCTACGGGCCTGTACTCGCGCGGCGCTTGGACGCGCTGCGGCGGCTTGAGCAGTCTTCCGAAGAGCTCCTCGATTGTGCGGTGGCGCGCCGTATCTTTGGCAAGATGCCGGATGCTCCTCTGCGCCGTTTCTTAGACCATCGCACGCGAAGCAAGCTGGCGGAGTTCCGCGCCTGCTGGAGGGCGGAAGTAGACGCAAAGGGCCAGGAGCGCGCGTGGCGCGACTATCTGGCCAGGGCGCGATAGCGGCTCCGTAACACACTGAATCTCAAGAGGGCGGCTATGCGAGGCCGGCCGAGCCGATGGCGCGATCTTCAGCTTCGTAATCGAAGGCCGCCGGGTCGAACTGCGGCGGATGCGCTCGCGCCCAATCCGCCCAGGTAAGCACATCGGATTCGGCTATGTTGTATGTGCGGAATGGCGGCGCGCTGGTCGTCCATGCGTTTCAAAAACGAATAGAAGCGGTGCAGCCGATCGCCCGGCCCGTACACCATGGGCAGCCGCCATGGGCACCAGCGGCCCTGTGGTCAAGCCCAGGCTGATTTCGTAGGAGCGATAGACATCCATGCTGCTCACCGTTACCAGGCGGCGCGCCATGCCTTGAAACGCGTCCACTACTGCGCGCGCCTGGTGTTCATCGCCGGAAATCATGTCGAGCACCACGTCCGGCGGCCAGCGCCGGAATTCCTCGGCGTGGTCGGCCAAACGGTCGCGATCACCAACCGTGCGGCGTACCGAAACGGGCAGGGATGGCGTGTGCTTCCCGCGGTGCAGGACGGTGACCTCGTGTTCCGGAGCCAGGCGCTCCACCACGCGCGTGCCGATGAATCCGGTTCCGCCGATCACTAAGACGCGCACGGCCCCAGGTCACTATGAGGCGCCCGTGGAGAATCGGTAAACCGTAGTCGAGTGATACTCGCTGCCCGGCTTCAACACCACCGGCGGAAAGCTCGCATGATTGGGAGAATCGGGAAAGTGTTGCGTCTCCATACAGAACGCAGCGCGCGGGCCATACACTTTGCCGCCTTTGCCGCGAATCGTTCCATCCAGAAAGTTCCCTGTGTAGAACTGCAGTCCCGGCTCGGTGGTCAGCACCTCCATTACGCGCCCGGTCTTGGGCTCAGTGACCCTGGCGGCCAGGAACAAACCGTCCCCGGTGCGGTTGAGCACCCAGTTATGGTCGTATCCTTTAGCGATCACCAGTTGTTGGTCACCTGAGTTAATGCGCTCTCCAATCGCATGCGGCTGCCGGAAGTCGAAGGGCGTACCCTCTACGCTGCGCAGCTCGCCCGTCGGAATGAGCCCTTTGTCCACGGGCGTGAAGCGATCCGCATAGATAGTCACCTGGTGAGCCAGAATGTCGCCTTCACCTTGACCGGCAAGATTGAAATACGAATGGTTAGTCAAGTTAACTACCGTATCCTTGTCAGTGGTCGCTTTATAGTCAATCTGGAGCTCGTTATTATCGGTTAGCGTGTAAGTGACCGTGGTCGACAGATTGCCGGGATAACCTTCCTCACCATCTTTACTCAAGTATGTCAGCGTCAGTCCCGGCCCGGTAGCCGCCTTCCAGACTACTTTGTCGAACCCGCGCTTGCCGCCATGCAGGCTATTATCGCCATCGTTCTTCGCCAGCGTGTAATCGACGCCATCCAGCGTAAACTTCGCGTGCGCGATGCGATTGCCATATCGTCCAATGATCGCGCCGAAGTAAGGCGGCGGCTTCAGATAGCCGTTAAAATCATCAAAACCGAGAACGATATCACCAGGCACGCCGGACCGGTCGGGCGTCTTGAGGGAAACAACCACGCCTCCGTACGTCGAAATGTCTGCTTCGGCGCCCTTGGCATTCTTCAGTGTGTACAGATCGACAGTTTGGCCATCCGGCGTTTTACCGAACGGACGGCTGGTGATGTTTCGATCCGCGCCAGCCTCCTTATTCGATGAGCAGCTCATAATCACCAGGGCGATGAGAATCAGAAAAGGAATCCGCTTGCGAGCGACCAAGTTCCGCCCTCCTTGTGATACAACATCGTATCACCGCCCGCGCCCGCAGCCTACTTACCCGCCTAGCTGCCGGAACAACCAGAATAGGAATCCCGATAGTAGAATGGAGGCCGGGAGCGTCAGCACCCAGGCCATCGCCAGATTTCGTACCGTCCCCCATTGCAGCCCGGAGTGATTGGCCGCCATGGTTCCGGCCACTCCGGAGGAAAGTACATGCGTGGTGCTTACCGGCATGCCGAACCAGTCTGCCGCGCCAATCGTCGCCATCGCCGTGATTTCCGCGGCGGCGCCTTGCGCGTAAGTTAAATGGTCCTTGCCAATCTTGGAGCCCACTGTGACCACGATACGCTTCCAACCCACCATGGTGCCCAATCCGAGCGCCATCGCCACCGACACCTTGACCCACAGCGGGATAAATTTGGTGGCACTGTCGATGTTGTGCTTGTAATTCGTCAGCACTGCCGTGTCCGCGGCGGCGAAGGCCGGCGTGCCGGATTTCTGTATCAACCGCAGCGCTTCGCTCACCAGATACATGTCGTTGCGGAAGTTAGGCACCCGTTGTTCCGGAACATGCTTCAGATCCCTGTAAATCGCCATCTCGTTGCCGATATCGCTCACCAACGTGCGCAGCGCCAGCATGGTGTTCGGGTTGAATTCCCGTGTCCTGATGTAACTAGTCACATCCTCGCGTGCATCTCCGATGACCGCGCTCGGCGAGACGTAATGGGTCAGGGTGTCGGCCGCCTGATTCGACACCATCACGAACTCCTGCGACTGCCGTGGCGTCACTGCATGATTCAACGCGTACGCCAGGGGCACTGTGCCCACCAGGATCAGCATGATCAGCCCCATGCCCTTCTGTCCGTCGTTGGATCCGTGGGCGAAGCTCACTCCTGTGCAGGTCAGCACCAGCAGCCCGCGGATCCACAGTGGCGGCGGCGCGTCTCCCTCCGGCGCCTGGTAGAGCCGCTTATCCGGAATCAACGCCTTCATGAGCAGCAGCAGCAGTCCCGCGCCTACGAACCCCACCACCGGTGAGATCAGCAGGGTCTTGCCGATGTTGGTCGCCTGCGCCCAGTCGACTCCGCTCGTTCCCGTCTTCGCCGACATGAGCTGATTGGCTATGCCCACGCCGATAATCGAGCCGATCAGCGTATGCGAGCTCGATGAAGGCAGACCAAAGTACCACGTGCCAAGATTCCAAATGATAGCTGCGACCAGCAGCGCGAACACCATGGCGAAGCCCGCGCCCCTGCCCACTTGCAGAATTAGCTCCACCGGCAGTAGCGAAATGATTCCAAACGCCACGGCGCCGCTCGAAAGCACCACGCCCAAAAAATTAAAGAATCCCGACCAGACCACCGCCACGTGCGGCTCGAGCGAATGCGTGTAGATGACCGTAGCCACCGCGTTGGCGGTGTCGTGAAACCCATTCACGAACTCGAATCCGAGCGCGGTCAGCAGTGCCACGCCCAGCAGTATATAGGCCCATAACGAACTCGTGCGCACGCCCGACAGGTCTGAAACCAGGTTCAGGGCGGAAAACAAAATGCCGGCTAGGAGAACGACGCCAAATACCAGCATCCCAAGCTTGCCGGGCGACTTTGAAAGCTTCGCCTCCATCGCGGGAGACAACGCGGTTGCTGCCATAATTACCATCACCTCCTGAGGATCTCCAGCAGGATACATCGGGGCGTGTGTATTTCAGATTACAGGAGGATGACAGTTCAGCAAAGGGGCGTTGGGGCGGAGCTCAATTTACCCAGCGGTCCCTATCGGACCCTTGCTTCCGCAAATATACCTGGAACTTCCGTTTGGCGCGCTGCAGTTTCCAGTTGCGGTACCAACCGCGCACCTCTTCGAGGTCCAACGCCGGAAAATGCATCTTCAGGTACAGGAAGCCGAACGCCATGCCTCCCAGGTGCGCGACGTTGCTGACGCCGCTGTTGTGCGTGTCCAGCGCGGTAAGCAACTCGATCGCACCGTAAATCATGACGAAATACTTCGCCTTGATGGGGAACAAAAAGCTGAACAGGATAGTCGTATCCGGATACATCACGCCGAACGCCAGCAGCAAGCCATAGATTGCTCCCGAAGCGCCGATCGTGCTGGTGCCCCAGTTTCCCAGCAACGCATTGACCATCACATCGCAGAGTCCGGCGCCCACGCCGCAGATGAAGTAGTATCTGAGGAAGCGCCGCGTGCCCCAATCCCTTTCGAGGGTGGAGCCGAACATCCACAGCGTGAACATGTTCATCAACAGGTGCCACAATCCGCCATGCAGGAACAGATAGGTCCCTAATTGCCAGATCGCCAGGCGGTGAATCACGAAGTCGGGCCGCAACGCCAGCCACGGAAATATCTCGGCCAGAAAGTTCGTGTCGGCTGCCAGATAGCTCAGCACGAAGATGGCGATATTGCTGATCAGCAGCCATTTGACGCCATCCGGGAAGCCGCCGGACGGAAAAAAGCTGGCAAACCTGTACCTCGTGTTGTACCGCATGTCCCTTGCAGTTAGGATAACAGAGGTAGCGGCGCGCGCCCTCAGGCCGCTCGATCGCTCGCGTGCCCGTACCGGTTCAACAGGTGCGAGCCGGTCTGCAAAAGGCCCGCCGAGACCATCCACACCTGCCAGTGCGAAAACAGCCCTTCGGGAATGGCGAAATTGCTGGCCCACCGAAGGTCCGCGGCCACCCTCCAGATGCCCAGGATCGCGGTCATTAATGCGCCTGCTGTCAGAAGCGAGGCCAACGCCAACGCCACCTGCTGATTCTTGCGGCGTTTACGCTCCCCTTTCGGACCCGCTCCAAACCTGATCCGAACCACCATCTCGAATACCACTTTATCAATAATTGCGGTAAATTAGACGATTCGGAAAGGGGCCTCATGACTCGTAAATTGAAAGCTGCCGTGATCGGAGCCGGCTTCGTCGGCCGCGTCCATTTGGAAGGAATTCGCCGCCTGGGATCCGTTCAGGCATACGCGCTGGGCGTCAGCAATAAGGAGCAGGCGCAGCGTCTCGGCGCCGAGCTACACGTGGAAAAGGCGGTTGGCGATTACCGCGAGATTCTGGATGATCCCGAGGTGGATGTCGTGCACGTATGCACGCCCAACGCGCTCCACCTGCCCATGGTCAGCGACGCGCTGAACGCCGGAAAGCACGTCATTTGCGAAAAGCCGCTGACCACTTCCGTGGAGAACGCGCGGAAAATGGTGGCTCTGGCCAAAGACAAGAACCTCCGCAACTGCACCTTTCACAACTTGCGCTATTACCCCCTGGTGCAGCAGATGCGCGCGATGTGCGAATCGGGCGAGCTCGGCGAGGTCCTGGTGCTGCAGGGCACTTACTCGCAGGATTGGCTGCTCTACGATACCGACTGGAACTGGCGCATCGATTCCGCCGCCAACGGCCCTTCGCGCTGCATGGCCGATATCGGCTCGCACTGGTGCGATATGGCGGAGCACATTACCGGGCAGCGCATCACCTCCGTATGCGCCGATTTGCAAACTTTCTATAAGACTCGCAAGCGGCCCCGAAAATCCATTGAGACCTTTGCCGGCAAGACGCTGCGGCCCGAGGATTATGACGAAGTGCCCATCGACACGGAAGATTTCGGCGCCGTCGTTTTTCGTATGGGCGATCGCACCCGCGGCGCATTTACGGCCAGCCAGGTATCGGCCGGGCGCAAGAATCGCCTCAACATCGAAATCTACGGCAGTAAAGCTTCGGTAAGCTGGGACCAGGAGCAGCCCGATCGGCTCTGGATCGGTCATCGCAACTCTCCCAATCAGGTCATGGTCAAGGACCCGTCCCTAATGCTGCCGCGCGCGCGCGCCTACGCCGACCTTCCCGGCGGCCATAGTGAAGGCTACGACGACACCTTCAAGCAGTTGTTCCGGCGCTTCTACAAATCCGTTGAAGATCCCGCTGCGCCGATCGAGTATCCGCAGTTCGCCGACGGCCTGCGCCAGTTGCAGATCCTCGAGACCGAGCTGGCCAGCTCCGCCGCCCGTGTGTGGAAGGACGTACCTGCCTGAGCTATCCCCGCGTCAGCGCGAGGTCCACCGAAAACGCGCCAGAGCCCGTAATCATAATCGCCGCAGTCATCGCCAGCACTAGGAGATGATACTCGAAGCCTTCGCCTTTCTGGTTGCCGGCCCAGTTCATGAACAGCCCATTGGCGCTGTGTACCTTAACGATAGCCACCACCATATTGCAGGCGATCCCAAATGCCGCCACCCTGCCGAGGAATCCCAGGATGAGGCCCACGCCGCCGAGGAACTCCGCCGCGATCGCCAGGAAGGCGAATACCGCCGGAATTCCCATCCCATGCGTAAACATGTTCATGGTTCCGGAAAAACCATAGCCGCCCCACCACCCCAGCACCTTCTGCGCTCCATGCGCGAAGAAAACCGCGCCCAGCACCAGCCGCAGCATGGCCGGGACTGCCTGATGGTTGGTGCGCATCAGTTTACGTAGCATAAGCCCGGAATCCCCTCCACAGTGTTATCGTTTGCTTTACGATTATGACACGCGATACCCTTTCCCGCCGCGCTTTCCTGACCGTCGCCGCGGCCGCTCCCGTGGCGTCCATCCTCGCGCAGGATAAAAAAATTCCGGTCGGCCTGGAACTCTATTCCGTGCGCGACGAACTCCAGAAGGATCTTACCGGCACGGTCACCGCCGTCGCCAAAATGGGCTACCAGTGCGTCGAGTTCTTCTCGCCGTATTACCATTGGACGCCCGATTATGCCCGCCAAGTCCGCAAGCTTCTGGACGATCTCGGCATACGCTGCCTCTCGACGCACAATGGACCGGAGTCGTTCACAGCGGACGGCCTCGCGCATGCCATCGAGTTGAACCACACCCTCGGCAGCCGGTTCATCGTGCTGGCCAGCGCCGGTAAAGAGGATGGTCTCGACGCTTGGAAACGCGTTGCCGAAACTCTCAATCAGGGAGCCGAAAAGATGAAGCCGGCCGGATTGCGCGCCGGCTACCACAACCACCAGACGGAGTTCAAACCGGTCGACGGCCGGCGTCCCATCGAAGTGCTGGCAGCCAACACCGGCAAGGACGTGATGCTGCAACTGGACGTGGGCACCTGCATCGAGGCGGGTTCCGACCCGGTCGCCTGGGTCGATCAGAACCCCGGCCGCATACGGTCCATGCACTGCAAGGATTGGTCCGCCGATCAAGGCTACAAGGTTCTCGTGGGCGAGGGCGTGGCGCCGTGGAAGAAGCTTTTCCAGGCGGCTGAAAGCACTGGAGGCGTCGAGTTCTACCTGGTCGAGCAGGAAGGCAGCCGCTATCCGGAACTCGAAACCGCCGAGCGTTGTCTGGCGAATTTCCGCAAACTGCATGGGTAGCGTAGGCGAATCACCGGATCGAGGCCGCGCAGAACCACTCCCATTCCGCCGCGGCCAATTTCTCCCATCGCTTACTGTGGGCCGATCCCTCCGATGAGTGACGGTTAGCCGGCATTCGTTACAAGAGGCTGCTCGGTTCTTCACCCAACCTCTGAAACCTCAGTCAGACCAGCACGAATTCATCGCGTAGCCGCCTTTTCAGCTACTTACAGCTCCATCCCAAGAAGCCACCACCGTCCTCCGTGTTACTGTGAAAGTCAAAGATCTGGCGCCTCACCCAGCCAGCCGCCAACAGGCGCAAACCCTGCACAAGATGCACAATCATGCACAAGCCAGCGTTCTTCTTAGAACCCCCCGGTATCCCGAATCCCCTTCCCCTCCACGCATTCATACATCCGCCCGGCGCGCAGATTCTTATGCTCCTCCACGCGCCCGCTCGGCCAGTGAATTACGGCCCGCTCTATCGTGTCCCGCCTCCCCAGCCCGAACGTCACCGGCATCTCCGATTGCGAGAGATAGCTCGATCCGCTCTTCACCATGCGCGATCCGGTCTCCCCGCCGCTCGAGACCCGCACCGTAGCGCCGATGCCGTCGCGGTTCGACCTGGTCCCCACCAGGCGAAACCGTACCGCGTGGTGCCCGTTGTTTTGGTCGTTGCGATAAAGGTAGGCCGGGCCTTGATTCGTCGTAATCAGAACATCCAGGTCGCCGTCGCGGTCAAAATCGCCGAAGGCCGCGCCACGGCCGACTTTCGGGTCCGCAAAGCCGCCTCCCAGCGCCGTCGCCACATCGTGAAATCCGCCGGCGCCTTTGTTCAGAAACAGGTGGGGCGGCTGCGCATATTCCGTGTCCGGCCGTGCATCGCGTATTCCGGGATCGATGTGTCCGTTCACCACCAGCAAGTCCAGCAGGCCATCCAGATCCGCATCGAAAAAGAAACAGCCGAAGCCCAGGCTGCGCCGCGACATACGGCCAACGTCGGAGTGTCCCGCCTGATCGATATAGATGCCTCCGCGCGTCCCGCGATAGAAGCCCATCATCTCGTTATCGAAGTTCGTAATGGCCAGCCCGGGCACGCCGGAATTATCGTAGTCGGCCACGTCCACGCCCATGCCTGCGCGCGCTTTACCGTCATCGCTGAAGGCCACGCCGGCTTTCACCGCGATGTCCTGAAACGTGCCATCCCGCTGGTTGCGATACAGTTTGTTGGGCTGCGTGTCGTTGGCTACCAGCAGGTCGATCCACCCGTCCAGATCGTAATCCAGCATGGCCACGCCCAGCGACTTCGAGCTGCTGTCGAAGATGCCGCTCTTGGCCGTAACGTCTTCAAAGGTGCCGTCGCCCCGGTTGCGGAACAGCCAGCAGGTCGCGCCGCGATAAGCCTCCGGCGTGCAATACGACTTCTTCTTGCCGTCGTAACTGCAAAACACATCCTGCTCAGGCGACCATTTCACGTAGTTGCAGACCAGCAGGTCGAGCTGCCCGTCGCGGTCGTAATCGAACCACAGAGCCGAACTGCTGAAGCCTTGCCGCCCGCCCAGGCCGCTGCGCGCGGTGATGTCCAGGAACCGGCCCTTGCCCGTATTCTGAAACAGCCGGCTCTGTCCCACGCAAGTGACGTAAATGTCCGGAAAGCCGTCGTTATTGAAATCGCCTATGGCCACGCCCATGCCGTACATTTCCATGTCGAGGCCGGCCGCGGCGGTCACATCCGTGAAGGTGCCGTTGCGGTTGTTGCGGTACAGCTTCATGGTGCTGCGCTGCTTGCGATGGCCCGGCCAATCCATCCCGTTGATCAGCAGTATGTCCTGCCACCCGTCGCTGTCATAGTCCAGAAAGGCGCAGCCCGGGCCCAGCGTCTCAGGCAGGTACTTCTCTCCAAAGGCGCCGCTGTTGTGCTGAAAGTGAATGCCGGCGGAGGCTGTGACATCGGCCATACGAAAGCCCAGATCGGTGTCGGCGCGCGCCGCCGCCATGGCGCCCAGTAGGAACTCCCTGCGGTTCACGACAACTGCACCAGTCCTTTGCGCACGGCCCATACCACCAGCTCGGTGGTGCGGTGGATGCCCAGCGCGGACATCAGGTTAGCTCGATGCACCGAAACCGTGTTCACGCTCAGCGTGAGCAGTCCCGCGATTTCTTTGTTTGAATACCCTTTGGCGATCAACCCCAGAATCTGCTTTTCGCGCGGCGTCAGACGTTCGTAGTCGGGATCGGGCTCGCGGTTGGCGCTCAGCACCCCGGGGCCGATTACGTTGCGGCCGGCGGCCAGCTCTTTGATGGAGCCGGCCAGATCCACGTCCAGGGCTTCCTTTAATACGTAGCCCCGCGCGCCGGCATCGAGCGCGTTGCGCACATAGTTCTCGTCGGAATACATACTCAGAATCAACACGGCGATTTCCGGAGCCTGCTTCAGAATTTCGCGAGTGGCCTGCACTCCGTCCAGGCCGGGCATGGCCATGTCCATTACAATCACGCGCGGATGCAGCTCCTGCGCCAGCCTGATGGCCTCCACGCCGTTGGTAGCTTCGCCCACCACGCGGATCTCCGGATCGTCTTCGAGCATGCGCCGGAAGCCCTTCCGCACCAGACCGTGATCGTCCACCAGCAGAACCGAAATTTCATTGCTCATATGTATCCGTTAAAGGAACGTCCAGCCGGATCAGCGTGCCCCCCGCGCCCGGACGCAAAACTTCGAAGCGGCCGTGCAGCAGCTCGGCCCGCTCGCGCATCGCGGTCATGCCTATGCCCTTGCGCGTGGCCCCATTGCGTTGCTCGGGGATGCCCTGGCCGTGGTCTTCTATCTCCAGGCTGAGACGTCCGGCCGGGAATTCCAGCCGCACCACCGCCAGCGGCGAGCCCGAGTGGCGCGCCAGGTTGTTCAAAGCCTCCTGCAACACGCGGTACACGTGAATCGCCACCCTGTCCGTAATGGCCGGACTGTTTTCCTGTTTCTCGTATCGTACCGTAATTCCGGTCTGCTTCTCGAACACCGGCAGATACCAGTCGATGGCTTTCTCCAGGCCGCCCTCATCGAGGATGCTCGGATGCATCAACTGTGACAGGCTGCGGGTCTTCTCGAGCGTGGCCTGGGCCACTTCGCGGACTTCGCGCAGCTCGGCGCAGAACGGCGAATCCGCGGGCAGCCGCTTTTCCGCGCGGCGCAGCATGGCGCCGATGGCCGTCAGCACCTGTCCGAATTCATCGTGCAACTCGCGCGACAGCGAATGCAGGGTCTCCTCCTGTACCGTGATCAGCTTGCGTGCCAGGTCGCTGCGGTGCTCCGAAACCGCGGCCAGGTGTTCGAAAAGGCGGCGGTTGGAGTAAATCAAATAAAGTGTCGTCAGTGAGATGGCCACCAGCATCGCCGCCAGGAACAGATACACGTTGCGCTCCACGCCCTGATAGATTCCCTGTATGCGGGAGACGGCCTGCTGCTCGGTCTCGTTGTTCTGTACCAGCAGCCGGGCCACCGCGGCGCTGAGAGCTGCCTCCTGTGCTTGTAGCGACGTGCGGATCAAGTCGCGCGCGGCGTTCTGGCGGCCGATCGCCGCCACCTCGAACATGCGGCCGGCCGATGTCCAGAATTGCGTCAGCGAGTCCGCCAGGCGGCGCTGGCGGTTCGACTCGCGCTCTACCGGCGCCAGTTCCGCTTCCAGGCGCAGCGCGTCCGCCAGATCGGCGCGGGTACGATCGAACTGCGGTTTCCAGGCTTCCAGCGGATACGGCTCGTCGCCATCCAGCATGTCGCGCATGGCGTGGCCGAGTCCGTTCAAATCGTTCTGTATGCGCAGAAGCTGCAGGGACTGTTTGCGGTTGCGGTCGACCGTACGCGTCTGCAAATCCTCCAGCCCCCGGATCTGGTGAAGCGCGTTTATCGAGAAGATGCCCACCGCAGCCAGGGTGACCGCCAGGCCGGCCAGCAGGCGGCCCGTGGGCGAAACAACCGCCTTTTTCATGTGGAACTATCGTCAAGAATAGCAGAGCAAAACGTGAAAACCGGGAACTGCGCGCGCCGCCCAAGCGTATTATGGAAGGACATAAGCTATGCTCAACTCGACTTTGCCGGTGTTGCTTCTGTGCGCCGCGGCATCTCATGCCGCCCTGGCGGACGAATGGACCAAGAGCTTCAACCTGGGCGCCAGGCCCGAGCTGCGTGTCGAGACCAGCGACGGCAACGTGACGTTACGTGTCGGCAACGGCTCGGCCATCGAGGCTCGCGTGGAAACTTCCGGCTGGAGAATCGGCCCTGGCGAGGTGACCGTCACCAGCCGCCAGAACGGCGACTTTGTGGAGATCGACGTGAAGATTCCGCAGCGGCATTTCGATTTTGGCAACCGCTCGGTGAGAATCGACGTGCAAGTTCCCCGTCAGACGAAAACCGATATCCACACCGGCGATGGCAACATCCGGGCTGACGGTTTGCGCGGGAACATACGGCTGGCTACCCACGACGGCAATATCGACGGCGAACAATTCGATGGAGTGCTCGAAGCCAGCAGCGGCGACGGCAACATTCGCGTACGCGGCAGATTCGACGGGCTGAATCTTCGCAGCGGGGACGGACACATCAATGCCGACGTGCAGGCCGGGTCGCGTATGGCGGGCATTTGGACGGTGCACAGCGGCGACGGAGGTGTGACGCTGCGCCTGCCTGATGGTTTCGCCGCCGACATCGACGCGCATACCGGCGATGGCCGGATCACTGTAGATCTGCCGATGACCACCAGCGGCGGCGTCCAGGAGCACTCCGTCAGCGGAAAGCTGAACGGGGGTGGGTCGGTGTTGACCATCCATACCGGCGATGGGTCGATTCACCTGGCACGGTTGTAAAGAATGGTCAGCTCGATCTGGGCTACCTTATAAGACGCGCGAGTATGGAAGCGTTGGGGAACTAAGCTGATGGATGCGGGTTCAACTCATGCCGAGCCGATCCCAGTCGTCTGGATGGATGTGAGCCTGGTTGAGAATACTCCGTAATGTTCCTACCGGAACTTCGTGCTTCTTGGGCACGATAGCGGTATCAACAACCGCGCCCGAATGCCGGACAAATTTGACGTGACTACCCTTTTGGCTGGCTTCAACGAAGCCCGCTGCCTCAAGCCGGCGCTTGATCTCGCGAAAGGACTGCGGCTTAAGCCGCACCTACCTCGACTTCGATCGTGCACACCGTGGGGAGACGGGAAGCTTGCGGCGGCTCGAAGTGAAGTTCCAGCGCTTCCTTCAGATTGGCAAGGGCCTCTTCTTCAGTCCCGCCTTGACTGGCAATATCAACCTCGAGACACTGAGAAACGAACCAGCTTCCCTCCCGCCAAACCGTCGCCGTAAACGGTCGTTTCATACCCACATTGTTTCACACCATGGCGGGGCATCGCACCCTTAAATGCTAATCCCGCCCCCCGCTGAGCAAATTCGCAAAAATGCGATACGCTCCCGGCACCCCCGCCGGTAGCTCGCGGAACCAGGCGTAGCCGCTGAAGATGTACACGCCTTTGCCATAACGCGTGTAGAGCATGCCGCCGGCCTGCGGTTTTTCCCCGGGATCGTGGGATTCGAGGACTGTCTCGTAGTGCTTGTCCCATTCGGAGGCGAAGTACAGGCCGCGCTCCTGGATCCAGCCTTCAAAATCCTTTTGGGTGATCTCGTTAGGCATGTGCAGCAACGGGTTTTGCGGATTCGGAAACGTCACGGGAGCTTCCTCCACGTCCACCCGCGCGTGGCTGGCGGAGAATGGATAGGGTCCCATCGGCACGAGATTGGAGTCGGCTACGTTGTACTGGTCGATGAGCGTCCCGCCGTTGCGAACATATTCGAGCAGCCGGGGAAGGTTGGCGCGCAGATCGGCGCGGACGTTGTAGGCGCGCACTCCTGTGACAATAGCGTCAAAGTCGGAAAGATCGCGCTGCTCCAGATCCGATGCGCTCAGCAGCGCCACGCTGCAGCCAAGCTGGCGAATGGCCTCGGGCATTTCATCTCCCGCTCCCGTCACATACCCGACCCTGTGCGCGGTGGTGCGAACCGCGACCCGGACCAGTTTGACCACCGCCGCCGGAAATACCGTCAGCGGCGGGAGCGGCGGATGGGAGATTACCAACATGCCCGAAGTGACTTCGCGATCTCCGATGTGAGCCGCGGCCCGCAGGTACGCCGGCGGATCGGGTCCCTGCGTGGGAGTGACGTCGAAGCTCAGGGGCGTCTGTTCGCCCGCTTGCGCCTGCTGGAATGGGCTCGCTTGCGGCTGCGCGCTCCAACCGGGATCGAGCGCCAGCCGCACTTGCCCCGCGGCCTTGGGCACCTCCGCGAGCACCTCGATTTCCACCTTGCGCGCGGCATTGCTGGGAAATAGCACCACGTTCTGCGGCAGGTTCAGGGCGACCGGCGGCACAACCGTTAATGCGCGCGTCTGCTCGCCTTCGACGCGATCGATATAACGATGCCGTACCGCACGCACGATGTCGAAATGTACTCCGGCCGCGGTCATACGGAAGTGCAGGTTCAGCAGCGGCGGATCGTCGGCCACGCCGATCAATCGCTGGTCGGCGATGGTATAGGTATCGCCCGTCTTGGGAGCCCGCAACCAGAAGGGCTGCGAGTCGGGCTGATCGATGGGGATTGTCCGTTTGAGCGAGGAGGTGACCGGCTGATTGGGGCTGAGCGCGGCGGGATGTGCATCCCCGGGCGTTGCGCCGCCCATACCTTCGAGCGCCGCCCCGTCGAGCGTCATCGCAAACACCGAGCGATTGAGCGCTGTGTACTTCACCGCAACGGTCGAGCCCGGCACGGCCGCGTACTGGTCTGCATCGGCATCCAGCCACAGGCCTGCGCACAACGCGATGGTCTCATTCAGCTCGACCAGTTTCACCCGCGCCCATGGGTCGTCGATGGCGGCCACCAGCGTATGGGCCTGGAGCAGCAGCGGAAGTATCCGGTCGGGGTGGCTGGGCTCGAACGTGCGGGCCGCCTCCGCGAGCAGACGGCCGGCCGCGGCCCCGCCAGGCACTCGCGTCCAGGTGGTATCGACGCCGTCGAAAGCGTCCTTCGAAGGAGCATCTCCGCCGATGGGCGCCAGATAATTTTTGGAAGGCCCGGGCCGCTGCCCCGCTCCCATACCCTGGCTGCGGTGCATACTGCGGCTCATGCCCGCAATCTGACTGTAGGAAACGCCCAGCACCGGGTTGTATTCGCCGGTATCCACCTCAATGCGTCCCTTGATGGCGGCCGATTCTTTCTCCTGGTCTCGCGTGAAATTGAAGGTATTGAACAGCAGACGGGTGGCTTTCCAGGGGTCGGCGAATTTCAGTTGTTCCGGAAAGCGGCTGGCGTCGCCGGCGGCGAAAAAGGCTTCTTTGCCCAGAATCGCGGATACCTGGTGCTGCCCGTGCCCATCTTTCGGGGTGCCGGAGAAGCGCAGGATAATGACATCGGGCCGGAAGCGCCGAATTACCCAGACGACGTCGGAGAGAATGCGATCGTGGCCCCACTTGGCCATGGTTTCTTCGGCCGTTTTGGAGAATCCGAAATCCACCGCGCGGGTGAAGTACTGTTCGGCGCCATCGATCTGGCGCGCTTCCAGCAGCTCGTGCGTGCGAATCAGCCCCAGCAGATCGCCCTGCTCGGGACCGATCAGGTTCTGCCCGCCCTCGCCGCGGGTCAGCGACAGATAGCCGGTGCGCATGTGCCGGCCGCGCGCGTAATAAGCCAGAATGGCCGTGTTCTCGTCGTCCGGATGCGCGGCGATCATCAGCACACTGCCCAGCGTATTCAACTTTCCCAGGGCCTGCTCAACCGCCGGAGTGCCCGGGAAAGGCGTCTCGGCGGGGGCCGCCGCCAATAGGAACAGGGAAAGCAGCCATGCGCGGAGCGCGCCAGAACCGATGGACATCAAAATCATAGTAGTCCATTGCGGGACACCTCGTTCACCGCGGCAACATGTATTAAAATTGACAGTGACGATCCGTATGAAATACCTGGTTGCCGTATTGGCTGCTCTAACGTTGATTGGCTGCAGCCGGGATCCCAATGTCGCCAAGAAAAGATATCTGGAAAACGGGAATAAGTATTTTGACAAAGGCAAGTACAAGGAAGCTTCCATCATGTATCGCAACGCCTTGCAAAAGGACCAGCGATATGGCCCCGCTTATTACCGTCTGGCGCTCACCGATTTGAAACTGGGCCGCGTCCCGGCCGCCATTGGTGAGTTGCGGCGCGCTGTCGAATTGATTCCCAAAGACCAGTCTGAGCACGTCGATTCCGAAGTGCGGTTGGCTGAAATCTATATCGCCTTCACCCGCGAAGACCAGTTTCTCAACGAGGTCGATGGCATCGTCAAAGATCTCTTCGCGCGCGACGCCAATTCCTACGACGGGCACCGGCTGAGCGCGGAACTCGATTTTGTGCGCGCCCAGGCCAGCTACCGTTCAGGGCGTCCGGAGCAGACCCAAAAACTGCTGGATGACAGTATCGCCGAATATCGCAAGGCGGCCGCGCTACGGCCACCCACCCAAACGCTCACCATGAAACTGGCTCGTGCCCTGGCCGCCGACCGGCAGTATGCGGAGGCCGAGAAGCTTTATAAGCAGCTCATCGACAAGGACAAGACTTTCACCCTGGCGTACACCGAGCTTTACAGCCTCTACCTGGTTCAGCACCGGCCCGAGGATGCCGAGCAGATTCTCAAGTCGGGCGCCGCCGACAATCCCAAGCAGGTCAACCTGCTGGTGCTGCTGGCCATGCTCTACTCCAACCTGAAGCGTCACGACGATATGGTTGCGGTACTCAACCGCATCAAGGGGCATGTCAAGGATTTCGATCGCGCCTATCTGCTGGTAGGCGATTTCTATCTGCGCAACGGGGACTCCGACCAGGCCCTGGCCCAATACAAAGAGGGCATGGCCGCCGACCCCAAGCAAAAGGCCACCTACCAGAAGCGTCTGATCGAAGTTCTCATGCGCCAGGGCAAGCGCACCGAGGCTGCCGACATTAACGCGGCCATCTTAAAAGACAATCCCAAAGACTCCGATGCCCGCGGCTTGCAGGCCTCTTTGCTGCTGGACCGCGGAGAGGTGCAGAAAGCCGTCACCGAGTTGCAGGCTGTGGTCAATGCCGCGCCTGACAATTTCGTCGCGCGTTTCAACCTGGGCCGCGCGCATATCGCGCGTGGGGAATGGGAGCAGGCCCGCCAGCAGTTCAGCGAATCCATTCGCCAGCGGCCCGACTACATTCCCGCGCGGCTGGCGCTGGCGCAGCTTCAGGTCATGCAAAGGCAATACCAGGCCGCCATTGAATCGGTGAATGCCATCCTGCGGCTCGACAAAAAGAACGGATCGGCCCGCATGATCGAGGCATCGGCCTACGTCGGAATGAAAAAGTATGCTGAGGCTCGCCAATTGATCGAGGCCATGCAGCAGACTAATCCAGGTTCGTCGGAAGTCACCTTCGCCCTGGGCATGATCGACCTCCACGAGGAGAAGTACAAGGAGGCCGAGGAGACCTTCCGCAAAGCCTACCAGCAAAACCTTAAGGACCCGCGCGGCCTGGTGGGGTTGATCGAGGCTCTGGCGCGGCAGCGCAAGTTCGATGAAGCTATCCAGGTTCTGCAGCAGGAGTTGGCCAAGAACCCCAACAACAACGACCTGCGCGTGGCTCTCGGCAACGTGGCCGTGCGCTCCGGGAATTTCGATATGGGGATAACCGAATTCCAGAAAGTGCTCACCACCCTGGATAAGGATTCCAAAGCCCGTGGCCAGATCTATCTCCGTATCGGCGAAACCTATCGCCGCAAGGGAGACAATAACGCCGCGGTGGCTGCACTCTATAAAGCCAAGGAGACGCTCCCCGATAATTCCCTGGTGGTCAGCACCCTGGCCCAGGCGCTCGACAACGCCGGTCGGAAGCCGGAAGCCGTCCAGACCTGGGAGCAGGCCATTAAGCTCGATCCACGCAACGCCGTGGCCCTCAACAACCTGGCGTTCCTGATGGCCGAAAGCGGCGGCGACCTGGACCAGGCCCTGACCTACGCCCAACGCGCTGAACAGATGATGCCCAGCATGAATGAAGTTTCCGATACGCTGGGCTGGATCTATTTAAAGAAAAATCTCAGCGATAACGCCATGGATATTTTCCAGAGGCTGGTTACCAGGGTGCCGGATAATTCCACCTATCGCTATCACCTGGGCATGGCGCTGTCCCAAAAGGGCGACCGGCCGCGCGCCATCAAAGAGCTGCAGCAGGCGCTGCATAGCAACCCTTCCAAAGAGGAAGAAGGTAAGATTCGCGATCTGATCGGCAAGTTGGGTTGAACCGTATGCATCGGCTTACTCCAGAATTTAGGAGTCGCTGCGGCGTCCTTGTACGCCTTTCCGTCGCGCTATCTGCTTGCGCGCTGGCGCAACCACCGCCATCGCCGCAAGACTCCGCCGAGCTCGAGACCAAGGATGCGCCCGTGCAATTCACTTCGCACGTGAACCTGGTCCCCGTCACCGTAGTAGTGCGCGACGGCAGCGGCCACGCCGTAGGCAACCTCACCAAGGAAGACTTCCGTATTCTCGATAGCGGCAAGCCCCAGGTGATCACGCGCTTCTCCATCGAAAAACCCGGAACGCCGGTAATGCTCGAGAAAGAGAGCTCCGGGCTGGAGACCCAAACCGCTGCCACACCGGCCAAGCCGGACGCGGTCATTGCCGATCACTTCGTCGCGTATCTGTTCGACGATCTGCACGTAAAGTTCGAGGATCTGGCGCGTGCCCGCGAGGCCGCCAGCCGCCTCCTGGCCACTTCGATGCGGCCCGCCGACCGGGCCGCTATCTACACCACCTCCGGCCAGGTCACACTCGAGTTCACCAACGATCAGGCCAAACTGCAGGAGACCCTGCTGCGTCTCCGCCCCGTCACCACCTTGGGCGGTGTGATGCCATGCCCGGATATCAGCTACTACACGGCCAACCTGATCGTCAATATGAATGACCCGCAAGCGCTGCAGGTTACCCTGATCCAGTATCAGGCGTGTAGCGGGAACCAATACGCCACCTCTAGCGAAGTGACGGCCTACGCGCAACAAGCACTGCAAGCCGGCGAGCAGGGCACGCGCCTCGCGCTCGGCACCCTCGATCACGTGGTCCGTCGGCTGGCGGCGATGCCTGGCCAGCGCAGCATCATCCTGGCTTCGCCGGGCTTCCTGGTAACCACCTACGATCAGCCGGAAGTCACCGAATCCATCAATCGCGCCATCCGCGCTAACGTCCTCGTGAATACCCTGGACGCGCGCGGTCTGTGGACCCCTCCCGCCTTCGACGCTTCCCGGTCGTCGCCGGGAGGCGGCGGCATGGCGATTGCCATGATGAGCAGTTATCTTCAGGCCGAAGCAACCGCCCAGGAAGACGTGCTCGCCGAACTGGCGGACGGCACCGGCGGGACCTGGTTCCACAATAACAACGACCTCAACGAAGGCTTTCGCCGTCTCGCCGCCGCTCCGGAATTCATCTATGTGCTGGGTTTCACGCCCGAGAATCTGAAGTCAAACGGCAGATTTCACAGCCTCAAAGTCACGCTCAAGGAGCCTAAAGGGCTGACCCTGCAAGCGCGCAAGGGCTACTATGCTCCCAAGCACGAGACCGATCTCGCCGAACAGGCCAAGCAGGATATTCAGGATGCCGTCTTCTCCCGCGAAGTCATGAAGGATATTCCGGTGGCCTTGCACACCCAGTTTTTCAAATCCGGCGATTTCGACGCGAAGCTTTCCGTGATGGCCCGCGTCGATATCAAGAGTCTGCGTTACCGGAAAGAAGAGGGGCGAAACCGCAACGATCTGACGGTGGTCGCGGTCCTTTTCGATCCCAATGGTAATTTCGTCGCGGGCATCGATAAACGGGTTGAGCTGCGATTGAAGGACGACACGCTGGAGAAAAAGCTGGGTGCGGGAATCACGGTCAAGTCAACCTTCGACGTGAAACGCGGAAGCTACGTGGTGCGCCTCGTGGTAAGGGACAGTGAAGGGCAGACCATGGCGGCCGAAAACGGAGCGGTGGAAATTCCCTGAGAGCAGATCAGGAAACATCTACCAAGGCGATCTGCTTGGCCACGTAGTCTTCCAATTTCGCTGGATCGAAGTGGAATTGGTTCCACGGGCTGATCGGCAATCGTTCGGCAATTTCGGCGGCGGAAGGCGTTCCCTGGCAGAGCACTGCCGCGTATCCCAGCGCATCTGCCAGAAGGCAGGCGGCGCACGCGAGCGATGCCAGGTCGCGTGGGCGGCCGGTCAGTTCCTCGTGATGGCAGCCGGCCACACGCGAGAACTCCGGTGGAAAGCCCCACTTTTGTGTCAGCCACAGGCCCGCCTGGCAATGGTCTAAGTAAAAAAGGCTGCGCTCGACTTCCAGGCAGGCGCCTACGCTATGGTGACGCCGATCGAGCATGGGCGCATACCGATCCCCATCGATCATTAAGAGTCCCAGCCGTCCCACATCGTGCATCAAGCCCGCGGTGTATGCCTGGTCCGTCGAGACTCCGTACAGCTCCGCCAGTTGCTCGGCCACCAGCGCCGTCGCCAGGCTGTGCCGCCAGCAGGCTTTCATCGCCTTGGCATTTCCGAAATCGCCCAGGAACGACTTGAGGGCGATCGTCAGGGTCAGGGACTTGGTCTTTTCAAACCCCAAAACCATGATGGCCTGCACTAAGTTGTCGACATGATGGCTATGGCAGTAGCCCGCTGAATTCGCCACCGTCAATACTTCCGCGCCGAGCGCCGGATCGGACCGCAACAGCGCGGCGATCTTCTGGACCTCCGCCTCTTCATTGGCGAGCATCTTCAGAAACTTCAGCGCCACCGGCCGGAACGCGGGGAGCTGGCACAACGCCGCCCGTGCGGGCAGCCCGCCAAAGACCTCCTCCGCCAGGCCGTTATTTTGACTTGTAACTTCCACAACACCCTATCGGCGGGAACTCGCTTTGGCTTAAGAGCGCCTTAGCGGTCGGGACCGGCCGGCAAGATCCGCGTACCCGGCACGTTGGGCGTGTTCCAGATCACGTGCCCCCTCTCGTCATATAGCACCAAAGCCGGATCGCCTTGCGGAGTCACTCCGAGTTCGGCCCGCCTGGCCCCCCGCTCGTCCACGACCACGAAGCTCTCCGAGGCGGTGCGCTTCGCCCACGGATGCTCCTGGGCTCGTACCCCCATCAGGGAATCCGATAGAGCCCCGCCCAACAGGCTTGCCGCCGCACAGACGATTAACAGCACACGAAATTGCCCCTTGCTCATGTTGCGTCTCCTTCGAGCTATAGATGCCTTAGAGACCCGCTTCCTTTCATCACGGGCCTCCTCCGGCTTAACCTAAGCTTTCAGGAATCGATCTACCTCAGCTCGCGTAGGAGCCGAAGCCTGCGCGCCCAGCCGGGTCACCGACATGGCCGCCGCGGCATTGGCGAAACGGAGGGCGCCATCGATGGGCTGGTTCTCCGCCAGCGCCACCGCCAGCGCCGCATTGAACGTATCGCCGGCGGCGGTGGTATCGCGGACCTCCACAGGAAAGGCGGGCACGTGCCGCTGCCCGGCCTCGTCCTCATACCAGCACCCCTGGTCGCCGAGCTTCAAAACCACAGTCCGCGGTCCCAGCGCGCGCAAGGCGCCCGCCAGCTCCGCGGCATCGGCCACTGAGACGCGGGCCGCGGGCCGGCCGAGCAGCATCAGCGCTTCACCTTCGTTGGGGGTGAGGATATCCACCTGTTCGAGCAATGCGCGCGTCAAGGGCTGCGCCGGGGCGGGATCGAGCATGGTGCGAAGACCTTCGGCGCGGGCCACGGCGAGCGCCGCCGATACCGTATCGAGCGGGGTTTCCAACTGGAACAGCGCCAGGCTCGCGCCGCGAAACACCGGGCGCATGGATTCCACATCGGCGGCGGCAAGCGCATGGTTGGCCCCGGAAGCTACCACAATGGAATTCTGTCCCCGGCGGTCTACCCAGATCAGCGCCACGCCCGTGGGTTGTGATCGGACAGCGTGTATCGCGGCAACATCCACGCCTGCGGCGGACAGGCTGGCCTTCAGGTGGTCGGCGAAAATATCGTAGCCCACGCGCCCGATCATGCGCACCGCAACCGATCCGGCTCCCAGCTTGCCGGCCGCGCATGCCTGGTTGGCGCCTTTGCCGCCCGGGATCATCTGGAAGTCGCGCCCCAGCACCGTTTCGCCGGGCGCCGGCAGGTGGTCGACCGACACCACGAAGTCCATATTGAGACTGCCGGCCACCACCAGGGCAGATTTCATTTCGCCAGATCGATGCCCAGCTTCTTCAGCTCTTCGGAATAGTATCTGCGATGCAGCAGATCCCACTCCTCGCTGCCTTCCGGAATCTCGCGCTTTTGCGAGCGGATCTTCAGCCGCGCCGCGCGATCCACCTTATCCTCGGCGGTAAGGATCTCGGTCACGTCCCGCACGATCTCCAGGCGCACTTCATTGAGATCTTTCTTGACGCGCAATTCGCGCGCCTTGCGCAGCGCCACCACGATCTTATGCGACATGTCGTTGATCTTGTCGCGGGAAAGCTTCATATGATCGCCGGTGTCGCGTCCCGAGGCGCGAATCACTTTGCGCTGGGCGATCATGGTGTTCTTGATTTTCCGGAACATGTCCTGATAGCTGACATTTTCCCGGCGCATATATTCGCTATATTGCTGCAGAATATCCCGCACTTCGTCGTTAAGGCGGTCCTCCACCGCCAGTTCCTCAGTGATAATTCCCGTAATGAGCTCCGCTACGGTCTGCGGATTGTGCGTCTCAATCGCGCCTGGCGTTAGCTTCTTAACCAATTCACGGGAGAGATAGGCGATGAATTCCCTGGCGAGTAACATCCTGTATGTTGTATTTCAGCGAAACCCGTAGTGTAACAAATCCGGCCGTGGGCCCGTAGACTTCAACTGGCTGCTTCCAGAACGATGGGCGTTTGCTCCACGATTTCGATGCCGAAGCCCTCGAGAGCCACAATCCTGCGGGGATGGTTGGTCAACAGGCGGATGGTGTGCAAGCCCAGATCCGACAGAATCTGCGCGCCGATACCGCTTTCATGCTGCAACTGGGTCTGGCCGGCGGCGCCGGCATAGTGCATGAAATCGCGGCCGTGAGAAACCATCTGGTCGGCGCCCGCCGCATCCTTCTGGACTCGGAAACCCGGGCCGGTCTGATGCAGATAGACCAGCACGCCCAAATCCTCCTCGCCGATGCGGCCGAGCGAGCCGCGGATCAGGTTCTGGCAATCGCATCCCGTCGAGCCGAAGACATCGCCATAGACACAATGCGAGTGCATGCGCACCAGCACGCGCTCCTTACCGGACACTTCGCCCCGTATGAGCGCCATGTGCAGCTCCGGAGAGATGTCGCTCGCGTAGGCCACCGTGCGGAAACTGCCGAATTCGGTTTCGATGCAGCCCTCCGCCACGCGCCGGATGTAACGTTCGTGGCGCAGGCGATGACGGATCAGATCGGCCACCGAGATCATCTTGAGGTTGTGGCGGCGGCAAAATTCCTGGAGCTCCGGTACGCGCGCCATGGTGCCGTCTTCGTTCATGATTTCGCAAATCACTCCGGCCGGCGTCAGGCCCGCCAAACGGGCGAGATCCACGGAGCCTTCGGTTTGCCCGGCGCGCACCAGCACGCCTCCTTCGCGGGCGCGCAGCGGGAATACGTGCCCGGGTCGCGCCAGATCCGCGGGCCGGCAATCGGGGCGGATAGCCGTCAGAATCGTATTGGTGCGGTCCGCCGCCGAGATCCCCGTGGCGACGCCCTCGCGCGCGTCGATCGATTCACAAAAAGCGGTGCCGAAATTGGAGGTGTTGAGCGGCGACATCAGCGGCAGGCGCAGGGTGTCGCAGCGTTCCGCGGTTAACGCCAGGCAGATCAGCCCGCGGCCGTGCGTGGCCATGAAGTTGATGATTTCGGGACTGACTTTTTCCGCGGCGACAGTGAGATCGCCCTCGTTTTCCCGGTCTTCGTCATCGACCAGAACCAGGATACGGCCGCAGCGGATTTCCTCAATGGCTTCCGGAACGGATACGAACGGCATACTTCATTATTATCAGCCTTCCGGCGTTCGTACACGGAGCTTGGAAAAGGCGGACTCCACCCACTTGGACGGCAATTCGTCGATGGCGGTGCGCAGACGCTCCTGCCACCAGTTGGAGATCTGGCTGAGGTCGTCGCGCGCGAAGCGGTGTTCCACCACCTCGAAGGTCCCCCGCGTGTAAAGCAGCAGGTCGATGGGAAAGTCCACGTCCGAGGCGCACAGCCGGGTAGCGTCAAACGCCAGCACGCCCAGCTTAAATGCGTAGAGCATCGGGTCGGTGTGGGTGAGCGAGCGCTCCAGAATGGGCTTGCCGAAACCCGAGTTCCCGATAATCTGGTAAGGCGTGTCGGGACCGATTTCCACCCAGTTTGCCTCCGGATACACCAGATACAACTGGTGTACGGAATCCGACGACATCTGCCCGCCGATCAGGGTGAAGATGTTAAAGCTCAGATCGGCGCCGCTGAGCGCCTTGCCATCCTCCTCGGAGACGCGGCGAACCTGACTCGCATAGAGATTCACGACCTTGTACAAGCGGTCGCGCACCGGAATGTGCCGCGTATAGGCTTCTTCGAAATAGAGAAGCACCTTATCCCGCAGCGACCGCAGCCCGGAGGTCATGATGAAAAATGAAAATCCAGGCCCTTGATAAGTAGCGACTTTCTTGGCAACCAGCGACTCGCGGCCCGATAGCACTCGGGTGTCGGCGATTCCCACAAGCCCTTCTTCGAGATTCATTCCCAGGCAAAATGTCATCGGGTATGAGATCTATTCTACGCCGGATACTGAACGGCGGTTTCGATAGGCGCTGGAAAGGTCCTTCAACGCACGAATTCGCAGCCATACCGCCGTGCCGCGGCCTGTCACTTCGGGTAGAATGATTTTGGTGGCGCCTTAAGGGCTTGCCGCGATCTTGCCCTGTCTGCAATAACCACAGTTGGCCGCCGTGCCCAGGTGTGTTATGCTCATCCGGATCGGATACGACATTCAGTTCGACGTTCCCGCGCCAGTCGCCCTGGTGACGGTGCTCCGCGTCCATCCATCGCGGAGTGCGGATCTTTGCTCCCAGGATGAACTGCAGCTTGCTCCCCCCATGCCTGTTCAGGAATATATCGACTCATTTGGCAATTTGTGCTCCCGTTTCGTCGCGCCTGCCGGGCCCATCCGATTGTATTCTTCCGCTCTCATCCGCGATTCCGGCCAACCCGATGCGGTGAACCAGGGTGCGGTGCAGTTGCCTGTACAGGATTTGCCTTCCGAAACGCTGCAATTTCTGCTGGCCTCGCGTTACTGTGAGGTGGATGCTCTGTCCAATACGGCCACCGAGTTGTTTGGGGGCACCCAGCCGGGGTGGTCTCGCGTGCACGCGATATGCAGTTGGGTCCACCAGGCGGTTACCTTTGGCTATAATTACGCGAGCCCCGTGAAAACTGCGGTGGACGTTTACACCACGCGCACCGGCGTCTGCCGCGATTTCCAGCATCTCGCCATCACCTTCTGCCGTTGTATGAATATTCCGGCGCGCTACGCAACTGGATATCTGGGCGATATCGGCGTCCCGCTCTCGGACACCCCCATGGATTTCAGCGCCTGGTTCGAAGTCTACCTGGAAGGCCGCTGGTGGACCTGCGACGCCCGTCATAACGCGCCACGCATCGGACGAATATTGATGGCCACCGGACGCGATGCCGCCGACGTCGCCATCACCACTTCCTTCGGATACACTCGTCTGACTAACTTTACGGTCGTGACCGATGAAGTAACGTCTTCTTCGGCTTAATAGTTATAGGATGAACGCAAGGCATTATGAGTTTTAAACGAAGAGTTACATGGTGCGTGCTATTTACGGGAGTCGTTTTCTCTGGCGGTATTGCTCATGCCATCGATTGTTCCGGCCTGCCTACCTCATTTACCGGAAATGAATTCCCTACTGGCAATTTTTTCAGTAACTTTGACAATGCCTGCTATGGCATTCCCCTCGCGAGCGGAACCGGCGGCTCGGCTTATGGCGACCTGAACGCGACCTACTTCCAGATTTACTTTAAGGTCAGCCCTCAATATCAGTTAATCCTGCTCGGAACTTTTCCGAATTCACGTTACTTCTCGATTACGCTGTATGATGCCCACTCGGCGCCCGCCGGATCTCTCCTGGACACCAACATGGTACCCTTGCTTGCTAAGTTCATCAATCCGTACCAGCCCGGAGTGGCCTACGTAGCCGATCAAAAGTATGCCGTGCCCATTAATTTTGGGGGCACGCCCGGTACTCTCCAGACCGGCTGCATGATGAATGGTTTCAACGTGAACGCCAATGCTCTGGACGCCACGCAACGGCATGCGGGAATGGATTGGAATAGCGATTCCGGAGTCTTTCAGGCATACCCGGGCTTCGCGGATCACCAGGTCGATACCCCGCAGCACACCAACCCCAACACGGCGGGAGTCGTGCTGGCGCGCGCCTATCTTGACCTTACTCCCATAAACAACGATACCAGCCCGCATATCATCGTTCGCGACGTAGCCTCCGGCTGCGCTTATCCGGCTGCATATGTACAGAGTACTTTGATGATATTGACCGGCAATCCGGCCACTGGGAATCCGTGGCTGAATACCGCTCAAGGTAACGCGCATTCATTTTACGAATCCACTTACTTGCCGAAGCTTTGCTTTGGGACTGCATCGCCGCCCCCGAGCTCCCTGGGGTGGGTGCGGCAACAGGAATATGTGGATGGCGCCAGTCCCGATGCCGCTTACCTGCTCGCCAACGTACCAGCCGGTACGCCTGCCACGCTGGCCAGTGCGAAAGAAGTGATGCGCATCCGCTTTCAGATGCCGGCCACTCCGCCCACACCATGCACCGCCGGCTGCTCGCGTACCGGAAACGAACAAATGCGCTATCTGAGCCTGTCGTTCCTCAATCCCACGGGCGCTACTCTCGCCAGTCTTGCGGATAACGCCTTCACCCAGGATTCCGCAGGTAACGTCACGCTGATTGTGGGAACCGGCGCAACCATTCCGCCATGGATCAAATCGGCGAACGGCTACACCTTCCTCGATTTGACGACGCTCCCCGATTATCAGCAGTTAAGCCTGCTGGATGTGCGCCACATGATTCCAGCCGGAACGTTTACTTGCGCCGGTCAGTACGTCCCCTATCGGACCAGCGCCGGGACCCCCACCGGCGATCTGATGGGTGGCTTTATGCCAACGGTCGACTACCCTGCAGCAGCCACCCTGCCGCACGTCGCCGCCCCGCTGGGAGGGCCGGATGCTTGTGACGTTTTCCCGGTCGGCCAGGCCGGGATTGAGCCAAACTGCGGCGTGTTCACCGCTCCTCCGCCTCAAATCAGCGGAGTAATTACCCAATGTGCCGCGCCAGGCTGCAACCAGTTTGCCGCCCAGGACAATCCGCCGGTCACCATTACTGGCGGGGGCTTCGGCGATTTTCCGGCTGGTTTGCCCTTCACCGGCGTTTCCAACTATCTCGAAATCTCCGACACCACCCAAAAATGGAGTGCCGGCTACACTGGAAACACCTGCGGCATAACCATGACCTCTTGGGCCACCAACAGGATTCAGTTCGTGGCCAATGTGGGCCAGACCGGCATGTGCCCGCTCATGGCGGGAGACAAACTCACCGTGCGGGTTTGGAATCCTCAAACCATGGCTTCGGCGACCTTTGCAGTCACCGTGGCGGCTAATTAATCTCTTTACAGGCCGGCGCTGATCGAGTTGGAAGTCCCCACAGTGTTGGTCAGCGTTACCGCTACGGAAGCGATCGCACTGGCCGCGCCATCCGTAACGGTGAAGGGCAGCGTCAGGATAAACTGGCCTCCGTATGGATCTGAAGCGGCAGCTTGGAACCAGGTGTTGGCTGCATCGGTGAGTGGCACGGCCGCACTGGTCGTCTGGAGGGTTTGTCCCGCTGCGGCCGTAAACTGGATCACGGCCTGGGTAGCTTCGCGTGTATTGGAATAACCGGTGATCAACACCTGAAATCCGGTCGAGGTGGTGCTCGCGGTGACCGCGGAGATGACGGGAGCGGCGGGCGCGATCTGGATGGTCTGGCTCAGGCCGGCAGGCGCCGCCAGAGTAACACCCCCCGCCTGCCACGTGACGCTTAATGTGATGGTACCGGCCACGGTGCCCGTTTGCACCGAGAAGGATTCCGCCGTGGTCGTGCCTCGGGGGATGGTGAACGACGCGCTGCGGCCCCCGGTCGAAAATTGAATGGATGGATCGTCGGCCTGGTTCACCGCATCCGGAGCGAAGGTCAGCGTCACCTGGCCGGTGATGTCGAGCGGATAAGCGGCGGCAAGCGATAGCCCTCCACTCAACTGCTGCGTGGCGCTGGCTGTGGACGGCAAGCCCGTGAAGCTCGCCGATGGCGCCGGCGGCAGAGCCACCGCCAGTGTGAAAGTCTGCGAGTTGCTGGCGGACATGGCATCGGTAACCTGCACGGTAATGCTGAAGTTGCCCGCCACGGTGGGCGTTCCGCTGATGACGCCGGTCGATGAGTTGAGGGCCAGACCGGCGGGGGGCGCGCCTTTGACCAGAGCCCACTGGTAGGGCGGAACGCCGCCCGCCGCCGCCAGAGATTGCGAGTAGGCGCTGCCGGCCATGGCGCCGGGCAGCGACGCGGACGTCGAAATCACCAGGCCCGAGACAATTGCCAACGTGAACTGCTGGCTGGCGGTCGCCGCCGTGGCACCCTTCACCTGCAAAATGAACGTAGCGGTTTGGGCGGCGGTAGCCGTGCCTGTGATGGTCCCCGAGGGGCTCAGAGTCAACCCCGGCGGCAACCCTCCGGACGTTAGAGTCCACGTGTAGGGCGCCGTGCCCCCAACGGCGGTCAGCGTCTCGGAGTAACTCGCCCCGACCGTCCCGGCGGGCAGCGACGGAGCTGTGGAAATCGAGATGGTGGCGGCCACGGTGATGCTGAGCGCCTTGGTGGAGGTCACCTGCACGTTGTCGGTAAGCTCGACGGTAAAGGTGAAGATGCCGCCGGCGCTGGGTGTGCCGCTGATGGTTCCGGCGGCGGAGAGAGACAATCCGTTCGGTAGCGCGCCGCTGGCGATGGACCACGAGTACGGCGGGGTTCCGCCAGAAGCGGACAGCGCCTGCGAGTAGGCCACGCCCGCCACTGCATTTGGCAACGTGGAAGTGGTGATACCAGGCCGCAGCTCGACCGCGATGGACATTTGCTGGGAGCTCTGGTGGGAGACGCTGTCGGTGACTCCGGCGGTGAAGGAAGACGAACCGACCGCCGCCGGCGTACCCGAGATCACGCCGCTCGCCGCCAGGGATAAACCTGTTGGCAGCGACCCGCTGATGAGCGTCCAGGTGTAGGGCGCAGTTCCGCCCGCCGCCTGCAGCGTTTGGGAGTAGGCGGTGCCGACGATCGCGCCCGGCAAAATTGAGGTGGAGGAGATGACCAGGCCGGTGGCGATGACAATAGTGAACTGCTGGCTGGCCGCCACGGCCGCGGAATCAGTCGCGCGCGCGCTGAAGCTATAGGTACCGGCGGCCGAAGGGGAGCCCGATATAGCGCCTTCGCTCGACAGTGTCAGGCCCACCGGCAGGGTGCCGGAGACCAGCGACCAAACGTAGGGCGGAAGGCCGCCCGTCGCCGCCAGGGTCTGCGAATACACGGCGCCTGCCGAGCCGCCATTCAAGGCAGCCGGTGTGGTGATCGCGACGCGCCCGACAATCGTAATAGTAAGCGCCGTGGTAGCGCTTACCGAATTGCTATCCTCGACCCGGGCAGTCAGGGTGAACGTGCCTGCCGCCGTGGGGGTTCCACCAATGAGGCCGCTGGGCGAGAATGTCAGACCGGGAGGTAGCGCGCCGGTTACGGACCACGTGTAGGGAGGTGCGCCGCCGATGGCACTCAGAACCTGTGAGTAGATCACCCCCACCTCGCCATCCGGTAGCGGCGACTGATTTAAGACCGTCGGCGTAGAGACGATAGTCAAAGTGAACGCCTTGCTTCCCCTGGCGCCCGTACTATCGGTAACCTGGATCGTAAAACTGGCCGTAACCGCGCCGCCAGGCGTCCCGCTGATGACCCCGGCCGCGGACAGTATCAGCCCGGCTGGCAGGCCACCGCTGGTCATGATCCACGAGTATGGCGGCGTTCCGCCGGTGGCCACCAGAGTTTGCGAGTAGGCCGTCCCAACGCTGCCGTTGGGAAGCGCCGGAGCGCTGGTGATGACTACTCCGGAAGCGATTACCACGGTGAATGCCTTGGTAGAGCTGTTCGACGCGCTGTCGTTGACTTGCACGGTAAACGTGAAGCTCCCCGAGCTGGTCGGAGTGCCGGACAGCACCCCGCTCGATGGGCTTAACGTGGTGCCCGGCGGTGGCGATCCCGCCACGATCGACCAGGCATAAGGCGGTACGCCACCGGCCGCCGCAATGGTCTGCGAATACGCGATTCCTACCGTACCGTTGGCCAGCGAAGCCGTGGTGATCGACAACGCTCCGACCACGGTGAGCGTGAATGTCTTGGTGCTCGAGACGCTCAGACTATCGGTGACCTGGACGGTGAAGCTCGCCGTTCCCGCCGCCGCGGGAGCCCCGGCAATCGCGCCGCTCGAAGCATTCAGCGTGAGTGGCGCGGGCAAGCCTCCCTGTATGATCGACCAGGTATAAGGCGGCGTTCCACCGACCGCCTGGAGCGTCTGCGAGTACGCCGCGCCAACCGTGCCGTTGGGCAGAGACGGAGCCGTGGTGATGGTCAGGCCGCTGGCGATGGTAATGGTGAAAACTTTGGTGACCGGCGTGGTCGATGCGTTATCGGCTAGTTGAATGGTAAAGGTAAAGGTTCCCGCCGCGGTGGCCGTGCCCGCGATAATACCGCTCACGCCGTTGAGCGACAGGCCATTCGGCAAAGCACCCGCCGTCACCGACCACACATATGGAGGGACACCTCCCGTCCCCGCCAGGGTCTGGCTGTAGCCCACGCCGATGGTGCCGTTGTTCAACGGCGAATTCGTAGTGATTACCAGGGGGATGGCATTCACCGGCAGCGTGTATGAGCTCGCGGCGCTCCCGCCGCTGCTATCTTTGACCGTGACTGTGAAAGTCACCGGGCCGGGCGTCGGCGGGGTTCCGGTCAACACGCCGGCCGCACTCAGGCTCAGCCATGTCGGCAAACCTGTCGCCGACCAGGTGTAGCCGCCCGCGCCTCCCTCGGCTGAGAACGTCTGTGCATACGCCGACCCGGCGGTGGCTGCGGGTAGCGGGGAGGCAGTAGTGATCTGCAAGGTGACCGGCACAGTGAAAGAACCGGTCGCCGAAACACCGGCGCTGTCGGTGACTTTCACCGTGAAGGTTGCGTTGAGAGCCGACGAAGGTGGCGTTCCGCTCAAGACTCCGGCTGAGGACAACGTCAACCACGCTGGCAAACCCGTCGCCGACCAGGTGTAACCGCCCGCGCCTCCTGCGGCTGAGAAGGTCTCGCCATAAGCTGTGTTCACCATAGCCGCGGGTAATGGCGATGTCGTGAGAATCGCCAGATTCACCGGCACGGTGAAGGAACTGGTCGCCGAGGCGTTGGAGCTGTCGGTCACTTTGACGGTAAAAGTCGCGCTAACTGCCGACGAGGGCGGCGTTCCGCTCAAGACTCCGGCCGGGGACAACGTCAACCACGATGGCAAACCCGTGGCCGACCAGGTGTAAGCGCCCGCGCCGCCTCCGGCTGAGAAGGTCTCGCTATAAGCTGTATTCACCGTAGCCGCGGGCAATGGCGATGTCGTGAGAATCGCCAGAGTAACCGGCACAGTGAAGGAAGCGGAGGCCGGGACGTTGGCGCTGTCAGTCACTTTGACGGTGAAAGTGGCGTTGACTGCCGACGAGGGTGGCGTTCCGGTCAGTGCTCCGGCCGGAGACAGAGTCAGCCAAGATGGTAAGCCCGTCGCCGACCAGGTGTAACCGCCCGCGCCGCCGTCCGCCGCCAAAGTCTGGTTGTAGGCGACGTTGACTGTGGCGGCAGGCAGCGGCGAGGTTGTGGTAATAGCGAGCGTCACCGGCACAATGAAAGGCGCCGAAGCCGAGTTACTGCTGCTGTCCTTAACTGTTACCGTGAAGCTGGCGTCGACTGATGACGAGGTGGGCGTTCCGGTCAACACGCCGGCGCTGCTCAGGATCAGCCAGGAGGGCAGGCCGGACGCCGACCAGGTATAGGGCGAACCCGCGCCGCCGGTTGCCGCGAATGTCTGGCTATAAGCCGCCCCAATGGTAGCCGCAGGCAGCGGCGAGGTGGTGGTGATGGTCAGAGATCCGTTCACCGGCAGCGTAAAGGCGCCCGTGCTCATTCCGCCGACGCTGTCCGTGACGGTCACATTGAAACTGGCGGGCGTCCCCGAGGGTGGCGTGCCCGTCAGAACGCCGGCGGTACTCAAGGTTAACCACGTGGGCAGACCGGACGCTGTCCAGGCATAGGGCGGGACGCCGTTGGTCGCCGCGAAGGTCAGGGAATAAGGGCTGTTCGCCGAGGCTGGCGGCAGCGTTGATGGCGTTGTAATCGAAACCGCGGGAGCTATAGCGCCGGAGAAAACGGCACTGTATTGGGTGATCAAAGGAACGCTGCTGTCGGTCACCACAACGCGGTATTGGTAGGACGCCAGAATGCCCGACGGTATCACCGCAACGGTGGCAGGATTGCCGGTAGGCGTGATCGTCAGACCCGGCGGAACGGCCGTGCCGGTAATCGACCAGTTGTAGGGCGCCGTGCCGCCGCCTGCCGTGCACGTGGACGAGTAGGCAACACCTACTTCCACCGGTCCCGTCAACGGCACGCAGTTTACGATCAGCGGTTCCTCCGTGGTGCCGCTGAAGACCTGGCTGCCGGTCGCATTGGGCGCGACAGTATCGGTTGCCGTTACGGTGAAGTTGTACGGCCCGGCCGGATTCGCCAGTGTGCCGGTGATGCTCCCGGTGTTGGGATCGATAATCAGAGTCGGGGGCAGCGCGCCTGCGCTGATGGCCCACGTATAAGGTCCGGTGCCGCCCGATGCCGTGCAGGCCACCGACACCACCGAAGTGATTGTTTGCGGCAAAGTGGCGGGCGTACACAATACCGTGAGCTGACCCCAGGCTGCGCCCGCCGCCAAACCTGCGAGTAATATCAATCGTGCAATGGGGCTGGCGAGGGAACCGGTCATGGGTGGCCGAAGGTCGGGTTGCCTGGGGTAATCACAGCTCCTGCCGGAGATGTTGGTGCGGTAGTTGCAGAAGACTTGCCCTTGCCGAGCGCCACTGCCGCGCCCGCTGCGGCTGCTCCGCCGATCAACGCGACAATCAGGATCTTGGTGGAAGAACTGCTGCCGTGGACCGGCTCCGCATTGGTCTGCGTGACTACCGCTGTCGCCATTTCGCCTTGATACGACGCCGTTACGCGTATCTGAAATTGTCCGGCGCTGTTGTTGGGCCGCAGCCCGCGCCCCACCGCCTGGCCGTTGGCGTCGGTCATGGTGGTTAGGCTGGCCTGGCTGTCGGCGAACATCCCGCTCGCCCCAGTCTGGGGAAGCAGGAAGGTCACGGCAACATTTGGCAGGGGCTTGCCGGTTGAATCCACGACACGGACAACCGGCTCCTTGGCCCGGTGAAGGCGAATGTTATTGATCGCACCATCGCCCTCCACAACATCGATACGCGGCGGCGCGGCGGCTGCCTGCGCCACGGCGGCGCACAGCAATACTGGCAGCCAGTTTGCCCCGAACCGCTCGAGCCACAGGCACCTGCTCATCTTGTTCTCCGAAACAGCCATCCTCTTAGGAGTTGAATCCTAAAATGACCTAAGCTAGTGATTGTACCTTGCGAGGTTACGTGGCGTAGGCCTATGCCTGAAACGGTCGTAGGGCCGGAGTGCGGTGTGTGGGAGGTTCCCGGACATCCTGTCAGGGTCGAGTATTCTGACTCGGTAATGCAACAGATCCGTATGGAAGCGGTGGACGGTTTTCATCGCGTTCCGCACGGAGGTGTCGAAACGGGCGGTATTCTTTTCGGCACGCATCAGGGGAACCTGGTGCGGATTCTTGCGTGGCGGCCGATCGCCTGTGAATACGCCACGGGGCCGTCTTTCACGCTTTCCCCAAATGACTGCGCGGCCTTCGAAGAGGCGCTGCGGTCATCGAATACCGATGCCGAATTGGCCGGGCTGGAGCCGGCGGGTTGGTATCATTCCCACACGCGCAGCGAGATTTTCCTTTCGGACCTGGACGTGGAGTTCTTCGAGCGCTACTTTCCGGAGCCATGGCAGGTGGCGCTGGTGGTCCGCCCCGCCAGCTTCGCACCGGCGCGGGCGGGATTCTTCTTTCGGGAAGCGGACGGTCGTGTTCACGCGGAAGCGAGCTATGCGGAGTTCCAGCTCACGCCATCGCGGACGGTCGAACCACGGGTAGAGCAGGACGAGGACGAGAAACAGGCGCCCGTAGTGGCTGAGGTTCCCGCGGAAGCGGCGCCTGTGCCGGCCGGACCCGAGCCGGAGCTGCCACCCGCTGAACCTCCCCATCGCAGATCGTGGAAATGGTTGGCGGCCGCCTTGATCGTCGTCACTGCCGCCGCTGTAACTGCCGCGGTTATTTGGCTGCTGGAGCCTTCCAATCAGGGGCTCTCGCTTTCCGCTACCGACGCGGGTGGCCAATTGCACATCGCTTGGAATCGCGCGGCCGGCCCGGTTCGCAACGCTGTGCGTGGATCGCTCGAGATCGAAGATCGCGGCGTACGCACCGCGACCAAGCTCACACCGTCCGACCTGCGCTTGGGCAGCATCTCGTACGCCAGGCAATCCGGCGACATAGTGGTGCGGCTGAAGGTGGATCAATCCGGAGGCGCGCCGGTCGAAGAGGTGACGCGTTTCTTGAAGCCCGGCGAAAGCGTTGCGCCGCCGGCTGCAGAGCAGTCCGATCCGGCCAAAGAAACCATGGAGCGCGAGGCGGCGGCCATGCGCTCGCGTATCGAGGAGCAGGATGCGCAGTTGAGCAAGCTGCAGAAAATGGTGGGAAGCTTGCACTCGCCGCAGCCGGGCGTATCCGGGCCGCCACCCGCAACCCCGCCGGCGCGGCCGCCATTTCGCGTGGCCGATATCCCGCCGCGCACCGTCGTCTCCCAGCCTAAAGTCCTGGCCCCGCCGCCTTCCATCGCAGCGGCAGCGGAGACTCCGCCGCCGGCCATGGTGACGCATGCTCCGGCTCCGGCGCCAGTTCCAGTTCCGGTTCCGGCTTCAGTTCCATCGGTGCCGCGCCCCGCCTCGGGCAGAATTATCTGGACCGGGAGGTTCACCAAAAATGGCCCGATAGTGATTGAAGGCCACCACGCTTCGGCGGGCGTGATTGTTGGGGCGCTGCCGGCACAAGCGCTGCGCGTCAGCGCATTGCCCGGCGATCTGACCTCCGACGGCATGACCCTGTTCACCGCCGACACAAAATACACCAGTCCCCACAGCGAGGCTGCAGGCGCAGCCAACGGATGGAACCGCACTACCTATACGTTCGATCCGAAACGCTCGGCGCGGGTGCGGATTGTGGAGCAGCCGGGCCCCAAAAACGGCTACCGGCTGGTGCTGCAAAGCGAAACCACCAAGCTGGCCGTAGTGGTGCTCGAGTGGCGCGCCGCGGAGTGAGCCGGTTCATTCCAAGCGGCGAATCCGGATATTGCGGAACCAGGCCTCGTCGCCGTGATTTTGCAGCGAAATCGGGCAGTCTTTCTTCGGCTCTTTCGTAAGCAGGTTGGTCACCGGCGTTCCGTTACCCCAGCGGTGTGCAATGCGCTCGGCGGCGTGCGGCGAATCCAGATCGGCATCCACTACTTTCACGCCGTTCAGCCAGTGCTCTACGTGATAGCCTTTGACTACCAGCCGCGACTGGTTAAACTGGCCCACCGGCCGGGTGGCATCCTGCGATGGCGGGGCGATATCGTAGAGCGCGCCGGCTTGATGCTCGAGGCCGTTGCGCGCATCGGAATTGCGCGTATTGTCCAGCATCTGGTATTCGAAACCGATCACGTATTGCTGACCGTGATCCGGCCGATGGGGCGGCCGGTTGTTGACCGAGTAATTGACCAGATCCTCGAATCGGGGCATGGGGTGGTCGGCCAGAAACACGCGGTCCTGTATGCGGTATTTCACCCCGCTGTTGGCGCCGCGAGCAATTCTCCACTCGAACTCCAGCTCGAAATCGCGGAACAGGCCGTCGGTGAACAGGTCTTCGGTAATGCGCGGGTGGTGATTGGCCTTGAGGCACCCATCCTCGAGGGTCCAGGCGTCGCCCGGCGGGACTTTCTGGCGCGGATCTTCCCATCCCGCCATGCTCTTGCCGTCGAACAGAGAGATCCATCCGCTTTGCGCCTGGCAAGCCAAAGGAATGCCCAGAGCCGCACACAAGAGCCAGTCGAGCTTCATGCCGGCACACTCTTCTGCTTCGCGAAAATCTTCCCCAGGATCTTGATCGCCGCATCCACATCTCGCTCAGTGACGATATAGGGCGGCAGGAAGCGCAGCACGGTATCGTGCGTACAGTTCATCAGGAGGCCTTCGGCCATGGCGTCCAGCACCATCTGTTTGCCGGGGATCTCCATCTCCACGCCGATCATCAGACCGAATCCGCGGACCTCCTTGACGAAGGCGTGTTTGCGCGCCAGATCGTTCAGCATCACATGGAAGTATCCGCCAACGCGCTGGATTGCGGGAAGCAATTCTTCCAGAATGTCGAAGAACTCGAGCGCCACGCGGCAAGCCAGAGCGCTTCCACCGAAGGTCGAGCCGTGCATTCCGGGTCCGATGGTCGCGGCCGCCTTCTCGTTCGCCACGATCACGCCCAGCGGCAGCCCGCAAGCCAACGGCTTGGCCGCTACCATGATGTCCGGCAGCACTTGCGGCTGCAGCCGCTGATAGGCGAAATAGGCGCCGGGCCGTCCCACGCCGCACTGGATCTCGTCGAACACCAGTAGTGCATCATGACGGTCCGCCAGCTCGCGCGCCTTCCGCGTATAAGCCGACGAGACGGGAAAAATTCCGCCTTCACCCTGGATCAACTCGAGCAGCATCCCCGCCGTGTTTTTGCTGTAGGCCGCTTCCAAAGCGTCGATATCGTCGGGCGGGACAAATCGCACTCCCGGCAGCAGCGGCTCGAAATCGTGGCGATACTTGGGCTGGCCCGTAACGGAGAGCGCGCCCAGGGTGCGGCCGTGAAAGGAATTATCCAGCGCGATAATTTCGTGCTTCTCGGCGCCGGTCTTGTTGCCGTGTGCCCGGATCATCTTAAGGGCGCCCTCGACGGCCTCGGTGCCGCTGTTGGTAAAGAAGGAACGCTCGAGTCCGCTTACTTCAGCCAGCTTCTTGGCCAGCGGGCCCTGGTATTCGTGATAGTAGAGATTCGACGAATGGATCAGCAGGGCCGCCTGCTCCCGGATCACCTTCACGATGCGCGGATGCGCGTGACCCAGGGCATTGACGCCGATGCCGGCGATGAAGTCGAGATAGCGGGTGCCGTTTACGTCGTAGACGTAACAGCCTTTGCCGCGGTGCGCGACCAGGGGATAGCGGCTATAGTTCTGCAGCAGGTACTGGCGCTCGAGATCGATTATGGTATCGGCGGGGGCGGCGGGCGCGGGATCCGGGACAGCGGTCATTCCCTCATCATACAGCGGCGGCTACTTCTCCGAATTGCGCGCTTCGCCTTGCAAATATTCCCGCAGCGCGTCCACACGAATATTGATGCCTTTGCGCGAGTAGGTGAGATAGCCCCGCTGGCGCAGCAGGTTCATCTGCGAGGTGACGATTTCCCGCGAGGTGCCTACGTACTCGGCGATGGCCTGGTGCGTCAGCGGCGGAATGCGCACGGAGCCATCCTCCTGCGTCACACCCACCCGCGCGGCGAAGCGCATAAGGCTGCGCGCCACCCGGCCGGGGGTCTTCTCCAGAGCGAAACTCTGCAGCCGCTCTTTGAAATCCAGGCAGCGTTCGACCATCACCTGTACCAGGGCGGTTCCCAGTTTGGGCTGCCGCTCAATCAGGCCCTCGACCTCTGTGGTAGTCCACATCATGAGTACGGTGTTGTCTATGGCGGTGGCCGTCTGCCCGATGGTAATCGGACCCAGGAGTCCGCTTTCCCCGAAAAAGTCTTCGGCGGTGTGAATGTCGGTCAGGCTTAGCGAACCGTCATCCACCACCGAGGATACCTTGACCCTGCCCTCGACGATCAGGTAGAGACCGCCCGAAGGTTGCGTCCGATCAAAAATGATCTGACCGCGCTTGACTTCTAATAAGGCCTTTCTTGGAAGATAGATGAGCGGGTCAAGACGAGTGTTTTCCTGTGGAATTGGATTCGGCCTCTAGATGATAAAACCCCATCTTCCCAGAAAGTTACGGTGCGATCAAACCTGAGCGTAGGTAAGATCACGGTGTAGGCTGCAGAGCGACTTCTTCGCCGGAGCGGAGGCCGACCTCGACAGCTACCTGGGTATTATTGCGGCCGCCCGGTTGCACTTCGCGGCGGGTGAATCCGTTGGACTGCCTTACATAAACGACCGGCTTGCCACCCGAAATCTGCAGCGCCTCCGCGGGTATGATCAGCGCGTCGTCCTGGCGGGAAAGTACGACGTCTCCGAACGCCGACAGGTCGGGGATGACACGCGCATCCGGGCTTTCGAGAACGATCTTGACCGGGATGCTGCGGATATAATAATTCTGGCGCCAGCCGCCCACCGCCAACGCGCCTACGCTTTGCACCCTGCCCTTCAGGTGCAGGGACGGAAATGCATCGAACCCCACTTCGGCTTGCTGTCCTATGTGGATCAGCTCGCTCTCCGCCTGGTTGATGGTGCCTTCCACGATCATGCCGGCCGTGTCTACCACCTTCATGAAGGGCTGGCCCGGATCCACCTCATCGCCTTCCTGCACCTGGCCCATATCGCCACCGCGCCAGATCGATTCCATGACCGCCAGCCCGCTCATGGGCGCATGCATGGTGAAACGCGTGATATCTACGACGTGGCGATCGCGGTGATGGGCATGCCTGTCGCGGGTCAACTCCAGGATGCGGATTTCCGCATGTTGCCGCGCCTGGGTGGTCGCCAGATCCTGCTGCACCTGCCGGTAGGTGGCTTCGGCTTCTTCCACGCCGAGCTTGAGTTGTGCGCGATCGATGTCGCTGCGAATTTCCGAGGCGCCGGCGTCGAGCCTGGCTTTCTCCACTTGCGCCTTGGCGATACGCACTGTCTGCCGCAGATTCTCCATTTCGATGGCGTGCTCGGCCTGCCGTTTGCGCACGTCGGCCGCGGCTTGTACTACCAGCGCACTGAGATCGTCGACGTGATCTTTAATGGGTTGCGCATCGATTTCGGCAATGATGTCGCCTTTTTTGACCGGCATTCCGGCCTTCACCAGCTTCATCAGGATGAGCGCGCGGCCCGAGTCCGGTCCCCGCATCATAGGCGCCACGATGTTGACGAAATTGCGAGCCGCCGTCGATCCGGCCACCCGCAGAGTCTCGACCAGAGTGCCCCTGGCAACGCGCGCGGTGCGTATGGAGACCGCGGCCGGCTGTTGCGCGGGGCTGGAACGCCACAGTTTGACGGCGAGCGCCACTGCGGCCGCGGCCAGCAAAACGGCGATCCAAACCTTCCAACGCGACGATCCCGGCTTGGTAGGCGGAGCCAGCCGCGGGCCCGGCCGCTCCGGCGCCGCGGAAGGTGACGGCTGTACGATCGCAGACACTGTTGATCCCGCTCCTAGTGTGCCATCCCGCGCCAGAGTTGGCAATCCCGCACTTGTTCACCTCGCGGTAGACTGGCTACTTACCCCCGATGAAGATTCTGATGGTGGCTTCGGAGGCGGCGCCCTTCGCCAAAACCGGCGGCTTGGCGGATGTCGTTGGATCGCTGCCGGCTGCGTTGCAGTCGCTCGGCCACGAGGTTGCGGTCTTGCTGCCGCGTTACCGCTCCGTCGATCTGAAAATCGCCCGGCGCGTCTATGATGCGCTTCCCGTGTGGCTGGGCATCCACCGCTTCGATACTACCATCTACCTGATCCAGCAGGAGACGCCTTTCTATTTTGTCGATTGTCCCCCGCTCTACGACCGGGCCGGCCTGTACGGCGAAGAAGGCTTGGATTATCCCGACAACCACATACGCTTCGCGGTGTTGGCGCAGGCGGCCCTGGCATTCAGCCGCTATGTATTCCGTCCGGATATCCTGCATAGCCACGATTGGCAGGCGGGCTTGACGCCGGTCTATCTGCGAGCGTTCTACGCGAACGACCCTACTTTCGCCGGCATTAGCACGCTGTTCACCATACATAACCTCGGTTATCCCGGGCTGTTTCCCGCCTCGGCGCTGCAAGAGATCGGCCTCGGCGACGCTGGGTTGTTCCGGCCGGATGGGCTGGAGTTCTACGGTAAGGCCGGTTATCTGAAAGCCGGGCTGATTTTCAGCGATGCGCTGAACACGGTCAGCGCGGCTTACGCGCGCGAGATACAGACGCCGGAGTACGGCTTCGGCCTGGACGGCGTGCTGCGCGCGCGTGCGAGCGTCCTCACCGGCATTCTGAACGGCGTGGACTATGCCCAATGGAATCCGGAGATCGACCCGTTTATCGCGGCACACTATTCCCCGGGCGATCTGAGCGGCAAGGCCATTTGCAAGCGTGAACTGCTCGACGAGATGGGTTTGCCGGCCGAAGCCGTGGACGCTCCGTTGCTTGGGATTGTGTCGCGCCTTACCAGCCAGAAAGGCACCGATTTGATTTCGGAAGCTGCGGACCATATAGTCGCCCAAGGCTATAACATGGTGGCCTTGGGCGCGGGCGATCCGCGGGATGAAGATTGGTTTCGCGCCATGGCGGCCCGGCATCCCGGACGCATCGCCGTGCGCATCGGATACGATAACGGCCTGGCGCACAGGATCGAGGCGGGCGCGGATCTTTTTCTGATGCCCAGCCGCTACGAGCCGGGTGGGTTAAATCAGATCTACAGCTTGAAGTACGGCACCGTACCGGTCGTTCGCGCGACTGGCGGTCTTGATGATACCATCGACCTGGAGACTGGTTTCAAATTCAGTCCATACTCCGCCGGCGCGTTGCTGGAGTGTTTGTGGGTGGCCCGTCAGGTATTCGCAGACCCGCCAGGCTGGCAAGCGATGATGTTGGCGGGAATGGCCAAAGATTATTCCTGGAAGGCTTCGGCCGCCGAGTACGGGCGGCTTTATCGGCGTTTGGGGCGGCTGGATTGAATCCTATACGGCGCTTGTCGATCTAATCTATGGGAGAACAATGGTGGGTCAAAATACGTTAACCTTCACCGACGGCAGTTTCGATCAGGATGTCCTGAAATCTGACATGCCTGTTCTGGTGGATTTCTGGGCTGAATGGTGCGGCCCGTGCCGTCAGATGGGTCCGACCATCGAAGGCGTCGCAGAGGAATACGCCGGCAAAGTTAAAGTAGGCAAGCTGGACGTGGACTCGAACGGAAACACGGCCATGCGCTACAACATCCGCGGCATTCCGACGCTGCTGTTATTTAAGGACGGCCAGGTGGTGGAGCAGCGTGTCGGGGCGGTAGGCAAGTCCGAAGTCCAGAAGATGCTGCAGCCGCATGTAGGCGTGCCGGCCTGAAGGTCGCCGGGCGCTTCTATGCGCCTGTCAGGCGCGGCCGCCATTCGTCCGTGCCCGCGTCCGGGTTCATCCCGATTTCTTCCTGACATTGCACGCAGTAGCGGGCCCAGGGCACGGCTTCCAGCCGCTTGGCCGGAATGGGCAAATCGCAGCCCATACAGGTGCCATAGTGGCCGGAGCCCAGCCGGTCCAGGGCTTCCTCGACAAGCCGCAGCTGCAGATAATCGAGACTGTTCAACCGCAGTGAGACGAATTCATCGTTGGAAATCTGCGCCTGATCCTCCTCGGCGATGCGGCCCATCCTGGCTATGGTATCGAACTTGAATCCCAGCCCGGAAAGCACTATTTGCCGCTTCTCGAGCAGCATATTGCGATAAGTGTCGATGGAATTAGCCGGCTCGGTGGCGCTGATTCGTTTACTCATTTTGTCCTTTTGGTTCGTCCCCCAGGCAACGAGCACTTTAAATAGTATGAGACGCTAGCAGAATTCTCTTTTCAATACAGGTTGTATTTTGGAGTGCTCCTCACGTGCTAAGCTTGCTGAACGTGGCAGAACCGTCCGGCCAGGCGCCGAAGCCGCCCAAGGTAACGGCCCTGGTAGTTTCCTACAATCGAAAAGCCTTTCTGCAGCGCTCCATCGAAGCTCTGGAAGCCTCTGAATCTCGTGAGCTGTTCGAGATCGTGGTGGTCGATAATGGATCGACCGACGGCAGCCAGCAGCTTGAAAACGAATATCCCCACGCGCGCTTCATTCGTATTCCTCGCAACTTTGGATTAACCAAGGCGCTCAACATCGGCATACGAGGGTCGGAAGGCGAATACATCTTCTTCCTGCACGACGACACCGAAGTCTTCCCCGATACCGTACGGACTCTCGCGGATGTCCTCGATCGCCAGGCGGAGGCAGGGGCCGTCTGTCCGCTGCTGCTGGACGCCGACGGCCATCCCGCACCGCAACTGGGACGATTCCCGCCGGACAATACCTGGCAGCCGGCCCAAGCCGGTGCCGAACCGGCGCCGGTCGACTACGCGCGTGGCGCGGCGCTGATGATACGCCGTTTCTTTTTGACTGCCATGCGTCAGATCGATGAGCGGTATGGCCAATTTGGTAGCGATGCAGACCTGTGCTATCAGGTGCGGCGTGCCGGCAAGAAGATCCTGCTGGTGCCCGCCGCGCGCGCCCGGCATATGGGGCGCGAAAGCCTCTCGCCGCTGCGACTGGCCGACCAGGAACTGGGGTCCGCCGCCTGGATCGGCAAGTATCAGGGGTTCTTGAGCGCCCTACGCGCGCGCATCGGGGCCAGCTTCGGCGCTCTCGCAGCCTTACAATTGGGGCGACTCAAACATCTCGTCTCCGGTCAAAAAATCGACGGAACGCAGCGCATCGAGCCGTGACCACAGCGGGCGGATGGCTGCTTTTCCGCTATGATAGGAGCAATGGAAGCTTTGCTCTGGATCCTGCTGCCAGGATTCGCTGCGGTGGCCTCCGGTCTGTTGGCCTATTTCATCATGCAGTCTCGCATGGAGGTGGCCCTGGCCCGCGAGCGGGAAAGCACAGCCCGGGCGAGCGGCACGCTCGAAGCGGAGAAAAGCTCGCTTGAGCAGGCCCTGACCGGCGCCAGGGATTCGGCGCGGCGCGAAGCGCTCGACGGATTTCTCGCGGATGTCCACGTGGAGCAGCGCCACTATATACGGGAAAACAAGGTGCTGTTCCAGAACCGCAAGGCTCTTGTGCTGCAGGAGCGTATCTTCTTCCGCAACCTTCCCCTTTCCAATTGGATCGAGCACGAGATCATCTTGCAGGACGGCGAAGATGTGGACAAAGCCGCCCGCAGCCTGACGTCGTTCGTGGACGTGGTGCACGTCGAGCAACAGACGCCTAACGGCGAAAAGCTGCTGCGTTAATGAGCCAGGTTAATCGAGGCGGAACGTCACCGCAATCGTCGTGACGACTTCGACCGGAGCGCCATTCAACAGCGTAGGCTGATAACGCCACTGGCGCACCGCGTCCATGGCGGCTTTGGCCAGTTCGGCGTCCACCGCTGAGCTCATCAGGGAAAGGCCCAGCAGATTGCCCTCGGTAGAGATCACGGCTCGCAGCAGCACGGTGCCTTCGACACCCGCAGCTTCGGCTCCAGGCGGATAAACGGGATTGATGGAGGCAAGCAGCTTGGTGGCCTGTACGTTACCACCCACGCGGATTCGCTGGGGCGTACCGGTCGCTGCCGGGCGTGGGCCCTTACCCACCACTTCTACCGTTTCGGTGACCTGGCCCATTCCCAGCGTAATCTTCATCTGCTGTACGCTGCCCGCCGTGAGGACGACCGCCTTCTGAAATTCGGCAAATCCGGGCGCGCGAACCTCCAGATGGTAGCTGCCGGCCGGGATACCGGAGAACGAATACACTCCGGCTGCGTTGGCGCGGGCGGCCTCCTGGTTGTTGTGGTCGCCATTCAGCAGCAACAATACCCCGGGAACGACGGCTCCGCTGACATCGTAAACGGAGCCTTCGAGCGACGCCACCGGACCAGAGTTTTGGGCGCGCAGCGCCGCCAGGGGTACCATCACCGCGAGGACGGCTGTCAGGCCTGCCAGGCAGGCGCGGCGGCTCAATCCCCTGCGGTTGCGGCCAGGCTCGAGCAGCGCGCGCACACGCTGTTCGAGATCCGAAGTCGCCGCCATGCCCAAAGCCGCGGAAAAAGCTCGCGGCGGCGCAACAGACCGGGCCAGATCCACCAGTTGCGACGCATAGGCGCTCTGCCCGGCGCCGGCTCGCACCACCGCATCGTCACAGGAGCGCTCCTGTTCCCGGCGAAAGCGCGCGAGCGCCAGCCAGGCCAGCGGATGAAACCAATAGACGGCGGCAGCCACGCGGGCCATCAGATACACGGCCGGATCCTTGCGCCGGGCATGGGTCAATTCATGCAGCAGCACCACGCGGCGGCGCTCCGCATTCCACTCTTCTGATCCGCCGGGCAGCACTATGGTGGGCGCGAAGACGCCACAGGTCAGCGGGACGTCTGTTTCCGGACTACGCCGCACCCTGACGGCACGGCCGAGACCGGACTGCGCGGCGATTTCATCAACGAGCGCAAGCCACTCGGGCCCGCTCACCTCCACCGCCCGGCCGAGTGAAACCCATAGCCGCAAGTGGCCGGCGGCCAGGCGGGCCAAGCCGATCATGGCGCCCGCCAGCCAGATTGCGGCGGGCCACGGAAGTGCGCGCTCGGAAGGCGGTGCTTCGACGCGGCTGGCTTCCGCCGTAACCGGGACGCTTTCCGAAACCGGCGCCTGCGACGCGGCCGCCCCCGCCGGCAGCGCCTTCACGGCGAACTCCCAGCGCGGCAATACCAGCGAGAGCACCGGTAGGACCAAGATCGCGGCCAGCGCGCCCGCCCACACGAAATAGCGCGCCGACGCGGAACTGCGGCGCATCGCCACCGTCAACAGCAAAGTCACCGTCAGGATAAAAGTGGCCTTAACGGCGTTGTCGAGCAAAAAAGCGTTCGCATGCATTTCAAATCCCTTCTTTCTTGGCCTTAGCGATTAGTGCGGACAGGCGGTCGAGTTTGTCCGGAGCCAGGTCGCCCGCCTTCAACGTCAGCAGCGCGGTGATGGCCTGCTCCGCGGAATTGTCGAAGAACGTCTCGAGGAGGTGGCGCAGGGCGGATTGCTTGGCCTTATCGCGCGTCACCACCGGCAGATACACATAGCGCAGTGCCTGCTCCTCGTGGCGTACGTGGCCCTTATCTTCGAGTACCCGCAGCTTGGCCCGCACCGCCGAGTAACTGGGCGGGTCCGGTAGCTCGCGGTGGATCTCGGCGGCGGTGGCGCGGCCCCGGCGGTACAGGATGTCCATCATCTGCCGCTCGCGGCGGCTCAAGGTCGAGGCTGGCTTACGGGTCATGTTTCAATGCTGCAAAAGCAGCATAGTGCTTCAAAAATAGCATCAGGGGGTGCGCCTGTCAAGAAAAAAAATTGCGAGTATGATGAGAGTTCCTATGGCCCACTCCCTTCTCCGCAACCGTGTGCGCTGGCTGTTGATCTTCTGGATCTTCGTCATCAGCGCCGTTTCGTTCCTCGACCGCGTCAATATCTCGATCGCCAGCAGCTTCATGCAGCGGGAGTTTCACATCAGCGACGTCCAGCTCGGGCCTGTATTCAGCGCGTTCCTGATCGGCTATACGTTATTCCAGGCGCCCGCGGGCCGCTTGGCGGATCGCTTCGGGCCCCGCCTCATTTTGATGCTGGGCACCCTCTGGTGGGGCGTGTTCACCGCCTTGACTGCCATGGTGCCGGCGCGGACCGCCCCTCTGCTGCTGCTGCTCATGGCGGTACGCTTCGCCTTGGGAGCGGGTGAGGCGGTGGTCTATCCATCTTCGAACCGGCTGGTGGCCAACTGGATCCCGTCGGGGGAGCGCGGCCTGGCCAACGGATGGATCTTCTCCGGCGTAGGGCTGGGCGCGGGCATTACGCCGCCTCTGGTCATCTACATCATTTCGAATTACGGATGGCGCTGGTCGTTTTGGGTGAGTGCCGTGATTGGCCTCGCGGCAGGCGCCATATGGTTCTGGCTGGCGCGCAACCGGCCGGAAGAGCACCCCTGGGTCAGTGCCGAAGAAGTTGCTCTCATCGAAAAGGGTTTGCCCGAGCCGCCTTCGGATCTGAAGATCGGAAGGACGCTGCCCTGGGGCGTCATTTTAGGCAACAAGGACGTGCGAGCGATCGCCCTCAGCTATTTCGCGTACGGCTATGCCGCCTGGATCTTCTTCGCCTGGTTTTTCAAATACCTCAACGAAGTGCGCGGCCTGGATTTGAAGGCCAGCTCCTACTACGCCATGCTTCCGTTTTTGGCCATGGCGACCTGTTCTCCGTTGGGTGGGTGGATCAGCGACCTGCTTACGCGCCGCTACGGTAAGCGTGTGGGCCGGTGCGGCGTGGCGGTGGCGGGCATCGCGCTGGCCGCCGTTTTTATCGCCCTGGGAACGCAGGTCGAGAGCGCACGCCTGGCGAGCGTCGTGTTGGCGGGCGGCGCCGGAGCGCTGTATCTGTCGCAGAGCTCGTTCTGGTCGGTGACGGCCGACATGGCAGGCGCCGCGGCCGGGTCGGTCTCCGGCGTAATGAATATGGGAGGACAGATCGGCGGCGCGGTAACCGCTTCGCTGACACCCTGGATTGCGCATCGCTTCAGTTGGACGGCATCGTTTCTGGTGGCGGCGGTTTTGTGCGCGGCCGGATCTTTGATATGGCTCACGGTGAATCCCTACGCGGAGCTCTCCCACGAAGCGCCGCACCTGCCCTGACTCTCAAGCGCCGGCTAAAACCGCCGCTTATATAAAAAGTTCAGCCCGAACAGACCGTTCTCTTCCCGCAACGCTACCGCCGACCAGTTGCGGCTGAAAGCCCATTCCACCTGTACCACCAGCGGATCGCTGCTGGTCACATCGGTGATGTAAGTGAAAGTGATGTTCGGAGTCACCTGCTGCTCGATAGTCAGGCGCGCCTGTGGATTGTTTTCGACGCCGGTCAGGCTGGTCAGCGTGGGGTCGATCTTCAACCGCGTTACACCGAAGAAGCGCTGCAGACGGCCGGTAACCGGGCTGGCAATGGCTTGGCCTAATAGCGCCGAGGCGCCCAGGGACTGCAACGACTGCGGCGAGGCGGGGCTGGCCATCAGCGTCGAATAGTCCGCGGTTGGCGAGCGTCCGGTAGCGAGCAGCGCCAGGATGTCGGAGAACTGCAGGGGCGGGTCCGAACGAGGAGTCAGATTCAGCTTGTTGATCGGTCCGGAAATGTTCAGAATCACATCCACGCCGCGCGACTTGGTCTCCAGATCGATATTCAGCACCGGATCGATCTTCAAGGGATTGTAAAATGCCAGCGAACCCTGATTCACATCAAATTGCGTACCGAAAAAAACAAGCTGGCCCCGCGTAATATTGATGCGCCCCAGCAGCGCGGGATTGCTGCCGGTGCCTCGCAATCGCAGGCTGGCTTCCGCCTGCAGGCCCTGCGCGAGCGAGCTTTGGAATGTTATATCGGGGGCGCTCTCGATCTGCACGTCGAAGTGCATATTGGCAAGCAGCCCGGTTTGCGCCGAGGGCGTGCGCACGGGCTCGGCGGACTTAGCCAGAATCGAACTGAAATCGGAGCGTGGGTTGAACCCTGTGCGCAGGATCGCGATGTTGCCCGAGAGCATACTGCTATCGGTCGAGCCGGTGAGATTGAGCGACGCATTGGCTACCGTGCTGAAATCCTCCGGATAACGCACGCGCACAGCTTGCGCGCCCAGGTGGAGGTGAAAGATGAGCGCATCGCCGCCATAACCGGCGAAACCGGAAATCGTTACCTGGCCGCCGCCGCTTTCGCCGGAGAAGCTCTGTATGGTGGCGCGATCGCCATCGAACAGAATCACGCCATTGGTCCGATAGATGCCTACGGGAATGTCGGCCAGGTTGAAGGTGGCTTCTTTGATCTCGACTCGTCCGTTGACCTGGGGCTGCGAAAGCGATCCGCGAATGGAAACACCGATCTCCGTGCTGCCTGCCGAATAAATGTCGTGGTTGAAATCCTGCAGCGTGGCGAGGTCGAAACTGCCGTTTACGCGCAGGTCGACTGGATTCTTCTGCTGCAGGTTAACCGTCCCGGTCAACGACAGATCGGTGGCCCGGCCGGTCAGGCGAGCGCTTTCTACCTTGACGACGTCGCGCTCCATGCTGATCACGATGGGCTCGGGGTTGTGCAGCGCAAGCGGATTACCATTGGCAGCCAGAGCTCCGCCCGGCCCGATCTCGAGCGACGGGATGCGTAGCGCCGCCTTCCACAGACTGGGGCTGAGCGCCGGTCCGGCAACAGACAGCGTGCCTTCGGCGGATCCGGCTATGGCAATGCCGCCAGGCGGTTTGGAACGGCCTAACCACGCGAGCAGACGCGTCAGGTCGACCCTGTTGAAGCTCACCTCGAGGGTCCCTGGATAGTCGTCCAGCAGCTTCCATTCGCCTTCGCCATGGATCACAGAGCCGGCCAGTTCGGAATCCAGGTGCGCCACCAGCTGAGTACCTTTAGTCGCCGCGGTGAGATTTACATCGCGCACCGCCTGATCGTTGATACGCAAGCCGCGGCCGTTCAACGCACCGTTCACGCTGACAATATGAAAGCCGGGCTTAGACGGTACGATATCCATAACACCGTTGGCATGCACTTCGGCGGTCCCGTGGATGCCTGGATATTCTTTGCTAACGATCTGGAATTGCGCCAGCGGCATAGGGTTGCTATCCACCTGGACGCTCAGCCGGCCGTTATCTAAAACGCCTGGCGGATGCTGATAATTCGCTTTCAGTGTGATCTGTTTGGAGCCGGCCACCAGTTGAGCGTTACTCAGCTCAATAGTTGGCCCGGCATAGCTCACGGCGCCCGTAAAACGCGAAAAAGGCTCGCCCGCAATCGCGCCATTGCTGGCGGTGATGGCGGCTTCTATGCGCGGGTCGCCGAACGTTCCGGAGATTTTGCCGGCCGCGTCGATCGAGCCCTGCAAAGGAATGTCGTGTACGTTGGCGATGGCCAGCAGATCGGCCGCGGGCGCGCCATGGATAGACGCCGACAGGGTGAGCGGACTGGAGTCTTCCACGCTCCAATCGCGCATGCCCAGCGAGCCCGCGCCTTGCGCGCGCAAAGTTCCGCGGTGGATGCTGCCGTTGCGCACCGCGATTCCCGCGGAGGTGAGATCGATATCGCCACTCAGAGCATCGAAGTTTTCTCTCGACCAGACAACATTGGTAGCGCTTGCGCGGCCCGCAATGCGCGGATCGTCGAAAGCGCCGGTGATCGAGCCATCAAATACAGCTTCCCCGTTCCGCAGCTTGACCGGCAGCGACGGTACGGTGAACGCAGGCAGCACGTCGTCGATATTTCGGGAATCCGCATGGACACGTAGCTGGCGGCCGAGCACGCCGGAAAAATCCAGGCGCGTGGCGGGTAACGCCAAAACCGAGTGACCCAAATCCAAGGTTTGCGCCAGGCCGTCGTAACGGGCGTCGACCGAGCCGTGCACGGGAGCGCCGCTCCCGGCCGGTGCAATGGCCACGTGGGCAGCCACGCGCAGCGTATCAGGATGCTTCAGCGTCACGGTCAGATCGACCGGCCCGGTGGCCGCCCCGTCCCACGGCACGGTCTGGCCGTTGTAGACGCGCAGCATCTCGCGCACGTCGAAGCCGCTCACATCGCCGGTCACATGCACACGCGAGAGATTGGCGAACTGCGTCTGTCCCGCGAAGGAACCGCTGAGGGTTTCCAGGTCAATGCCGCTTATGTCGAGCGTCCTGCCGCGCAGTACCACGGTTTCGATGCGCCCGCTCACGGGAAACTGTTCGAGCGGGTGATCCAGGCCGGTCCCGGTGAGAGTTGCCATGGCCGAACCGGCCAGGCGCACGCCCTTAACGTCCACGCCGCGCGGATCGGCACGCACGGAGCCATCTACCGTTGTGTTCCGCAGGAGGAAGTGCGGGTCCGGCTTGAAAAACACCCCCACCCCGCGAAACGAGCCTGTAGCCAGATAGTCGGAGGCGCCATGAAAGCGCAGGTTGCCCGCCAGCGTCACGGGTCCGGTGAGCTCGAGACCCAGCGGGATTATCTGGCCCAACTCGGCGAGCGATACGCGCCCTTTATATTGGAACGAGCCGGAGAGGTCTGCCAGGCTGTCGATAGCGCCGGAGAATTCTACCTGCGATTGGGCGCTGGCCACCCGGGCGGATTCGATCTCGACGTGATTCTTCTCGAGTCCGGCCGTCAGGCTCACGTCGAGCGGCAGCGGATGCCGGGAGCCCCATTGGAAATCGGCCGGCGAGATCGAGATCCGGCCGCGATAGCGCGGGCCGCTTCGGTCAAAGGTGAGCTCGGCGCGCAGATTGTGGCCGGTGGCGTCGAAGGGAGTCGAACCGCGATCCTGCACCTCGAAAGCGCCGTTTTCGAGATGGAAGCGGCCGATGGCCAGGTCGAGGATGCTTTCGACGGTACCCTTGTGCCGTCGCTGAACCTTAAGCGCGGGCACGTTGGTGTGGCCCGCGGCGTCGACGATCAGGTAAACCTGTGGATGGCGCACGTCCAGATACTGGATGTCGACCTCGCGCCGCAGGGCGGAGATCAGCTTAAGGCCCAGCGCGATGGAATCGGCGCGGAACAGCGGCGGCGCATTCGCAGGCTCGCTGCCGTGCAGAACAAATCCATCCACCTCGGCGCGTAGTTTCTTCCAGTCGAAGCGGAAGGCGCGTATCTGCGCGCGGCCGCCCGTGGCCTTTTCAACTTCGGCCACGATGCGCTGCCGGATCTTTTCGCTGAACCAGTCGCTGCGCAGCGCCAGCACTGCGCCAAGCGCCAGCAGCAGCACTACAGCCACAAGGCTTGCGGCCGCGATGGAGACCATGCGAACACGCCGGCTCATCGGAAAAGGTCCTCATGATAATCGATGCGGGTGCGCCCGCGGGCGTCCTTCAACCATTGCTCCACCTGCTGGTTGGCGGCGTCGCCGGTAAGGGTCTGCTCGATGCGTTCGCGATAGTCGTCGAGCGAGGTGGGCTTTCCGGGATGGGCCTGCTCGAGGGCAGGCCGCACGTGTTCGTCGAAATACTTCCGGATTTCCGCGTCCCCGATCTGTACGCCCGGCCGGAAGCGCGCATCGATGAAGCGCACCAGCGTCAATTGCCAAAACAGCCTGGTTTTCAAATCGTCTTCGGAGATGCCGTACCCAGCCAGTGCGTTGCGGTAGGCGGATTCGTCCGGGTAACGATTCTTCAGTTCCTTGAGCGCGGCATCCACCTCGGCCGGCGTGGGCAGCACATAGCGGCTGACCTCGATCTCGTTACGCAGCAGCGTCTGGTCGACCATGCGCCCGGCGGTGGTGCGCTTGCTGGCGGCGCTGAAGTCCGGCTTGGCGTTGTTCAGGAACGCCGTGATGCGGATCTCACGATCCAGGTCGGTTGCGGTAATGACGCGATTACCCACCGACACCGCGATGCGGTCTATGATGGCAGCCTGCGCCGGCAGAATCGCCATCAGGACCACGCTACCCAGTGAGATGCTGAACGCGCTCCGCATCAGAACGTCTGCCCTATGGAGAAGAAGAACTGGAAATGGCTGATGGACTGCGCCACGCAGCGATCGGGCTGGCCGGCCGGCGGCGAGCAAGGTGTCACGCCGGCGTTCAGCAGGTCCGCGAAGGTTCCCTTGAAACCGAAGAAGCGCGGCGGGTTGACGCTGTAAGCGAAGTCAATGCGCACAGGACCAATGGGCGTGTGGTAGCGCACGCCGAAGCCCACCGCGTGAACCATGTAGTCGAAATCGGAAAGCCCATGTTGATCGGTACGGAAGGAAATGGCGGACGGGCTGCTGAACACGTTGCCCATGTCGTGAAACAGAACTCCGCCGATATCGTCGCCGATCAGTGGAAAGCGCAACTCGGTCTGGTTGGTCAGCAGGGCCGTGCCCCCCAGCGGGAACCCGGTGGTGCCGTCGCGGGGGCCGGCCTGAAAATCGGGAAACCCGCGCAACGAGTCGGCGCCTCCGGAGTAAAAGTGCTCGGGCAAAGGGATGGTGGTCAGGGGATCGTCGGTAGAACGCAGCGGATGAATGATTCCGAAGCTCGTATTACGCGCCAGCACATATTTCTTGCCGATGGGATGATAGGTGGCATTGCGGCCCAGGAAGCGCCCAAACGGGACCTGGGAGCCCAGGGGCCGCGGAGCCAGCGAAATATCCACTGTGTTGTAGATGCCTTTGTGCGTCTCGATGGGATCGTCGCGGCGGTCCTGAATCATGCTCCAGGAAGTCTCCCCCACACGGTCCGGCTGCGAGAAGAGCGGGATGAGCCCGGGCGCAATCTTCAGCGTGGATTGATCCACGGTGACATGGCGATAAGTATAGCGGTAAAGAAACGTGGTGGCCTTCGAAAGGCGCTGTGAAAGTTGCACGGATCCCTCTTCGCGCTGCGCGGTAAAGGTGCGCACGTCCTTACTGTTGTCGTAAAGCACGGTAAAGGAGAGCGTCAGCTTGGGGTTGTTGTGAACGCGCGGAACGGCGTAGGTGATCAGCGCCCGCTGTTCCAAAGTAGAGACCCGTCCGCGGAAGCTGAGGCTTTGCCCCAGGCCCCAAAGATCCAGGCGTGAGACGTCGAGCGAAAAATCCGGCGAAAAGCCGTTCTGCCCGGCCGGCGCCTCGAGACACTCCGAACAGCCGCCCACCCTGCCAAATTCGGCGCCGAAGCCGGTGGTGATGGAATACTTGCGCGCCTCCTCCATATCGTAGAGGACGTACTTGTCCGGGTTATCTCCGTCCGGATTCTGTATGGCGGTATCCACGCGCGCGAAAACCCCCAGATCATAAAGACGATGCTGCGTGTCGCGCATGGTCGTTGGCGAGAGTGGATCGCCGGGCTTCATCTGCAGGTTGCTGTCCACCAGACTTTCCCGCGTGGTCCGGAGGCCGCTGATTAAAATATCGCGCACGAACTGCTGCTGCCCTTCGTGGATCACGAACTTCAGGTTCACCTGGTGCGCTTCCGAATCGGGCCTGGAGCTCCACTCGAAGGTCGCATTGGGGAAACCTTTGACCGAATACTGCTCCAGAATGGCATCCCGGTCGACCGCCACGTTGTACTCGCTGAAGGGTTGGCCTTCGACGGAGCTGAGCATGGAAAGGATCTTCGTTTTGTCCAACTTCTCAATGCCTTCCACGTCCAGGCTGTGAATGAAGTATTGCGGCCCCTCCGCGATGTTGATAAAGACGGCCAGGTCGCTCTGCTTGCCTTGATAGTTGTCTTCGATCTTGTGAGTGACCGCGACATCCCTGAATCCGTTGGATTGATACAAGCTCGAAATAGCATCCTCGTCGCGGCGTAATAAAGACTCGCTGTAGCGGCCGCGCCGGAACTGCAGCAAGGATGCGCGCAGTACGGACATGCGCTCCCGTATGGCCCCGGTATTGAAATATTTGTTGCCCTGAATCTTGACCAACACCAGCTTGTGGCGCCTGCCCGGATTAATGAGATAGTCGATATCGGCTTTATCGTTGACCACGCGCTGGCGTTTGAACTCGACCTCGGCATCGAAGTACCCTTCCGATTGGAAGTAGTCTCGCAGGTTCCGCGCGCCTTCGATCAGCAGGGAATCGTCCACGGTGTGCTCATCGAAGACGGGAACATAGCGCCGCAGTTTACCCTGCGAGAGCTTGGCACCCACAGCGTTGACCTGCACCAGGGGTCCGGCTTGGATATCGATGGAGGCCTGGCTGAGGTTGGAATCGGAGTCGTACTGAAGGTCCTTCAAGGTGACCGCGGCTTCCAGACGCTCGATGCGCTCATATCTGGTGCGCAGGTCGTCGAGCCCCTTATTCACCCGCGATTGGGTGACCAGGCGCCAGCCACCGATCAGCCAGCGCCGCCAGTGCAGGCCGTTAACGATCTGTTGCTGCGGCATCTTGGTGTCGCCGGTGATCAGGGGCGTGGTGAGGCGCGCACGGCGGCCCGACACCACTACGAAGTTCACGCTCACCTGCTGCGTATGCCGGTCGTAGCTCACCTGGGGCCGGATCTGCGTTTCATACAAGCCATTGGTCTCGAAGAGCCGCTTCATGTCGGTCTGCGCCGGCGCCAGAGCGCTCTCGATGAACGGCTGTCCGAGGTTCAGCCTGGTGGCGTTGACCAGTTGACCGCGGTTGGGCGGGTCGGAAATACGGCCGAGCACGGCGATGTTGCCGATGAACCAACTGTTCTTGGTGAGGAATCGCAGCAACACATCGGCGCCGGCGGGTTCGGCATCCACCTGAATATCCTCGTACACGCCGGTCGCGTAGAGCCGCTCAATGGCGGCGCGCACGTCCGCCATGTGCAGGGCCTGGCCTTTCTTGAGGGGCAGCAGCCCCTCAATCTCCTTAGCCAACAGCGGCTGCTCGGGAGGGACGAACTGGATTTCGGCGATGCGGCGGCCCTCGAATGTCGCCGTCTGCGCCGAGAGGATGCCCGCGCCGGCCAGACAAAATGTAGTCAGACAGCAGGCCAAGCGCGAACGCACCTCCCCCATCATAACGTAAGCCGTTCGGAGCCAGTTTGTTACCATCGACTTGGGATGACCGCGGCGGAAAGAGAGCGTTACTCGCGTCAGATCCTCTTCGCGGGCCTGGGGGAGTCCGGCCAGGCGCGGCTACTCGGGGCGCATGCCGCCGTACTTGGTTGTGGCGCGCTGGGCAGCTTTCAGGTTGCGGCTCTGGCACGTGCGGGAGTACGCCGGATCACAATCGTCGACCGCGATTACGTCGAGCCCAGCAATCTACAAAGGCAGTGGCTGTTCGAAGAGTCGGATGCAGCCGAGGCGCTTCCTAAGGCGGTTGCCGCCGAGCGCCGCGTGGCGCGCATCAACTCCGGGGTTGAGGCGCGCGGCATTGTGGCGGATGTGACCCCCGTTAATATCGCGGAGCTGCTCGGCCAGGCGGAGGTGATCCTCGACGGCACCGACAACTTCGAGACACGCTACCTGCTGAACGATTTCGCGATCAGCCGCGGGGTACCGTGGATTTATGGCGCGGCGGTGGGCAGCTACGGACTGACCATGCCGGTGCTTCCGGAACGAACCGCCTGCTTCCGCTGCGTGTATCCCGAGCCGCCCGCGGGGGTTCAGCCCACCTGCGAAACGGCCGGCGTACTCAACTCCATCACCGCCACCATCGCGGCGTTGCAGATCGCTGATGCCTTGAAGATACTGGCCGGCCGCGCCGAGTGTGTGCAGCCGCGCATCACCACCGTGGACGTATGGGAGGGTGGTATCCGGCAGATCCACCAGCCCCCGAAGGATCCCGACTGTCCGGCATGCGGCGCACGCAATTTTGTCTACCTGAACGGTGAGCGGAGCGCCCCTGCCGGCTTGTGCGGACGCAACGCCGTACAGATCCACGAGCGCGCGCGGCCCCTCGACCTGGGGCGGCTCCGGGCGGCGCTAGCGCCATTGGGCGAAGTGCGCGCCAATGAGTTCGCGCTGCGCTTCTTCCCCCATCCTTACGAGATGACCATATTCCCGGACGGACGGGCCATCGTCAAAGGCACCACCGATATCGGGGTGGCGCGGAGTCTGTATGCGAAGTACGTGGGGAGCTAGGGCTCTTCCTGCATTGGGTGAAGTTGCGCGCTAATCGGTACTGTTCCGAGGTCGTCCAGGCCTGGCCTGAGTCGGATCGCAAGACCGTCTTTTTGAATGCGATTGATAGCCGCTTAGCAGCTTTGCAACTGCAGTTCGACTTGATTTCTTCGGCTGCAATTGCCCAACCGCCGGCCGAACTGAAGTGGGAACCGCGCAAAGTCAGTGAAGGCCTTTCACCAATCCCCCATCCACGGCCAGAGCGACTCCGGTAAGCTAACTGGCCCGCTCAGTACGAACGCCGCGCGCCGATTAGCGAGGTCGAACGCGCCAACCTAACCCGCCATTCGCATCAAATTGCGGCCGCAGATCAGACTGCCTTCCAGCTTATCGCCACCCGGGCCGCTCCAGTGCGTCTCGAGACTGATCCAGCCCTTGTAGCCATCCGCGGCCAATGACTGGATCTGCCCTTTCCAATCGATATCGCATTCGCCCAGCGGACCCCACACCGCACGGTTGTCTTCCATGCGGCAGTCTTTGGCGTGCACATGTACGATACGCTCCGGCGGCAGACGGCGATAACCATCCGGATAGGGCGTTTCCCCGGATACGTAGGCGTTGCCAGGATCCCACACGACCTTCAGGTTCGGATGGTTCACGGCTTCCAGCAGCCGGGCGGTTTCTTCACCGGTGGCAATATTACAGGCGTGCTCATTCTCCAGGCCAATGATCAGCTCGTGCGGCGCCGCCTGGCGCGCTAGTCCTTCGAGCGCGCGCGCGATCCGCTCGAAGCACGCCTCAGGCTGGATCGTACGCCAATAGGAGAACACCCGGATGATATTGGCTCCGGTGCGTTCGGCGATCTGGAAAGCGCGCCCGGCCAGGCGCGGCTGGTCCTCGAACGTGTGCCGCGCGGCGAAGACGTCCTGGTGAAAGCGCGAGTCCACCGGAGGCGAGTCCGGCAGCAGGCACTTCAACAGCGGCGAGGCGATGGAAATAATCCGCAGCCCGCTTCCGGCCACGATCTCCCCCGCGCGATCCAGTTCCGCGTCGGTCAGGTCGATCACATTCTTGCCGAAAACCATGCGCAGTTCGGCGCCCTTCATGCCGATCGTAGCCATGGCGCGCGTGGCGGTTTCGATATCCTGCGAGAATTCGTCGGTAATTGCGGCTATGGGAAAGTGGGAACTCATGCGTCTCAGCTCTTCATGCGCATCAGCAGATACAAGCCGGTGAGCGAAAACAGCGCATCCGGCGACCAGGCGGCTATGGCGGCGGGCAACTGATTCACGTCTCCGATTTTCTCAAACAACAGGCCGATGCCCCAGTACGAGATGGCGATTCCGATGCTCACGCCGATGCCCGCCATGGCGCCGCGGTTGCCCACCAGAAACCCGAACGGAATCGAGATGGTGGCCATGATCAGGGCGAACAGCGGTACCGAGAACTTGCGATAGAACTGCACCCGCAGCTTCACCGTGTTGAACCCGCTCTGCTGGAGGTCCTGTATATAGCTGTCTAACTCCTGAAAGTTCATCTGCGTGTCCTGCTTGACCTCTTTCAGGAAGTAACTGGGCGGCTCGTCCAGCTCCGCAAACGTCTTCACCTGAAACTGAGTCAGGGGAATGCTGTTGTTGCCATGGAATTCACGGCTCCAGCCATTCTCGAAGACCCAGGTCTTCAATGTCCGCTGCCAGTGCGCGCGTTCCGCCGAGATCTGCCGCACTAACTGGAAGGTGTTGGGCTCCAGCACGAAGACCATCACGTCTCCCATCACTTCTTCGCTCTGATCGAAGAATTTGTAGTAATAAATGCGGGGCCCTTTGCCGAAGATCCACTTGCGCTGCGGGCTAAGGTAGGTCTGCACCGCCCTGCCCTTGATCTCGTTGCGCAGCGCGTCCTGCCTGCGGTTGGCTTCGGGCACGTAGTAATGATCGAAGGCGAACAGCCCCCCACTGAGAAAACAGCTCAACACCAGGATGGGTATGGCCAATCTGTGCAGGCTGACGCCGCAAGCCCTGAAAGCGGTGACCTCGTTGTGCTTGGTCAGAATGCCGAAGGTCACCAGCACTCCCACCAGCACGCTGATCGGCAGTGTCTCGTAGATCAGCTTGGGCGTCAGGAAGAACAGATAGGAGAAGACTTTGTACAGCGAGATCTGGTTCTGCACAATGTCTCCGAGCAACTCGAAGAAGTTATAAATCTGGGTCATCGAGACGAAGCTGGCCAATAACACCGTGAAATAAAAAGCGAAATTGGTCAGAATGTAGGTATCCAGAATCTGCGGCAGCAGGAACCATCGATAAGGCCTGGACGAGGCGGCCCCACCGGGCGCGCGCGATGGCAGCAGGCGCGCACGCAGGCCGTTCACCAGCGCGCTCCAGGCGTCCTTCAAAGTACCCACAATATCGCGCCCGCCGGGCTTCTCCATGCGCGCCACAAAATAAGTGCCGGCAACCGCGAATACGAGGTTCGGCAGCCAAAGCGCCACTTCCACGGGCAGGGCTCTGCTGCGTGCCAGGCGCACCAGAGTGATGAACGCCAGGTAGTAACAAAAGAAGGCCAGGAAGACCGCGGTGACATAGCCGCCCGACTTGCCGCCTTTGCGCGAAGATACGCCCAGCGGAATGCCCACCAGCGCCAGCACCAGGCAGGCGACCGGCAGCGCCAAACGTTTATGCAGCTCGATGCGGGCTTCCACCCATTCCGCACCGGTGGCTGAGTAGCGCCGCAGCTCGCGCGTGTTCATTTCGCTAAAAGGCTTGCGGGCCACCTGCTCGGGCGGGGCCGCATACAGGGCCTGATCGCCACGGGGGAAAAAGCTGTCGTAGCCCACCTTGTCTTTGCCCATTTCGTGCGTGCCGGCGTCCCGCATGGAGAGCTGTATGCGGTTGTGCTCGGGATCGGGTATGGCGATGGCCTCTCGCGCCACGGTGATCAACGGGCCGTCGGCCTTGTCGCGCATGCCGCTCGAGCGCTGCTCGGGCGGGGTCAGGTCGGCCAGGAAAACATTGCGCCACAGCACCACAGGTCCCGGCCGCACATCGCCTACATACAGAATCGTGTTCGGAAAATCCTCGTCGAAAACGCGCGGCTGTATGTCCGCGCTCACTTGCGAAGCAGAGAGCTTGTCGAGAAGATCTTTGCTCACTCGCATCGACAGAGGTGTCAGGCGCAGCGTCATCGCTCCGGCAACCGCCATGGCCAATAACGCAAAGGCCATCACCGGCGGCACCACCCTCCGACTGGAACAGCCGGCCGCCCGCATGGCGGTAATTTCGCCGTCCGTCGCCAGGCGGCCGAGGCCGACCAGGATGCCGACCAACACACCGAAAGGTATGGTCAGGGGCAGCAGCGGCGGCAGAGACAAGGCGAAGAGATACAGAACTGTCGCCGGATGCGGCGAAGTTTTCACCAGCACTTCGAACAGCTTGCCGACGCCCTGCAGGAAAATAATGGCAGTCGCCAGGCCAACGCCCAGCAGCGAACTGGAGAGGATCTCGCGGAAGATATAGCGGTCGAGGATGCGCATGGATCCGCTAACGGGCCGCCCCGGCCCGCATTTCCGGGGCAGGCACGATAGGCAGCTTCGGCAGTTCCTCTTCCAGCGGATGCATGGTCACGTCGTCGATCAGCACCGATGGCGCAATGACACAACTCTCCGCCACATAACTGGCGCCGCCGATGGTGGCGAAGGGCGCCCGGCTGTTCAGGAATTCAAAGACGTTGGTATCATCTCCCGCAGCCAGTATATCCTTCAACGACCGCGCACTCAGATCGCGAAAACGCAGGCCGCGCACGAGCTCTTCCCGGCCGTCGGGATATATGCGATAGGCCAGTACCGGCGCGCTCACCGGATGGCCCGCTGCACCCGAACGCGCGGAGTCCGCCACCATGCGCCGCACCTCTTCGAATGCAGCCGACGATGGGAAATCCATCTTGCGCACGATCATGCCATAGGGCTTGTTACGCTGGCCGCACATCTCGATCAGTTTCTTCTTCAGCTCCGCGAGCGACGTGGTTTGGGTGGATCGTACAAACAGATTGCTCAGGCTCGCGGTACTCCCTCCGAAACTGCCGGGAAGGCGCGCGCGGCCGTTGGAGCCTTGAAATCCCTGCATCGGCTGCCGCGTCAGCAGAAACGTCTTCAAGACGCCTTTTTCTACCAGGGTCAGCGGCTGGGGAACCACGCCCTCGTTATCCACTTCATAGCTGCCGAATAGCGGGCGACCGCGCCACTCGGTTTGCGTCGGATCGTCGACCACATCGAACCACTCCGGCAGAATCCGCACGCCCTGGCGGCCCTCGAACTCGCTCACTGGAACGCCGCCGTTGCGTCCGGGATCCATCACCGGCCGTCGCGCGAGTGACAGGTTGCTTCCCAGCACTTCGGCGAAGAGCTGCGCCGCAGCCGCGCCCTCAAACAGCACGGGCCCGGAATAGTCGTCGCCTTTGGGTGCGCCGGCCAGCGCTGACAAACTCTCCGCCAGCGCGGCAATGGCCCGGCGAAGTTCCGGATCGGCCGGCATCCTGCCGAAGTCCCGCGATTGAAAAATTGCCGCGCTGTGCATCAGCATCCCGTCCGGCGCCTGAGCGTCCGCGCGAGCAATCAGGTAGATCACTCTCTGAGGCACGCGCACTTCGGTGCCTTCGGAATTCATGAAATAGTGGGCGGTTTCCGAAGCGCTCAACTCGACCGCCGAAGACTTCACCGCCGGATATGCCGCGAAGAGCGCCGAGAGCGCTCGAACCCTTGCCGCCCAAGCATCCTCATCGAGGGGGCTATGCCGTATCTCCAGAATCTTCTTTACCGGTTCGGCTTTGGCGAAGTCATCCAGTTGCTCTCCGGCGCTGACATTCTTGAGCGCGGCCCGTTTGCGCGCGATCGCTTCGACCGCCGACTTATAGGCGCTATCGGTCTCGAGCCAAAGAAAGCGCCGCAGCACGCCATAAGCATTCTCGAGCGGATACCGTTCGATGTCGTAGTGCGTGCCGAAGTGGTAGCCGCTGCCAGCGTAATTGGTATTGTCGAATTTATAATCACCCACCCGGACGTCGATATCCGGGAGCCGCTGCTGGCTGTGACGCACCGAAACGAGCCCGCCCAAACTGGCCGAGACCTCAAAGCCGCGCATGTCGTCGATCGAGTAATCGATGTAGTAAGGCCCTTCCAGACTGAGCACCTTCAGATTACGCGAGCGGCTCAGCTCATCGCGCATGGCGCGCAGTATGGCATCGTCGGCGGTCTGAGCGAACGCGCCCGCGGCCGCTAGAAAACCGGCGACCACCCCGGCTCCCCATCTCCGCGTCACTGGGCCCCCGCGCCCGTGCCGGTCGGAAACGGCAGCAGCGGCGGCCGGTCCTGCGATTTGTTTTTCTTCTCGATTTCGATTTCCGAAACCAGCACTGCGGGCGAAACCGCCGATACCGGAATACTGCCCGACTCCGCTCCGCAGTACCCGTTAAAAACCTCCGGCCGGTCCGAGGTAGCCAGGATCTTGGCAAAACTGGCCAGCGGAGTGCCGACGATGTCCGCACCCCGGATCAACTCGTCTGGCCGTCCGTCCGGGTAGACTTTGTACACCACAATGGGAATCACCTTGAAGGCCTGCAACCCCTGCCGCGCGGTGTTGGTGAAACCGCCGACGATGTCGCGGAAGTAGAGCCCATAAGGCTTATTCTGGCTCTTGATCTGTTCGATCAGCATGGCGCGCAAACGCGCTTCCGGAACCGCACGCGACGAGTCCACAATGAGGTTGGACTGGCGCGATACTACTTCAAGCCCCGGCTGCCTGCGGCCGTGGCCGTTGGACTTGTCGAATCCCCGGATCGGCGACCTGGACATCAGGAATGTTTTGAGAACGCCGTTCTCCACCGCCACGACCGGCCGCGCGGCGATGCCTTCGTCATCGAAGGAATAGGAGCCGTTGAGCTCGACATTTCCAATTTTCTTACGCGTCGGATCAAAGGTCACCGAGAGAAAGTCGGGCAGCACCTTGGTACCCACGCTCTTCGTAAAGGTCTGTCCCTCCCCCTCGTCTTTTTGGCGGTGTCCCTCGACGCGGTGCCCGAAAATCTCGTGAAAAAACACTCCGGCGGCGCGCCCCGAAAATATAGCCGGCCCGGCGAAAGGCTCCGCGGCGGGCGCGATCAGCAGTGCCTGCAAATCTTTGGCGACGTGCTCGACAGCCTCGGCAACGGCTTCTTGCTTAGGCAGTCCCGCCGGGTCAGTGGCTTCGAAGGTTTCGCCGGTGGCCAAATCGGTCCCGTCCATGGCTTTCGCTTCCGCGCTCACCACTACCCGCGCAAAGCCGCGGCCAAACTGCAGCCGGGCGCCCTCCGAGCTGACGAAGTATTTGGTCTCGCCGCGGAACGTGACCGAGACCCCCGAAGTCAGGATTCCGGGAAAATCGTTGAATCGCGCCGACAGCTTGCGCACACGCTCCGCCCATTGCTCGGCCGGAAACCGGGTATGGCTCACGGGCTCGATGCGCATGGACGGCTCTTCGCTCGAGAAATCGTCGGAGGCGTCTTCCTCGGCGACCTTCACTTCGGCATTCGTACGTATCTTGATGAGCCGCTCGGCCGCGAGCCGGTAGGCGCGATCGGTCTCTAACCAGATACGATGCTTGATGGAATCCGGCTGATCTTCAAAAGTGAGCGCGGCCCCGGAGGTAAATTGTGTCCGTTCGCCACGCACACGGTGATAATTGTCCAGTTTGGGCGTGCCTACCCGCACACAGACGTCCAGCCGCCGGCTCTTACCCTGATTGTTGTTGGTTATGGCGCCGAGGGTGGCCGATACCCCGTGAGCATCCTCTTCCGTGATTTCGTAGGAGAGGAAGTACGGCGCCGGGTCAGCCTTGGCTTTCAGGAGAGAAAAGTTGCGGCCCAACTCCTCTTTCATTGCATCGAGGAGCACCGAGGACTGCGCGGATGCCACCGCCGTAAAACAGAGAAAAAGAACCCCAGGCGCTACGCTTGCCACGTGAACATCAGGATAACATGCACGCAACTTAGATTCTTCTTGACTCTGGTCCACCCGCCATGGTATTCCAGTAACCAAAGACAAAGGGGTAAGGGGAAGCAATGCGTCACCCTGTATCGGATCTTAATATCTGGGTGACCGTTTGGACATCAGTCGTCGTACTGGTGGCACCGGCGGCTTACGCCGGCTCAGGAACGGTCATCAACATCAACACCCAGACATCGAGCGCTCTTGCGCCTGGGCTGAGCGGCTTCAACGCGCCTCAAATGCGCAACGGCGTCGAGTATTACGACCCCAAGTTTCTCGGGGCGGTGGCGCCGCTCAAAGCAGGCTGTCTGCGTTTCCCTTCCGGCACGGCCTCGATGGATTTCGACTGGAACGCGGGGCACGTCAATGCGAGCTGGCTCGCCAGCCTGACCACCGGAAATCCGGCGCTGGTGCCCAGCGGGACGGTGAACATTCTGAACACCTCTCAGGAGCTCACGCAGGCTAAAGGCGGCCTCTGGCTCTCGGATTTCGCGACCTTCGCAAACACATTAGGTTCGGCGGCCATTATGTGCGTCAACGGATATACCGACAACAACCCCGGCAGCACCGCTCTGTTTGCGCAGGCAGCGCAAAGCTATGGATTGAACGTGATCGAGTGGGAACTTGCCAACGAGCCCTACCTTTATCCACTTATCTTTCCTACCCCCGGCATACCCAATCAACCGAGCGCCGCGGCCTACGCTTCGGCCATGAACAAACCCTACTATGACGAGCTGATTTCCGTCGCTCCCACGGCGACGGTGGGCCTCTTCGACGTGGGCCTTTTCCCAGGGATTGCGGGCGATTACGCTACTTGGGACACGGACATGTCTACTTATGCTCCGCGCTACTGGAATGCCACGTCGGTGCACGTTTATCCCATTCAGGTGCTGACCCCTATTGCCACGACTATGCAGACTTTGAATGGCATCCTGGCTCACGGCAGCGTCGACTATATCAATTCGTACCTGCTTCCACTGATCGGCGCCGGCACTCCGGTGTACATAACCGAATTCAACTGTTGCACCCCGGACGTGTTTCAATTCTTAAGCTATATTTACAATGGAGTTTTTCTCGTAGAGTACATCATGCGCATGTCCACGGTGCCAAACGTGAAGGCCATCGCGGTTAACTCCCTGTACACTGACAATTACGACTACCACGGCGTAATTCAATCGGTGAATGATTTCGAGACTTATCTGCTGGGACAGGTCGCGGCTAATCCAAATTATTCGACCAATACGGCCACCAACCCGAACACGCAGTACCAGTTCTACACTTCCGCGCCCGGGCTGGCGCTCGAAGTTGCGAATCCGGTCATCAACAGTAGCAATTACATCTGGCCCACCACTGTGGTCGGCGGACCCACCGTTCCTATCATCGGATACGACGGCAATCCCATACAGGCCATTTACGCGCAGGCATACAAGGGCATCAACAGCAGCCACAATCTCCTGATCACTAACAAGGCTGCGGCGTCTTTGAATGTGGGGATTCAGATCAACGGGGTCAAACTGACCAGTACATTGACGGTGACCTCGGTCGCAAACTCCAGCCCAACGGCGGCAAATACCGCACTGTTGCCCAACACCGTCCAGATTCAGACAACCACGGCGGTGAGTCCGCTGGTGATCGGCCCTAACAGCGTAACCAGCGTGACGTGGTAGCACTTACATCTTCAGCAAGCGGATATTACCGTTGGAAGTCGAGAGGTCGATGGTGGGGCCGCCCGTGCCTACCTTACCCTCTAAGTGGTGCTTACTGAGAGTACCCTGGGTTTGCACTTCGAAATCCGTGGAGATCGAAGAGTTACTGGCGTTGGCCGTCAGGTCGGCATTCACGTTAGCCGGTAGATGCAAGGTAATGCCTCCGTTGCTGGTGGTTGCGTGAATTTCGTTCTGATTTAAAGCCTCGGCCGTCAACTCGATGCCGCCATTAGAGGTTTCGAGCTTGATGGTGCGCCCGGCGGCGGGCTTGGTCAGCCGCACGTTGATGCCGCCGTTGGATGTCTCGGCTTCAAACGAGCCGCGCACATCTTCGGCATGCACGCGTCCGTTGGAAGTATGCAGCATGGCGCTGCCTTCCAGATTCTGCACATCGATGCCGCCGTTGGAAGTCTGCGCGTCGAGGTTGCCCTGCAGGTTCTCGGCGCGAACGCCTCCATTGGAGGTCTTCAGCCGGGCAGCACCATCGATGTCGAGCGCATGAATAGTTCCATTGGAGCTCGAGATGCGATCGAGGATGGTGCGTTTGGGAACCTTGATCATGTACTTGGCTCCCATGTTTCCGCGCCTTTCCGAAGGGCGTACGGTGCGTATGTAGACCGAGTCCGCAGTGTGCTCCACTTCGATCTTGAGGGAATCCCGCAGTTCCGGCGTGCGGGCATACTTGCTGCCGCTGATGTCTACGGTATCCTGGTCCCACCCGGAAATCTCCACTGAGCCGTTAAAATTCTCGACCGACAATCGGCCGCCCGGCCGCATCGGGTAACTGTAATGGAAATCCTGGCTGGAACGTTCCGAGCCTCCCATATCCAGGTCATCGATATCACACCCCGCCAGGCCAAACAGGCCGGCTCCCAGGGCCAGAGCCAGAATCTGCGTTCGCATAGAGCACCTCCAAATGCCGCTTAAGAGATTATTACGAAATTATAGGGAAGTTTGTTCGCGCAATTCACCGGCGCACGCCTACCCATTGCCCGTTCAGCATGATCCGATCGATGGCCATCACATTGCGTAGATCTTCGGCAGGATTCGCGGAAACCAGCAGCAGGTCCGCGCGCTTGCCCGGCTCGATGGAGCCCAGTTGATCGGACTGGCGAAGCGCCAGGGCGTTGTTCCTGGTGGCGGCTACGAGCACTTCGGCGGGCGAAAGACCGGCTTCGGTCAGCAGATCCATTTCATGATGGATGTCGCCGCCCGAGCCTACGCCGATAAGCACGCCGCCATCCGCCAGGCGCTTGGTATTCCGTTTGGCGAGCACCAGCTCCCCTGGGCTCGATACCTCTGCCAGGACTGGTACGAACACCACCTGCAGGTCGCGCAGGCGGGCAATGAAGGCCGGGTCAATCGCATCGGTGTCCCGGATCATGTGCAGGAAGCCCGCGACTCCGCTGTCAAGGGCGCGGCGTGCATCGGCCAGCGAGAAAATGTCGGCGAAAACAGGGATGCGATTTTTGCGGGCTTCGTCCATAAAATTTCCGGCGTCGCCAGGCCCGGCCAGCTCCGCTACGTCCGGACGCATCGCCGGAAGACCCAGTATGAACAACCGTGTGGTGACCAACTCGTCCCGCCGCTCGGCTTGCTGCACTCCTGCGAGATCTCCGCCGCCCGCGCTCAACACGCTTAAGACGCCGATTGCTCCATAACGATTCAGGTCCCGCTCGATTCCCGCTCGTCCCCCGGATGTAGTTAAAGGAACGTCAAGATCGATCAATCCCGGAACCAGGAACTTGCCCGATCCATCGATCTTGTCGGAATCGGCGGGCACGGGCAGGCTGGCGCGGTTACCGACCGCGCGAATCCGCGAGCCCTCGATGGTGACTACGGAATCGGAGATCGGAGGTCCGCCCGTGCCATCCATCAGCACGGCGCCCACGATGGCCTTCACGCCCGGCTCTTGCGACGGCTTGCAACCCGTCAAAAGCAGCGCGGGAGACAACGCCAGCGAGATCAGAGATAGAGCATAAAGCCAATGCGGATGCGAGTTCATCGTGTGCCTGACCATCATATCCATACCGGCGCGCCATCCCGGGCTTGCCTTTTTCGAACCTGCCAGTTGCACATTGGCGCAACAGGTGTAATATTGTTGACTGGACAAAGAAATAGAGGAGCACCAGGATGCGACGCTGAGTTCGGCGCGGTGGGGAGAGGCGGCTCTTGTCAGTAATTTTTTAGGGCCCCAATTACTAAGCAACCAGGCTTTCCATACTCTCCATAAAGGAATCGCCATTCCTGCCGTTCGAATCGAGCGGCGTCCGTCTGGTAGCCCCGATCGCTAACAACGGAAGCATGGCCGGATCATTCCGGCTTTGAGGAAAGTAATGGCCAACGAAAACCCCGGACCTCCGGCGGGAAAGACGCCTCCTCCGCCGAAACCATCGCTCTCGCAAGCTCTATTTAAGATTCTCAAGGAGCCGGCCGACTCCGATCCCCAGCGCGTGACTACTCGCCGGCGTCGTTTCGTGATCGCCTCGGCGCTGGGATTTCTGGGCGTTAATTTCCTGATGTTCCTGCGGTTCTTCTTTCCGCGCGCCCTTTACGAGCCCAAAACGCGATTCCTGATCGGCTATCCATCGGACTTCGGCTTCGGCGTGGATACCAAGTTTCAGAATGCGCACCGCATCTGGGTGGTGCGCAACACGGAGGGGATTTTCGTGATCTCCGCCATCTGCACCCACCTGGGCTGCACGCCGGATTGGAAGCCCAGCGAAAACAAATTCAAGTGCCCGTGTCATGGCAGCGGCTACGATCCCGAAGGCATCAACTTCGAGGGGCCCGCGCCCCGGCCCATGGACCGCGCGCATGTCGAGCTCGATCCGGAGGGCCAGATCGTAGTCGACCTGAGCCACGTCTACCGGTGGCCAAAAGGCGAGCCCTCCGAATTCGGTAGTGAAGGGGCGATTCTCCGCAACGTGTGAGGTTGAAGCATGGCTGAACCAGACGGAAAAAACGGCGCGCCGGCGACCAACGGCACGCCCACAGGTTCCAACGGGGGCAACGGCAAGAACGGCAAAAGCAAGCTGACCGCGTTGCTCGAGGACACCAAGGCGGTGCGCGTCCGCGCCGCCGAGGAGCTCAAAGCTCTCCAGCAGCCCGAAAAGACCGATCTTTGGAAATCGGTGCTGCGCGTCAAGCATGACGAGACACCCCGCAGCCGCGCGCTGGGGGTGCTTTCCAATGTTTTCCTGCACCTGCATCCGGCCAAGATCAACCGCGATGCGGTGGCTTACAGATATACCTGGGGCATGGGCGGCATGACGTTCTACGTCTATATCACGCTGGTCTTCACCGGCACGCTGCTGATGTTCTACTATCACCCCTCCAAGGTCGTCGCCTTCCGCGACATCCTCTATCTCGAGCATGACGTGCCCTTCGGCAAGCTGCTGCGCAACATGCACCGCTGGGGCGCGCACCTGATGGTGATCATGGTCGAGTTGCACATGTTCCGCGTCTTTCTTACCGGATCGTATAAGCCGCCCCGGCAGTTCAATTGGGTGGTGGGGGTGCTGCTGCTGGTGCTGACGCTGCTATTGAGTTTCACCGGCTACCTGCTGCCCGACGATCAGCTCGGTTTCTGGGCCGTAACCGTGGGAACGAACATGGCGCGCGCGACGCCGCTTTTGGGGCACGACGGCCCCTTCGGACACATGCTGGGGATGACGCCATTTAATGACATACGCTTCGGGCTGCTGGGCGGCTCGATCGTGGATTCCAATGCCCTGCTGCGCGCCTATATTTGGCATTGCGTGGCGATTCCGATCATCGCCTCGACGTTCATGGTGGTGCATTTCTGGCGCGTGCGCAAAGACGGCGGCATCTCCGGGCCTGCGCCGGTGGTGCTCGAATCGGAAATCAAGGAGCCGAAAAAGGTATAGGAGCTTTTTATGGATTTTCATCAGCTCTGGACGATTTTCAGCACTCCGGACAATGTGCCGATCGTGCTGCTGCTGTTTGTGGTCCCCTTCTATACCTGGTACGGTATGCGGCAGGCGTTCGCCAACGACCGCCTTATAGGGCAGCTTGAGGCCGACCCCGCATTGGCGAAGACGCATCATCGCAAGGTCGAGCCGTGGCGGCCGGGTTGGACCAAAGAAGTACACGTCTGGCCTTATCTGCTGCGCATCGAGTTCCTGGCGGCCGTAATCGTCACCATCATCCTGCTGGTCTGGTCGATCACCCTCAACGCGCCACTCGAGGAGCCTTCCAATCCCACGCTGACCATGAACCCCGCCAAGGCGCCCTGGTACTTCCTGGGCTTGCAGGAGATGCTGGTGTACTTCGACCCCTGGATGGCCGGCGTGATTTTTCCGACCCTGATCATTGTCGGGTTGATGGTCATCCCTTATATCGATACCAATCCCCTGGGCAACGGCTACTACACCTTCAAGCAGCGCAAATTCTCGATCCTCACCTTCATTTTCGGCTTCATTGCCTTGTGGGTTTTGATGATCGTGATCGGCACGCTCATACGCGGGCCGGGCTGGATGTGGTTTTGGCCCGGGGTCACATGGGACCACAACCGGCTGGTCTTTGAAGTGAATCGCGATCTACCCGATCTTTTCGGCATCAAGGGGCACGTGGGCAAGACCATCTTCGGGGCCATTGTGGTGGCGCTCTATTTCATCGTCGCCGGCCTTGGCATACACAAGTTGATTACCTACACGCCTTTCAATCGTAAGATCCTGGCGCGCATGAGCCTGATGCAATACGCCGTCATGCAGGTCTTCCTGATCCTCATGCTGGCGCTGCCGGTGAAGATCCTGCTGCGCCTGGTGTTCCGCATTAAGTACATTTGGATAACGCCCTGGTTCAACATATGACCGACCAAGAAAAGGACCCTGTCGTTCATTCTTCCCTGAGTAAGCCGCTTTTTATTTCATCGGCGCTGCTGGTGGTTTGCCTGGGCTGGGCGCTATACGACGAGGTTTACGGCACGCGTCCCTGGAAGGGCTACGAAGCGCGCTTCGAGAAGGTTTATTCGCGTTTCTTGCACAGCGCGGCGCCCGGCGAGGCTACCCTCGAAAAGCAGATCAAGGCGTCTGCCGAGTATCAGAAGCTGGATCGCGAAAGGAAGGCGGCGGAGGATGCGGTCGCCCCACAGGTAGGCGAAATCGACCGTAAAGTAAATCAAGAGCTGGTGCCGCGTTCGCTGGCCCTGAATGATCCTTTCCAGGAAGTTCGCGGCCACATCGGCTCACTGACCTATCAGATTGAAATCACCAAGAGCCAAAGCAGGAAGGACTCGCTGCGCAAGGAGATCGAAGAGCTGCGCAAGGAAGTCCATACCGTCAAGCTGCCCAAGCCCGACGGATCCATCGAGAAGGTGCCGATGGACTTCGCCACCATGGATAAGAACCTGCAAGACTGGAAAGCGGAAAAAGCGCAGTTGCTCCAGAAGCGCGTCGACCTTCTGAAGACTGCGACGGAGCTGCGCGTCGAGCGCGACAAGTATCTTACCGACCGCATTCCCGACGTCAGCGCCGATACGCTGGCGGGCCTGCAGCGCAAAATGGAGACCTTCGATATCGCCATTCGCCAGATACATGTCAAGGACGTCGATCTGGTAGATCGTTGCGAATCCTGCCACCTGGGCACGCGCGAGCCAGTCACGTTGACCAAAGCGGCCATGGGCGGCGAAGAGGCTTTCACCAGCCATCCTGACCGCGAGCTGCTCAAGGTCCACGACCCGGAGAAGTTCGGTTGCACACCCTGCCATGGCGGCAATGGCGTGGCCACTACCAGCGTCGAGAAGGCCCACGGCTTGAACGAACACTGGCTCTGGCCGCTGCATGCCCGCGCCAACCTGGACGCCGGCTGCCAGCAGTGCCATTCCCAGGAAATAGTCACGGAGATGGCCGACACGCTCAACGCCGGCCGTGAGATCTTCCGCCTGCGTGGCTGCATGGCCTGCCACCGCTACGAAGGTTTCGACCGCGATCAGGACGACCTTTCGGCGGTGAACCAGGACATGCGCCAGCTCACCCAGCAGAAAGCTGAGTGGGGCCGCGAAATCGGTTTCAGCGTGCAGAGGGGCGACAAGACCCGCGATAACGCAGAGGCGCAGAAGCTCTACCAGCACGCCGACGACCTGAAGGTACGCATCAGCGGCATCGACGCCAAGCTCGAACAGCTCGACGACCAATCCCGCAGCCTCGTACGCGAGACCAAGAAGGTGGGGCCCAGCCTCAAAGAAGTGCGCATGAAGATCCACAAGGAGTGGCTGCCCGTGTGGATCAAAGATCCCAGCCATTGGCGGCCGGGTACCAAGATGCCAACCTTCCGTTTGGATGACGACGAAGTGCGCGCCATCGCCGCCTTCGTCTGGCAATCCGGTGTCACCGGCGATTTGAAGAGCCAGGCGCCCGGCGATCCGGAAAAGGGTAAAGAGGCTTTTGAAACGCGCGGCTGCATGGCCTGCCACTCCATGGGCGAGGGCGGCGAGAAACTGGGTGGCACATTCGCCGCCAATCTGAGTCGCGTCGGCGAAAAGGATAATTACGACTACCTGGTCCGCTGGGTCCATAACCCGCGCCAGCGCACCCTGCCGTACTGCCCGTTCGAGAAGAAGGACATCACCGCCGCGGACTACCAGCGCCACGGCCTGCCTTTCGTTTTCGATCTGGATCACAGCAAGTGCCCCAACGACGGCCACGAACTGCTGGTGATGCAGATGACTCCCATGCCCAGCCTCCGCCTGAGCGAGCAAGAGGCGCGCGACATCGCTACCTACCTGGAGACCCGCAAGCATTCCGATGCCACTTACGCCAGCGCCGATTACCTCGAAGATCCCAAGCTGAAGCCGCGCGGCCAATTCCTAGTGCGCTATTACGGCTGCGCGGGATGTCACGAGATCGGCGGCCTCGAAGAGGAGCAGCGCATCGGTACGGAATTAACCAAGGAAGGCTCCAAGCCCATTGAGCGCCTGGACTTCGCCCTGCTGGGCCACCAGGCCGAGCGCGACGGCTGGTACACTCACGCAGGTTTCTTCGAGCACAAGCTGAAGAACCCGGCGGTCTACGATGAGGGCAAAGAGAAGGCCAAGCTCGACCGGCTGAAGATGCCGAACTTCAACTTTTCGAAGCCCGAGATCGATGCCGTTACTACCTTCCTGTTAGGCTCCGTGGATGCCTCCGTCCCGGAGCGCTATTTCTACGCTCCGGCCGATCAGCGGCGGGATATCGTCGAAGGCTGGTGGATCGTCCGCAAATACAATTGCATGGGATGCCATCAGGTTCACGTAGGGCAGACCACCGTGTTTATGACCCTGCCGCGCTACCAGGACCCCGACTGGAAAGACCAGCGGCCCCCCACCCTGATCGGCGAGGGCGCGCGTGTCAATCCCCAATGGCTGATGGGCTTCCTGAACAACCCGTCTTTGACCGAAACTCCGGACGAGATGGACCGCGACGGCGTGCGGCGTTATCTGAAGGCGCGCATGCCGACTTTCTATTTCTCCGACAACGAGATCCAGAAACTGGTCCGCTTCTTCGGGGCCTTGTCGTCACAGGCGCAGCCGTACATTGCGGACAAACTGGAGCCGCTCAGCGATCAGGAGCGCACCATGGCGCGCCAGTTGTTCTCGAGCGAAGGAGCTCCGTGCCTGAAGTGCCACGCTACGGGCGATCCGAAGCATGATATACATGCCACCGCCCCCAATTTCCTGCTGGCCAAGGAGCGTCTCAAGCCCGGCTGGGCGCGGCGCTGGATGCTGGATCCGGCCATGATGAGTCCGGGCACGGCCATGCCTTCGGGATTGTTCCGGCCGGAGGGAGATCGCATGGTGTTCGCCGGTCCCACGCCGGCCAGCTTCGACGGTTACAATAAGGACCAAGCGGAGCTGCTGGTACGATACATGTTTCAGTTCACGCCGGAAGAACTCACGCGCCTGCGGGCAAGCGCCGGAGCAGGCGGAGGACGATAACACCCAAAAAAGGGAGCTTTAAAACGATGACGAAATTTTGGATTACATGCGGAGCCGCAGTCGCTCTGCTTCTAGCCAGCTGCGGCGGCAGCAAGGAAGAAGCCAAGAAAGAAGAAGCCGCCCCAGCGCCTGCCGCGGCTGTCGACGAGGCCAATGCCGCCACCATCACCGGTAAGATTATTTTCACCGGCGACAAGCCCAAGCTGCGCACCATCGATATGTCCGCCAATCCGGCATGCGCGCGAGCCCACGCCAGCGACCCGCAGAAATCGCAAGAGGCCATCGTCAACGACAATGGCACGCTGCGCAACACCTTCGTGTGGATCAAGTCGGGCCTGCCGGACCGCCAGTGGCCCACGCCCACCACGTCCGTCAAGCTCGAACAGACGGGCTGTATGTACAAGCCGCACGTGATCGGGGTGATGACCGGCCAGGGCATTGAGATCATCAACGACGATCCCACCAACCACAACATCCATCCGCTGCCCAAGATCAACCAGGAGTGGAACGAGTCCCAGCCGCCCAAAGGCGATCCCAAAACCAAGAGCTTCGCGCGGGAAGAGGTCATGATCCCGGTGAAGTGCAACGTACACCCCTGGATGCGCGCCTACATCGGCGTGGTATCGAATCCCTTTTTTGCCGTGACAGGCGACGACGGGACGTTTACAATAAAGGGATTGCCTCCGGGGACCTACACGCTCGAAGCCTGGCAAGAGAAATACGGCCCGCAGGATGTGCAGGTCACCGTCGCGCCCAAGGAGAGCAAAGCAGTCGATTTCACGTATAAGCCGGCATAGTCGCGCAGACTTCATGAAAGACTACATCGAGCTCACCAAGCCCAGGATCACGTGGCTGATCCTGATGAGTACCGCCATCGGCTACTATTTCGGTCTGCCGAAGGCCGGCAACTGGTGGGCTTTCGCGACGCGCGTGCCATGGTGGGGACTGCTTCACACCATTCTGGGCACGGGCCTGATCGCTTCGGGTACGGCTGCCCTGAACCAGTGGTCCGAGCGAGACGCCGACTTCCGCATGCGGCGCACCGCGGACCGGCCCATCCCATCCGGCCGTATTTCGGCGGCCCGCGCGCTGGTGTTTGGCGTGGCTCTCTCGGCCGCGGGCTTCGCCGATCTCTGGCTGGGCGTCAACCTGCTTGCCGCCCTGCTGGGGCTGTTCACGCTGCTCAGTTATCTTTTCCTGTACACGCCTCTGAAGCGCCGGTCGTGGCTCTCTACCACCATCGGCGCTTTCCCGGGCGCCATGCCTCCCATGATTGGTTTCGCCGCCGCGCACGGCTCCATCACGGGCGAAGCGTGGGTGCTGTTCGCTATTTTGTTCCTCTGGCAGTTCCCCCATTTCTACTCGATAGCGTGGATGTACCGCGACGATTACGCGCGCGCCGGCATCCGCATGTTGCCAGTGGTCGAGCCCGATGGCCGCTCCACCGCGCGGCAGATCGTGCTCTACGGGTTGGCGCTGATTCCGGTTAGCCTGGTTCCCAGTATCCTGGGCATGTCGGGCCGCATCTATTTGATAGGCGCCTTGCTGCTCGGCTTGTATTTTCTCTATTCCGGAGTGCGCGTGGCGCTGGAGCGAACCATATTGCGCGCCCGTTACGTCCTGCTGGTTTCCGTTTTCTACCTTCCTCTGATCTACGGGCTGATGTTATTGGACAGGCCTGGGTTGTGATTCTTGTTGAGAATCTGACGCATCGCTACGGATCGCGCCTCGCACTTTCGAACGTGGGTTTCGAGGTTAAGGCAGGCGAGATCTTCGGCCTGCTGGGCCCCAATGGCGGTGGCAAATCTACCCTCTTCCGCATCCTCTCCACCATGATGCTGCCCTCGGAGGGCCGCGCCGAAGTCGCCGGGCATGACGTAACGCGGGAGCCCTCTGCCGTGCGCCGCAGTATCGGTGTAGTGTTCCAAACCCAAAGCCTGGATAAAGCCCTCACCGTCGCCGAGAACCTGCGCAGCCAGGGTCACCTCTACGGCATGTCCGGAGCCAGGCTGCGCGATCGCATGGAGCAGGTCATGACGCGGCTGGGCCTGGCGGACCGGAGAGATGAACTGGTCGAAAAGCTTTCGGGCGGCCTGAAGCGCCGCGTCGAGATCGCCAAAGGGCTGCTGCACCAGCCGGTCGTGCTGCTGATGGATGAAGCTTCCACGGGACTCGACCCGGGCGCGCGCCGCGAGTTGTGGCAGTACGTTGAAGAGCTGCGCGCTCAGGAAGGCGTTACCATCTTGCTCACGACCCACATCCTGGACGAGGCCGATCGTTGCGACCGCCTGGCGTTGCTGCATCAGGGCCGCGTAGTCGCGGAGGGTACCCCGGCGCACCTGCGCTCGCGCATCGGCGGAGATGTAGTGGTGCTGGAGGCGGCGGATGCGGCCGCGCTGAGCCGGCAGATCGAGACCCGCTTCGCCCTTGAGGCTACCGTGGTGGATGGCGTGGTGCGCGTCGAGATAGCCAACGGCCACCGCTTCATCACCGAAGTGGTGGAGGCTTTTCCCGGCGCGATCCAGTCGGTTGGGCTGCATAAGCCGACCTTGGAAGATGTGTTCGTTCGCGAGACAGGAGCTTTGATTGCGTAATTTCTGGTTGCCGGTGGCGACCCTGTGGCAGCGCGAGCTGATCCGTTTCTGGAGACAGAAGAGCCGCGTGTTGGGCGTAGTCGCCTCGCCGCTGGTCTTCTGGCTATTAATTGGCTACGGTTCCAACAATCTTCAACAATTCTTCGCCGGCGCGCTGGTGCTGACCATTCTTTTTTCGGCCATCTTCTCCACCATCTCGATCATCGAAGATCGCCGCGAAGGCTTTCTGCTTTCCATGCTGGTCTCGCCGGCGTCGCGCACCAGCATGGTGCTCGGAAAAATCCTGGGCGCCTCCACCCTGGCTTGGATCCAAGGCCTCATTTTTCTCGCATTTGCGCCGCTGGCCGGGATCTCCATCGGCTTGGCAGACCTGCTGGCGCTGATCGGCGCGGTGTTCCTGGTTTCTTTCACGCTTACCGGCCTCGGCTTCGTAATCGCCTGGCGCATGAACTCCACGCAGGGCTTTCACGCCATCATGAACCTGCTGCTGGTGCCCATGTGGATGGTTTCGGGCTCGCTGTTTCCCATGGCCACCGCTCACGGCTGGATCAAGGCCATTATGTGGGTGAACCCGCTGACCTATTCGATCTCCCTTTTGAACGGTTTCATGAAGGTCAGTTCCGGATCGCCGGGCATCGCCGTCAGCCTGACAGTAACCGCATGTTTCGGTCTGGTGCTGCTACTGGCCTCGGGAGTGGTTGCGAGCCAGAAGAGCACCGTCAGCAACGCATGAGAACTTCCCGGCCCTTGATGCTCGCGCTGTGGATGCTGGCTGCCGCCTGCCGCACCGCGCCGCTTCCGGTTTATTGGAAGCTGCCGGAATTCCAACTGACCTCGCAGTCGGCTCAGCCGTTCGACAGCAAATTGCTCGATGGCAACATCTGGGTGGCGGATTTCATCTTCACCAACTGTCCCGGTCCATGTCCGCGCATGAGTGCGCAAATGCAGGGCGTGCAGACGGCGGTTGCATCGCTTCCCGACGTCAAGCTCGTTTCCTTCACGGTGGATCCGCAACACGATACGCCCACCGTGCTGGCCGCCTATGCCGCACGCTATCACGCCGTGCCGGGCCGCTGGTTCTTCCTGACCGGCGATCAAACTGCCCTCGAATCCATCTGCCGCAATGGTTTCAAGCTGGGAGACGTGGACGGCAGCCTGGTGCACAGCACGCGCTTCGTGCTGCTGGACCGCCGCGAGCGCGTGCGCGGTTTCTACAGCACCTCGGACGATAGCGCGCTGTCGCGCCTGCTGCATGACATCCGCAGCCTCCACGGTGAGAAATCATGATATCCGTGCACGATCTTCCGACTGTGAATGCAGTGCTGAACGCCACCGCGGCGGTGCTGCTGATCTGGGGCTACACGCTGATTCGCCTTAAGCGCATCCAGGCGCACCGCAGGGTGATGCTGGCCGCCTTCACCACGTCGTCGATCTTTCTGATCTGTTACATCACCTATCACGTGCAAGTCGGCTCAGTGCGGTTTCCCAGGACCGGCCTGATCCGGACGGTATATTTCATCATCCTCGGGACTCACACGCTGCTGGCGTTGACCGTGCCGGTGCTCGCGATTATTACTCTGAGCCGCGGCCTGCGTGGGCGCTACGACAAGCACCGCAAGATCGCGCGTTGGACTCTGCCGATCTGGTTGTATGTGAGCGTTACGGGCGTGGTCGTGTACCTGATGCTGTACCACCTGTAGGCGTTAGCTCAGTAGCGCGAGAACTTCGCGATTTCCCATCTTTTCCGCCCATGCCCGAGGTTGCGCCCATGACTCGGCATCTGCCTCCACGGGATCCGCGCCCCGCTCAAGCAAAACCCTTGCCACTCCCGCGCGTCCCCAGCGGCATGCCCACCCGAGCGGTGTGCTTTTCAAAATGTCGTCCCGCAGATCCATCCGCGCCCCAGCGTCCAGCAGCGCCCGCGCAAACGCCGCAGCCTCTTCTTCCGTCACGTGCTCGCGCATCGCGGCGACCTCATGTAGCGCGGTCCGTCCAAATGCGCCGGTCAGGTTTGGATCGCACCGCTCCAGAATCAGACGGAAGCACGGCAGATACGTGCTGCGATCCAGCTCGCGATTTCCCGTGTACAGCCACGGAATAAAGTGCCAGAAATAGAGTGGCTCCGTCAGACACCGGAACCAGCGTGGATCATCTCGCGGCCAGTCGATCCGTTCGAGGGCCATACGCACGATCTCCGGATCGCCGCCGCTTGCCCCGAAGCGCAGCAGCTCCTCAGCCACCGGCTTGCCGCCGCCGGCCTCGTCCGTCAACATCTGCCGCGCCAGATCTGTCTGCCGGTAAATGGCCGCCGTATCCGCGGTTACGATGCCGCCATAGCGCCGCAGCAATTCGACCATCTCCCATTGCTTATGGCTAAATGCGCTGTACACCGCCGAGCCGCTCGAGTCGACGTGCACGTTCGGATTCGCTCCACGCTGCAGCAGCGTCTCAGCCATCTCGCGCCTGCCAAGCGCCGCGCAATACCACAGCGGATACCCCTGCGAGTACGCTACCCAATCGCCTTCGCCCGACGAGACGCGCTCATCCGGGTCGAAGCCGAAATCCAGCAGGAGCGATAGCATCTCCGGCCGGTTGTGCCGTACCGCGACCGTGAGCAACCCCCCGCCATCCCAGCGGACCGGGTTTCCCAGCGTCCCTTCTTTCTGGCGCGCGCGCAACCACCCCACGTCGCCCGAAGCCACCGCCGCGCGAGCCGCCTCATCGCCGATTACTTCATCCGTGGGCGCGCTGTCCTTCTCACCGCGCCGTTGCTCCTGCTCCTCGATAATTGCGACGATCTCCTCGTACCCGCGCTCCTTCGCGATGGTCCAAGCCGTGGTCGCGTCCCGGTGTGGATGGATGCCTTGCCGCGCATTCGCCCCATGCCGCATCAGCAGCCGTACCATCTCCGGCGACCGTTTCATCACGGCGTAATGGATCGGCCGATGCTCGTCGCCATATGACATGGTCAAGCCGGCAAGTTCCGGCCGCGCCTGGAGCATCGCCGCCACCTGTGCCAGATCGTCGGTCCGTACGGCATCGGCCAACCGCTTAACCGTCACCCCGTCTACATATGCTTTTAGTTTGGGCCAGCTCTCAAAGCCGTAACTTCTGGCAATCACAAGTTGAGCGTCGTGCAACGCGAATTTGGATGCGGCTGCTGCGCGGTAATGCGCGTTGACCTCCGCAGCGGCCTCTGCCTCGCCGGCTACAAAGCCCTGCAGCAACTCCTTCGCCTGGCGCTTCAGTTGTTCGAGATCCGGATGCTCCCGCATCCGGCGGGTGGGTAGATTCTGTTTCATATGATCTCCTTTCCGTTGCGCCCGGTGTCCGCTCGCTCGGGCAGAAAAGAGTCAACGAAACTGAGATCCGAAGAACGATCATTTCAGGGGGACGCCGTCCTTCCCGCGGACACGGAGGCGCCCTGAAACGCGCCAGGAACATCATAGCATCGGGTGTATAGTCTTGCCTATGGGAACAATCTGGAGAGAGCTGCGGGACGCCGTTCGGTCACTCTCAAGCGCGGCGTATGTCCGCGCTCTGAGGCACATTCTCTTAACGACGCTCGACCGCGGAATTTGACATGGCGCGCTCAAACAGGTCCGGTGATCCCATGCGGCGGCATTGTTCCTCAAAGTCCGGCCGCGGTCCGCTCCAGCGAAGATCGTCCACGGAGTCAAAAACTGGCGCATCACGGCGCAAAGTTGCCAGAGTCCGAAATAAGAGGGCCTCGTTCCAGGAGCTGAACAACAAATTGGAAAGGCGGCGGGCATTGGCGATCGATGGATGCCAGTCTTGCCAGTTCTTTGGAATGCTCTCCAGATGGAGATATCGAGACAAGCTTGCGGACGCCGCTTTTTCGCCCCATCCCGGCACGCCGGGAAATCCATCGGCGCTATCGCCCACCACCGCCAGATAGTCCGGGATCGACTGAGGCTGCACACCGAACGTTGCCACCACGCCGGCCTCGTCGCGCAAGATATCGCGCCTGCGGTCCAGTTGCACCACTCGCGCGCCGGCGACACATTGGCCGAGATCCTTATCCGGCGTGCAAATGATGACTTGCCTCACGCGGTCGTCAACCGCAGCTTTGGCGGCGGCGGAAGCCAGGGCATCGTCGGCTTCAAAATAAACCATGGGCCAAACCACGACCCCCATTGCTTCGAGCAACTCCTCGAGAATCGGGAACTGCGCGAGCAACGCCGGAGCGACCCCTTCACTGGTTTTGTATCCGGCATACAGATCGTTCCGAAACGACTCCACGACATGGTCGGTGGCGACCCCGATGTGTGTTGCGCCACGCTCGATCATGGACAGGACGGATCTCAGGACTCCACGAACGGCGCCGATTTCCCGGCCGCCCGCATCCACTGCGGCGGGCACCGCAAAAAAGTGCCGGAACAGTTCATAGGTCCCGTCAATTAAGTGCACATCCATATGGTTTCGAGTATCACAGATAAAACCAGGAGGATGCACCCGGCGCGTTGCCGGAATCTATCGTGCTTCCTCGCCTGGCGGAATGTTCACGAAAGCTCTGTAGAGCAGGACGTCGTAGATAATCTTCAGCGTGCCGGCGATGAAGAACGGAAGATTGATGAAGGCGGGCCTGGCAAACAGCAGTCCGGCAAACACCGGAGCCAGGGCAGCGCCGGTGGTTCGAGCCACGCCTGTGATGCCGGCCGCCGCGGATCGCTCTTCCGCACGAACGATTGCCATGGTGTACGACTGCCTGGCCGGTACATCCATCTGGCTGACACTGAATCGCAGCAGTAGCACCGCGATGGCGAGAAAAAGGTTGGGCATCAGCGGCACCAGGATCAGCAGAATATTGGAAGGGAGATGCGTATACACCATGGTCTTGATCAACCCGAATCGCGATGCCAGGCGCGATGCCGCCAGCGCTGAGATTCCCGCGAAAACATTCGCTCCGAAGAAAATGGCGCCCAGCGTCGCGGGGTTTACACCGAAACGCAGATAAAACCAATACGCGGCCAAGCTTTGAATCACGAAGCCACCGCCAAAGGCATCCAGAGCGAACAGGCCCGCCAACCTGAAAACAACGGGCCGGGAAGAACCGATGCCAAGCAAGCTTACTACGGTGGCATTACCGGGGCCTCGTTGTATTTCCGCGGCAGACGAGAGGCGGCTGAAAAACAGCGTAAGAACGAGCCCCAGGATTGCATAAAGGAGAATGATGGCGCGCTCGCTTGCGACAGGCGTCATCGCGGCCCGCTGGAGCCCTTGCATCAGCGACCCCGCAAACAGAGCTCCCGTTGCCGTGGCGATGGCTCCGAAAAACGTGTACCAGGCGAATACCGCCGTGCGTTCGCGCGCGGGAATTATCTGAGACAAGGCCGCCTGTTCGATCGACAGAAAAGGCCCCACTTCGTTGCCGCTTGGACTGATAACGCCGATCGTGCCCGCCAGCACCAGGAACAAAAAGTTGTGCGTCGAGGCGAAGATTAGACCGGCGCCGGTCATGAGAATCGCCCCGATGATCAGCATACGGCGCCGGCCGAGCCGGTCTGCCTGAGTCGCCAGAAACAGAGAGACCACGGTGTCGCCGAGCAGGGTTAACGTCAGCAGGATTCCAGTCTGCGATTCAGTGAGGCCGAGACCAGTCAAGTAGAAGACCAGTGCAACCGAAAGCGCGCCGTAGGAGAATAGCCGCGTGAAACGCGTGAGAAACAACAGTACGCCGTCGTGGGTCAGGTGCTGAAGGGCGCTTCGGTTCAGAATACTGACCCACCTGTTGCCCGGCATCCCGACCGAGCTTACCATGCTCTCTCTCAGTGGCCAATGACGGGACTCCGACCTTGTGCGACGATGATGAAATGGGCGACCGGACGAGAGAGGCTCACGCTAACCAGCCCGAAGTTGAGCATTATGAGATTCTGGTTCTCGGCAGTGGCGAGGCCGGCAAGTACATTGCCTGGCACATGGCCTCGTCCGGCAAGAAGACCGCTCTGATCGAACGCCGTTACATTGGGGGATCGTGCCCGAACATCGCCTGTTTGCCGAGCAAAAACGTCATCTATTCTGCGATGGTCGCCCACCTCGCTGCTAAGGCCACGGCCTATGGCCTTCACAGCGTAGAAGCGGGCGTCGACATGCAGGTCGTGCGCGATCGTAAGCGCGCAATGGTGACTGGTCTGATCGAAATGCACGAAGATCGTTTCGCCAAGACCGGTGCAGAGCTGATACTCGGGGAAGGCTATTTTATCGCGCCCCGTACGATCGAGGTGACCTTAGCCGCCGGAGGCACACGCATTCTTACCGCCGGGCACGTCATTGTCAGCACCGGTTCCCGAGCTTCGATCGAGCCTGTTCCAGGAATGGCTGAAGCCGAGCCGCTCACCCACGTAGAGGCGCTGGAGCTCGGCGCGATTCCGGATCACCTTCTTATTCTTGGCGGTGGCTACGTCGGACTGGAGTTTGCGCAGGCCATGAGGCGGTTCGGAAGCCGCGTCACGATCGTTGAGCGCAACAAGCGGCTATTGTATCGCGAGGACCAGGACGTATCGGAAGCTCTTACCAGGATCTTCCTCAGTGAGGGCATCGAGGTGACGACCGAAGCGCAGTTGACCAAGGTCGAGGGGCGCTCGGGCGAGCAGGTTATTCTTCACCTCAGGCGCCCAGGCGGACCTGTGCAGATCACCGGCACGCATCTTCTGGTGGCCACGGGACGCACTCCGAACACGTCCGGCATCGGGCTGGAGAAAGCGGGTGTCGCGCTTACCCCCGAAGGATTCGTGCAGGTGAACGAGAGGCTGGAAACGACTGCCGCGGGCGTCTTTGCCGTAGGAGACTGCGCGGGAAGTCCGCAATTCACTCACATTGCGTTCGATGATTATCGCGTGGTCCGCGAGACGCTGGCCGGACGTTCCCGCGTGACTACTGACCGGCTGATTCCTTTCTGCCTATTTGTCGATCCCGAACTCGCGCGGATCGGCCTCAATGAAGCGGAAGCGAAGCGCCACGGCATCCCCTATCGTCTGGTGAAACTTCCTATGAACGCAGTTCTCCGCACTCGTACGACCGGAGATACGGAAGGTTTCCTCAAGGCCCTGATCGGCAGTGAAGACGATAGGATCCTGGGCTTCACCGCCCTGGGCGCTTCTGCGGGGGAGATGATGGCGCCTGTTCAACTCGCCTTGAGTGCCGGATTGCCTTATACCGCCCTGCGCGACTCCATTTTTGCGCATCCCACCTTTGCCGAAGGGCTCGTTTACCTCTTCTCCGGCAGCCCAGTCCATGTCACTCAAGAAGCATACCGGACGGGATCAGCCTGACAGAGCAAGCTGTGCCATGTCGAAACGCACGGCCGATCGCATCGCCGGCGTCTGCCACGTACCCGCGCTTTCCAGTAAAATAAGTAGCCGGAACGTGTCGATTTTCCGCCCCCTGGTTCGACATATAGGCAGGACCCAGACTTTATGACAGACCACACCAAACCGCAACCGGGTGAGCTCTTGATGACTTTCGCGCGCGATGTGAAATTCGCGGTACGCTCGCTCGCGCGCACGAAGGGCCTTACGGCCGCTGTGGTGTTCACTCTCGCGCTAGGCATCGGCGCCAACGCCGCTATATTTACTTTGGTGCGCGGGGTGCTGTTGCGGCCGCTGGTTAACCGCGATGAGGACAGGCTCATCTACATACGCCAGAGCGCACGCGGCATAGGTGTCGATAACACGGCCTTCTCCGTACCGGAAATCCAGGATTTGCGGGAGCGCGTCAAGACCCTCAGCGCCTTCGGCGATTTCTCCACCATTGGTTTCACCATGGTCGGCCTCGGCGAGTCGCGCGAGGTCCGCGCGGGCGTGGTCGGCGGAACGTATTTCGATGTGATGGGACTGCACCCTGTGCTGGGACGGCTGCTCGACATGCGGGACGACGGCCCAAAAGCTGCCGGCGCCGCGGTATTAACCTATCGTTTCTGGTCGACGACGCTTCATGGCGATCCGTCCATCCTCGGCAGGGTCATCCGGCTCGATTCGCGCACAGCAACCATCGTAGGCGTGCTTGAGCCGTCGGTGCCGTATCCCGCGGAAACCGAACTCATCGCCAACGTGGTTACCAGCCCGCATCATCTGTCGGCGACCATGGTAACCGGACGGGTCCATCGTATGACCGAGCTTTTCGGCCGGCTTGCGCCCGGTGCAACCCTCGAGTCGGCGCGCGCCGAACTGCGAGCCGTCCACGGAACTATCGTGAAAGAACATCCGGAAGCCTATTCGGCTAAGTCGGACTTCCGCATCGAGGCGGTGCGATTGCGCGACCAGATCACCGCGGGCGCGCGAACGGTGCTGCTGGTGCTCCTGATCGCCTCGGTGCTGGTCTTCGTGATCGCCTGCTCGAACGTAGCTAACCTGATTCTGGCGCGCACAATGCGTCGCGAAGGCGAGTTGGCAACCCGCGCGGCGCTCGGAGCAGGTACGGGAGCGCTGCGCCGGACGCTGTTGGCCGAGAGCCTGCTGCTTTGCGGCGCCGGAGCGTTGCTGGGCGTGCTGAGTGCCCGGCCCATGGTGTCGATCCTGGCCCGGTATGCTTCCCGCTTCTCCATTCGCGCACTCGATCTCACGGTCGATTCGAGCCTGCTGTGGGTGGGGGCGGTGCTGGCGGTGATTGCCGCGGTGCTGTTGGCCTTTGTCCCGCGCCTGCCGTCGGCCGATACATCGCGTGGATTCGGCCTTGCGAACAGTAACCTGCGTATCACCGGCGGAGCCAGTGGCCGGCAGCGGATCTTCGCCGTGACCCAGATTGCCGCATGTTTCGTGTTGCTGGCCGGCGCCAGCATGCTGCTCAAAACATTGCTCGCGCTGCAGGCGGCCCAGACCGGCCTGGACATGCGGCACGTGCTTGCCTTGAATGTGCCGGTGATGTCGTACGGACGGACCCCCGATCAAGTGTTGGGTTTCTACAAGGAAACCATACGCCGCATCAGGTCTCTACCGGGCGTGGATAACGTCGCCCTGGGAACCGCTGTCCCGTGGCGGGATGCCGGAAGCTTCGGTTTCGGCCTTGAATTCTCTGCGGACGGCCACGTCCGCGCATCGGGCGAAGAAGACCCGCGCGCGCGATTCCGTGTGATCTCGCCGGGGTTTTTCGCATCCCTCGGTGTCCCGATTATTGCAGGGCGCGATTTCGACGACTCCGATCGCCGGGGCGGTGAGCCGGTCGTGATCGTAAGTCAAAGCGTCGCGCGGCGCATGTTCCCTAATCAGGATGCGGTCAACCGCCACGTGATGTGGACCGATCCGGTACTCAAATTCGTCGACGTGAGTGGGGCGCCACGTCGCATTGTCGGCGTGGCGGCCGATATCGACGACGAGCACGTCGTGCCGAGCCCGACACTGACCGTATATCACCCCTTCTCGCAGCAGGAAATTTGGGGGGGCCGTTTGTTCGTTCACGCGCATACGAATCCGTACGCGCTGGTGTCGCCCATCACGCGCATCGTGCGTGACCAGTCAGCCGAGCAGCCAGTGGAACACGCCGCTACGCTCGAAGACATCCGTGCGGAAGTGCTGACGCCGGACCGGTTGAACACGCTGGTGTTCGGCGGCTTTGCAGCCGTGGCGCTTGCGATTGCGGTAGTGGGGGTCGCGGGTGTGCTGGCGTTCTCGGTCAGCGGGCGGACACGCGAGTTCGGCATCCGCCTGGCGATTGGAGCACAGCCGCTCCGTCTGGTGACGGGAGTCATCGCGGATGGAGCGATAATGGCCGCTGCAGGTGTCCTCGCAGGCGCGGCGTGCGGATTCGCGCTGATGCGGTTGACCGGCAGCTACGTGCAGGAAATGCGCACGCCGGACACTGTGTCCGTGCTCGGATCGGCGGTGGTGCTGCTGATCGCCGCGCTGGTGGCTTCGGTGCTGCCGGCGGTACGCGCCGCACGCGTAAACGTCATGCAGGCGCTGCGGGCGGACTGATAATTACTGCAAAGCAACGAGCAGGTTGATCAGGTTCGGGCCGATCATACTGCCCCACCCCGTCACAAGGTCGAAGCCCGTGACCGCGGAATACTTGCCGTTGCTGCCGCTGATAATGTCATGGAACTCGCTGTCGTAATTCGCTCCCACGCCGATCCGATAGATGGTCGGGTTGAGAAATCCAATCGTTGCGCCGCCGTTGGCCGCCAACTGCTGGTTCACCATCGCCGTGAAACCGGCCCATTGCGGGGCGGCGTAGCTGGTTCCACCGTTCCCCCCACTGCATGTGGCGTCCCAGCAGCTATATTGGTTGGTGTTTGCTTCCGCGGCGACGTCCGGAATGTTGCGCAACGTCGTCGATCCCTGATTGGACGAGTTAATCACTCCGGCAAGCTGCTGATAATGAGGAATGGGGACGTTGTTCTTGGAAGGCCCGCCGGCGCTGCCAGACCAGCCGGTTTCCGATAGCCATGCGCCGCCCGGGCCGGTGGTGGTCAAATCCGTGCCACCGACGGCGGTAACGTAGGGATCATCCGAGGGCCATACGGAATCGCCGGGAGTGCTGGAGCCATTGTCCCCGGTAGCGACGAACACGCTCTGTCCCTGTGCCGCCATCTCCTTAAAGATCGGGTCCAGGCTGGTCTCGTCATCGGTCCATCCCCAGGAACAGCTTAGCTGCTTGGCTGTGTTGTCCGCTGCCATACGGCCGAAAATCGAGACATCGCTGCTGCCCACGTAGACGATTACCTGACTCAGGGCCGGGGCCATGGAGATGGACATCTCAATGTCCAAAACCTGTTCACTATCGTCGCACTTAGTGGGAGGGCAGCTTAGGGGCCGGCCATTCACCGATACTCCGACGACAAGCACATTCAGCGGCTGGTTGAGGTTTTGAAAGTAAGTCTGGACATCGCTGATTTCATATCCGGCATATTCGAATAACCCGACTGATTGGCCCACGCCCGTGAGCGGGCCGGAGCCGTAATAGGCCGCTCTCATATCGCTCCCGACGAACTGCCCGTGGGGACCGGAGCCGGTGGTTTTCCCGCCTGCTTCCGGCGCATGCGATATTTTGGGATGCGGCAGGGTGAAGCTGTCGAGACCGGAGATATGCAGCACGGGAACATTCAGATCCAGCGCGGGCTCGCGGTCGGGCGCGTAGAATGTCCGATTTTCCGTCGGATGCTGATAGACGCCCATGTTGACGTGGAAGGCTGACTCAATATTCGACACCGGCCCTTCGACGTCCACGACCAAGCGGTTGGCGGCCGCTCCGGTCACCATCAGGCCATTCGCCGTGGCAAAACGGACAACCGCATCATGATCTTCCGCGGCCGGGCCGAAACGCTGGGCAAATTCCTCCACACTCAGATAGTGATGATAGTTCGCACTTTGGGGATCGTAGAGCTGCTCCAACAGATTGTCCAGATCCGCCTCGTCGCGCAGCGGCAAAGAGATGGCCACGCTCATCCGCTCGATCTTTGGAAGGGCGCCCACCAGCCGTGCCTGTCCGCTGGCCACTGCCGCCGGCACGTGAGTCGTCAACATCAGCCGCTGCTGGGCCTGGGCACGGGCAGCAAAAAAAAGCATGCCCGCCAGCAACGCAGCGGATAACCCTTCGCACGAAGCAATTCCTGACAGCTTTTTCATTTGACTCCTTATCTCACAAGTTTTATTGGCAATGCCGCGTGTTCGAGTCTAACATGTGCTTCCGTCAATTGTTACGGTAGGCAGCAGCTTTGCCTTCCCAAGGCCCTATGTAGACTACGGCGCGTGGCTTCGCGGCGCGCAACATCTCCGCGCCCTTTTCCGTGACGGCGGTGCCTTTCAGGTCGACCTCGCGGAGGGACGGCATGGCGATGAGGTCCACGACGGCTTCATCATTGATACGTCCGCAGCCTTGCAGTTTCAGCCGCTCGAGACCGGTCAGCGATTTGAGTTGCTCCAGCCATTTCCGGGTGACGCTCAGAGTGCTTACTTCTCCCAGCTTCGCGCCTTCGATTCCCACCGACGTCGATACGCAAGAGAAGCGCAGTTCGCGCAGGTTCTTGAGTGTCAGGACGGCCTGGAGTCCGGTGTTCGACATGGCGATACTCCAGACGTTCTTGTCGTTTCCCTGGCGGCCGCTCAGATCGAGGTAAGTTAAATTCGGCATCTGGCGGAGTGCCTGCATGCCGGCGTCGCCCAGTTCGTTGCCGCCCATGGTCAAGGCCCTGAGGTTGGTCAGGCTGGTGAGCCGTTCGAGGCCGACGTCGGTCATGAAGGTGGAGCCGACATCCAGCGATTCAAGTAACGTGAGTCCGGCAATATGCTCAAGAGCGGTATCGCCGGCCTTGGTGCCGTGCAAGTTGAGGCGCTTGAGACGTTTCCAGTCTTTGATGGCGGCGACACCTTCATCGGTGACGTACTCGGCGAAATAGAGATCGAAATCGGTAACGCCGCGCAGGTTCTTGATCTCTTGCATGCCGCCGTCGGTGATGCGGGTGAGGGAAAGATCCAGAACACTCAAGGCGGAATAGCGATTCAAGCGGCGGAGGTCGGTATCGGTGACCCAGGTCCCGCGCAGGCTGATGGCGGTAACGAAGCCCTGAGCGTTGCGCGCCACGGTGCCGCCGAGATCCGTGATCCATTGAGTGTCTTCGCTCGCCGGAGTTTCGCAACAGGCTGAAACTGCGCAGAGCAGAAAAGCGAACCAAAGGGTTTTCATTGCCGGGGCTTTCATTGACGAATTCTGCGGTTGGGCAATGCCGAATCGCGATCGAACACGATTTGACACTGGGGCAGAGCGGTTTTCAGGGCAAGCATGGCGTTTTCCGTGACCAGCGTGTGATAGATGTTGAGGCCGCGCAGCTCAGTCATGGAGCGCAAGGTTTGGGCGCCCTGATCGGTAATGCTGGTGGCATCGAGGCTCAACTCACGCAGCCGGGGAAGATCCTTGAGAAATACGACAGCCTGATCGTCGAGCGTCATGTAGTCGAGCTTGGCGACGCGTAGGTTCTTCAGGCCGGCGACTGAGGCGATACCCTCGTCGTTGGCGCGGGTGTGCATCAGTTCGAGGCGCTGGAGTTGCTGCAAAGGTTTCAAGGCGGCGAGGCCCGCGTTGCCGATGCCGGTATAGTTCAAATACAGCTCGCGCAAGTTGGTGAGGGCGGCGATTTGTTGGAGGCCGGCGTCGGTGATTTCGGTGCTGCTGAGATCGAGGCTCTCGAGGTTGGCGAGTTTGGCGAGTCCGCCTAAGCCGGAGTCGGTGATATCGAGAAAGCGGAGCCGCAGAGTGCGCAGGCCGGTGAGCATGGCGATGTCGTCCAGACCGCGATCCGCGACATGGGAGCCGGACAGATCGAGATCGCGCAATGCCGTTAGCCCTTTTAACTGGGCCAGTCCCGTCCCGTCGACCAGCGTCCCGGCCAGCTTAAGAGTTTCGAGGTGGCTTAACGCCGAGAGCTTCGAGAGGCCCGCTGACGAGACCGTGGTATTGCTGAGATTGAGTTCGCGAAGACCCGTGAGCCGCTCGACGGAGCCCAGGCCCAGATCGGAGACTTGCGTTACCTGGAGCTCGAGTTTTTGGACGTCAGGGCGATTTTCGAGAAAGGCGAGCTGCGCATCACTCAAGGAGGTGGAAGCCAGGTTAACGGATGTAAGGCGGCCATCCACCAACTCAGCGCTTCCGCCCATCAGGCGAACCCACCTGGCAATGGCCTGCGGAGAAGAATCGGTGGGCTTGGCGGTTCCGGCACGAGGCGTTCCGGAGAGAGCGGCTCCATCGAAACGAACCTTGACGTGGGGCAGCGCGGCGCGCAGCGCTTCGACACCATTGGTGGTGACACGGCTGTAGCGGACATCGACGTCGGTGAGGTTTTTCAAAGAGTGCAGACTGGCCAGGCCGGAGTTCGTCACCAGCGTCCGGTAGAGGTTCAAGACCTCCAGCGATTTCATGCCGGCGAGGACGTCCATGAATTCATCGGGCACCTGCGCGCCTAGCAGATTCAAGCTGCGAATCGACTTCAAGTTACGGAGATGCTCCACGCCGCGGCCCGTGATGCGCGTCCCGGACAGATCGAGTTCTTCCAGCGCGGTCAAATTCTGCAGATATTTGAGGCCATCGTCGGTGACCAGAGTGTTCCGCAAAATGAGACGTTTCAGGTTCCTTAGCCCGGCAAGGGAAGCCATGCCTTCGTCGGTGAAGGGATTGTCGCTCAGATCGAGATCGCGCAGTTGCGAGAAGACCGACAACTTAGGTTTGGCGAGACCGCATTGCGCGCAGCGGAGTTGCTTCAGGCCGGACCAGGGAGCGAGCTTGTCGATGTCTTTGTCATCGACTTCGATATTCGACTGGAAATGCCAGCCGAAGGCAAGGCGCTCGACGGAAGTCAGCGAGGCGAGGGCTTCAAACACACCGGTTTTGTCTTCGTTGCCTGCGCCCGGGTTCCAGATGCGGCCCGGCAGATAAAGTTGCCGCAGATGCGTGAGGCCTTCGAGTTCGCGGAGCTCGACGGGGCGCATGACGGCGGCGGTGAGGTCGATGGAGGCAATATGGAAGTCGCCGGGAGGCAATTGGGAGAGACTGCGGATGGGCTCGTTTGACCCTTCCAGGATCAAACTGCCTTCCCAGCGGAGCACCCACTCCGCGACCTCGCGCTCGGTCGCTGCTGGCGCGGCGACTGCAAAAAAGAGGAGTGCCGCAATAAGCTGACGCATCTCTTGTTATTCTACAAGTATGAGCGCCGCAAGAAAACTGCCGGGTCCGATGGAGAGTTTTGGTGCTTAACCGGCTGATTTTCTTGGTTTTGGCGGGCGGCGTTCTGTGGGGCGGCGACGATTTCCGGACCACCCTTTTCCCGGTTCTCGAGAAGGCCAACTGCAGTGCCTGCCACAATATCGATGGCGTAGCGTCGGCGACCCGGCTGCATTTTCCGGAGGCCGATGCGGATGCCGATAAGATCGCCGCTTTTGGGAATTCGCTGGTTATTTTGGTGGACCGGCAAAATTTGGACGCGTCGCTTTTGCTGCGAAAGCCGACGGCGCGGATGCCGCATACCGGCGGCGAGCGGATCAAGCAGAACAGCCCGGACGAAGCGGTATTGAAAGCATGGATTGCGAAGCTGGCGCAATTATCGGGCGTCGAGCTGGCGGCGGCGCTGCGGTATGGGGAGCTGGAAAGTGAGGGCGGTGGCGCGGCGCAGGATGCGCAACTGCGGCGCTTGACGCACAGCCAATACAACCACACGGTACGCGATTTACTGGGCGACCAAACAGCACCGGCAATGCAATTTCCGCCGGAGGACTTCGTCAACGGATTCTTGAACCAGTCCCGCGGACAGAGCCTGTCGCCGCTGCTGGAGGAGGCTTATAGCAACGCCGCGGAGAAGCTGGCGCGATCGGCCTTTCGCGGTGGCGATACGCATGGGCTGCTTTCCTGTAAGTCTTCGCCGGAGTGTGGGAAGCGGTTTGTGCGGGAATTCGGACGGAAGGCGTTCCGGCGGCCGCTGGAACCCGCGGAGCAGCAGCGTTACGAATCGCTGCTCGCAAAAGACGCGGATCCCCTGAAGGGCGCGCAGTTGGTAGTGGAGGCGATGCTGCAATCGACCAACTTCCTGTTTTGGATCAACACCGCGTCAGACCCGAAATTGAAGCCGTGGGCGACGGCCAGCCGGCTTTCGTATTCGTTGTGGGACACCATGCCCGATGGCGAGCTTTTCGCCGCCGCTGAGCGTGGCGAGCTGGCGACCCGGGCGGGCGTGGAGAAACAGGTGCGGCGCATGTTGGCGGACCCGCGGGCGCACGAATCGTTGGATGAGTTCGTCAGCCAATGGCTGCGATTTGACCGTTTGACGACAGCCAGCAAGGACCGGCGCAAGTTCCCGTATTTTACGCGCGAAACAGTCAACGCCATGATCACAGAGGCGCGCACGTTTGTGTCCGACCTGGTATGGAACGATGGCAACTTCATGGATCTTTTTACGGCCAATTACGGCTACGTCAGCCCGGAACTGGCGCGCATCTACGGCGTACCGGCGCCAGCCAGGGATTTCGAACGGGTGGCATTTCCAGCGAACTCTGAACGGGCGGGAATTTTAGGGCAAGGTTTGTTTCTGGCATTGACGGCGAAACCGGAAGATTCATCACCCACGGCGCGGGGCCTCTTTGTACGGGAACAGTTTCTCTGTCAGCATGTGCCGGATCCGCCCCCGGGCGTGAACACGAATCTGCCGCCGGTGACGGAGGCCAAGCCCCAGACCAATCGCGACCGCATGTCGGAACACACCACCAATGCCTCGTGCGCCACCTGCCACAAGCTGATGGATGCCGTGGGATTCGGACTTGAGAAGTTCGACGCGGTTGGGGCGCGCAGAGAACAAATGGTCCTTGAATTCCGCAAGAAATCGGATGAGGACGAAGACGAAGATGGAAAACATCCCATAAAGAAGACCATCATCACGCTGCCGCTGAACACCAATGCGTACGTTGCCGGCATTCCGAATTCGGAATTTTCGTCGCCCCAACAGTTGGGCGCGGTGCTGGCGAAGAGTTCCGCATGCCAGGAGTGCGTGGTGAAACAATATTTCCGGTTTCAGGCCGGAAGAAGCGAAACGGCGGCGGACCGGCCCCTGATCCGGTTCGTCACTGACGACTTTCGCAATTCAGGTTTCCGCTTTAAAGAGTTAATATTGTCATTAGTCCTGGGCAGAGAATTTCCCCAGGAGAAGCAGAGGATGGATGTCGCAAATAATCACCAATCGCGTTAGAACGTCCCGCAGGGCGCTGCTGAAAGGACTCACGGCAGCTGGAGCACAGATCCTGATTGGCCTTCCGCCACTGGCGTCGATGTTCAATTCGACGGGGACCGCTTATGCGGCCACGCCCGCGACGGCGGCTAAGGCGCCCCTGGTGGAGAAGCCGATTGAGAGCCGTTTTATTCTGTGGTTCAACGGGAACGGCATTCCGGAACGCTACTGGATTCCCACCGAGGAAGGAAGCGACTACGAACTGACTCCATGCCTCGCTCCGCTGGCCGCCTGGCGCAAGGACATTCACGTGCTGAGCGGTGTGGACAACGCGGCCGCCAGCGGCAAAGGAAACGGCCACACGAACTCCATGAGCGGTTTGATGACCGGCCTGGATTTTACCGGTCGCGGACCGAGCGGGCCGTCGATTGACCAGATTATTGCGGGGAAGATCGGCGGGGATTCGCGCTTCCGCTCGTTGCAGATTGGTGTGGCTCAGGAATCTTTCGGCGAGAGCATGCAGCGCAACATGAGCTGGGCGGGATACGAGCGGGCGTTGCCGCCTGAGATGATTCCGCACCGGCTGTTTGACCGCTTGTTTGGAGCGCGCGAAGAGGGCTGGGTGAACCGGAAGCGCAGTATTCTGGATGCGGTGCGGGCGGACGCTTCGACGCTCGAGAAATCGCTCGCGGGAGACGACAAGGCCCGCGTGGACGAGCATTTGTCCAGTATCCGGGATTTGGAGCGGGCCATTGCCGGGCTTCCTCCGGAGTACGCACGGGTGGATCCGCCAGACTTCGACGGCGATATGAAGGATTGGCCGCGGATTGCAAGATTACAGAGCGACTTGCTGGTGCAGGCGCTGGCGATGCGTCAGACGCGCGTCGCTTCTTATATGTTGACGAAATGCCAGAGCCTGACGCGGTTCCCGTGGCTTGGCTACAGCTCGGCGCGGCATCATGACTACACGCACTCGCCAGACAAGACGGCCGGTGCGGACGGCACGGACGGCATTCACGTGCTGCGCGACATCTGCCGGTGGCACGTGGAGGAGTTCGCGTATCTGGTGGCCAAGCTCGAATCAGTTCCGGAAGGCGATGGCACGCTGTTCGACCACACCAGCCTGATTTTCGTCCACGAACATGCCGAGGCCAATCCGCATAAAAACAGCGGCCTGGCGATGCTTGTGGCGGGAGGAAGCAAGAGGCTGGCCAAGGGGGCTCACACGCGCATTACCGGGACGGTCGCCGATGTGTATGTGACGGTGGCCGATGAAGTGGTAGGCGCGGGTATTGGTAAGTTCCCGACAGCGACTAAGAAGATTGGGACGCTGCTTACCTAAGAGGACGCCAATCTATCGCTGATTCCCTGCCACAGGCACGGCTACATACGACGCATATTGCTTGGATCGGTAAACGCGTTGCGTAGCTGCCTGATAATCGGCTTCCGCTGCCGTGTAAATGTTGTCGACATATTTTTGCGGGTTGCGGTCGATCACCGGAAACCACGTACTCTGCACCTGGACCATAATGCGGTGCCCAGGCAGGAAAGCGTGATCGTTGGTGTGAAGATCGATGGCGTACTCGACCACCTGGTTGGCGGGAATCGGCTTCGGCTCGCTAAAGCTGTCACGGAAACGGCCCCGCAGCACTTCATCCGCGATCATCAGTTGGTAACCGCCCATGTCTGGGTCCTGCTCGTTTGTTTCGGGATATACGTCAATGAGTTTTGCGATCCAGTCGCTATCCGTACCGGTGGTAGCGGCAAACAGGTGGGCCACAATGCGGCCTGTCACAGTTACCGGCTCCTTGAGCACCTCGGTCTCCCAGCTCAGCACATCGGGTCGAAGGTGAACGAAGCGCTGATCTTCCACCAGCCAGGTCGGCCAGCCTCCGCCGGGATATGTGGGCTGAACAGGTCGATGGCGGTATGGCACCGGGTGGGCCGGCTCGGAGATGTAGCTATCAAATTGTTCACCCTCGGCCTCGGGCGGTTCGAACGACAACCGTCCCCCGGAATGGAAATACAGCTTGCGATCGCTGATGTTTCGCCGTGGGGGCCATTCGTCGTAAGACGCCCATTTGTTGGTGCCGGTCTGGAACACCAGCGCTTCCGGCTGGTTTAGCGGACCCTTGTCTTTCAGCCAATAAGCAAACCACGGCGCTTGGATCTTCTCGCGGAAGTACGTTGCTGTATCGCTACCGAAATCGATCTTGCCCAGAGAGTGTCCCTCGCCGTGCGACCAGCCGCCATGATTCCACGGACCTGATACCAAATGATTCAAATGCTGGGTATCGTTCTTCTCGAATGTTTCATAGATCTTTACCGGGCCGTAGAAATCTTCCTGGTCCCACCATCCGGCTACATTCAGGTTGGGCACGGTCGGCTTCACGAGATAGGGCGGCACGGCCTGGCGCTGCCAGAATTCATCGTAGTTGGGATGCTGCACGAAATCGTTCCAGGTGGGTATTTTTCCGTGCAAATACTTTTCATTCACGTTGGAAAGAGGGCCCAGTTGCAGATACCACTCGAAGGTGTCCCGCACATCGAAGCTGAAGTGAAAATTGGTTTTGGAAGTTTCCATCATGGCAGCGTATTCGACGCCATAGCTCAAGCGAAAAGCGCCATTGTGGTGGAAGTCATCGCCGAGAAACTGATCGGCTGGTGAAGCCTGCTCGGAGGCGGCTTTAAGCGCGGGATGCGGCTTCAGGATAGCCATGGTCGTCAACCAGCCCCCGTATGACACCCCCAGGATACCGACGCGGCCATTGTTGTTCGACACGTTCTTCAGCAGCCAATCGATCGTGTCATAGGTGTCGGTGCCCTCGTCGATCGTTTCATTCTGGCTGTGCGGAGGGCGGAACATGACGAACTGCCCTTCCGATTTGTAGCGGCCTCGAATGTCCTGAAAAACGAAGATATAGCCTTCCTCGATGAACTCCTTGAAGAGGCCCTCGAAGTAGCCGTTGTGGCCTTTCTCATCGGTAATCCCGTAAGGGGTACGCGCGAATATAAAAGGCAGGGGCTGGTGCGATTTCTTGGGAACAAAGATCTCCGTGTGCAATTTGACGCCATCGCGCATCGGGATCATTGCTTCGGTCTTGACAAACAGACGAGTGACGTCATTATCACTCTGGCGCTTTCCAGCGCCTGGCAACCAGGACGCGGATGCGTTGAGCACCAACAAGCAGACAACCGTCTTAACCGCGGACGGCGGCAAAAGAGTTTTGAAAATCATCGTTTTCGGTCTCCACCTACCAGAGAAACTTCAGTACGAACTGCATGGAGCGTGGGTCGGTCTGTATATTCGTAATGCGGCCAAAGCTACAGCCTGCCTGTTGCACGGCGTTGGTTTGGCCGTCAGGTCCCGGAGGCAGGCAAAAGCTCGTGTTCGGCAGCCCGAGGTTCATGTGGTTCAAAGAGTTAAACATTTCCCAGCGGAACTGGAGATAGCGCTGTTCATTGAAGTGAAATTCCTTGGACAATGACGTATCTACGTTCCAGAACCCTGGACCGCGAAGCCCCGGCAGGAATGCGCCCGCAGTTCCGTACTGCCACCACTGGGGAGCATTGGGGTTAGGGTTAGCCCAGTAGCTCTGATCGTTCCCATAAACAGGCTGGAACGCGGCGGCGTTGATCCAGTCGGCTTCGAGCTCAGTTTTCGAGCGGCTGTGGCTGAGCGCGGGGTCGCCCACCAGATTGGGATAACAGGTAAGGCCGTTGCACGGTCCCGTAACATGGAGAGGCACTCCGGATTGGGCAGTAAAGTTTCCCGTGAGCCGCCAACCACCCAGGAAGAAATTGACCAGCCCACCCGTGTTCAAGAGCGCCTTTCCTTTCCCAATCGGCAGCACATAACTCGATGCCAAATTGAACATGTTGGTAATGTCATCCGGGGCGATGGTACGGTCCAGGTTCTCGTTATCCGGATCCTGCCATACGCCTCCAGCCGTCAGTCCTTCCGCTCCGATGCGCCCGCCAACCAGACCGGTCCGCTCGGAGTGAATGGGGTCCAATACCAGGGATGCAATTTGCGAAACCGCGGCATTGTCTATCTTCTTAGAGAAGGTGTACGCGGCGATGAAGTTGAGCCCATTGGAATAGTGCTTCTGTAGTTTTGCGTTCAGGCCGTTGTAGAACGATTCGCCGTTAAACTCGACCTGTGCGCCGACGAATTCCCCAGGTAAGGCGCCGAAGAATGGAAAAGGCTTCAGCAGAGTGCCTAACGGCAGTGTCGAGGTTCCGTACACCTTCTCTAGTTGCTGTGCGGTGAAGCCTGAGTAGTAGTTGGTGATGGGAACAAGGGCGTTAATCTCGGTTTTGTATTGCACCAGGTCGCTGGTAGGGACATAATTCAGGTTCTTAAAGTTGTCACCGGCCAGGTGGATTCCGCGAGTGCCCACGTAGCCGACATCCAACATCATGTTAAAGGGTAACTCGCGCTGGATATCGAGGCTCCATTGCTCCACATACGGATCGTGCGTCGCCGGTACATAGATCTGGAGGCCCGAGGCGCCCAGCGATGGATCACGGACAGCGGCCGGCGGCACAAGGCCCGCCGGTATTGCCGGCTGAGTCAGTGTGGACTTATTGACCGTCGTGTCACTGAGCGGAAAGGCGACGCAGTTGCCTGACCCCGACGCACACTGGTTCGGATAGAAGCTCCCGGAATAGTTGTTATAATCCTGCCATTGCGGGCCGGAAGCGATGCCCTGGCCCACGTTGTTGAACTCCTGAATAGCGTTGGTGTAGAACATGTCAAACCCACCGCGGATAATGGTCTTGCGGTCCTTGAACGGAGTCCACGCGAAGTTGAACCGCGGCGCGATATCGTTTTTGTTGGCCGGAAACATATCGCGGTTGTTGGGGAATTGCGAACTGCCCCAATAGACCATCTCACCCGGCAGGCCAGTAAGTGGATTTTGGCAAGTCACGCAGAAGTTAGACATCGGCCCAGGTTCGCGCGTTTTGAAGTAGCCGTTGATATCGTAGCGCAGACCGATATTCAGCGTCAGGTTTGACGTAATGCGGAAATCGTCCTGGATATAGCCGCCCCATTCGCGCCAGCGCAGGAAGGGATAGGCGGTAAAAGAGGCCTGCGAGGTATTGCCTACTGCTCCGAGCTCGAACTGCGCCAGGCCAGGGGCGCCCAGGCCCGTGGTGGGGTCCTCGGTTAGTGAGCCGGTGAAGTTGAGCGCGTCGGGACCATTGAGCGTGCGAGCGGCGTGCTCCAGCCGATACATGAATCCGGCCTTGAGCGTGTGTTTGCCTAGAATCCTGGTGACGTTATCGAGGTATGTGTACGACTCGGCCATTGACGAACCGTTGGCCCAACCCGGCGTACCCATCAGCGCCGTCCCGGCGTTGGCTTGCAGGCCGATGCTGATGCTTGGTTCCGGCTCGTAGGGAAGGGCGGGCAACTGCACCGGCGCCAGGACCTTTTGTACGCCGGACAGATCCGTCACGCTATCGGGATAGCCGCCCGTAGCCGGGTGTGAACTAAACGACTGCCGGCTGTAGCTGGCTCTGAATTCGTTAATGAACGTCGGGCTGATGATATAGGTATTGCCGATGCCTGCCAGCTGATTGGTGAACCACAACGGGAAAGCAGATCCGTAGCCGAACTGACCTTCGGGAAAGGAGGCTCCCGTCCACGGTACGCGGTAGTTGTCGTACTTGCCGGGATTGTAGAGCCACTCAACGAAAAATGTGCTCTTTGCGCTCATCTGGTGATCAAACTTGAGTGACAGGTTGAGCGGGTCCTGGCTGCTTCCAACGCCGGCCAGATAGTTTTGGCAGGTTCTATATTGACCCCCAGCCGCCAGTGGGCAAGTACTCAAAGGGTCGTTGTAATTGGGCAGCGGGTAGGAGTTGATGAAGTACATCGCCACTGGATCCAACATACTCTTAGGAATTTGTGTGGAAAAGTTGCAGGTCGGGCTCCCTATGGCCGCACCGGCTTCCACTGCTGTATTGGAACAGCCGCCCGCACCATACGGATTGCCAGGCACGGGCGTGCCCAACGCCGTGCGCGTGAACAAGCCACTGGAATTGGGGCCCACTGTGCTGTACGGATTCCAAAGGCCGCCGTTGACCGTGGAGGGGTCCTCGCTGAAATTTCCCTGTCGCATCAAAGGAGTAGGGACCGTGAACACTTGTGAGCCATCTAAGTGTAAGACCTGCTGATCGACCGAAACGAAGAAGAAGGTCTTGTTCTTGCCATTGTAGATTTTCGGAATCACGACTGGTCCGCCGAAGGTCCCGCCGAAGTTGTTGAAGTGCAGGTCGCGGTCGGGGATGAGTTGGCCTGTCGAGTCGATGGAGGTGAAAGGATTGCGGGCGTTGGTAGCGCTGTTGCGAACGAACTCGTAGACATCTCCATGCGGTGCATTGGTACCCGACTTCAAAACCACATTGAAGACTCCGCCGCCGGTGTGACCGTACTCAGCGGCAAAACCATTAGTGATCGCCGCAAACTCCGAAACAGCGTCGGGCGATGGATTGACGACGATGTTCTCCGCCAAACCCGAAAGATTCAGGTTTCCGTCCAGATACCAGGAGTTGGCTCCAGCCTGGCCGCCGTTCACCGAAACGTCGGAACCCTGCGTGAAAGTGGGGTCTGGAAATGTTCCGAACTGGCTGCTGAAGCCGAAGTTGCTTCCCGGCGGTCCGGCGGCGTTCGCGACTCCCGGCAGCAGGTAGACCAACTGCTGCAGGTCGCGTCCGTTGATGGGCACCTCCTGGATCATCCGGTTTTCCACGCTATGCGAGAAGTTGGAGGCGCCGGTTTCTACCAGCGGAGCGGCAGCCTCCACTGAGACAGCCTCGCGGGTCGTGCCCAGCGTCAATTGGGCGTCCACCTTCAGGGCTTGGCCGGCAACCACCTCGATATCGACTATGTCGGTCGTGGTGAAGCCGCCCGCTACAAAATGCGCACGGTATTTTCCGGGAACCAGGTCCACCACCCGGTAGTAACCAGTATCATTGGTCTTGGTCGTCGACGTTACGTTGGTGCCGACATTTGTGACTAGAACCTCTGCCCCGACAAGCACCGCTCGCTGGGGATCCGTAACGATGCCTTCCATCACGCCGCGGTTCAGTTGCGCCTGGACGATGGCGATCGGGCCTGCCATCAATCCAAGTACGAGACAAAGGATGCGATAGTTTGTCATTTTGTCTTTCCCTCCCCGTGTATACACAGACCGCTAGCTCAGGATCGACAGGGGATAATGCGACGTGGCCACTACGTTCGCAATCGTTGCGAGACCGGGAACCGCGCCATCAAGAAACTGGTGGCTCTCGAGTACTCTCTTGCAAAAGAGTATTAACTTCTATCACACGAATTACGGAGATGTCAAATATTTTTTAAAGGACCACCTCGGCTGTTATCTCCCGGCCTGCTTAGCACCCAGCGAGGACAAAAACACCTTCCGCAGATACTCCGTCTCGAGGTCCGTTTGCCTGGTCTTGATACTGCGGAATTGCGCCAGCGCTTTTGCCGCGTCATCGTGCCTGCCGGCGTGTTCGTATAGGTTGGCCAGGCGGTACCAACCCTGCGCAAATTGCGCGTCGACGCGTGTCACCAACTGCTCCAGATCGGCGATCGCCGCACCGTCGTCCCCCATTTTCTGGTGCACTTTGCTCTGGGCCAGATAGCAGAACGAGCAGCCCGGGATTCCGCGCTCCGCCTCGTCGAGGTCATGCAGCATAACCCCATACTCTTTGGAATTCAGCTTCAGCAGCGAAGCCGCGTGTAAATAATAGACGTGGGGAAGCCCGCCTGGGCGGCGAAGAGAGGCCGCCGTTTCCGCCGCACAATTCTGATTTTCGCCGTTTAAGTAAAACGCTGCCGCCAGCAGCAGCCGCGCCGCATCAAAGTTCGGATCTTTGGCGAGAATCCTCCGGCAGGTAGGGATCGCCTGGGACGGGTTATCGCCGAAAATCTGAGCCAAGCCGAGCCCCAGCTCGAGATAGGTCGCGTCCGGGTGGTACTTCACCGCCGCCTTCAGTATTCCCAGCGCCTTGGCATACGAATGCTGCCGCAGATAGTAGAGCCCAAGATCCAGAGCGTAGTTTTCCTGCTGCGGCGCACCTTGATAGGCCGCCAGAAAACATCGTTCGGCCAGATCGGCTTGGCCCAGCGCGTCGTAAAGCTTTCCTCGAAGGTATTCGCGGGACAGCCGCTGCTCTCCGGACAACACTCCCGCTGCTTCGAGCGTCGCCTGCGCTTCGGAGAACCTGCGCAGCGCGAAATCCGCCAGTGCCAGGTTGTAGCGCGCCTCGAAACTTCTCGGATACTCGATCACACCGTGGGCAAAGACCGCGCGCGCCATCTCGAAAAGTTCACGATCCGCCAGCTTAGCGCCGGTTGCGAGAAGCATCTCCAGATCCATATGCGGATATGCCAGCATCTGGTCTAGCGCCTGACGCGCCTGTTCTATTTGCCCGGCCGCGAGAGCGCGGTCGAGTGCCGCCGCCGATGCGCGGCCGGTCTGCTCTTGCGCGAACAAGGCGAGGCTCATCCCGGCGATCAAGATCATTCCTGGCAGTCGAGCGATCACAGCTTGCACACGAGCATAAATGTCCCGCGCATTCCTGTCAAATCGACTCACCGTAAGAATTGATGGTATAAATACTGATCTGAGGTCCAACGGAGCGGGATGCGGCCGGCTCTCGTAATCTTACTTTGTCTCAGCGGCATCGCTCGCGGAGCCCAGAGCAATTCGTCCGCTACAGCGACTGCGCAGATCGGCAAGGGCTACGAATTAGTGCAGGATGACCGTTTTGCAGAAGCGGCCGAGCAGTTTCGGGCCGCGCTCGCCCTTGATCCCGACGCTGTCAATGCCCGTTACCAGCTCGCCATCTGTCTTTTTGCTCTCGGCGATCGCGAAGCATCGCGCAAAGAATTCGAGCGCCTGTGCGTAAGCACCGGGCACGATCCCAAAGTCGAGTACTATCTGGCGCGCCTCGATCTGCTGGGGGGTGACAACGCTGCAGCGATTGGCCGCCTCGTTCCGCTGATGGCCAATCCGCCATTCTCCGATACGGCTTTCTATCTGGGCGCCGCCTACCTGGCCAGGAACGATCTCGAGAATTCCGTGAACTGGCTGCGCAAGGCTGCCCAATCCGATCCTCACGACTTCCGCAGCCACTACCGGCTGGCGCGAGCGTTACAGCAGAAAGGACTGCATCAGGAAGCCCAACAGGAATATGCGCTCTCGACCGAAATGCGCGAGCACTATAACGAGACCGCCCGCCAGTCGGTCGCCTGTGTCCAGGCCTTGCGTGCGGAATCCAGCGGCGCCGGCAGGGATGTCTGCAAGCGTCTGTTTGATCCCAACGATCCGGATAAGCTCACCACGCTCGGCATGCTGTACGGGAGGTACGGACAATACCAGGAGGCCATCGAGCCGTTTGAGCGTGCAGCGAAATTGGATGCTGAGTCGTTCGAGGTCTATCACAACCTCGGCCTGACTTATTTCCGCCTGCGGCGCTTTGCGGAAGCCCGCCGGCCGTTGGAGAAGGCCGTCAGCCTGCGGCCGGATTACTTTGGCTCCAACGCGCTGCTCGGTGCGACGCTTTATTCGCTCAGAGACGATCCGGCTGCTTACGCGACCCTCAGCTTCGCCCATCAGCTGAAACCGGACGACACAGACACGACCGAGCTACTCTTCCGAATCTCTCTGATTCTGGCAAACAAGTCGGCGGCCGTATCGGACTACGCAGCCAGTCTGAAGTTCTTGAATACGGCCGCTGCTCTACGCCCGGGAACAGCCGAGATCGAGCGCCGCATCACGGAGATCCAGAGTCTGCGCGATCGAGCGCGCTGATCAGGGTAGCGCGGGGCATGTGCGGCGGTGCGGTATGCCGCTCCCGTCCCATGGCAATACTGCGCGCTTCATCGCGTCGGCCCGGGTTGGGGCATTGAAATGCTGCTCAGGTCAAAGCCGGACGAATCCTCCGGGCAGCCCGGCCCGGGATGCGCCACGACCCTGTTTCGTCCCTGACGCTTGGCTTGGTAAAGCGCGCCATCCGCCGCTCTCACCAGCGCCTCGGCAGACGGAAAGCGGTCGCCAATCGCCGATGCAATTCCCAGGCTGATCGTGACACTCGCCCCTGCAGGCTGGTTGGAATACCGGATCCCCAGGCTTTCTACTCCCAAGCGGGCTGACTCCGCCATTTGCACTACCTGAAGCGGATCGGTTCCCGGCAGGATCATCACGAATTCTTCACCTCCAACGCGCGCAACAAAGTCCGTGGACCTCCTTGCTGCCCTTGCCAATTCCGAAGCGATGAGTTTCAGGCATTCGTCTCCCGCCTGATGGCCCCCCGCATCATTGAGCCGCTTGAAATGGTCTATGTCCACCAGGACCAGCGAGAGGTGAGCTCCGATCCGACGCGCCCGTTTCCACTCGACCTCCAATGTCTGGTCGAACATTCGCCGGTTCGCAATGCCTGTGAGCGCGTCAAGGGTTGACAGCCGGGTCAAGGTCCGGTTGGCTTCTTCTAGTTGCGCAGACGCTTGTCTCACGCGTCGTTTGAGCACGAGCACCCAGGCTGCGGCGGCCACAACTACCAGTAGCATGATTGCCAGTGCATCGAGTGCATGTTGCAACGTCCACCAGGGGGGCTTCCGAATCGTTACAATATCCCGCGCCTCGTCGAAAAGCAGCTCGAACGACTGGTTTCTTCCTCTCTCATCCTTCTCGACCATACAAATTCCGGTTACCCGAATGCGGCTGCCGTCGCGGAGGGAAATTAATGCGGGGTCTGGGCGGACTGCTTCCATTGAAGAGTTCACGATGAGGCCGCCGGTGTCTAACACCAAGGTTTGCTTTCGCGGAACTAAGGACTTCTCCAAGAGTTCCCCCTCGATCGAGACCAACGCCGAATCGTACTCGCCTTCGAGCAGTTGCCTGCTGGACACGACTATAGGCGTGGGCGGCAGACCGTGGCTTATTAGCCGGACCATGGCGTCTTCGAGCACCGGCCTGAGCTTCGATAAATGAGGGAACCCGAGCACGTCCACAACGTCTCCGACCCGCAGGGTGATGGATTGATTGGTCCCTATACGAAGCCCGGTGGTGCCATCAGAAATATAGAGAAAACTGCCGGGCCGCTGAAAGGTAACTGTGCCTCGCACCTGGATACGGTGGCCGGATACGGCTTCGGGCGTGAACTGCTGGAGGCTGGAAAGAGGCCGCGCAATATCGGCAAAGGAATCTGCTGGTGCCGGCCGAGTCACCTGCAATTCCTTCAGACTCGGGACATACAGCAGCACGGCGATGAGCTGATTCTTCCGGTTGAAGAGCGCACCTCCCACGCCACGAATGCGCACCTCCGCGTCAATTAGCTTTTCTGGAAGTGACTCATCGATTGTTGGAACGACAGCTCGCAGCCGACCGCCACTGACGGCTACCACCAGGAGATGGAATCCGCCCTGCTCTTCGACCGCCCGGACTATCCCGTCTACCTGCACCCACTGGGCGTCCTCTGCTGTGGATGCCATGCGGTCGAAAGATGGGCGATGAGCGACCGGCATGGGGGCATGGCCGATGACCTTCCATCGAGGCTTGGTGATCTGTTGCCCGAAATCGGGCTCTTCCGTGATTCCCTCGATTTCAATAAGCTGACCTGGAGTGGCCGACGGCCCACCGGGTGGAACGTGAACCCAAATGCCGGCCGTCGAGTCCTGAATGAACATGTCGGGTTGTGCACCCGAGTAAAACTCCAAGGGAAGCAACTCCGGGCCCGTTGCCGTGCAATAAGTCACCACAGCCGTCAGCCGCACCGGGTAACCGCGGTTCGCTTCGTCCCTTGTGAGCCGCCGGATTTGCTCAACTCGTTCCAGTGTGGGTAGGCTCTCCGTTGCCGTGCCGGACTGCTGGCCGTATAGGCTGGCAACGCAGAATACGGTAATCAGGAATATCCACCCCCTGTTTTGTCGGCACTGTCCGGTGATCCTGAGGATAGCGCTCACCCCGCGGCACTCCTACAACAAGAGTGCGCTGGGCGCGTCAGATATCGCAATTCGATTATTCTGCCTACCCCGAAACTCGCTGCTCAAGCCTGATGATTCCAAAGGACAACTGCCTCTCGCTTTTCCGTATACCCTCCCAGCGGATAGATGGCGGGAACCGCAACAGATCGGGCTTTTGGTAACATGCCATAATCGCCACAATGCATCCACCGCACACGACCGCCTACTACCGCATCACCGTCGAACTCGGTTTTGCCGGCTGTGAAGAGGATAAACTCCTCCCGGACCTGGAACGGCGTGTGGAACTGAAGCATCTCTTCGACCTCGCGGGCGTAGCCTGGGGCGCATGAAACAGACCGTGGATGTGGCGGCCCTACTTGATGGCTACCCCTGGTCGAATTATCAGAAACTGCTGACGGCTCTCGCCGCGCTCGCGGTCATCTTTGACGGTTTCGATATTCAGATCCTGGGCTTTGCCATCCCGTCGATGATCCGGGAGTGGCACGTAGCCCGAAGCGACTTCGGTCCGGTGCTCGCAATGGGACTGTGCGGGATGGCTGTGGGCGGGCCGCTGGCGGGCTATTGCGGCGATCGCTTCGGCCGCCGAATGGCCCTTATCGCTTGCGTGGTTCTTTTCGGGCTGGCCACCATCACGACCGCTTTTTCCCAGGGATTTGTAAGCCTCGCGGTTTTGCGTTTGCTGACCGGAATGGGCACCGGCGGCGCTCTGCCGAACGCCAGCACCCTGGCCGCGGAGTTTGCACCCCTCCGACGGCGTCCGACAGCGGTAAAACTTACCCTGGTGTGCTTCCCGCTCGGCGGCATGCTGGGCGGCCTGTTGGCCGCATGGACACTGCCGAAGCTGGGCTGGCGGGGGTTCTATGCGATCGGCGGCGCGCTGCCGCTGCTCTTCGCGGTTGTGCTTTGGGCGGTTCTGCCCGAATCACCGCGATTTCTGGCGCGCCGGCCCGCGCTGTGGCCGCAACTCGCCCGCCTGCTGACGCGCATGGGGCACGCCGTTCAGGACGGGTCCTTGTTCGAAGACCGTGCCGAACGCGGGAGCGCAGACCGTGCTTCGCTGCGCGCTTTGTTCGGTCCCGGCCTGGCCCGCGATACCGCCGGCCTGTGGGTGGCGTTCTTCTTCTGCCTGGGATCCGTTTACCTGATATTTGGCTGGCTCCCGGCAATGCTATCCGCGCAGGGTCTCGATCTCGCCACGGCCAGTTCCGGACTCGCCGTCTACAATCTTGGTGGAGTGCTCGGTGTACTGGTGTGGGCCATGCTGGTGAGTAGCCTGGGTTCGCGCAGGCCGCTCCTATGCGGTGCTCTTGCTGGCGCCGGCAGCGCGCTGGCTCTCCTCATGGTCCCTATCCAGGCGCAGGGTGGCCATATTTTGCTGATCGCATGTCTTGGGATTAATGGCCTCCTGGCCAACGCCGTCCAGACGTCCATGTACGCGCTAGCCACACACGTCTACCCCATCGGCGCACGAGCCACCGGAGTGGCGTACGCGGCGACGATGGGGCGAGTTGGAGGCTTGCTGACTTCGCTGCTCGGTGCGTACATCATTCAGGCCGGCGCTAAGACTTACTGGTCCGTATTGGCGATCGCGATGGTATGTGCGTTTGCCGGCCTGGCCTGGATGCGTGGCCATTACCCGGCAGTTGGGAAACTTGAGAAGATTGCAATCACTGCTCGATGAAGGGATCTCGATCCAGCGGTGAATTGGCTGCGTCCTGCCTCACGAACAGCATCCCGCCGGAAGCGACATCCCACCGGGGAATCCATGAACGAGGGAGATGGCAACGAATGCTGCCATCGTCCGGATCATCGCCACCCCTCGACCAGATCGACACCCGGACATGGTCAGCGATCGGCGCGAATTTGCCACCGAATCCTGACTTCTCCCAGTCACGAACGACTACTTTGCCATCTGCTCCCCCAACCCGGGCAGCATGCGCGTGCCTTCTGCCTGCACGGCGTCCAGCGCCATCGGATCCAGCCCCAGCGCCGCCAGAATCGTCGGCGCTACCTGGCCGGTTGTGGTTGCGTTCGAGACGGTCTGTGCCGTAAAGCTTGGCAAAGCAACCAGCAGTATGACATTGTTGTCGTCATGTCCGAACCCGCCGTGATCTCCTATCATGGTCGTGCTGTTCGAGTATGTCACGCCCACATTCGGCGTCACGATGATGTCCGGCGACCGCGGATCTTGCCCCGGCCCCAAGCCCGGCACGTTGTAGTTTAGTGCGAGCGTCGGACCGTAGTAAATCTCCCCTAATCCAATCGCCGCCGCATTCTGTTGAAGCAGCGCCACAGCCGGGCTTACGCTCACTCCCGGCAACAGCCAGAGCACCGAAACATCATCTTCCGTCGCGCCGATGCCCGTTGGGTTTAGCGGCGACTCCGAGTAGGGTATGTAATTCGCCTGCGCCATCAGCGTTGCGGGCGTAATAGTTCCGTTTGCCACGTACCGCGTCGGATCGATGGGCGACTCCCCGTGCTTCGCCGTGATGATGATGAGCGTATTTTGATATAGGCCCGCGTCCTTAAGTGCTTGGACCAGGACGCCGATCGAGGTGTCCACGTACTCGATCTCCTGCAGCAGTTCGGCACCGGGCAGCGCTGCGGCGTTTTGGTAACCGCCCGGGCCCACAGTCGGCTCGTTCAGACTTTGCCCTATGTACACCGACTGAAAATTCATGCCGAAGACTGCCGGTACTACCGCCGGCGCGCCGTTGTGTGTCTTGCCTCCAATCTCGTTCAGCAGCGCGCCCACCCTCAGCGCGTCGTAGCACTGGATGTTCAGGAAGCTGCTCGTCCAGGATGACATGCCAGCCGGATCGCGGACCGTGGCGCAGGAAGCGCCTTGCGCGGTCCGTATGCCCGGAAGCGGCACGACCATAGAGTCCACTTCCGGCGAATAGTAGTCATCCAGGCTGGTTCCGCCCGGTCCAGCCACAACCGAGTACGAGGGGTGCTTGTCGATCCACGCCGTGTAGCCGCCCGCCGCATGGACCACGCCAAAGATTGTGTTCGTCCGGATGAAGTTCCACGGATACACCGGCGCACAACCCGCCTGCGGGTCGCGCTCCAGCTTTTGGGGGTCAATCGAAGCGATACCGCCCTCGGTCAATGCGGCGCCTGGTGCGCCGCCGTTGAGCTTGGTATCGTCAAAGTCAATTCCTTGATCGAAGTCGGTCGTTGTGCCGGTCGGCGCTTCGTAGGGCCTGCATGGCCCTGCCGCCAAGCCCGTACCAGTCGTCTTGGCCGGCGCATCCAGCGATCGGTCATACGCCACGTCATAATAAATGCCGGTGCTCTTGGGCGTGCCGCCGCTAACCAGGGCAGTGATTCCTGGAAACGAGTCGGAAGGTTTGGAGGACACCGCGGCTACATAGTTGATCGCCGTGGGGAGCAGGGCCGCCATGTTCGGGCAGTAAGGATCTCCGTTGTTTGCGCCCGCAATGCCGTGGACGCAGTTAAACAAATCTACAGCGTGCATGCCGTCAATGCTCAACAGCAGCACATGCTTGATCTTGGCCGATCCCACGGCGCTCGCGTCAGCGGCCATTCCATGCACCGCCCCTACCAGCGACAACGCCACCACGGCTCGAACTCTTATCGCTTTCATGCGAACCTCCACGCAAATACTAGCATTCCAGATATCTGCAAACATTACATCTCGGTTAAAATTCCGTTTCGAATCCGGAAATGTGTGGATCAATGCCTTTCACGGACGTACGTGGACGGAATGCGGACGATGGTTACAGCAACTCCGGCGACAGCAGCGAGGGGTGGTGGCGCTGGATGCCCTGATTAGCGGCATCTGCCAAAGGAGACGCAGTATCGATGATCTCTGGCGTTCTCGGTCATGCGCGACTTCTCTGATCTCTCCCGAAGACGGAAGGGCAGATGGTGCAAATCGGCTCAAAACAGGTGATATCGGAAATGTTTTAGACTTGGGTAGCGATAGCGCCTCCCCCAAGCCGTTCGCAGTCGGCGCAACGCCATGGAAGGTGGCGAATAAGCACGCCGGCTGAAGAGCGCGTCATTGGGACACGAGCCCGAACTTATCCCGCATCCCAACTTACATTCATTTACAAGCACATCGTTCAGACGGCCGTCTATTGCAGTGAAGGTAATCCGGCGCGAACCGGACCCCCTGGTTGGCGATGGCCGCCCAACACGTACGCAATGATCGGGAATGAGAGAAACTTTATGTCGAAAGGTCTGGCGGTTTCCCTGGTACTCTCACTGACGGCGTGCGCGCCGCTGCTCCCGGCTCAAGACGATTTATCCGTCCAGCCATTCTCTCCGGAGCAACTCGATAATCTGCTGGCGCCCATTGCTCTTTACCCAGATCCGCTGCTGGCGCAGGTTCTGCTGGCTGCCACCTTCCCCGATCAGGTCGATGAGGCGGCCCAGTTCTGCCGCGGCGCCTCCGATACGGACGATATCGACATCCAACCTTGGGATGTCAGCGTCAAAGCGGTGGCGCATTACCCCACGGTCCTTTATATTATGGCGGACAGCCTGGATTGGTCGACTGCCCTAGGGCAGGCCTATATCAACCAGTCCGGCGACCTGATGGCATCGGTGCAGCGGCTCCGGCAGGAAGCCTACGCCGTGGGGAACCTGGTCGCCACGCCAGAGCAGGACGTGGAGGTCGAGGATGGCGACATCGAGATCTGGCCCGCCCAGCCACAGTATTGTTACCTGCCCGTGTACGATCCGAGCCTGGCCTTCTTCGGCTCCGGCGGTATCTTCGGCGGATCCGTCGTTACTCTATCCGCTGGTTTGCCCATAGGCGTCTGGTTAAACCATGACTTCGACTGGCATGGGCGCCGTATTTACTATCATGGCTGGGCGGATGGGCCCGCTTGGATTGCCCGCTCGCGTCCCTACATCCACATCAACAGCGTCTATGTGAACGACAATCTCAAAAATCTTGCCGTCAATCGGAGCGTGACCACCCGGGCGGTGAATTACGGCACTCTGACTCGCTATAACGACGTCCATCAGGATGTGGAATACGGTAGTACCGGGAAGACCGCCGGAGTGAGCGGTGCCGCGGCCCCAAACAAGGTGGATAACAAGATCGTTCACCCCAATAGCAATGTCGACAATGGGCGCTTCGATCTCAATCGTGGCCGTGTCCCCGATCAAGCTGTGGCAGGGCAGACCGAGCCGAATCGTGCGGCACCGCCTGCCACGCAGCGGAGAGGCAACGCTGCGTTTGGTGGCAACCGTGGTAGCTTTGACGCTAAGATACCCAGCCAGCGCGGACAAAGCGGCCGCGCGCAAGCTACCCATTCCGCCTCTGGAGCGGCCTCTTCGGGTGGTGGAAGATCTCACGGTGGCGGCGGAGGAAGACACTGATGAAGCTGCCAAGGACGACAGGAACTGAATAATAGGAGCGACAACCTTTGTAGCCGGTCCCGGTTGTGAGCACGAGAACGGGAACAAGTGACCAGAGCTGTTTCGATCAAAGATCTCGCGCAGGACGCGAAGCCGCCACAGTGGCGTGTAATTCTGTAGACTAATCTCCGGGAAACATGATCATCACTCTGGTTGCGTTTGCGCTCGCTCAGGCACAAGACCCGCAGCGTGCGCAACAGTTCATCGCCGAAGGCATCCATTTTGTCCAGCAGGAGCAGCTCGATCAAGCCGCGGACCGGTTTCGGAAAGCCATCGTGGCCGATCCGGCCAACGCCGACGCCCAGAATGATCTCGGCATAGTCCTTCGCCGGCAAAAACGCTTGCCTGAAGCGCTGACCGCCTTCGAGGCCGCGCGCCGCCTCCGCCCAGGAGAGGCTCGCATTCACAGCAATTTGGCACTAGTGTTACAAGACATGGGGCGAATTGTTGAAGCATTAGCCGCGATGCAAGAAGCCCATTCGCTCCAGCCCGAAAACATCACGATTCGCCGCAACCTCGGCGTGCTGCATTGGCGGTTCGGCGAGGAGTTTCAGTTTAAGGGTGAGTTGAAGCAGGCGCTCCAGCAGTTTCGCAAGGCGACGGAGCTTGCCGGCGACACTTACGAACCCCACCAATTGCTGGGCGGCGCACTCCTCACCATGGGAGATCTGGACGGTGCTGAGCCCGAGCTCCGCCGCGCCATCGAGCTGCAGCCGTCATCCGGTGCAGCCCATCGCGACCTGGGCATTCTGCTGCGGCGGCGCAACCGCATCGACGAATCGGCGACCGAACTGCAGCGTGCGGCCGATCTGCTTCCCGCCGACGCCGCCGTACACTACAATTTTGGGCTGGTTCTGCAAAAAGCCGGCCGGCCCCTGGAGGCCACCCGAGAGTTAGCGAGGGCACAGGAGTTAAATGACCAGGCGCGGGACGCAATCCAAGCCAAATCACTGAACAAGTCCGCCGCAAAATTGCTGCAGGAAAACAGGTTTGGAGAAGCGATCACTACTCTGCGCGAGGCACTTCTTCTCAACCCGAACAACGCCGACTTGCACTACAACTACGGCTTGGCTCTTCTCGGATTGAAGCAATTGGATCAGTCCATCCAGGAACTGCAAACCTCGGTTGCCTTGAACACGGATCAACCGGATGCATATTACTACCTAGGGCGCGCCTGGCTGGCAAAGGGACAGCCTGCCGAGGCTGTCAGGAATCTGGCGGAAACTCTCAAGGGAAATCCCCGTGACGCACGGGCACACAACGTTCGCGCCGTCGCATTCGCAGCGATGAAGCAACTTTCAGAAGCACAGGAGGAGCTTCAGTCTGCTCTCGACCTGGATCCTCGGAATTCTTTGTTCCACGAAAATCTCGGCTGTGTGCAACGGCAGCTTGCCGGATGCGAAATGAAGCCTTGAGCCTCAACGGGCTTCTTTGACCGTCAAAACCTGATCAGCCGCCACATCTTTCAAGATCTGCACGATTCCGCTCGGCCATCGGATCTCAACCTGCCGGATTCGGTGATCGTTTCCTAATCCGAAATGAACACGCTTGTCGCTCGCCGACAAGTAACTGGAAGCGGTGGAGACGTAGCCGTACTGATCGAGACCCGACTCGCCGGTAATGTGGATCCTCGCTCCGATTCCGTCCCGGTTGCTCTTTGTCCCGATAGTATTGATCAAGATCCAGTGGTTGTTGCGTTCGTTGTTCCGAAGTAAGACGGGAACGCCGTCATTCGTGCTCACCACCACGTCGACCGCTCCATTGTTGTCAAAATCTCCGAACGCCGCGCCGCGCGCAGCGAACGGAACGTGAAATGACGGCCCTCCGCGATTGGAAACGTCTTCGTATCTCCCCCGCACATTTCGTAACAGCAGGAGCCGCTGTTCGTAAGAGATCGAAGGGTAGTCCGCCGAAATGGTATCCATCACATGGCCTTGCGCGACGAACAGGTCCTTCCAACCGTCGTTATCGTAATCCACGAATTTCGCGCCCCAGCCGCTGTACGGCAGCGTGATGGCGGACAGCCCGGTAATGTCAGAAACATCTTCATAGTCGCCCCGCGCGTTTCGCAGAAGCAGATAACCCTGCAAAGACAGAGCGTTAAGGAAAATGTCCGGCCAGCCGTCGTTGTTGTAGTCATTCCAATCTACGCCCATGCCGGCGAAGCTCGACCCCTTGGAGTTGTAGGCGACACCCTTTTCGAGGGCAGTCTCCGAGAACGTGCCGTCGCCATTGTTTCGAAAAAGCTGCTCCGCCACCGAGTCGTTGGCGACAACAATATCGGGCCGTCCATCGCCATCAGAGTCGTTGATGGCCACTCCCAATCCCTTACCAGGATGCGCCGCGATACCGGAACTCCGGCTCACATCGCGAAACTTTCCGTTCCCCTCGTTGTGATAGAGCAGATGCGTGATGGCGGGAAAGGCGTTTGGGTGACAATAGCCGCGCTGCTGGATGTTCTCCGGGCCGCACCAGATGTTCTTGCTGAAATCCCAATCAAGATAGCGCGCGACGAACAGGTCCAGCCGCCCGTCACCGTCATAGTCGAAAAACGCCGCTCCCGTCGACCAGCCGCTGCCGCTAACCCCAGCCTGCTCCGTCACATCTTTGAATGTGCCATGGCCCTCGTTGTGATAGAGCTGATTACCGCCGAATCCGGTCACGAATAGATCCGGCTTGCCGTCATTGTCATAGTCCCCGACGGCCACGCCCATACCGTAGAAGTCTCCGCGCACGCCAGCACGCTCGGTGACGTCCTCGAAGGTGCCGTGTCCCGTGTTGTGATACAACCGATTCCAATACCGCGCGTCGGACTTATTCGGCGCTCTTCCCGGCGCCATCGGATCTTCCAGGGCGGCGCCGTTGACCAAGAAGAGGTCGAGGTTGCCATCGCCGTCATAGTCCAGCCACGCCACCCCTGCGCCCATGGTTTCGATGAGGAATTTTTGTGCGGTGTGTGACGCTTGATGCCGGAATCGAATCCCAGCCGAACTGGTGACCTCCGCAAATGCCGGATTCTGGGGAGTCTGGCGGGCCGCTGCGATCCAGATCGCCACCGGCAGTACAACCAACAACAGCTTTCTCACCTGGCGGCCTTTGCGGCTGTGTCAAGCGGGCGCAACGTCCGCCCGACCGGGAGGGCACACGCATGAAACGCATCAGTGACGCCGACCGCCTTCGGATACCGCCGACGATGCCAAACTGGGAGCGAACCACTGAGTGGAGTCTGTCCGCCACGCGACCACAAGCAAACCGGTTCTTCCATTTTCAGCTCCGAGACGACTCGTAGTATACGCCATACATGATATTACTGCTGTGGCGCAAAGCCCCTTATCGGAAATAGGGCACGCTGTTCGTGATTCACGCAAGACGTGTAGGTTGACGCAGCGAAACGCCGCTCCACTCAATCGCACCGCAAGGACTTATATGCACATGTTGTAACCGAAGATACACACGTTTGCAATAAATCATAAATTGCTTGACAGAGACGAGTGACTCGGACCATAATTCCGCCTATGACCGCACGTGCTTCCGCTTCCATCGCTCGAGTGATTCTGCGTGGCTGTTCATCGTCGCCGGTATCGCCAACGCTCAGTACACAACTGGTAGTCTCACAGGGGTGGTGAGTGATCCCACCGGAGCCGCCGTCAGCGACGCGAGGGTAACTGTGCGCAACGTTGCAACTTCCTATCAAGAGTCCGTCTCCACTGGACAAGACGGCTCTTTCGCGTTCCCGCGACTGCGCGTCGGCACGTACGAACTGACCGCCGAGAGGACCGGTTTTGACCTGTATGTTCAGAACGGAATCACCATCAGCGTTAACCAGGCAGCCAGCGTTTCGGTTCCGTTAACAGTGGGTGCCCAAAATCAAAGAATCACGGTGTCGGCCGACACCGAACTGGTCACGGTAAGTTCTCCTACGGTTTCGCAGGTCATCGATCAAACCAGAATTCTCGATCTGCCTTTAAATGGAAGGGAAGCTCAGACATTGGTATTTCTTGGCGCCGGCGCCGCTGACGTCACGTCCTTGTATCCGGCCTTCGGTCACCAGGGCGGAGTCTATCCGGGCGAACAGGAGGCTTCGGTCAACGGATCGGATCCTGAGTCCATCAGCTATCAACTCGACGGCGGAGACCACAATGACACATACATTAACCTCAACCTTCCGTTTCCGAATCCAGATGCCCTGCGGGAGTTTAGTCTGCAATCCGATAACATTTCCGCCGCATACGGAAATTCCGCAAGCGGTGTCGTGAACGTTGTCACTCGCTCAGGCACCAACGAATTCCACGGCGACGTATTCGAATTTCTGCGCAACGGAGATTTGAACGCCCGCAACTTCTTCGCTCCAACTCAAGACACCTTAAAACGGAACCAGTTTGGGGGAGCCGTGGGAGGTCCAGTTCTGAAAAACAAGCTCTTCTTCTTTGGCACCTACCAGGGCACCCGGATCCGTAGCACCTCGGAAAGCCAAATCTCTCAGGTGCCGACTGCAGCAGAGCGCAACGGGGACTTCTCGGCCATATCCGCTCAGATCTCAGACCCTATCAGCGGTACCCCGTTTCCGGGGAATCAGATCCCTCTGAGCCGATTCAGTCCACCTGCCCTCTATTTCCTACAATTCATTCCGTTGCCGAACGGCCCGGGCACACAGTTGACGTACGCCGGACCGAGTCTCGTTCAGGATGAGAACCAGTGGATGGGCAAAGCCGATTACGTTAGTGGCAAAAACCAGATCAGCGGACACTACTTCTGGACGAAATTCAACGAACCACCGGCTACACCCACCCAAGACATCCTGGCCACAGATTCACAAGGCGACCGCGTACGCGTGCAGGAAGTCGCTGCTAACTACACATACACCTTGACCCCTTCGGCACTCCTCAACACATTCTTCAGTTGGAGCCAGCAAACCGGTGGCTCTCTCTCCGGGGCTCCTTTCGGTTTTCCGAAGGCAGGCGTCAACATTGCTTCCGCCAATCCGCCGGAACTGGACCTCCAGGTAAACGGCTACTTTCAAGTGGAATCGGGTCACCTGGGCGAATTTGATCGCGGTGACTGGACCGTTCGCGAAAACGTTGTCCTGAGTGAAGGCAAACATCAGCTAAGTCTTGGGGGTGAGGTCATTCGCCTGAACAACGATCTGGTCAACACTTTTACGCAGTCGGGCCAGTTTGTTTTTTCCAATCTTCTGTCAGGAGATAACCTGACGGATTTCTTGCTGGGCCAAGCTTCGGGATTCCGCCAAGGCGGCGGCGAGTTCAAGAACATGACTGGTACGCGGCTCGGCTTATACGCGGAGGATACATGGCGCCTCACTTCTAAGCTCACGCTGACGGCAGGCCTTCGCTGGGACCCGTACTTTCCCTATCAAGAGACAGCCGGCCGTGTGGTCTGCTTCGTTCCCGGCAGCACCTCGAAACGCTACCCGAACGCACCCACAGGCCTGATCTACGGAGGTGATCCAGGCTGTCCTAAGGCGGGAGCAGATACCGAGCTCGGAAACTGGGCTCCCCGGATTGGTTTCGCCGAACGATTAACTAACGATGGAAAAACCAGTATCCGCGGCGGCTTCGGGATCTACTACGTCCCACCAGCCACTTCCGAGTTCAATCCGTATGCCGACGCCGCGCCGTTTTCACCATTGTTTCAACTGAGCGATGTCAGCTTTGTCAATCCTTACGCCAGCGTTGGCATCACCAACCCTTTCCCTGCACAGTATGGTCCCACGCTGCCTTCATCTAACGTCGCCTTCACCCTTCCCGTCACACTCCGCGCAGTCTTTGCGAAGGATTTTAACGCTTCCCAGGTGTATGCCTGGAATTTCAGGCTCGAACGTCAACTCGGTAAGAACCTTCTCCTGACTGCGTCTTACGTGGGCAATAAAGGCACTCACCTTTACAACGGTTACAAAGGCGGAACAGAGCTGAATCCGGCGATCTACGTTCCCGGCCAGTCGACGGAAGCCAATACACAGGCGCGCCGCGCTTACTCGAGCTTCTCGAACATTGGGCTCATCTCTTCAGAGTACAACTCCCACTATAACGGTCTCCAGCTCGTGGCTGAGAAGCGCTTCAGCCAGGGTTTCTCGGTGCTAGCTAACTACACATTTTCCAAGAAGATTGACGACTGTGGATCGCCCACAACCGACCCCTTCGATCGCTCCTTTGATCGAGGTGTCGGCAACGAAAATATCCCCAACATCTTTCACCTCTCGGGTGTCTGGAACCTGCCGCATATTCCCTGGCGCGGTTGGACCGGAGCCGTAGTCAACGGCTGGGAACTCAGCACAAATCTCATCTGGCAGTCGGGTTTTCCGGTGACCATCTATAGCGGCGTCGACAACTCTTTCAGTGGCGTGGGCAACGACCGGGCCGATTACATCGGTGGCCCCGCCAGTCTCTCATCCAGCCGTCCGCGGGCCCAACAAATAGCCGAGTGGTTTAACACGAGCGTTTTCACCGTGAACGCTGTGGGCACCTATGGCAACTCGGGCAAGAATATCCTGTACGGTCCCAGGCTCTTTAACACCGACTTCGCCCTCATCAAAAACACCGCGCTCACCGAGCATGCCCGAATCCAGTTCCGGGCCGAGTTCTTCAACCTTTTCAACACGGTCAACCTCGGTCTGCCGGACAACACCGTGACTGATTCCACCTTCGGTCAGATCACCTCTGCTGGCGACCCTCGTATCATTCAATTCGGTCTCAAGGCGATCTTTTGAGGACCCCAACAATGTCCGCCTTCTCCTGGGAATAGGGAAACCAACGTCAGCCAGGAGTTCGCTGAATCCGACATCAAGTTGACATTTTCCCCCGCTACGATAAGCAGATGGGAAATGACCGTTCGGAATTAGACCGCCTACAGCAGGCGTACAAGATGGCCGTTGATAACTGGGTCGCCGCCATTCGCGAAGAAGAAGCCCTCGCTACCCCCGACTACTCTATCCCAGCCTGGGAGCGCTGGGAGCAAGCCGGCTTCAAAGAACAGGACGCCCAGGACAAAGCAAAGGCGGCGAAAGAGGCGTATATAGAAGGGCTCAGGAAACGTGATTACGAATTCTAAATCCCTTATGTCAGAAGACTATCTGCCCTGATTCCGGCCAATCCATCCCCGGTTCGCCGGCTGCGCAAATGGGGCAAAGTACGATTGGAGACCTTCTCGGGACTTGCGGCCTTCGCGACTCGCTAGTCTGCATGGGCGAGCGCTACAGGTAATGAGGCACCATCTCGCGCCAGGATCGGGGTCGATGGGCCGCTCCCGGCCAGATGTCGAGGCGGTGAGGGACGCCCTTATCGGCGAGCGCGTGGCTTAGTTGGCGGTTGCTCTCATGAAATGGGTCCTGTTCGCCGACCGCAAGCGTGATCTCCATGCGGCGCAATGGGTCGGCGAATCCGGTCGATGAGGTGAGAGCGTGCCGGGCTGGGCTTGACGGACACAAAGCCGAACGGTGCGGCGCCGAGGGATGCTACAACTTTGTCCGCGAGCGAGCGAAACCAGCCCAGAACGTCCTCTACAGAGCGTCCGTCGCCTAGATCGTTATCGCCGGGTACACCAGCAGCGACCGCGGATTCACCGGCGGCACGAGGCGCGAGAAGAAGTAATCGCAGGCCTCAAGAGTGGCGCCGCCGAATCCCAGATTCAGGATACGGGGGTCGAAGTCCTCTGCCAGGGTGTCCCAGAGGCGGATGGAAGAACTTCCGTAGAATACAGGCGGGGGATTTCCGTTACCGCGCCCCTCATAGTTTCGCTCGAGCGCCCGAACTTCCGGCTCATACCATTGCACTCTTACAGCGTACCGGACGCCACTTCGTGCTTTTCGAGGCTGACCGGTGACGTGCCTGCAAGGATGGCCCGTGCCCGTTCGAGTTCCTCCGAGGTGCCATGCACAATCAACACAAACTTGTCGGCCTTGATCTCAGACTCATATTTGACGGCCCTCTCTTTCGAGATGCCCAAGCTGACTAGTCCCGCAGCCACGGCCGAGAGTCCTCCGACTACTACCGCCGATTCCAACGCGCCGAGCAGTGCCGCCAAAAAAGGACCAGCTACCAAAACGGGGCCAATGCCGGGGACCAGAAAGAAACCGGCTCCGAAAAGCAATCCCCAAATGCCGCCCCAGAAAGCTCCCAGGCCTCCCCAGGACTTCATGCGATCGCCTATGCTGTAATACCCGACAACCTTTTCTTCGGTGTGGTAATCTTTGCCGATAATGGAAATTTTCGTGATGTCGAAAGCGGCGCCGCTCAGCTTTGCGACGGCCTGTTCGGCTTCCGTATGGCTGTTGTAAACGGCAACTACATTGCTTGAATCAGTCATAACGATCTCCTGTTTTTGAGCCGGGATTTAGCAGGACTCTGCCATTGGCATTTTAGCCTGTTGACGACCTGCCAACCAAAATTTTTTCTGAGACGGCTCGTGCACCTGCCGCGAAGCGGTCGCTACCGATGGCGCTGTCCCCAGCCGCGCTTGGCGGCGATCACCTCGGCGGCTCGCGGCGCCGAGCTTAGCCAGCGCCCGAGCGTGTACTCACGATGGTAGGCAGCCGAGCGGTTCCAGATCGTGACCTTCACGATGCCGCTGGAATCGCAGGAATATTCCTCTTCCACTTCGGTACCCGCGCTCTCGCCTTTGCGGCTCACGTCGACCAGCGTCAGGTCGTCGGCTCCGTGCAAAGCCTGGTCGAAAGGGAACTGGATGTCGTCCCACAACGTGAGGTCGCCCGACGGCTGGCCGTCGGCGCCGATGCGCGTCGCCTCCACGTAGCGGAAGCGGCCGATGTTGTGGACCGGCCGATAGGAGCGCACCACGCGCAGTGGCGGCGCGCCGCGCCGCGGCAACTCCAGGCCGCGCGGGAAGAGCAGATCGAAGGCCACGGCGCGGCCGCCGTCAGCCTCCCGCCACACCCCGAAGTGGCGTGCGAATCGGTCACGCAGCACATAGCCGGAGCACACATCCGCGCTGATGGCGAGGCCGATAGCGGTAGCCGAGCGCATATAGGCGGAGCGCCGCACGGCCTTCCCGAATGTTTCCTTGAGCACGCGCGCCACGGCGGGAAGTTCGGAGCCGCCGCCGGTCACATAGAGCGTTTCGATTGACCGGCCAGGATGCGCCGCGAGCAGTTCTTCCACCACCTCCGCCGTACGTTCCACCAGCGGCCGGCAAAGCTCGTAGTACGGCGCCACCGCTATGGAAACTTCGCCCCAGCCTTCGCGCACGCGCTCAAGGTCAGCTACGATGCGGCGGGTATTGGGATTGAGCGACTCTTTGCGCTCGCGGCACTCCTCCAGCAGGCGGAAAGATTCGGCGTCGGAGAGCGATTCGCGTTCGTCGGCGCGGCCCGCGGTTTCCAGCGCCAGATTGGCCAGGATTTCATCGAAGTCGTCACCGCCCAGATCTGAGAGGCCCGCACTAGCCACCACGGTGTGGGTTTCCTCTTCCAATTCGACCAGCGACGCGTCGAAGGTGCCACCGCCAAGGTCATAGACGAGCAGCGACCGTCGCGGCTGGCTCTTGCGCTGGGTCCGCTCGCGATGGCCGAACTCCACGCTCGCCGCCGAGGGCTCGTTGAGCATGCCCAGCACATGGAAGCCGGCTGCACGAAAGGCTTCCGCCGTCAAAAATCGCTGGTTGCTGTTGGCATTGGCCGGCACGCCGATCATGGCCTCGATCGGATCGCCGCGATCCAGCGACAGCGTGGACGCCTGGCGCAACTGCTGGCGGAACGCCGTAAGCAGCTCGGTTGCCAGTTCCATCACCGGTATCGTGCAACCGGCCAGGTCCAGCCTTGTCATGAGGCCGGCGCGTTTCAGCAGCCGCTTGAGCGAGCGCAACACTGTCCACCCGCGATTGCCCTGCACCGCCCACGCGCTCCAACCGAAGCGGCGTTCATCACCGCGTATCGCCACGAGCGGCGGGAACCATTCCCGCGTCTGCCCGTCGGGCGATTCAAAACCGACCAGCGGATAGTTTCCACGGTCCGCCGCCGCGGCCACGATACGCGTGGTGCCGAAATCGATTCCCAGTTTCATCGAGACGCGCCAACATCTGCAATCTTAGCGCCTCCAGGCGCGCCGTGGTGTGCAGACGGGTCGGGCTGGCATCTCACGGGCCCCCGAGCGTGTTTTTCTGGTTGATACCAGAAACACCACCACCCTGTTTGCAGCCCTGGAGGTCACTACAGGTTAGTGAAAACCGCGCACTACCGGCGCCGCCGCAGGCGCGAGTTCCTCATCCTGGCTGAATCTGGAAATCCGATTCAAACAATGTAACGTCTGGGCGGTCGAATTGAGGGCCAGTCCCCGCGGCCCGCGTTTGTGCGCGAGGCGCCTACTTAATAGGGATGAAGGCAGCCGGCGATTTGTAGTCGGCGCCCGTGGAATCCACCATAAATAATGCCACTGGCTGTGCCGGTCCCACTACCGTCGTAAGCGGCACCTGAAGCTGAATCGCGTAGTCACCAAGGGCGCCGGGCTGATAAATCGCGGAGACTACTGCGGCGCTCTGGTTATTCACAGTGGCTAGTATTGTATTGGCTACGGTCTGACCGGCCACCCCGGGCGTACCCGTGCCCGTGGGCGGAGCCGTCTGGCCGAGCCCCGTAGCGAAAATGGTTATCGTCTCGCCGGGCTGGGCGGGATTGGAAGCGCTAACGTAACTGCCATCGGGACGCAGAGCGGTCGCTAGCGCATAGGGCCCGCCCGCAGCCGCCAAAGTCCCATTCGTGAAGATGCCTGGCGCAAACAGACTAATGGTTACGGAGTTGATCGTGACCGATCCCTGCGGTGTCTGTATAACGATAGTGCTCGACGTGCCGGGTAGGGTCTCAAAAGGCACTTGCGCATTGATCTGCTCGACACCGTTCTGGTTCGCCAAAGCAATGATAGGAGCGGCAACGCCGTCCACGGTAACCGAGTACCCTGCCATCTGCGAAGGATCTGTGACAACGCCCGTGATTGGTAGGCGCCAAGCCCGGTCCTATAAAGGTCACTAACCCGCCGGGAGCAATTCCTGCTAGCATACTGGCAGCATTCAGGACGGAGGGGCCTCCCGGACCCAATGTGGCGGTCAGATTGAATTTGACTTGCGGGGCATTCGCCCCCACTCCGCTGACCGCAAGAACGGTAAAGGCGCCGGGCGCAGCTGGGGCCGTTACTGTCGTGGAGGCATTCCCCATAACATCCGCAACTACAGAAGCAGCTGCTACCGACCCTGTTGGACTGCTATCCACAAAATACACCGTGGCGTAGGATGCCGGATTCCCGTGCGTGTCGAGGACTTGTGCCGCTATTGGGTTGGCGAATTGGGAGTTGACCAGAGCGCTCTGGTTGTTACCCGAGACAATTGTGATGTTTGCCGCCGGAACACTCACCAGGATCGTGAAGGTGGCGTTGAGGGAGCCCGCTGTGACCGTCACCGTCACTGTGGTACCACTGCCGCCGGTGACAATCCCGCCGGCCATAGCGTCGCCGTTTGAATCTGTGGCAGTCGATGCACCGAGCAACCGCAAGCCTTGCGATGACACCTTCCAGCTTACCGGTACTCCGGGAATTGGATCGTTGTGGGCGTCAGTCACTTGGATTTCCAGTGGTATCGGCAAGTTTGAGCCATTGGGTATGTTTTGCTGATTGCCACTGACTACTTTGATATTGGCCGGCGCACCGGGCAGGATGGTAAGAGTATAGGGCGACCAACTTACTCCGTTAGGGGAGCCGAGTGTAACCGTCAGCGGCTCGGTTCCCGGCACACCGTTCAAAACCAAATCGCACGTAGCAAATCCGCTTGCGTTAGTGAGCGCAACGCCTCCGCCTGACGGATTGGCACAACTTGCATTCGGTACAGTCTGATCCGTCCCGGTATTCACCTGCAGCGACACATTGGGAATGGGCCCGTCGTTGACGGTGCCGGCGTAAACCGTCACCGCGCTTGTCAGGGTGCTGCCCGCTGTCCCTTGCAACACGGTTCCGTTGGGGGGTGCCTGGATGTAGCTCACCAGCGGGGTGAGAGGCGTGCAAGGCGGCGGGCCACAATACGTTACATTCACAGGCAAAGTAGTGCTGTAAAACTTCTGACTCAAGGTGCTGTTCTGGGTGGTTCCGCTGCCGCTGGTTCCGCTGGTGCTGGTGCTGGGACCCAGGGTGCTGGCCGTCACTACAGTGCTCAAGTAGCTGGAGTCGGCTGACGGGAATCCCGGTGAAAACGTAGCCGAAGCTTGTCCGGTTGTGTCGGTCACTACCACGATCGACGGCTGTTGGGAGTAGTCGGCCGCCAGCAACGTGCCGAGGCCGGATGTCACTGTGAAGGTAATCAAGGCGTTCGCGACGGGGTTACCCGCGGCGTCCGAGGCGAGCACTATAAATGGGGTAGAGCTTGAAAATACACTTCCGGTGAGGTCGTTCACAACCAACTGACCCTGGCCGGATACTATGCTCAACGTTGCAGCGGTGATGCCCTCGAGGTTAGTCGCCACGTTTATCGTGAACGGGGGCGGCTGCTGCCCATTAGCGACGGTGGCGATAACGTTTTGAGAGCCAATGTCAGCGGGAGTGCTGCCAGCGGTGAAAATCGCTTCGGCATAGCCGTCGATTCCTGTGTCGGTGTTCACCGGAGTAACGGTTGAGGTTTCGGCGGGTCCGGTTGCTGGCGCCAGCAGACTAAAGTTTACGCCAAGCCCGCTTATAGGGAGCCCATTCTGATCGAGCGCTCGGATCACCAGCGGCAGGGCGGCTGTCCCCGGAAGAAGCGTCTGGCTGTTGCCATACGTCAGGACTGTAACGGCCGCGTTGGGAGTAGCTGTCGGTGCAAAGTACGATGCCGCGCCGGGCATAGAATAGATCGGCTCTTGTTCGACTATAAGTCCGGACGCCGGATCAATCCGGTAGAGATTGTCAATGCCGGTTCCGTCCACATTTCCGTTGGACACGACAAACAGATACTGCGGCAAGTTCCGCCCAGGCGCACCCAAGTCATTGGAGAACGCGACGGCGGACACCGAGGAAGGGTCGAAACCCTGGATGGGAGGCAGGATCATGTTGAGGCCACCGTAGGGCCCGATTTGCAGCTCGTACAGGGCGGGGTAAGGCGTTCCGGTTTGGGTTTGGACCAACCCAGCGGCCGACGCCGCAATCACGGTACTGGAGAGGGTATACACCACATTGCTGGACGCCACGTATAAGCTGTCAAAATAAGTCTGGAGCCCGGTGCTGGGATCGACAGGGAGCGCCGTGGCCGGTACCATCCCCACGACTGCGTGGGCGGCGAGGCTCAAGTGCAGCACCGCAGGTCCCGCCGATGTGGGCGCCAGATTCGTGGCAAGCGCGTAATTCCCGTCCGGAGTGAACACCAGCTTGCTCGGGGTGGCCGTGACGGCTATGGTGCCCCCCGGCGTCGCCGCCATCGTGGCCGGGTTGACCTCGATCACCTGGTTCGGGACGCTGACGTACAGCAGGCCGTTCGGGCCAAGAGCGGGGCCAGTGGCGGTGCCGGTTAGGTTCAGCGTGTTAGTGACGGCGAATGTCGTAAGGTCGATAGCCGAAAGATAGCTCTGGCCATTGTTGGTCGCCAGCACATAGGCAGTTTGGCTGTCATAGCTGACAACAATGCCGATCACCGGTACCCCGCCCCCGATGGCAATGCCGCCCGAAGTCACCTCTTGATTGGTGCCGGTATCGTAAACATGCACGACGTTCTCGCCAACCACCAGGAGGCTACCGTCAGGCGACATCGCGGCTGAGTTTAGCGGGTTTGCGAAGTTGCCGAAGCGGTACGTCTTGCCTTTCGGCTTCACCGAGTTAATAGCGGGAGGTGTCGTCGTGTTCGCGACTATGTAGAACTCGCTCCCGTTGGGTACGGGCAAAAACTGAACCGCTCCTGTTATAGAGCCCGGAGAACTCGTCGACAGGATGCTGGTATCGAAAAAGGTAACCGTAGGATCTTGGGAGATAGTCGGGGGACCCTGGAACGTCACCAAGTATTGAGCCTGCAACGCTGGGATCGAGAGCCCAACCCAAACCAGGCAGAGGTTCACGATAAGATCGCGTTTCTCAAACTTCATATTGACACTTTTCCTCGCGCAGCTACACCGCTGCGTTACTAGAACCTATGCGAACAGGACGCGCCTGTTGAGGCTAACTTACAACATACCGGCAATCAGAATCCGGCGCGTGTAATCGACAACTGAAAAGACAGGCGAAGGGCTGGCGGGCAAGATAACATTTGTAGTCCGACCGCAAGCCCAACGCCGCAATCATTCGTGCCACTAACGCAACAAGCGCGCGTATCGCTCAAATGAGCTCTGCTACAGACAACGGAATCTTACCAGGAGAACGCATGGTACTCACCATTAATAATGCCGACACCGACTATGGTTCCATCCGGGGCGATGGAGGCAGCCGCCTGCAAATCCCAGGGCGAATTGACAGGCAGGAGGCTGTTCAGGTCAACCATACCGCCGCGGGCAGTCCAGACGAAAGCATGCACATCAGCGTCGTTGGTGGTATTTGAGAATCCTACCACGACACCGCTATCGGTGGCCGCGCTCGCCGTCGCATAAGATCCTCCGAGGTTACCGATGTCGATCAACGCGCCATAGACACCCACAAACGCATCTGTAGTTGCGTCACCCACCGTTGTCCCATCGCCCACAACCAAACCATAAGCATTAATCGCGTTAGCCTCGGCAAAGGAGCCTCCTATCGTACCCATGTCCAAGATTTGGTTCGATGCGGTCACCCACATCGTTGCGTGAACGGATCCGTCGGGGACATCCGAGCTTCCCACCACCTTTCCGCCATTCTGATTCACGCCATTGGCTTTGCTGGTGGTGCCACCCGGTAAGGTGTTCAGGTCCTTCATCATGCCGGTGGACGCCTGCCAAAGAAACGCGTGGGTGGCAGTGTCGTCCGCAGTCAGTGACGAACCGACGACATTGCCAGAGCGGACGTAAGTGGCGTACGTGGTGTCCCCACCCACTGTCCCTATGTCCACCATTCCGGTTGAGGGCGACGTGTAATAAAACGAGTGCGTTACAGTGTACACTATACCCGAATTTGGGTCTGTGATATTGAAGTCAGACGTTCCGGCAATGCCACTGTTGATCGCGACCGCCGCGCTGTTCCCGGTCGGCCCGATCAGGGTCCCCAAGTCGGTTAGCGTGCCCGCCAAACGTACAAACGCGTGCGTGTAGGTGTCTCCCTCGAGTGTCGAGGCGCCGACGGCTACATCTTTACTGTTGACTCCGGAGGCTGCGCTGTAAGTGCCTCCGAGCGTGCCAAGGTCGACGGGAGCCGGCCCCTTTTGCGCAACAACAACCGGTGCCAGCGCCAACAAGGCGGTAATGGCTACGACGGTCATCTCTAATTTCGTCGCGTTCATTCTTTTCTCCCCTCTCAGGTGTTAGTGTCTACCACTATCCGCCACATGGTACTATTTGCGACCTGTGGGAGCAATACGTTTAATGTGAATAGTGAATTACAGTCAGGAACGAAGAATCACACAATCATTAATGCTAGTAACTGACAAAAGACCTTTTATAACTGTAAAGACTTCACACAAGTGTCATCTTCCTTTTGAGTCGGTCGCTTATACTCTTCGGTCGTATGCGCGAAAGTTGAGGAGTCACTCATTCGCGAACCACCGAGAACTGTGCCAACGACGGCGACCGTTTGCGTGGACCTGAATTTACAGCCATGGCTGACGATAGTGAGTCGAGTTAGGACGATCAGAATGGCTAACATACGATTGCGGATCAGCAGCTAAAAAGAGGAGATTCACCATGAAGCAATCGAAGTTCATATTCACGGCAGTACTGGCGGCTCATGCGGTAATTCTGATGCCGTTAATGAAAGCGACAACTGTTGAAGTGTTAGGTGCTGGGTCATCAGCGATCTGGCAAACGGCGGCCATCGGCGCATGGACGCAGTTGGCAGGGACTGGCGCCCTGCACTACACGGTTGGGGGAACCTGCACGTCAGGCAACTGCTCTCAGATTCACGATTCGCGCAGCACCTCCATTCTGAACGAAGGCGGCAATATCTGGATAGTGTGGTCTGCCGATATGACCAAGGTCTGGGCTTACATTTCTGTGGATTCGGTAGTCGGTAACCGGTCGTTTTTCGCGGTTCCGAGAGCCCAAATACAGCTTGATGCGCAGACCCTGACGTTGGCCGGTCAGGACCTGATTTCGTCGACTCTGTGGGGAAACGACGCCAGCGCTCTGCCGAGCACAATATACAATGCCGTGAACAATGCCACGCTGACGACGGCCTTCACCGATATCCGCCCCGAAGACGCCAAAATGGCCCAGTGCCGCGTTGCCAGTGCGCTCGGCGCCGCGCTCCCATCGGGCTACTATGGCGCTGCCGGACTGGGATACTCGACAAGTTGCACGGCGTTGCTTCCTACGCCGATTTACAGCGCCTTCTCGAGTGCTCAGGCCAACCCGGTGGCCTTCAACCTCTCGGGAACCGATCCCTTCACGAGCGAAGCGACCAAGGCGTACACGACTGTCTCGATAGGGGCCTCACCGATCGTGTTTATTATTAACCGGACTGACGCTGCCGGTCTCGGCGCCCCCGGATTGTACACCACCATCAACCAAACGCAGGTGCAATCGCTCTTCGACGGCAGTACATGTGACTCCAATGCATTTGGTGTTACCGGGCCATCCAACGTCCCGGTCACAGTAGTGTTGCGCGAGCCCCTCTCCGGCACCATGAATACAACCGAGTACACTACGTTCTACACCAAGATCAGCAAGACTACGTCGCAGGAGACGGGCGTAAACCCGAGTCTGGTGAATAACAACCCTCTGAACCTGCCCTGTACGGCGGGCGGAGGAAAGCGGATGCGCGCCATCGGCACCAGCCAGGTCGTGAAGAGCGGCGTGCTGCCGAACGCAGATTCGATCGGCTACGTGTTCTTCAGCTATGGCAATGTCTCCCCGATCGCCGGCACGGCGAGCTATGGTTACCTTAAACTGAGCGGCGTCGATCCTATCCAGGCAAGCTATACCAACGGCGAACTCCCGGTGTGCACCAGTCCGTGTCCGGCTGCGCCCGGCACCAGCTTCCCGAACCTGCGGAACGGCACGTACAGCGCCTGGTCGGTTTTGCGGGCAGTGACGGACGCGTCCGGTGTTAACTTGACCAATACCAAATCCCTTGTACTCGCAATACAGGACAACATCAATTCCACAGTCCCGGATTTCGTCCCCTTCAGTGCAGTGGGTGGCGACCCGGGTCTGAAGTACTATCGTTCCCACTTCGCGCAGGCCAGCGTGGCTCCGCACAACGGCTTGAGCGGCCAAAAGGAAACCGGCGGTGACGTCGGCGGCTGCATCGAGCCCATCGGTGCGGCGCCAGGCGTGCTCAATTGCCATGCTCAGTAAGAGATAGAAGCGATTTGGATTGCGGCAGGCCAGACCATTCGGTCTGCCGCATTTCTCTTTTTGAGGTAAGCAACGTCTTGGTGAGAACCTTTAAAGCACTTACCGCCACTCTAATCTTACTTTTTTCGTTAATAGTCAAGAGCGCGACAGCCCAACGACCTGTGGCGTCCGGGACGATAACGGCCGCGGAGGAGGGTGCCACTACACTCGAGGATTGGAGCTCCCCTTCGCTGGCCCATAGCCATCTGAAGTCCGCCCCGGCTATGATCGCCGAGCGCGACACATACGCTACCTTTACCCGTGAGCTGATACAGGTGCAGTGGCGCCCCGCGGATCCAATTTACCTTTATCTGATCTTACCCAAGGGTCAGGCAAAACCACCGGTCATCATCTACTTATATAGCTATCCCTCCGAGAACGAACGTTTTATCAACGACGAGTTTTGTAAGTTCCTCGCCAAAGACGGATTCGCCGCCGTCGGCTTCGTCGCGGCGCTCACAGGGCAGCGCTACCATGATCGGCCCATGAAGGAGTGGTTCGTCAGCGAGCTCGCGGAGGCGATCGGAAGTTCGGCGCACGATGTGCAAATGGTTCTGAATTACCTGGGCGAGCGCGGCGACTTGGATATGACCCGCGTCGCCATTTTCGGCGAAGGATCCGGCGCGGCGATTGCGATCCTCTCGGCTGCGGCGGACCCGCGGATTAAAGCGTTGGATCTGGTCGATCCTTGGGGTGACTGGCCCGACTGGCTGGCCCACTCCACGCTTGTGCCGGACGAAGAACGCGCCGATTATCTGAAGCCGGAATTCCTGAAACGAGTGGCGCCTCTCGACCCCTTGAGATGGTTTGGAGGTCTCAAGTCGGCAGTCCGGCTGCAATATCTCTCGGAGTCTTCGGTGATCCCGATGATGGTCAGCGAGCGTATCACGGCAGCGGCGCCTCCTCAAACCAAAGTTATTCCGCATGAAGAAGCGGTCAGCCAGTACAAGGCCGCGAAACTGAAATTCTTCGATTGGATCAAGGATCAACTCGGACCGGCGTCCACAACTTCAACCGGAAGGACGCGATGAAACGCGCCAGGCGCCTGCTGGCCTGTATTTCGCTCGCAGCCGGTTTCCTGCCAATCGCTTTCGCACAGGCGCCGGCGAACTCCAATGGCGTCGCTGGCACAGTGACTGACAGAACAGGTGCAGTCCTTCCGGGCGCGACAGTGGTCATAACCGACGAGGCCGGCGTAACGCAAACCGCAGTAACCAATCAGAGCGGGGAATACACGGTCATGGGGTTGCCGCCCGGATCTTATACCGCAGTCATTGCGGCAGGGCGTTTCAGGGACTTTCGTAAGAGCGGAGTTGAAGTCACCAGCACACAGGTGGTCCGGGTCGACGCGGTCATGGATGCGGCCGGCACAAAGAGCTCGGTGGAAGTGGTCGGGCAGCGGGCCGGGCAGGTGGAAACCGACACGTCGCAGGTTTCTGGCACTATCACGCAGAGGGAGGTGGTGAGCCTCGGGTTAAACGGCCGCAATTTCACTCAGTTGATTGCTCTGGCGCCGGGTGTCAGCAATCAGACTGGCCAGGATGAAGCCAAGGTCGGCGTCGTGGGAAGCGTGAAATACAGTGTCAATGGCGGCAGGGTTGAATACAACAACTTCGATGTAGATGGCTCCGACCTGCTGAACGTCGGGATAAACGGGTCTGCGAGCACTCTGATTGTATACCCGAGCCTGGATGCTATTCAGGAACTGAAGGTTTTGACATCCAATTATGGTGCCATGTATGGCAAGACCGCGTCGGGGACAGTCCTGGTAGTTACTAAGTCGGGAACGGAGGGATTTCACGGCAACTTGTATTACTTTGGGCGGAATGAGGCCTTGAACGCGCGCAATTTCTTCGACGAAACCAAAGGAGCGCCGCTCTATCGCCGGCAGGATTTCGGAGGGACCATTGGAGGTCCCGTCTACATTCCTGGCCGCTACAACACCAAAAAGGACAAAACCTTCTTCTTCTTCTCCGAGGAGTACCGTCTGGAAAAGTCGCCCTATCCGTATAATCAGGCCGTACCTTCCTTGGCGGAACGCGCCGGTAACTTCAGTGACGTGTGCCCGGCGGTTGGCTCTAAGAACTACCCGGATTTCTTGAGGTCCGTCTACCCGGACTGTCCAAGTACCGGAGGTGACGCCGCCAAGAGAGGCTACCTCCATGTATTTCCAGACAACCAGATTGTTGGTCCATTTGGGCTGCCCGACCGGAACTCGACGGCCATCCTGAACTCGGGTATTATACCGGCACCTGACTCTACCTCAGGCTGTAACTCGACCATTGGATCGTGTTACGTGGCGACGGTATCACCGCCCACCCACTGGCGTGAGGACCTCTTCCGCCTGGACCACAATCTTACCAGCAGCACGCGGCTGATGGCCCGCGTGATCCACGATTCCTGGGACACCGTGGTGCCCACGCCTCAGTGGGGAATCATCCAAAACAGCTTTCCAACAGTTGAGAATGAATTTGTGGGACTTGGCATCAGCGTCGTGGCCCGTCTCACCCAGATCCTGTCTCCGACTTTCTTGAATGAGTTCGCCTTCAGTTATACAAATTCCACGATCACACTGACCGACCGGAACGGGCCAGGCGCCAACTGGCAGCGGCCTGCCGCGCTGGATGCCCCATGCGCCCTGCAAACTCAGTCCTTTGGTGCTGTTATCGTTTCCGCGAATCAATGCCCCATGGGATACCTCTTTAACAACGGTTTCGATGGAAAAATGCCGGGCATCGTGATTGGAGGAACGAATGCGGAATATGGCGGCAATGGCTTCGCCGTAGACGCGGGCTACATGCCCTGGCACCACACCAACCCCATCTACACTTTCATGGACAACGTCGGCAAGCAGATGAGAAGCCATAACCTCGAGTTCGGAGTGCAGTTCATCCTGTACCAGCGCGATCAAACCAATAACGCCATTGGGGCGGCCTCCGGAGATATGCAAGGTATCTTGACTTTCAGCAATCAGGCAAATCTGAATTCCACGGGCAACGCGTTTGCCGATTTTCTGTTCCACGGTCCGGCGCCCGGCGATAACAATCTAATTAAGAGCTATGAGCAAGACAGCGCGCAAGGCGTCTATTCGCAGCGCTATCAGATAGCGGAACCCTATTTCCAAAACAACTGGCGGGTGAACAAACACTTGACCATCAACATGGGCGTTCGCCTGAGTCTGTTCGGAACTTACTACGAGAAGAACCACAACGCATACAACTGGGTGCCCAGCGCCTTCAACCCGGCTCTAGCCAGCCAGGTCAGTATCAATTCGTTCACAGGAGCGCTCCAGGGCAGCCAACTGGATCCTGTCACCGGCGAGTACCAACCAATTCCATTGAATCTCAACAACCTGGATGCGCGCATCACCAATGGCTTGGTGCACTGTGGCACCAATGGAGTTCCATCCAGTTGCATGCAGGGTCACCTGTTCAATCCTGCGCCGCGCATCGGATTCGCTTGGGATCCTAAAGGCGACGGCAAGACGGCGATCCGTGGCGGATACGGAATCTTTTATGAACACGGCGCCGGCAACGAAGCCAACACCGGTTCACTGGAGGCCAATGCGCCGCTGGTATTAAACATGATTCAGTACTTTCCGTACAGTTATAACTGTATCGGAGGCGTGGGTAACGGTTGTGCGGTTGGGCAGGCTTTCCCGCTTAACGTGACCAGCATCCCGACCAAGGCTGTGTGGCCCTACGTGCAGCAGTGGAACCTCAGTGTTCAGCGGGAGTTGCCGGGCGCCATGGTTGCGGCCCTGGCATATGTGGGCAGCAAGGGAACACATTTGACGGACCAGAGTCAGATTAACCAAATTCCTCCCGTGCCGGCCTCGGCCAACCCCTATGGACAACACCAGCCGTTTATTCCGGTGATCAGCACCGCCAATGGTGTGTTCGGCGATTGCGCGAGCGGTATCCTGGGTACCGGAAGTTTCACACTGACTAACCCCATCACGCTGGCGCCCACGGCTGTGATTAACCCAGGAAACCCAGCTTACGTCAACATGCAGGCGGCCTGTTACGGTTATGTATCCCAAGGCAGCAGTTTACCCGATCCGAACAGTCTCCGGCCGTACCTAGCATTGGGTCAGATCGTCACACTGGCCAATACAGCTAACTCCACTTATAACGCCTTGCAGGCTACGTTGCGGCGTACGTCAGGCCCGCTCACTCTTGGCATCTCGTATTCCTACAGCCACTCGCTCGACGATTCGTCGGACCGCTCGGACGCGACTTTCGTAAACTCGTACGATCTCCGATCAAATCGCGCCAGCTCTGACTTCGATCAACGTAATCTCTTGAACGTGAGCTACATCTACGAACTGCCTCTCCTGTGGATACTCGAAAACCCGCTGGGACCCCTGCTTTCCTGGGAGCCAGGAGCGCGCCCCCCGGAGTCCGTCGAGAAGGGTCTCAGAGGCTGGGAACTATCCGGTCTTACTGTGTACCAATCCGGCACGCCATTTAGCGTGGTAAACGCGGGTGGCTCTGACGGTTATTCAGTTCCGGACAACGCTGGGGTCGCGAACGATGCGGGATTGGGCTCCTATCCGGACCTGGTCGGCAATCCCTACGGACCCGTTCCAGGCGCGGGCAATAATGGGCGCAGTTTCGGACCGCTACTGTTGAACCCCGGCGCATTCGTCGCGCCTCGCGGCCTGACTTTTGGTGACGCTGGACGCAATGCGCTGAACAATCCGAGCCGGTTGAACTTTGATACCGCATTGCTGAAACACATCAGGATTCGGGAAGGCTCCGAGCTCGAACTGCGGCTGGAGGCTTTCAACGTCTTCAATCATACTCAGTTCCGCATCTACAACTCGAACCTGGGAAATCAGGCGAACAACATAATCAGTTGCTACGGCGGACCAAGCTCCGGGTATTCCGCCGCCGGAGGGGATGGGGCCGATTGCCTGACAGGCAGCGCGTTCCTCCATCCGGTAGATGCGCACCGGCCGCGGACCGTGCAATTCGGCATCAAGTTCTCTTTCTGAGATTGGTTCTATTGGAGGATACACGTGAAGACTCTATTCTCGATCACCCTGATTTTGGGTCTATCCGCGGCCATTGGATTCGCCCAACCAACGATAGGCGGGATCACCAACGCGGCCAGCTTTACTCTGGCGCCCTTCCCCGGCGCTTCGATCGCGCAAGGTTCATTTTTTTCTATTTTCGGTACAGGCTTGGGTCCTTCCGTTGCGGACTGTGGCCCAGGGTTGACGGACTGCCTTTGGAAGCCCTATCCTGTGCCGACCTCCATACAGGGAGTCTCCGCCGCCGTCACCGTTGGAAACAACGCTCCTGTGAACGTATATCTCTACCTCGTGTTCGAATCCCAAATCAATGCCGTGATGCCTTCCAGCGTTACGCCCGGGTCGGGCCAGATCACAGTGACCTTCAATGGGCAGACAAGCCAGCCGGCGAATATCACCGTATCGCCCGGCTCTTTCGGTACGTTCACGCTCAACCAGAGCGGCACGGGGCCGGGAATTTTCTTTAACATCGATCCTGTCAGTCACGGCGGCTCCCTCAACACATTCTTTAATACCGCCAGACCCGGCCAATACATCACCATGTATGGCACCGGGTTCGGCGCTCCCGCGGATGTCGCGGATGAAGGGACCCAGGCGCCCACCTTTCCGGACGACTCTACCCAGGCTCCTCACAACCTATCCGTGCAAGTTTGGGTCGGTGGTCAACCGGCCACTGTGGCCTATGCCGGACGCTCGCAATACACTGCGTTGGATCAGGTCAACTTCATAGTACCGGCGGGGCCGGGCGTACAAGGCTGCTTCGTCGAGGTGGCCATCGTAGTCACTCCCCCGGGCGGCAATCTTGCGGTGAGCAACTTCACCAGCATGGCCGTCGACCCCAACGGAGAAGCCTGCCATGACGCCGACGGCATCAACATGTCCGGTCTTGCCACGGCCGTGAACAAGGGCTCGGTGAATATCGGCATCATTGGCTTGAGGAGTACATTCTTGAACGTCGATATCTTAGGACCTCCATTTGTAGGTTGGCTTAGCGATACGGTGGGTGCGACCTTTGGTACTTTATCCGGCAGTGCACTGGAGAGCTTTCAGGGCGTTGGTGGCTCGGTTCCTTCAGTCAATAACTGTTCGGTCACCCCTTATCAGTATTTTCCTCCTCCCGCGGATCCTGCTTTAGCCTCGTTGACCTACCTGGACGCCGGGTCTGCACTGCAGATCCAGGGGCCGCTCGGAACGGTCTCTATTCCCAAAAATAGTAACGGCAATGGTTACAGTGCCGTGGTAGGTGGTCAGCCTCTCTCGGAGGTTGGTAGCGTACCGCCCTCGGGTCCACCGCCGTTCTTTGTGACCACGACCGCGAACGCGGATGGCTCTTACGCCCTGACGAATATTGTTGCCGGCACTTATACGGTTAGTTCGCTGGGAGGCGCCGTAGGCGCATTCACGGCAACCGTAGCAGTGTCCTCAGGTGCCGCGGCATTTCAATGGACAAACGAGAGCATTCCCGATAACGGCACTGGGAGCAGCCCGATCCCGCTCAATCAGCCGCTAACGGTTACATGGACTGGCGGCGATCCTCAAGGCTTTATCAATATCACCTTAATGGGTTCCAATCCGAAGCTGTTTTATCCCGATCCGGCTACGACTGGCATTGTCGCACAATGTGTCGCCAACGCCAGCGCTGGATCGTTCACCGTTCCTACCTATGTCCTGCAGGCGCTGCCCTCGCCAATCACCATCAACAACGGATCACCAATTGCCGCCGCGATGCTGGTCGGTCCCTTTAGCGCGCCAGTGCAGGTTAGCCCGACTCCGTCCGGACTTGACGCAGCTTACATCTATTACAGCTTCCTACAGGGTGTGACGACCACTTGGCAGTAGCGCTATTCAATCTCGCCGGGGCGGTCAACGCGACATGAGGCTTCGGAGGTAGCCAGCGGCAATCTGAGTTAGTTGAAACACGTCCAAACAGACGGCGTGCCAGCGGTCCGTCCTGTCCAGCAAGGGCAGGATCGCGGAGGCGCTGCCGCACGGTTTGCGAAACGGTCGCTGCACGCTGCGGATTTCCGCTCGCTAAGGTGCCTACCCATTTCAATGCAGCGGCTGGTTTGACGTAAGGCTTGAGGCCATCGCGGTCCAACACATCGACGGGCCCCTCAAAGAGACTGGCAATGTAAGCCTTGATCCCGGCATATTCCCACACCTCTACCGGCGCGGTGGGGTCAATAGCGATCAGGATGTCGGTGTCGCTCTCGGGACGCTCGTCGCCGCGTGCGCGCGAGCCGAAATAGCGCCGCGTGGGCCACTCCCCGCTTGCGCACCCGCTTCCTCGGTTGCCAGGCCGCCGGCTGACCATCTCACGAGCAACCATCGCCACAACCGCGACCCGAAAATGTCACCAATTCCGGGACTAAGGGCTGGCTGGCCTGCATCCCTAACAGTTCTGCATCCGTTAAGGAGAGTCCCTCCTCGAGAAAATCCTGATCGGTGTTAAGATTCCATAGGTCGAATCTTGCACCTAAAATATTCCGCGCGGCGAGCAACGCTGCCAGCATCGAGTGGTCCTGATTGTTGTACCGATGCTGACCATTTCGTCCCACGAGCTGTAGATTCGGTACCGTGGCTAAGAACTCCCGGACCACGGCGAGTCCCCGCCGGTAGGTTGCGTTGTAAACGGGGTACGCCTTGGGGACCCGGATCACTGTGGCGTCCAGGATTTTGGGATTACCCGCCAACCCGATGGCCTCGAGTTCGCGCCCCCCTAACGCTATCAACTCCGCGTCACTCATGGTCCATAGCGCGTCCCCTTCCGAGCAAAAGTACTCCAGTCCCAGGCTGCTGATTGACGGATCCGGTGTCATCTCCGGGCTCCAGTTCGAATAGTTCTGAATGCGTCCCACGCGGACCTGCGGGTCGTGAATATAGACCCAGTTATCGGGGAAGAGATCCGATCCTTTTACAATGAGCGCCACAATCAGGAAATCGCGATAACAAAAATCGTCGGCGCACTGTTGGACCGCCCATGGAGGTGCCGGATCCAAGCTGCGGATCAGAGTAGGAATGGGAAGGGTGCTGATGAAGTGGGAGCCGGGCCACTTCCGGCCCCCTGCCTGCAGGGCGGTGACACCGCCGCGTTCCCAGAAAATCCGCTCGACCGCCGAATTCAGGTGTACCTTGCTGCCCTTCGACTCTACCAGGTCGCGCACCCGGGTCCACATCATGCCCGGGCCTTTTCGTGGATAGTGGAACTGCCTGGTCAGGGTGCGATGCCGCGCTTTGTCCCGAGGCAGCCGCCGGCGAAATGCGTCCTGGATGGCCGAACCAAGCGTCAGCCCGCGAATTCTTTGGGCGGCCCAGTCGGCTTTGATCTGGTCACAAGGAATCCCCCAAACTTTTTCAGTGTAGGTCTTGAAGAATTTCCGGTAAAGACGGTCTCCGAACCGGTTCTTGATCCATGTTGCGACGTCGTCTTCGGGTTGGGCCGGCAGGAGTTGAGATTTCAAATAGCTCGTGGCACAGCGTAGTAACTCCCAAGGTCCGAGCTGTCCGATTACGTCGAGCAGCTCCAAGGGATACTTATAAAACTTCGAGTCGAAATAGATGCGGGACAGACGGGGCCGCAAGAGCAGGTCCTCTCCGAGCACCTCCCGCCAGAGACGCTCGACGATCTCGACTTTGGTGAAGAAGCGATGACCGCCAAGATCGAAGAGGCAGTCTTTATAGGTTAATGTTCGGGCCAGGCCGCCGACAACCCCGTCTTTTTCGAAAATTGTCGAGTGGACCCCGGCTTTCGCCAATTCGTAAGCTGCGGTCAGTCCGGCCGGGCCAGCTCCGATGATCAATACTTCTCCTGTAACTGGCGGCGCTGGTGTCTCCAAACATATCTCCGATCGGACCTTGCGGTGCGCCTGAAATTATACACTACGTGGGATATCGGGTATAGGAGGAGGCAACGGGCTACCGCTGAATCCGCTCTTCGAAGTCCCAGCCATGCACCCTCAACCGGAGCGGTTGACGTGGAACCCCAGGGGCTCTCACACGGCAGTACGCCAGCAGATCATGCGCGCTTCCGCAAGGGGTCCATGCCGGGCTGGAGCTGATGGTGTTCTGGAGTAAAGTGTGATGAGGTGGTGGCTTTTCATTGGCAGGCGTGTGGAGAATTACGATATCCAAAGACAGCTCATCAAGCCGGCGCGAAACAGCATCCTGAGTAAGAGTGAGAAGCCGGTATCCTTCGCCGTTCCAACCGGATTCCGCCAACACTTTGGAGGCGCGGACGACGAAGCTGGCGGGACGTCGCTCCGCCAGGGCGCAAACGGCGATCCAAGGGCCTTCTCCAAAATCCGCCGATGACACCAGCATCCGGGATGGCCGTGCGAGTTGCGGAACGAGATCACCGTAGCCGTATCGCGACTGGCGGTACCGGGCAAACGGGAAGAGCGCCAGGGCCGGTAACACCAGGCATGCCGCAACCCAGGGTCTTCGGAAGCGGCTCATCGCGAACCCGGACAGGACCAGTATCGCGGGCAGTGCGATGATCCAGTGGCGCTCCTCTCGCATTGCACGCACTATAAAAGAAACGCCCAGTGTGCTCACGATTACGCTTCCCGCGACCAACGCTAGCGGTTTCCGCCGAAGACCAAAAACTGCGAGGGCCAGGAAACCCCAGCCGGCCAGACGCCCGATCAGACCACCGGGCCATGGTAGATCGAGCGACATGCCGCCCCAAGCCTGGACGCCACCCATCGAAAAATACCATGCCGCGGGGCCGAGCAGGCAGGCCGCTCCGGCCACCAGCCAGCGGCGTGGAATCCGGATGCGCCGGCCGCTGGCAAGCAACGCTACGACTGGCACTGGTGCGAGGCAAACGGCCGTGCCCTTGGTCAGCGCCGCGGCCAACAGCCAGAGCACGACCAGGAACAATGCCATCCGGTCCTGCCTTTCCACCAGGCGCACGACGGCATGCATGAGCAGTACGCTCCAGAGCAAACAACAGAGATCCGCCATGGCTTGTTCCAAACTCTGTTGGAAAACGGGCGCAGCGATCGTAAGTACGACGATAGCCGCCGTAATCGGAAGAGAAAACGCGGAGCGGGAGAGGCGGTAAAGCATCGTGAGTGCCACCACACCAATCAGCCATTGGAGTAACATGGCCGTCATTCGCGAAGGACCCAGAAAAATCCACCACACTCCTTCCATCAGGTGATATCCGGGCGGCCAGTGGCCGATCGCGACTTTCGGATAGTGCAGGTAATACTGTCCGGCCCAGACGATGGGGTTTTCTCGCGGCAAGGCCGCCAGATAGTCATAGACCATCAGACCTGAGACAAAGTGTGCCGCTTCGTCGGGGTCTGCCGTAAACTCTGCCTCAAATGCTCCACCGGATATTTGCATCGCGAGCAATACCAAACCGATGATGGAGACCGCCGGCCATAACCAGCGATCCCGATAATGTTCGGCCAACGCAAGCCCCCCGATCAGTCCGGAGACACAAGTGGCCAGATAGACGACCAACAGCGGGAAACAAAGAACCGCCTCGCCCCAACTTGTGGCGCGCGCCAGGAAGCGGAAAAACGACCAGTTCAGCAGCGCGATGACCGTGAGACTAACCACGGGCGCCAGCCACCACGCGCCGCCGTGCAGTAACGCAACTACTGTGCCCATCAGTGTGAGGGCCACCAGTACACCGCTGATCCGGTCGCTGGATTTGAAATTGAGGTCCAGCGGCAGGGGGTGCTTATGGAGGATGCGAGCCCAGGGGATAGCGCGCGCGAAAAAGTCTGTCCGGATCATGGAACTCAACGTCCACAGCTTGTGGTGCGTGACCTGGATTTGAGGGTCCAGCTCAATCGATCCACCGGCATCGCGGAGGCAGAAGCCAAATTCGACGTCCTCGATGGATGGCCGGGGAAAACTCTCGTCAAAGCCGCCCAAAGTTCGGAACCGTTCCCTCCGCACAGCGCCGCAACCTGCCCAAAAAGTGGCCGCGCGGCGGTTTGCCCGGTGATGAACAAAGCTATGGAGAAGGTTGCGGAAACGGCTCACTATTCCCGGCGCGGTGGGCTGTTGATCGTACGAACCCATGGCCGCATCCAAGTCGCGGTTTTCACGGAATTTCCGCGCAAAACGTTCCAATGTGTCGGGATGTACCGAAGTATCCGCATCCATGAAGATCAGGATGTCGCCAGCGGCGTCCTTTGCGGCAGCATTTCTGGCCGTGGCTGGCCCGCTTCTTTGCTCCAGGCGGACAAGCGCCACCCCCGCCTCCTCTACCACAGCCTTGACTGCATCGCCACGGGGAGAGGCATCGTCGGCGACCAGAATCTCGAAATCCTGAAAACTGGAGGACTTCAAATGATGCAGCGCGGTGCGAAGCAGGTCCACGGACTCGGGCCTGGTGGCGTAAACCGGAATAATTACCGAAAGCTCTGGAGCGGCGCCGGATCGCGGGTGATGAACCGAGGGTGAATTGGGATTTGCCATACTCTCCACGGATGACCCGCCCGGCTCATGCTCAAGCGGGTTGCGGCCCCGTACCCTCGCTTGCTGCAGGCCAATTAGAATACCACGCTTGACATCTCCTGTTAGACTGAGCGGAAGGTCCGGAATTACTCACGTGAAGAGCGTCTCGCGCAGGATGAGCAGCGATTGGAACCGGCGAGCCCGATCGGATGCCCTATACTACGTCGCATTGGGACGCCGGGGCCAGTCCTGGCCGGACTTGCTGAGCGGAAGCGAGGATTTGGTCCGTAGTCTGCAAAACGAGCTGAGCAGGATCCGCAGTGCGGCCGGCGAAGTGCGCCGCGCCCTGGAAATCGGCTGCGGCCCCGGCAGATTGATGCTCCCACTGAGCCGGCACTTCGGCGAAATACATGGCGTCGACGTGTCCACAGAGATGGTGCGACTTGCCAGACGGAATCTCGCTGGTGTCACTCAAGCCCATTTTCACGTCTTGGGCGGCACGAATCTGGCACCATTTCCCAACGATTCCTTTGACTTCGTTTATTCCTATGCGGTGTTTCAGCATATCCCGAGCCGGGAAGTGGTTTTCAACTACCTGAAGGAAACACTCCGCGTGCTCAAGACGGGCGGTATAGCCCGGTTGCAGTTTAACGGACTCGCGGAGGGCTCCGGCAAATACGATACCTGGAGCGGAGTCCGATTCAATGCCGGCGAAATCGCCGAATTTGCCCGTGCACATGATCTGCAGTTGCTTGCGCTCGAAGGAGCCGGCACACAATATATGTGGGGCACATTCTCAAAGTGTAGGTCTGGCTGGCGCAGAGCGCCGCAGACGGCAGGCGGTGAAATAAAGCAGATTGCAATCCGGCGAGTCACCAGCGCAAGCTCCCCGGATGCGGTGGTGCCAGCTCGCGGACGCCACGCGGCGTTTGCGCTCTGGGTCGAGGAACTGCCCTCGCATGCCGACCTGAATACGCTACGCATTCAGGTCGCCGACCGGGAGGCCAGGCTTATCTGTATCGGTCCCCCTCAGAAGGACGGTGTCCAGCAGGTCACCGCGATTTTGCCGAACGGTCTTGGCACTGGGATCCAGCCTTTCCGACTTACTTGCCTCGATACGCCGCTTGAGTGCGAAGGCTTCCTTCGGGTAATTCCACCAGGACCGGAAGTACCCCGGCTCGCGTCCGTCACCGATAGCCTATGCGTGGGCGCCGGCAGGACCATCTCTTCCAAAACGGTGAGAGTGTCCCTGGAGGAGGCGCACCGACCCGAGGACCTGCGCGCAATAGTCAACGGGCGCCCACTCCATCGCCGCAGCATCGTCTGCTCGGCGCCGGATATTCCGCGTTTCGACATCGATTTCCGACTCCCCGCCGGTGTCTCTCCGGGGACAAAACAGTTGGAGTGCTGGCTCGGGCGTCGCTATCTCGGCGCTACTGAGATCCTGGTGACGGAGGACGGCTTCTGGTGGCGACGGCTGCGCCACCCTGCCGAGTTCTATCAGGCACTTCGACGCTTAGTGTGGGAACAGCAGAAGAGGCTTTGGCGTAAAACCGAAGAAACTCGCTACCCCTCGTAGAGCCAGGATGGGTAACGGCTTCCCACCTGATTCGTTTTCTGACCGACAAGATAGACACAATCCTCTCTGAGCCGCGTATACCGCTTAAGAAAATGAATCGCCTTGGTTATCCATTTGTAGATACCCGGCCTTTCGCCGTAGGGCGCGGTATCTATGTATTGAATCGAAAAGCCTGAATCCGCGAACAATCGAAGGAGTTCCTTGGGCGTATACTCTCTCACGTGCATGGTTTCAGGCAGCAGAGTCGGTATCACATACTTGCCGAACCGGTTCGGGTGGACGCCCGTCGCCATAGCATGAAGGGCACGCAGGGAAACTGCGTTTGGCGTGGTAAGCACCAGGGTGCCATTTGCTTTGAGAACACGATGGATTTCGCTCATCATGTGCATCGGATCCTTCTGCAGATGCTCCAGCAGTTCGCAACATATGATTGTGTCAAAGGACTCATCCGGGTACGGAAATCGATCTATTTCGCAATTGAAAAGATCGATGGTGCAGTGAAACTCTTCGCCGTCGGCGGCAGTAACGCTCGAACGATGCCATCCGCCCGCGCTCCCCATATATCCGCCTCTCACTTCACCATAGCCCAGCAGACCTCGCAGCGCAGGTGTAATCTGCATGTAGCACCCGAGCTCCAGTATGCGGCTATCGCTGTCGCCACGGGGAATCAACTGGAGGGTCCGGATCAGGCGCACCGAGTGCGACCCAAAATATGCTGCGGCCGGCGAGCCGGGACTGATCCAGCGAGACACGTACTTCAAGGCAGCCGCGTCCGTTAACGCGGAAAACTCGCGGTCAGATGCGGCGCCGCTCTCCTTCCCAGTTTCGAAATCTTCCCCCGGAGGCTCTTTCCTCCTCTGCTCGAGAAACGATATATAGCGGTGAGCTACTTTATCCCACGTACATTCGTCGCCAACCCATTTCTTGGCTCGGGCTCCTGTTTCGGCTGCCTCCTCGGGATTCGACAGCAGCCATTTCAGGCACTCGGCGATCACCCGCATCTCATGCCGGTCTCGCGGAATCTTGATGCAGATGTCGTCCGGCAATTCACGAACCCCGCCGATCGCTGACACGATTACCGGTTTTGCCAAGCCAAAAGCACGCATCATCGTGCCCGAACTCTCTCCAAAAGTGGTGTGGCGAAGATTCAGGACGACACTGCAGGCGGCCAGGTACCCATCGAAGTCGTCCAGGGGCTGGTATCCCTTGACAAGGACGCGATCCTCCAGGCCAAGGTCGCGGATTCCATCTTCGATAGGCACATGGGAGTGCCGTTCTCCGAGAACCAGAAGGCGAGCGTCAGGCAGACCGTCTAATAACTCCTTGAAGATTGTCAGACACTCCCAGATCTGCTTGTCGGGCCGCTGATATCCAAAAACACCGATCAGCGGGGTTCCGGGCTGGAGGCCGAGCTTGCCGTGGTACTGGCCGGCATCTATGGTGCGGAGACCGACCCCGTGATGCACCACCCCGATCGGACCACGAAATCCCTTGAGTCGGACCAGCCGTTCCGCATAGTGACTATGCACGATGCACGCCTGGCTACGATCGAGCAATCGGCGCAGCATGAGGAACTCGTGCGGTTGCGGCGTCTCTATGGGCAGATGTCTCCCCATGGAACGGCTAACGTCATTTCCGAAGATTTCATACATTACCTCGCGAAGATAGCCTTTGTGGTCCCCTCTGCTAAGAGTCAACGACCGGATCAGGTAATGCACGCTGGCTTCGTGAAGGACGATTACTCCAGGGTGCTGCAGCGCCAGCTCATAGATCTCCGCATGGTACGGATTGTTCCCAATCTGATAGACAACGTGATCGAACCGTTGCGAGTCGAAACCGGATGGGGCCTTTTCGCAAACCGTAAGGGAGACCAGTTTTTCCATCTCGGCCGCCAGTGAGGCGCCGTAGTCCGCCGTCCCCGTCTTGGAGGGTGGCAAGGGAGTGAAGAGCGCGACCCGGGGTCGTTTCAAGGGCGCCCGCATTCTACCGCCACTACGAACCGAGCCACAGGTTATCCACCTGATTATCCGTCGCGCCGCCCCATCATTGCGTAGTCCTGGGGTCCGTAGAGGAGCAGGTCCAGCCGGTTGGCCAATTCCAGTTCGCGAAAGGGCAGATGCTCGGACTCGGCCCGCGGGTTGAGTTCGAGCCGATGAACCACGCCAATACCGCAATACTCGAATAGAAACTCCATCAGCGGCTGAGGGATCGGACGATTGTGCGTGGGATCCATCCAGAATTGCTCCGCGGCCATCAACAGATTCCCTGCGTGAGGGGTCTCAATCAAAAGAACGCCGCCTGGTTTAAGCGTCCTGGCGATCTGATATACAAGATTCAAACAGTATTCAAAGGGGCAGTGTTCCAGAACGTGGAACGCGCTGACCACGGCGAACGACTCATCGCCGGCGGATTGCAGGAATTTAAGGCCGTCGTCTTGGGAGACCTGGAACCCGCGCTCTTCGCATTGTTGTATCGCGGCCCGATTAGAATCCACACCGATTGTCTCGCACCCACTATCCTGTGCGAGCCGCAGCCACTTTCCCCGGCCGCATCCGATGTCTAGCCACGTTCCGGCCGGCACCTTTGGGTCGAGATTGCTTATCAGCGAGCGGTACATCTCCAGCCGCCTCGTATCTGCTTCCACGTTGGACTGAAACCGCCCCTGCAGCTGGAAATAGAAGTCCTTCGTGTCGATAAGAGATCGTGTATAGGGACCCTGCCGCGGCTGCTGGGGTGCGGCTGCGGTTTGGCTTGATGGAGGAGGGTCGGCCGGCTGAGGCGAGACATCCGCGGCCGGTTGAGCGGCTCTTAGTAAGCGCGTTTCACGCTCCAAGTTTTCCAGCCGATCCGCCATGGCGACCAAGACGCGGAACTCTCGGTCCTCCAGTGAACAGACCCGATTCAACATAGAAGTGGTCGCTTCGTTGAAATACCGGATCTGGTGTGTGTACCAGAAGAGCGCTTTCTGAGCGAGCGCGATCACCCAGCCTCCCACAACACCGCGAAAAGTATTCGGCAACTGAGGGATGCTTCCTGTCACGTTACGGGCGCAATAGACAGTGTCATACGCGCTGTGCAGTTTGCTGAGATCGTTCGACCAGTCCTCCAATATAGCCGGGGTTTCGTATGATGCGGCCTGCTCCCGAACTCTCTTGTGGATCGCCGAGACTAAATCGATCATCTTGGTACTTGACATGGTTTAGACCCGTCGCGTGAACCCTACCGCATCAAATGCGGCTCCAAAAGGTCCGCTTGGCATCCCTTTATACTACACGAAGCAGTGGAATCGCCTCCCCCAATCTTGGCCCGCCGTGGCCTCCCGTCTGGATGGCGCCCGAGGATGCCGGCCGAGCTACCCGTAAGGCAACTTTTAATATGGGTCACGCGCTGTTTCCCTGAGCGGCGCGGGACACAATCGCGCTCTTGACGAACTGCTGGAGCCCATCCTTCTGGGCATGCATCGCAAACTGTGCACCTGTCTTCTCCGAGACCTGCCGTTCGGCCAGGTCTCTGGCGGCCGTCGAGTTCAGGAATTCGACCCACTCTGTGGGTTGGTCAAGAAATACGAGGGCTGGATCGTCGCCGACAGAGAGTCCGCGCGCTGCGTGCCTGGTGGCCAGTACAGGCATTCTGTTGTACACCGCCTCGGCAAGCTTTACACAGACGCCGCCGGTCGAAAACGTCGGGCAAATCAAAAGGTCACAACTTGCCCAGACTTGTTCAATCCCCTCCACCACGCCGTGTTCGACGATGCGGGGGTCGCCTCGCCAGCCGCGGCCGCCACGGTTCCCGAACAGATTGAGCCGCATGGGCGACCTAACGCGGGGAAGGACCTTATTTGCAAACCATCGCAGGCTGAGTTGGTTCGGCCACCACTTGAGATTTCCTAGAAAGCCAATCTCGATTGTGGGACCTGCCTTCGTGCGCGGGCGGGGCCGGGGTTCGTAGTCGAACACAGGCGGAATGGTGGTTGAACGGAAGCCGTCACAAAGGCTGTCGGCGTACGCGGCTTCCTCGTGGGACAGGAAAATCACATTCCCGACCTCGCGGAAGCCGTTCAGTTCATAATTCTGTAGTCGCTTGCAGTCCTTCCGAAGCAGTCCTGTAAGAGGTCGGTACAACCAGCCGAGGTTCTGGATCTGCGAACTGAATAAGAGGTGTTCGATGTTGTGCGCCACTAGAATCCGTGGAACCGACGCAGGCAGATGATCCGAAATCCAGAGTAGGTCCGCACCGTTCAAGATAACGGCATCATAGTGCTCGCTTCCAACGCGTCCCAGCGCCTTTTGCCGGAATTTTTTTGAGTAAAGGAAACCCGCCTTTGCGGGAAGAGCTGAGACCGAGCAGCGGAGTAGACTGCGCGCCTGCGCAAGACGATGCCATCGGAGAGGCTCAGCCCTCACGGGAATACAATCTACTTGTGCCTCAAGGGGTGGCAGCGCCAACATATTCAGCAGACCTCGTGTGACTGTCGCCGCTCCATTGCGTTCAAGATACGGGTTCACAATCGACAGCATGAGAATGCGCACCGGCTCCGGAATAGAACCAAGCGCAATTGATCGTCTCCCCAGCGACATAATCGAGTCTCCTGCGAGATCCATGTTGAGCATCCTGCGTCGGCTAAAACTCCGCTAATGGACCATAGTAGATCAGTGGCAATGCCGGCAGTTGCCGGATAAAGCGGCGGAGCGGTGGATGAACCGGCGGAGTGGTTGTCCAAAAAAACCCGGCGGCTCGGCACGGTTCTCCGTTCCACCAGTGACCGTCTCGATGTGGTCCTATGCCGAGACAAGTGCGCGGAATTGACATATCGCCGCGCATCCGGTTTTCCGAGCGGGCGCAGCCAGCAACTGCATCGAGTTCTTTTGGAATCCGTTATACCTGGATTGGATGAACGATCCTTCGGGGAGGGGGGAACGATCCTTCACCGTGAACGATAGTTCACCGTGAACGATAGTTCACCCAAAGAGAGTCAGATTGAAGAGAGTCAGCTTTGTAAGACGACGGCGGCTTAGACCATCGTGGTGCGCCTGTGAACGAATCGAACTATTGCAAAGCGTATTACTCCCTCGCTTCGGCAAAACCCGCCGAAGGCTCGGCAGACGTTCGGGCGTGTCCGCAATCGCGCGTGCAAAACCGTAGAGGGCGGACGAACCGCAGACGGTGCGTGACTGCGGATCAGCCTGGGCGAACTTCGATCCCAGGTATGCGATGACTTCCGCGGCGGTGTGCCATCTGCCGCGAGTTCGCAGTTTGACGGGAAGTTGTCCGGCGGTGTGTCGCCCACCTTCCCGAGCAACCGGCCGTGCCACGTCCGGCGCACCAGGCTACCGCGGAAGAAATGGATCGCAGTTACGGGGATGATTCGGGCGGGGGGCCCTCGTCTGAATTATTGGTCGACGCCTATCGAAGCGACTGCGGAGAATCGCGATGAGCGTCGCTCGCCTGGCCGGCGAGTGCGCCGAATGCACGATCAGAAGCAGTATGCCTGTGTCACCCAGTAGTGCCAGTCTTCGATAGCCTGGCGATGATCACACGAGTTGTTGTATCAGACCGCCGATGAGACACCGAGATGCGTCATCGTCCGAATGCCCACGCCACCATCAGCGGGAACTCTTCTCGCCAGAATGCGCCACCGTGCGACCCAGCTCGCTCATTCATGACGACATCCGCATCTGCTTTGCGCAGCGCGTCCGCCCACCTCCTTGCGTTCTCGAGGAAGAACGGCTCCTGTGTGCCAGCGACAAGGTATGTGCGCGGAAGCGGACTCGGCATAACGCCAGGCGGCTTGTAACCGCCGCCAGGCGAGGCGCACAAGACCGCACCGTATACATGTGGATGCCGCAGCCCAAGAGCGAGGGCCAGCTCTCCGCCCGCCGAGACGCCGAACACTGCGGTACGTTCAGTGGGCACCGCCACGACAAACCGCGACTCCGTCCATCGGCGAACGTCCTCGACGAAGAACTTCTCGTGTGCCGCGAACCGCTTCGGCTCAAAGCCCGGTGAGTACTCATGGAGCCGCAGCATCTCATCGGTCAGCCCATGTACACCGACGATCATTGTGGACGGTACGTCGGCCTTCTCGAGCAACCGGCCCCACTTCGAGATTCCCTGACCGTCACCGGCAAAGACGATTGCTTCGGGCGGGTCCGGTGGAACGTACACGGTGACCTGCCTTCCACCGTCGTACTCGAACATCTCGGTGACAAACTCTCCCGCGACTGCGCCGGTGGGCTTGGCGGGCGCTCCGTCGGACTCACTTAGCTTGCTGTTGACGTGATTGCGTGCTTGCTTCTTCATGGCCTTGCCGTCATTTTTGGAAGTTTGGAACTCCATTATATTGATTGTGAATCGCTGGAAATGATCTGTGCCCGGCTAGGTAATCGGCCGTACGGCCCGTTGAGCAACAACGCGGAAATTGGTAGGAATAGCTTGGGTGCCCGGACTTCAAGCACAATCTCCAACGGCGGTAACTGGTCTGGCGGTAGTTCCAGGGCATCCATTCCGCAGGGTCGCCGCTAGTTCCTGAGCGTGGCGCTGTAGCTCGGTCAGATAGCTGAACGAGTTGGCGCTGCACCTGGCAGGTGTGGATCAACGACATAAAGAGGTCGCTCACTTGGGCCCCGGAGTCGGCGATCTGTTTATGAGTCTAATCCACACCTGTGACTGAATGGAGTCAATCCATTCGACTATCTCACGGAGTTGCAGCGACCCAGGATCCGATGCAGAACCGCGCCATGCGCGAATATACTGCCAGACGGGGTGGACCATTGCGATGCAGGTTCGGGAAGGGTCGAGCGATGGCCGGCCTGCTCGCTATTTTCGCCGAGTTCGAACGAGAGATTCTGCGGGAACGAATTCGGGCGCGCTTGGCCATGCGCGGGAGAACGGGAAACGGCTGGGTCGGCCGGCAACCGCGGCCGTGGATGCTGCGGAAATCCGGGAACCGCATCGTGGCGGTGTTAGCAAATCCGAGATCGCTTGACAAGTACAGATCGGGCGTACCTCAGTCCGCCGAATCATCCATACCATCGTGGTGCCGCGATAACACGGGAATTTTTGATTGTGGCCAAGCAGTCTCTATGATTGGGCCGAGTTGGTACTCGGTGAGATAATCGGTGCGGTGGGCCAAGTTCGGCCCCGAGGTGCACTATGATTGATCGCCGAAAATTTCTGGCAGCCGCAAGCCTGGCCGTCGGTCCTGCGCACGCCAATCCGGTGCGCTCAACGCCGCTTAAGGCCGATTTTTGGGGTACGCAATACTACGACGACAAAGAACAACAGCAGCTTATGGACGTACTGTCCTCTCGCCAGCCGTTCCGTTGGTATGGGTCCGGCGGCGCGCCGCCCATGAAGGTGGCAACCTTTGAAAAGGAATTCGCCGCGCGCATGGAAACACGTTACGCGCTCGGTGTAACTTCCGGAACCGCCGCGCTGCAGTGCGCCATGGCGGCTCTGCGGATAGGTCCAGGCGACGAAGTGATCCTGCCGGCCTGGACCTGGCACTCGTGCTACAGCGCCATCGTGCTGGGGGGCGCGCTCCCGGTATTTGCCGAGATTGACGAGTCGTTCAATATCGATGCGGCCGATATCGAACGCAAGATCACTTCCCAGACCAAAGTGATTCTCATTGCCCACCTGCAAGGTAATCCCTGTGACATGGAACGTATTCTGCCCATCGCCAGGAAGAGAGGAATTCGGGTACTTGAAGACTGTGCGCAGAGCATCGGCGCCAGCTACAAGGGTCGGCCCGTCGGGTCTCTGGGCGATATTGGCATCTACAGTCTGCAACTGAACAAGACCATAACGGCTGGCGAAGGCGGCGCTGTAGTAACCAATGATCCGGTACTATTCGAGGGCGCGTCGCGTTTCCATGATCTCGGTGGGCTTCGTGCCCTGCACGAGAAGGTCGCGGGCGGCCGTCGCGTGGACCCGTTCGCCGGAACGAATTTCCGCATGAACGAGTTCAGCGGCGGCGTGCTGCTGGCTCAACTGCGCAAGCTGGATACGATCGTGCGCGATGTGCGAGCCAACGCGCGGCGTGTCTATGACGGCATCCGCGACCTTCCGAACCTGAGTTTGCGGCACCTGCCTGATCCTGACGGCGAGTTGGGCGCCGGAATTTATCTCGGCTTCAAAGACAAGGAGCAGCGCCAGCTTTTCACAGTGGCAATGAAGGAAGCCAATGTCCCGGTGTCGCCGCCAGCGGGTTCTGTACTCCTGCCCATTCAGGAATACGTCGAACAAAAGCGCACGGTACACTCGGCGTGGCCGTCGTTCACTTCCTTGCGCGGGCGCTCGATTCAATACGGCCCATCCTGCTGCCCACGGACTATCGACATTCTGAACCGCTATGCCGGCGTGCTCATGGACCCGAAGTTCAGCAAGCAGGACACGAAGGACATCGTGGCGGCGATCCGCAAAGTTTGTCTGGCAATCAACCAGACCTGACAAGAGCGGAGCCGGACGACCAAAATCTGTTCAGGTGGCGACTCCCAGCAGCACACTTACGAGCAACGTTTCCTTCAGGGGCTTCCGTAGGCGGTTAAGGATTCTCAACCTCAGGATCGCGCGCCATCCGCTCGGGAACCGGCCCTTCTCTCGTAGGGATCAATTTTGGGGCTCAGCGACCGCCGCGTGGTAAACGGGGGTTTTCACGAATCAGATGGGTACCGGCCCACTCTTTAGTGCGTTTGCATGCGCGCAGCGAATTCCCTTTTCGAAGGTAGCCACCTTCGTGGGCGGCGTGCTGCCGGGTCCGTCCCAGCGGAACGGCGGGCGCGACACCAGCACGTCCATCAGTTGCCGTTGTTCCTTCTCGTCGCAGTATTGCGTGCGCCAGACTTGCGGCTGCCAGAAACTTTCGGCGATCAATCACAGTGCACCTGCTGGCCGAACGGTCCCGCGCTCTTCAGTCTTTCCCGTGCCAGTCGAGCCGACCAGCGTGAAAACAGCCTCGTCCGGGAAGTCCACTTCCGCCACTCCACTCCGTACGGGAATGACACCCTGCTCGATGCAATTCACCGACCGGCTTGTAAGGTAGAGGGACAAATGATCCGGGACCGCCGCGGCGTCCTGGAACGCGAACCGAATGCGATTGGCGCCCCCTTCTTTCACCCCGACGATCACAACTGAGCCGGCAGCGGCATCCTGAAACGCGGAAATGGTCAAGCCTTTTCCTTGTCCGGTCACCGCAATTCTGCGCGAGCCTGGCCGGACGAAATGGTATAACTGTCTGGTTGCGAAATATCTCTTACGCGGAACGTAAACCTGATCCGCGCTTTGATACAAACCGTAAAAGGTCAGGCGGAGCATGCACTCTTCATAGTCGTCGAATGCGTTGAAGTAGAATAATGCGCTAGCGCCCTGGTTGAGAGCGATGAGCGCCCGGCGGTTCGCCGCCAGCGAGAAAAGCTTCCACTCATTTTCCTCAGTCTTATCTTGGTCGTGCAGGTCTCCGTACTCGGTAAGCCAAACCGGTATGTGCGCGTAGGGACTTGCTTTCACGCGTTCCACTTGTGGGCCGACCGAACTATCGCTATATGAGTGAAATCCAAACGCTCCGACGCGCTTCATCAGTTCGCTATCCTTCAGGATCGGCGTAACGTAATCGTTATCGATCACAGCCTGATCTGCGACCACAAGTCTTATGTCTCCCAATCCCTCTTTCCGCAGACGGCGGGCCACTGCGGCCAGCACGGCGGGTGCTTCGCCGGGGTCAATCCGCGGCCCTTCGGCCGGGTAGCAGTCCGTTTCGTTGAATGGGCTAAAGTATTGGAACTCGAGTTTCTCTTTGGAGCGGGCATACATCAGCATCGATACCACCTCCTCAGCGAATTCCGGATACATGGAGGGCTTCATCGGTGGTATATCGCTGGACGCATTACACACCTTATGACGGGGAGGTTCGCTTCTTTCCGCAAGCATCCAGGATGGCACGGGACCCATTAGCGCAATCACCGGCCGGATTCCTCGCGAGTTGAGATACCGTATCCCTTTCCAAGATGCCTCGAAAATGGGGGACGAATAGCGGTTGTTATAGTATTCCCAATTCATGACCTCAGGATCGTCATTATCATTCGTGACTTCCCAATTGCTGTACACGAGATACGGCACCACGCGAAACATAGTGACGCCCAGGTCGTCGATGAACATGTCGAACATCGCCTTCTGATCGTCGCGGAAATACGGAGCGGTGAAGTTCAAGCCAAAGCCATCGATGGCTTGAAAGTGCCGGCTCGAATCGACCGTGATCGCGGTCGGCGGCGTATTATTCTCACCGGCCTGAATGCCGGCCACGCGGAACACCACCAGCGCTACTCCAAGGTGCATTCTGCAAGCCATGTTTTCCTTACGGGCAAGGCGCTCACGCGTTGAAGAACTCGGGACGCCAAATAGGTATCGAGTATACCACGCATTGCGTCGTTTTATGTCCGACAAAAACGCCCGGCCTTGACGTTAGCGAGCCCGTTCTACGCATCTTTGCCCCGCGTATCAGGCCGACCGCTCCGCGAATAACGGACCTTTCCCGCACACCGCGGCTTAGTTCCTGGGCCCGAATGTTGCAGGCAGCCTTCGCGAGGATGACGTGAGCCCTGTCGCGCCGTCGCCCATGAGTGAATTCACCGTCACTGTTTGCTTGAACAACTCCTTCCCAGCCATGTCAGAGCTCGGCAAGTTACACAGGGTTCAGCGTTTGCGAAGACTCGGGACTGTAACTTGCGTCGGCTCCGGTGCCGCTCTATAGCCGTGCCCCGAGAATGGCGATAGGGCCGCGCCGCCAGAAGCACTCCGCGTGCGCAAAGCCCGCTAGTGCCATTGCTCCAAGCTCCTCACGCACGGAGAAATACGTATCTTCGGCAGCCCAATCGTCGAGATTCTGGTAGCCTTGCTCCAGCGTAAAACCCTTGCTTGCCATAAAGGCGGCCCACTCATCGCGCAGGAACGGCCAGAAGGGGCCGGCCGCTGCATCATTGTTCAAAAACACCCCACCCGGCCGAATAGACGCTCGGATCCGGCGGTACACTTCAACCTTCTCCTCCAACGTCGGAATGTGATGCATGGCGAAAGCCGAGAGGACAGCGTCCACCGTCGGCAAAGGATCCGCGAATGAGCCAAGGCCGAGTTCCACACGATTGCCAAAGCGGGCAAGGCGGGCCTGCGCGACGGCAAGCATTTCAGGGTCAATGTCGCGCACAAACACCGACGCCTGGGGGAACCGCTCCAGGATGGCTTCGGCGAGCGAACCGGTGCCGCCGCCTAAGTCGACGATGCGAACGGACCCGTGAACCTGCGCGGCGGCCAGCAGGTCAAGCTGCACTGCGCGGCTCTCGTCATAGTGCGGAATGTACGTGCGGATGACGCGGTCATACTCCGTCGTAGCCAGTCGCAGATGGGATGATACGGAGTGCTCGTTTTCCATGCCGATTCTCGGAGCTCTTTGCGGACCAGATTAAATTCTAACCGGAGTTTCCAATGTTGCGGTCACGAACCGGGCAGAAGACAATCCGTACGGAGGCCAGCCCGACTTCGCAATTTCCGCCTACGCGAAGCTTGGCGGTGGCGAACCAGTCCAGCCAACATGTCGCGCGTGACCTCTTAAATTGCTGCGTAGTTGTCGAAGTCGCGGCGTACGTTGCGGCGCGCGGTTTCGGTGGGTTCGCCCCGGTCCTCACACAGGCGCGCTTCCGGGGCCATGTGAAACTGCATTTCCTCATCCAGCTCGCGATCCTGATGCGCGCGCTGTGAATGCTGATGCCAGAACTCCATATAACCTCCCCGCGAGTGATGCGCCGATCACTCTTCGGCCGGCCGCATCACCCGCCTGATGCTTCCACCATTCGATCCCAGCGCGACTCTCCACCGCCAGCCTTCTCCGGCCCTTGACGCGTTGTCCCTTCGAGTTCCAGCCTCGCGAACTGGATCGATGGCTGGGACCTCGACGTTGGCGGCCACTCGACCGACGGAAGCGCGTACACCAGGATAGGGTCGTCGTACCTTCGCGCCCTCCTGGATGCGCGAGAGGCGCGCAGCAAGCGGTTGCTGCCTCCGAACTCCGGAGCCGGCAGTAGAGCGCAAACGATACGCCGTTCACCGACGAACGCGCCGCAAACGCACGGGCGCATCGCAACCGAAGTTGGCGATGAGCACGATGGTGTGAAGAGTAGTCATGCGTTCGAGCGCCAGCTCGAAGTAGACGATGTCAAAATATATACATCACCGTTAACGGTGTTCCGCGACGTAAATGGACGAGCGCGTATTAGATTCTGGGAAGAGTGGCCAGCGGTGATTTGCGCTCAGAATCTGACCCCAGTTACGCGCTTCGAAAACCGCACTGTCCGACGGGATTGGACGAGCGTTTCACGTCTGCAACTGTCCACCTTCGTCCGGAACGATGCGCTGCTCATCGACGAACGCGCCGCACGACAATCAGAAGCCGCCAGCCACAGGAGGTAATCCTTGACGGCTCCAGCCACCCTACGGCCAGCGGGCCGACTTCCCCGCTGACTGGCGGCTCGTTATGGTTCGCCTGCCTCCGCGACCATTGTCAGCGTTCACGGAGCCCCGATGAAGAGGGTGCTGGATCGACTCCCCCAGCAACCGGCGCGGGGACCAAGTTCCTCTGTCTTTCGAGGTGACGTCATTCGTCCCGGAAACCCACTCGCAGGAAATTGTCGATCGCGTTGCAAGGTTTAAGGCGTTTTACGCCGAGGCGGCCGCTACGCCGCTCGACGAAGGCGCGCGTTGGGCGCTCTGGAAAAAGGAGTATGGCATCGCTGCGGTGCCGCCCGGGCCGGAGGGCGATAAGATCGCGCGGCAACTGTTGCATAGCGCCTGGGCGAAGTATCCCGCCTTGATGCCAAAAATTCCGGCGCTGCAAGAAGAAGCGGAGGCGGGCGTTCCTGGAAGGCCTTGCCATGCGCACCACGCAACGAGTCTTCCCCGGCTCGCCGGAGACGGCATATACGGAAATGGCCAGGTACAAGGATTAGCTTGCGGAGTGCTACCGCAGGAAGGACGCCGTGCTCGCCAGCATTCTACGGGATCTTGATAAAAGCGGAAGAGAAATTGCGATGAAATACACGTTCGGGCAGGGGAACAACGGCATGCACCGTGAAGCCTATTGCGGGGCGTGGATCGTGATGGGTAAGCTGCTGAATGCGGGCTGGACGTTTCCCGAACTGGCGCGGATTCCCGAAAGCCGAATGGCCGGAACGATTCAAGATGCGATGGCGCCAAAGTAGGCCATTGCGAGCTGGATACTACTCTCTGATTGCGCTGTGAGGTCCGGTAAGCGTGCTTGACTGAAGGCATCGAAACTTACTAGAGTCGAGAGGGCTCGCGCAAGAGGCGGGGCGATGAGGTTCCCACGCATCGGTGTCGCGATACTGCGATCTCTATACCCCGGCTCGACGCATCAGCGGCTCGGCTCTTTCGCGAATGCGGCGTGCGAGTTCATACGGGTCTGCCTGTTGAAACTGCGGCAAGAACAACTCAACCGATAGCGCACCCGAGTATTCCTTTTCCGATAGCTTCCGAAGAATCCGTTCGAGGGGAGAGATCCCATCGCCTGGGATAACTCGCGTCGTGTTATCCAGCAATTCGCGTGGCATATCGGGCACGTCCTGAAAGTGAACGTGAGCTAGTTCACCAGGCCGGATCAGATCCAGGTCCTCAAACTTGCTCAGCCCGGACCAGAAATGGTAGCAGTCCAGCATAGGACGGAGATTCGAATGCGCTGCCTCGCGCGTCATCTTGAGCAGCGTCGTCAGCGTGGAGACGAATGAAGATGCGCGCACAAATTCGACCATCGCAGTCATGCGAAAGTGTTTGGCTATTTCCCCAACTTCATGCATGTTTTGAGCACCGGCCCTGTAGTCGTCCAGTGTGAATTTCTCAGCGGCCGTAGTTGGAGCATAAGTTCTGTTGAGCCCCAGCGACGCGAACATCTCACAGCGCTTCTTGAAACTGTCGAGCGCCGCAGCCCGGTTCGGGTTTGGCTCCCATAGGCCAACTACGCCGCAGGCGGCCGATACCGGCGTTAACCCCAGGTCGGAAATCAGGCGCCCCGCCACAGCGATTGTCTCGGTCTTCAGAAACTCGTCGAGCATCGTCGAGGTTATTTCCACATTCTTGATTCCGGCGCGCGCCCAGCCTTCCAGTGACTTACGGAAGCCCGCACCGGCCGACGTGTATTGATGCAGACTGAGCGTCATCGTCCCGACGGCGCCGGTGGCACTCGGGATCAGTTGCACTACAGGAGACATAAGCATGAGTCTTCTCGAGAGCATGGTAACTCCAACTATACGGAATCCATTTCATGCGTGTGTAAGCGATCCGAAAGCCTTTTCGCTCCGAATCGCATTGGGACTCGCTTCCCGCCTCCGCCACCGTCATGGCTAGGAGCGCCGCTTGCAACCTTCGACGACGCATCTGCGGAATTGTAGCCGCACCGGCGAACAGAGCGACTCCGTTATGGATCCAAAGCACGCCTGCAGCGCCAGGTTGGCCTACAAACTCGGCGAGAAAGCACGGACTGCTCGCGCGCGAGCGGGCTCACTTCGTGAAGCACCTGCGCCCCGCAGTCGAAAAAGAAGCGCTCGATCACATCAAGCCAGGCCGCGCTCAGTTCCTCAAAAATGGCGAGGCCGAGAGTCTGAGTGACAGGAGAGTTGATGCCGTCGAAAACCGCGTATGCTCCGGCGCATTCAATCCGTTCGGGCACTGGCAGTAACGCGCAAAGCCGGTAGTCTCGGGACGCTCAAGTCCTGGATTACGGCGCATCCGTTCCCTACTTTTCAGCTTCGGAGGTTGGCGAAGAGCCGAGGCCGCGCCGACAAGTAAGGGAAGACGTCGCTGCCGTTAGGCTTGAGAAACGCCAGATCTCCAACTGGATCCACATGGCAAGGTGAGAGACCAGCCCCGGCCCAAGGCAGGATCACCAACTCGGAACCCCATGGCTGTGGGTGTAGCGGCCGGCGTATTCCTCCAGGTCGACACCAGCAATAGGAAGCGGCGGTTTGGTCGTCGTTCCGAATTGACAGGACGGAATGGTATCCGGGGCAGTAGCCGCAGAAGGCGGAACTGCCAGGAAGCGAAGTTGGCGAGGGCCTTCACAGTGGAGGTGTAGCTGGCCGCCGGCGT